>Ga0306924_10001891_pt1 | contig 19406 bp, 13 predicted proteins | sample sta12Can44000111_FD_203756 | JGI IMG/M metagenome (GOLD analysis project Ga0306924, IMG submission 203756) | Lab enrichment of tropical soil microbial communities from Luquillo Experimental Forest, Puerto Rico - statanox.12C.anox.44.000.111 (v2)... | ecosystem: Environmental > Terrestrial >...
GCTCCCGCGTCCCGCGGTGGAGAGCCGGCGGAGCGCCGCCCGACCTCGACCTCCGCCATCGCCTCGGCGCTCGAGGTGAAGGTCCCGTCGATCGGCGACTACACCGACGTGCCGATCATCGACGTGCTCGTGAAGGCCGGCGACGAGGTCGCGGCGGACGCGCCGCTCGTCACCCTCGAGTCGGACAAGGCGACGATGGACGTCCCCTCCCCGGCCGCGGGGAAGATCCGCGAGCTGAAGGTGAAGACGGGAGACCGGGTCAGCGAGGGCTCGGTGATCGCCATCCTGGAGTCCGCCGCGCCTGCCACGCACTCCGATCTGGCCGCAAGCGCGCTCGAGCCGGTGGAAGGCCGCGATCACGTGCCGGAGCAGCGCGAACCAGCGGCACCCGCTGCCGCACCGCAGCCCGCCGCCCCGGCGCTGCGGGCCGTGCCTCCGCCCAGGCCCGAGGAGCCGCAGCCCGCGGGCCGCGTCGCGCACGCGTCGCCCTCGGTGCGCAAGCTCGCCCGCGAGCTGGGCGTGGACCTCTCGCGCGTGGAGGGCAGCGGCCCCAAGGGCCGGGTCCTCCAGCCCGACGTGCAGCGGTACGTGAAGGAGGCGCTCGCGCGCGCCGCAGCCGCGCCTGCCGCCGGCGTCGGCGCCGGCGGCCTCGAGCTGGCGCCGTGGCCCAAGGTGGACTTCGCAAAGTTCGGGCCGGTGGAGGTCCAGCCGCTCTCGCGCATCCGCAAGCTGTCGAAGACGAACCTCGCCCGGAACTGGGTGATGATCCCGCACGTCACGCAGCACGACGAGGCGGACATCACGGAGCTGGAGAAGTTCCGGAAGGAGCTGAACGACGAGCACGCGAAGCAAGGGCTGAAGGTCACGCTGCTCGCGTTCCTGGTGAAGGCGGCGGTGGCGGCGCTCCGCGAGTTCCCCGAGCTGAACGCCTCCCTCGACGGCGACCAGCTCGTGCTGAAGCACTACTTCCACGTGGGCTTCGCGGCGGACACCCCCCACGGCCTCGTGGTGCCGGTGATCCACGACGCCGACCTGAAGGGCGTGCTCGAGATCGCGAAGGAGCTGGGCGCCCTCGCGGCGAAGGCGCGCGAGGGCAAGCTCGCCCTCGCCGACATGCAGGGCGGCTGCTTCTCGATCTCCAGCCTCGGCGGCATCGGCGGCACGTTCTTCACGCCGATCATCAACGCCCCCGAGGTCGCGATCCTCGGCGTCTCGCGGAGCGCGATGAAGCCGGTGTGGGACGGGGAGAAGTTCGTGCCGCGCCTCATCCTGCCGCTCTCGCTCTCCTACGATCACCGGGTCATCGACGGCGCGCTCGCCGCGCGGATCACGTCGTTCCTGGTTCGGCTGCTGGGCGACTTCCGCCGGGCGATGCTGTAGCGGAGAGAACTCCCGAACAGTTGACTCGGGGCGCACGTTCTGGCGACAACAGAGCGTGCGCTCCGACCAGATCAAGAAGGGCCCCGACCGTACCCCTCACCGCAGCCTGCTGCGGGCCGTGGGGCTCACCGACGCCGACTTCGAGAAGCCGTTCGTCGGCATCGCGAACAGCCACGTCGACATCATCCCCGGCCACTTCTTCCTCGCCGAGTACGGGCGGATCGCGAAGGACGAGATCCGCAAGGCCGGCGGCGTGCCGTTCGAGTTCAACACGATCGGCGTGGACGACGGCATCGCCATGGGGCACGGGGGCATGCTGTACAGCCTCCCCTCGCGCGAGCTCATCGCCGACTCGATCGAGACGATGATGAACGCGCACGCGCTCGACGCGCTCCTGTGCATCCCGAACTGCGACAAGATCGTGCCCGGGATGGTGATGGGCGCGCTGCGCGTCGACGTGCCCACCGTCTTCGTCTCCGGCGGCCCCATGAAGAAGGGCCGGCTCGCGGACGGGACGCCGATCGACCTGGCGACCGCGTTCGAGGCGGTGGGCAAGCACGCCCAAGGCCAGCTCGGCGACGCGGAACTGTACGAGATCGAGTGCAAGGCGTGCCCCGGCGGCGGCTCGTGCGCCGGGATGTTCACCGCCAACTCGATGAACGTCCTCTGCGAGGCGATGGGGATCGCCCTGCCCGGGAACGGCACCACGCTGGCGCTCACGCCCGAGCGCGAGGAGCTGGTCCGCCGCGCGGCGCGGCGCGCGGTGGAGATCGCGGGCGACGAGCGGTTCCGGCTCCGCCGCATTCTCGGCGAGGACGCCATCCACAACGCGCTCGTCGTGGACATGGCGATGGGCGGCTCGTCCAACACCGTGCTCCACATGCTCGCGATCGCGCGCGAGGCGGGCGTCCCGTTCGACCTCCGGCGCATCGAGGAGATCGCCGGCAAGGTCGCGCACGTCGCGAAGATCAGCCCGTCGCTCTCCACCGTGCACATGGAGGACGTCCACCGCGCCGGCGGCGTGGCCGCGGTGCTCCACGAGGTGGCGCGCCGCGGGAACGTCGTCCGCACCGGTGCGGTGACGGTGACCGGCGAGACGCTCGGTGACCGGATCGGCGCCGCCGAGGCGAAGGACCGCGAGGTGATCCGGCCGCTCGACGCGCCGTGGTCGCCGGTGGGCGGCATCGCCGTGCTCTTCGGCAACCTCGCCTCCGAGGGCGCGGTGGTGAAGACCGCCGGGATCCAGCCCTCGATGCGCCGGTTCACCGGCCGGGCGATCTGCTTCGACTCGCAGGACGAGGCGATCGCCGGAATCAAGGGTGGGAAGGTGCAGGCGGGGCACGTCGTCGTGATCCGCTACGAGGGTCCGAAGGGCGGTCCGGGGATGCAGGAGATGCTCGCCCCCACCTCGATGCTCATGGGCATGGGGCTCGGCGAGCAGGTCGCGCTCGTCACCGACGGCCGCTTCTCCGGCGCGACGCGCGGCGCCTGCGTCGGCCACGTGTCGCCGGAGGCCGCCGAGGGCGGCGCCATCGGGCTCGTCCGCGACGGCGATGCGATCACGATCGACGTGGACGCGCGCTCGCTCTCGGTCGCTCTCCCCGACGCGGAGCTCGCCTCGCGCCGCGCCGCGTTCGCGCCGCCGCGCAAGGCGATCCGCTCGAGCTGGCTCCGCCGCTACGCGCTCCTCGTCTCGAACGCCTCCGCCGGCGCGGTGATGAAGACGGAGCTGTGATCCCGGCGCGCGCCGGGCCGCCGCGCCCGCTGTCGTCGCGGCGGCCGAGCCACCGCGATCCGCGCAGGCGGGCGTACGCCGGATCGCGGTTCGCGGCAGCACCACGAAGCCCCAGACGCCCCGCTCCCCGGTTGGCGGTTCCGCACCTTGAGCCTACTTTCCTCAGGGGCGCCGGAACCGGTGTGGCGCGGGGGAACGTGGATGCTCGAGGCACGTTTCGAGGAGATTCGCGGCGCGCTGGTGGTCACGCCGCTCGTGCGAAGGCTCGACGCGGAGGCGGCCCCGAGGCTGCGGCAGACGGTCGGTCCGCTCGCAGCCGGGCGGTCGCTGGTCGTCATCTCCCTCGCGCACGTCGACGCGGTGGACTGCTCCGGCCTCGCCGCGCTCGTCACCGTCCTCAAGCGCCTCGCGCCGGGCGGCGAGCTGCGGCTCGCGGCGGCGAACGGCTCGGTCCGCGCGCTGCTCGCCGCAACGCACCTCGACGAGCTCTTCCCTGTGTTTCCAGAAGTCGCGGGCGCTCTCCCGAGCGCGTGCGACGACACCGGGACGGCGCTCGCGACATGACCGACCAGGAGGTGCAAGGCTGGTACTTCACGCGCTTCGAGGAGCGCGTGCCGGCCGAGCCGGTGCCCGCGAGCGCGGCGCGAGACTTCGTGTTCCAGGCGCTCGCCGTGCTCGCCGGGACGCTCGGAGTCCGCTACCTCGCGTGGCGCTGGACGGTGCTGAACCCCGACGCCGTCGCGTTCTCGATCGTCGTCGCGGCCGCGGAGACGCTGGCCTTCGCCGGCGCCGCGCTGTTCTTCCTCTCGCTCTGGCGCACCGAGGATCCTCCCGCGCGCCCGGCTCCGGCCACGGTGAACGAGATCCGCGACGTGCCGCTCCCCGCGGATCGGCCGCTCCGCGTGGACGTGCTCATCACCACGTACGGCGAGCCGGTGGAGCTGGTCCGCCTCTCGGTGCGCGACGCCCTCAAGCTCACCTATCCTCACCCGATCACGCTGCGCGTCCACGTCCTCGACGATGGGCGGCGGCCCGCCGTGCAGGCGATGGCGCGCGAGGAGGGAGCCGCGTACCTCACCCGCGCCACCAACCTCGGCTACAAGGCGGGCAACCTCGCGAACGGCCTCGAGCAGACCGACGGCGACCTCGTGGTCGTCTGCGACGCGGACACGCGCCCGTTCCCGCGCCTGCTGGAGGACACGCTCGGCCACTTCCGCGATCCGCGCGTGGCGTGGGTGCAGACGCCGCAGTGGTTCTACGACGTGGACCCGGGCACGCGGCTCCCCGACTGGCTCGCCGCCCGCGCCGGCCGCGCCGGGCGCGCGCTCGGGCGGTGCGCGGAGGCGCTCGTCGGTCCCGTCGCCGTGGGCGCCGACCCGCTCGGCTGCGATCCGCAGGCCTTCTACGACGTCGTGCAGCGGTGCCGGAACTGGTGCAACGCCGCCTTCTGCTGCGGCGCGGGCAGCATCCACCGCCGCGAGGCGGTGATGGAGGCGGCGCTGAAGGGGTTCGCCGCGCGCATCTCCGCCGAGACCGCACCGTTCACCGCCCGGGTGCCCGACCCCGCGCTGCGCGCCGACCTCGCGGCGGCGCTCACCGCGCAGGCCGCGCGGCGCATCGAGCTCACGCCGTTCAAGTTCCACGTCTCGGAGGACATCTACACCAGCCTCACGATCCACGCGGACGCCGATCGGCGGTGGCGCTCCGTGTACCACCCGCGCGTCCTCACGCGGATGCTCTCTCCGCAGGACCTCACGGCGTGGAGCATCCAGCGGTTCAAGTACGCCTGCGGCACGCTCGACATCGCCTGGCGCGACAACCCGCTCCGGCTGCGCGGCCTCTCGCCCTGGCAGAAGTTGATGTACGGCGCGACGATCTACGCCTACCTCGCACCGCTCTGGACCGTGCCGCTCCTCCTCGCGCCGCTCGCGTACTTCTTCGCGGGCGTCACGCCGGTCCGGTCGTTCGACATCACCTTCTTCGCGCACTTCGTCCCATTCCTCGTCGCGACCCGGCTCGCGGTGCTCGTCCGGGCCTGGAGCGTCCCCACGTGGCGGAGCGAGCAGTTCCACCTCTCGGCGTTCTGGCTCCACCTGCGCGCGCTCGCCCACGTCGTCGCGCGCCGCCACATCCACTTCGTGGTCACGCCCAAGATCGCCCCGGGCCGCCGTTCGCTCGCGCTGGTCTCCCCGCACCTCGTCCTGCTCGCGGCCACCGCCGTCGGCATCGCCTACCGGGCCTCCCTGGTCTCGAGCGACGCGCCGGAGGCCGTCTCCGCGGCGTTCGTGTCGAACGTCTTCTGGTCCCTCCACAACGCCCTGTGCTTCGCGCCGTTCATCGCGGCCGCCTTCACGGTGCGCCGCCGGATGGGGGCCGAGGGGGTCGCATCTTGACCTTCCTCCGCGGCCTCCTCGCCGGGCGATCCCACCTCGCCTTCCTCGTCGGCCTCTCTGCCGCGATCGCCCTCGCGCGCGTCACCTCCGGGCTCGGGCGCGGATCGCCGCCGACCTCGCGCGCGCTGGGCAGCCTCGCGCAGCTCTCGCGCGCCTTGCCGCTTCGCGCTCCGGAGCCGCCCTCGGATCGCGAGCGCCGCCTCGCCCTGAGCGCCTGGAGCTACCTCGTGCGGGAGACCGACCCGCGCACCGGCCTCACGCGCTCCATCGCCGGCTACCCCTCCATCACGCTGTGGGACTTCGGCTCGCAGCTCCTCGCGATCCTCGCCGCGGAGGATCTCGGGATCGTGACGCCGGAGGAGTCGCGGCGCCGCCTCCGGCACGCCATCCAGACCCTCGCCGAGCTGCCGCTCTGCGACCCCGGCCTTCCGAACAAGGCGTACCACACCGCCACGCTCGCGATGGTCGGGTACGACAACGTGCCGGCGCCGCGCGGCATCGGCTGGTCCGCGCTCGACGTCGGCCGCGCGCTCGTGCCGCTCGCGCTCGTGGTCCGGCGGGCGCCGGAGCTCACGCCGCTCGTGCAGCGCGCGGTGGACCGGTGGGACCTCGACGCCCTCAGCGACGGCGTGGCGCTGCGGGGCGGGACGCGCGGCCCCGGCGGCATCCTCCAGACCTACCAGGAGGGCCGGCTGGGCTACGAGCAGTACGCCGCGCGCGCGCTCATGGGCTGGGGCGTCCCGGTGGCGGAGGCGATCGACTTCCGCGCCCACCTCGCGTTCCAGAAGCTCGACGGCCAGCTCGTGCCGCGCGACGATCGGCTGCCGCGCGACTACGGCGGGGCGCACGCGGCGGTGCTCTCCGAGCCGTGGGTGCTCCAGGGGCTCGAGGTCGGGCTCGACGCCGTGTCGCTCGCGCTCGCGCGCAGCGTCCTCGCGGCGCAGGAGCGGCGCTTCCTCTCCACGGGGCGGCTCACCGCGGTGTCCGAGGACGCCCTCGACCGGCCGCCGGGGTTCGTCTACTCCGCGGTGCTGAACGGGACCGAGGCCTGGGTCGCGTTCTCGCCCGACGGCACGCCGGCACCCTCCCACCTCACGTTCTCCACGAAGGCCGCCTTCGCCTGGGCCGCGCTCTTCGCCGGCGACTACCCGGAGCGGCTCCTCGCCGCGGCGGAGGAGCTGGAGGCTCCCGGCGGCGGCTTCTGGGCCGGGCGCTACGACGCGGACGGCACGCCGAACCGCGTCCTGTCGCTCAACACGAACGCGGTGGTGCTGGAGGCGCTCGCCTATCGCGTGCGCGGCCCCGCGTTCCGCTCCTCGCCACGCGGCGCCGCGGGGGTCGCGGTCCGCGCGGGAGCCCAGCAATGATCGCGCCGGTCCTCACAGCCGTGACAGCCGGGGCCGCTGCGCTCCTCGCGGCTGCGCCGCCGGCCGGCGGGAGGCTCTCGCCCGAGGACCTCGAGGACGCCCGCATCGCCTGGCTGTACTTCGAGCGGAACTACCAGCCGCGCACGGGCTTCGTGAGCTCGGTGGAGAGCTACCCCGCCACCTCGCTCTGGGATCTCGGCTCCTCCCTCCTCGCCACCGTCGCCGCCGAGGAGCTGGGGCTCGTCGACACCGACGTCTTCGACGACCGGATCTCGACCCTGCTGCGGACGCTCTCGGCGCAGCGGCTCTTCCAGGGCCAGCTCCCGAACAAGATGTACGACGCCGCCACCGGCGCGATGACCGACTACCAGCGCGGCCCCACCGATCGCGGCCTCGGCTGGTCCGCCCTCGACCTCGGGCGCTTCGCCTCGGCGCTCCAGATCCTCGCGCAGCTCCACCCGGAGCACCGGCCCGCGGTCGCGGCCGTGCTCCGCCACTGGAGCCTGTGCGCGCTCGCGTCGGGGGGCGAGCTCCGCGGCGCGGTGATCGATCCGGCGGGGCGGGTGGTGATCGTGCAGGAGGGACGGCTCGGCTACGAGCAGTACGCGGCCCGCGCGCTCGCGCGGCTCGGCCTCGACCTCGGTCCCGCCCGCCGGTACGACCGGTTCGCCGTGGAGGAGCAGATCCTCGGAGTGCGCGTGCGCCGCGACAGCCGCGATCCCCGCACCTACGGCGCGCAGGACGTGCTCGCGACCGAGCCCTGGGTGCTCGGCACGATGGAGCTCGGCCTCGACGACGGCTCCGCGCCGCTCGTGCGCAGCCTCTTCGAGGTGCAGAAGCGGCGCTGGGAGACGACGGGCATCGTCACGGCGGCCACCGAGGACCACGTGGATCGGCCGCCGTGGTTCGTCTACGGCGCCGTGTGGGCGAACGGCGCAGCGTGGCGCACCATCACCCCAGAGGGCGAGGACATGGCGCGGCTCTCGATGGTCTCGACGAAGGCCGCGTTCGCGCTCGCCGCGCTCTACCCTGCCGATCCCTACGCCCGCGTGCTCCGCGATGCGATCACCGGCGCGCGGGATCCGGAGCGCGGCTGGTACGCCGGCGTCTACGAGCGCGGCGGCATCGTGAACCGCGCGCTCACCGCGAACACGAACGGCGTCATCCTGGAGGCGCTCCTCTGGAAGTCGCGCGGGACGCTGCTCGGGCCGCCCGGCGACGACGAGCCGCTCGTCACTCTCTCGTGTCCGCCGTCCCCGATCACGACCACCGCGAGCGCCGCCGGCGCGCCGGACCTCTCCCCCTCCCCCACCTCCGTGCCCGGCATGGGCCGCAACCCCGTGGTCGCGCCGCCGTCGACGGGCCGCTCGTGGATGCGGCTCGACGGCACGCTGTTCACCGGCTACCGGGGCGCGGATCGCGGCACCGTCGGAGGCCTCGCGACGCTGTGGCCCTACAGCTTCGCCTTCCTGCGCATCGGCGGCGAGTACACGCCGTTCTCGCCGTACGCCACGTCCCGGCTGCTCTGGGGCGTCGGCTACGACGACTGGCACGACCGCACCTTCTTCTTCCACGTCGAGAACTGGGGGCCCGTGAGGCCCGACGACGTGCGCGACACGCGCCAGGCCCAGGTGATCGGCGGCTACAAGCTGCCGCGGCTCTGCGTCGGCCGCGCCACGCTGTGCGCTGCGCCGGTCGCCTCGGTGGTCACGCCGTTCCTGGGCGGCCCGTACCTCGACGGGCGGATGACCGTGACGCTGAAGGGCGCCTGGTTCGTGATGGGCGGGATCGGCTGGACCGTCCCCAGCGTGCTCCAGGGACCTGCCGGCACCCCGCGCTACCGCGTGGTCTACGGCTTCGGCTACTCCAACTGGAAGCCGGGGAGCCTCTACATCAACTACTACGACTGGGGCCCGAACTCGCACAGCGGGAACGGGATCCTCTCGATCGGCGTGAACTGGGCCTTCTAGGGAGCTCGCATGGCGAGATCACTCGACAGGACGACGCTCGCGATCGCAGGGCCGGCGATCGTCGGCACGGCGCTCTCCCTCGGCTTCGCGGCCTGCGGCCTGCAACCGCCCGAGACCCCGTCCACGCAGCCCACGCCACCGCCCGCAGCCCCCCCGCAGCCACCGCCCACGGCCGGGGGCGCGCCGGTCGCGCCGATCGCCGGCTACCAGCTCCTCTGGTCCGACGAGTTCGACGGGACCTCGGTCGATCCGTCGCGCTGGCACGTGTGGACCGGGCCGCGCCGGGACGCGGTCATGACGACCGACGCGCTGTCGGTGCACGACGGGGTGCTGCACCTCGTCACCTCCACGGACGGCGGCATCAATCACACCGGCTTCCTCGGCACCGACGGCATCTTCGACGCGACGTACGGCTACTTCGAGGCGCGCATCCGGTTCCACGGCGCGCCCGGTCAGTGGTGCGCCTTCTGGCTCAACTCGCCGACGAACGGCGTCCCGCTCGGCGATCCCGCCACCGCCGGCGTGGAGATCGACGTCGTCGAGCACCGGTTCGTGGACGACGGCGGCTGGCAGCTCAAGGACTACGTGCAGATGACGCTGAACTGGGATGGCTACGGCCCGCAGAAGAAGAGCGACGAGAAGGTCTCGCTCGCGCCGGGCGGCGTGCCGGTCCAGGGGGAGTGGCACACCTACGGCGTCCTCTGGACGGACACGGGCTACACGTTCTCGATGGACGGCGTGACCCTCTGGACCACGAACAGCGCGATCTCGAAGCGCAGCGAGTGGATCCAGGTCACCTGCGAGGTCCTCGACGCGTCCTGGGCCGGCTCGATCCCCACCGGCGGATACGGCCCGGCCGCGACGAGCACCACCGGCATGGAAGTGGACTGGGTGCGGGTGTGGCAGCGGGCCCCGTGAGCCGGCCCCGCGTCGCCCTGGTGGCCCTCGCGCTTGCGGCGCCGTGCGCGGCGCGCGCGCAGCGCCCGAGCGGCCCCTGCCCCGGCCCGAGCCTGGTGTCCTCCGCCGCGAAGCCGGCGACGACCCCGTGGAAGGACACGACGCTCACGGCCGACGCGCGCGCCGACCTTCTCCTCGCCGCGATGGCGCCCGAGGAGAAGGCCGACCTCGCCACCGGCGAGCGCTGCCTCTGGTACGGCTACTACAACGCCCCCATCGACCGGCTCGGGATCCCCGCGCTCACGATGACCGACGGCCCCGCCGGCATCCGCATCCCGTACCAGCGGGTGAACGGCGGCCGCGCGACCCAGCTCCCGGCGCCGATCGCGCTCGCCGCGAGCTGGGACCCCACGCTCGCCGGCGCACAGGGAGACCTGCTCGGCGCCGAGGCGTTCGCCACGGGACACAACGTGCTGCTCGGCCCCACCCTCGACCTCGCGCGCACGCCGCTCGCCGGCCGCCTGTTCGAGGGGTTCGGAGAGGATCCGGTGCTCGCCTCGCGCATGGCGGTGCCCTTCGTGCGCGGGATCCAGCAGCACCCCGTGATGGCGGATGCGAAGCACTTCGCCGCCTACTCGCAGGAGACGGCGCGCTTCACGCTGAACGCGATCGTGGACGAGCGGGCACTGCGCGAGCTCTGGCTGCGGCCGTTCCAGGCGGCGGTGCAGGGGGGCGAGGTCGCGACCGTGATGTGCGGCTTCAACCGGGTGAACGGCGCCTTCTCGTGCGAGGACCACGCGCTGCTCACCGACGTGCTGAAGGGGGAGATGGGCTTCCAGGGGTTCGTCCTCAGCGACTGGGGCTCGATCCACGGGACGATCTCCGCCGCGACCGCCGGGCTCGATCAGGAGCTCGCCTTCGAGACGTATTACGGGCACAAGCTGCTCGACGCCGTGAAGCGCGGCGACCTCCAGCAGTCGGTGGTGGACGACATGGCGCGCCGGATCTTGCGGTCGATGTTCCGCGTCGGCCTCTTCGATCAGCCGGTGGTGGAGGGGCCGCTACCGGAGCAGGACCACGGCGCGCGATCGCGCGAGCTCGCCGAGCAGGGGGTGGTGCTGCTGAAGAACGCCGGCGGCCTCCTGCCGCTTCCGCCCGGCGTGCGGACGATCGCGATGATCGGCGCCGACGCCGGGAACGTGTCGGCCCAGGGCGGCGGGGCCGCGCGCGTCGAGCCCACGTATGCCGTGAGCGCGCTCGACGGGATCCGCGCTCGCGCCGGAGCGTCCGTGTCCGTGTCGTACGCGGCGGGCGGCGACCCCATCACCGCAGCGCACCTCCTGCCCGGCCCCGCGCCGATCCCGTCCGCGGTGCTCTCGCCGCCCGGGGATCCCTCGTCGCACGGCCTCCGCGGCGACTACTGGCTGAACTCGCAGTTCCAGGGGAAGCCCGACTTCACCCGCGTGGACCTGCAGCCCGCCGCCTCGCTCGGCTTCTTCGCCTACCAGAGCGTGAACGCCTCCTCCGTGGAGCAGGTCCCGGCCTACTTCTCCCTCGATCAGATGTCGGCGCGCTGGACCGGCACCCTCGTCGCGCCCGCCACCGGCGACTTCATGCTCGTCCTCACGACCCGGGGCGAGGGCTGGGTCTGGATCGACGGCGCGCTGGTCCTCGATCACTCCGGCCCGCACGACCTCGCCTCGCGCTCGGCCACCGTCCACCTCGTCGCCGGCGAGCCCCACGACCTCCGGGTGGACTACTCCGCGGACTCAGACGTGATCGGCACCGCCACCGACGTCGGCGGCGACGTGAAGCTCGGCTGGGTGCCGCCCGCAGGGACGGTCGAGCCCGCGATCCGGGACGCGGCCGCGCTCGCCGCCTCCTCCGACGTCGCGGTGGTGATCGCCCGCGACTACTCCAGCGAGGAGCGGGACCACCCTGGCCTCGCCCTGCCGGGCGAGCAGGACGATCTCGTGCGCGCCGTGGCCGCCGCGAACCCGCGGACGGTGGTCGTGCTCACCACCGGCGGCCCCACGTCGATGCCCTGGCTCGACGCGGTGCCCGCGGTGTTGCAGGCGTGGTACCCGGGGCAGGAGCAGGGCAACGTGATCGCGCGGGTCCTCTTCGGAGACGTGAACCCCTCCGGCAAGCTCCCGGTCACCTTCCCGCGCTCGATCGACCAGACGCCCTCGGGACCAATCACCCTCGGGCCCGCCGACGCCGTGGGGCCGACGGACACCTTCACGGAGGGTCTCCTCGTCGGGTACCGCTGGTACGACGCGAACGGGGTCGCCCCGCTCTTCCCGTTCGGCCACGGCCTCTCGTACTCCACGTTCAAGTACGACGCGCTGCAGGTCACGGGCGGCAGCGGCGGACCGCAGAGCGTGGCGTTCACCGTCACGAACGCCAGCGGCCCGGCGGGCGCGGAGGTGGCACAGGTCTACGTCGGCGCCTGCCCCGGTGACACGACCGCCGCCCCGCGCCAGCTCGCAGGGTTCGCCAAGGTTCGGCTCGACCCCGGCGCCAGCCAGCGCGTCCAGATCGACCTCGCGCCCGAGCCGCTCTCCTCCTGGAGCCCCGCCACCCAGGCGTGGACCACCCCGGCGTGCGCGCGCGGCGTCTGGGTCGGCGGCTCGTCGCGCGACTTGCCGCTCACGGACACCCAGCCGACGCTCCCCGTGGCGCAGGTGGCCGCAAGCACCAGGAGCGGCGGGTGTGCCTCTACCGGCGGTACGGGTGCGCTGGGGCTCCTCGCGCTCGCGCCGTGGGCGTTGCGGAGGCGGCGGCCCCCCTCCGGAGGCTGCGGCTAGGGGGGTCCCGGTCGCAAGTTTCGCGTGGGGCAATCTTGGAGCTCGCATGGACCTCTTGGGAGCAACGCCCGCGCCTTCGGGGGCCCCGGCGGCAGAGGCGGTGCGCGCCACGTCGCCGGGGACCACGACCACGGTGGACGTGCTCCTCGTCGGCGACGAGGACGGCCTGCGCGCGCTGCGCGAGCTCCTCGCGGACGTGCCCGCGCGGCTCATCGACGCGCGCGCCGGAGAAGAGGCGCTCCACTGCCTGCTCCAGCAGGATTTCGCCCTCGTCCTGATGGCCATGCAGCTCCCCGGGCTGAGCGGGCTCGAGACCGCGGAGGCGGTCCGGCAGCGCGATCGCAGCCGCCTCACCCCGATCCTCCTCCTCAGCCCCTGCGAGCAGACCGACGAGCGGCTCGTGGAGGCCTGCCGGCTCGGCATCGTCGACTTCGTGGTGAGGCCGGTCGCCCAGCACGACGTGTTGAAGGGACTGGTCGGTTGGTTCGTCGACCTCCATCGGACGAAGGCGCTGCTCGAGCGCGAGCCGGACGGCGTGCGCGCCGCCGAGCTGCGCGAGCACGAGCGGACGCAGCTCCTCGCCGAGCTGCGGCGGCGGGCGGCGGGCCTCGCCGAGTCCGACCGCCGCACGGACGAGCTGCTGGCCATGCTCGCACACGAGCTGCGCAATCCGCTCGCGCCCGTGCTGCACGCGGTGGAGCTGCTTCGGGAGGGTCACGCGGACGCTCCGGCGTGCCGGCGGGCGCTCGACGCCGCCAGCCGACAGGTGCGGCACATGGTCCGGCTGGTGGACGACCTCGTGGACGTGTCGCGCATCCGCACCGGCAAGGTCGCGCTCCAGCGCGGCCCGGTCGCGCTCGCGGAGGTGGTGGAGTCGGCGGTCCAGGCGCTGGAGCCGCTCCTCCTGGAGCGCCGCCACGCGCTCGCGGTGGTGCTGCCCGAGGAGCCGGTGTGGCTCGACGCCGACGCGGTGCGGCTCGCGCAGGCGATCGAGAACCTGCTTCACAACGCGGCGAAGTACACCGACGAGGGCGGCCACGTGCGCTTGCTGGCGGAGCGGACCGGGGACGAGCTCGTGCTGCGCGTGCGCGACGACGGGATGGGGATCCCGGCCGCGGTGCTCCCGCGCGTGTTCGACGTCTTCGTCCAGGGCGAGCAGCCTCCCGACCGTTCGCGCGGCGGGCTCGGGCTCGGACTCGCCCTGGTGAAGAGCATCGTGGAGCTGCACGGCGGGTGGGTGCAGGCGAGGAGCGATGGGCCTGGGCACGGCACGGAGGTCACCGTGCGGCTGCCCGCGATCGCGGTGAGCGCGACGCGCGCCGGCGCAGACGCCGCCGCCGCGGCGAGCCCCGCTCTCCACGACGGCCACGCGGCCCAGCCCCGGCGCCCAGTCACTCCCATGTTCCCGCCGCCCTCCCCGGCGCCGCGATCGCTCCGCATCGCGATCGCGGAGGACAACCCCGACGTGCGCGAGACGCTCGGACTGCTCCTCGCCGCGCGAGGCCACGTGGTGCTGCAGGCGGAGGACGGCCTGCGCGCCGTGGAGCTGGTGCTGGCCGAGCAGCCCGACGTCGCGCTCCTCGACATCGGCCTGCCCGGGCTCGACGGCTACGAGGTGGCGGCGCGCGTGCGCGCCTCGGCGCCCGCGACGCGGCTCGTGGCGGTGACGGGCTACGGCCGCGCCGAGGATCGCCAGCGCGCGCTCGACGCGGGCTTCCACGCCCACCTGGTGAAGCCCGTGGACCTCGCCGAGCTCACCCGCCTGCTCGAGCGGCTCTGACGCGGTGCGCGGCTAGTGCCCCTCGCCGAGGTACGCCCGGCGCACGCGGTCGTCCTCGAGGAGCTGCTTGCTCGGGCCGTGGAGCGTGATCCGGCCCGTCTCGAGCACGTAGCCGTAGTCGGCGATCTCGAGCGCGGCCTTCGCGTTCTGCTCGATGAGGAGCACCGTGACGCCCTCCTGACGGATGGCGCGCACGATGTCGAAGATCATCTTCACGATGATCGGGGCGAGGCCGAGCGACGGCTCGTCCATCATGAGCAGCTTCGGCTTCGTCATGAGCGCCCGGCCGACCGCGAGCATCTGCTGCTCGCCGCCCGAGAGCGTGCCGGCCTTCTGCTTCGCGCGCTCGGCGAGCCGCGGGAAGAGCTCGAACACCTTCTTGCGATCGGCGGCGACGCCCGGCTTGTCGCTCCGCGAGTAGGCGCCGAGCGTCAGGTTCTCGTCCACCGTGAGGTTCGGGAACACCCGCCGGCCCTCGGGCACGAGGCAGACGCCGCGGGAGACGATGTCCTTCGTGGCCAGCCCGGTGAGCTTCTCGCCGTTCCAGGAGACCGTGCCGCCCGACGGCTTCACGAGGCCCACGATCGACTTCAGCGTGGTGCTCTTCCCGGCGCCGTTCGCGCCGATGAGGCTCACGATCGAGCCGTCGGGGACCTCGAGCCCGATGCCCTGGAGCGCGTGGATGCCGCCGTAGTGCGCGGAGAGCTGCTCGACCTTCAGCATCAGCCGACCCCCAGGTACGCCTCGATCACCTTCGGATCGTTCTGGATCGTGGCCGGATCGCCGTGCGCGATCGTGCGGCCGTACTCGAGCACGTACATGCGCTGGCAGATTCCCATCACGAGCTGCATGTGGTGCTCGATGAGCAGGATCGACAGATCGAACTGATCGCGGATCCTGCGGATGAAGTGCATGAGCTCCACCGACTCCTGCGGGTTCATGCCGGCCGCGGGCTCGTCGAGGAGCAGCGTGGAGGGGCGCGTCGCGAGGGCGCGGACGATCTCGAGCCGCCGCTGCTTGCCGTACGGGAGGCTCGTGGCCGGGTCGCTCGCGTGCGACTCGAGCTGCACCTCGCGGAGCAGCTCCATCGCGAACTCGCGCGCCGCGCGGTCCTTCCGGCGATAGCCCGGCAGGTGGAGCGTGGCCGCGAACATGCCGGTGTCCATCTGGAGGTGGCAGCCGACGAGCACGTTCTCGAGCACCGTGAGCTCGCGGAAGAGCCGGATGTTCTGGAACGTGCGCGCGACCCCGCGCTGCGTGATCTCGTGCCGGCCGCGGCCGGTGATGTCGCCGTCGCCGTAGAACACGCGCCCCTCGGTGGGCGCGTTCATGCCGGTGATCACGTTGAAGACGGTGGTCTTGCCGGCGCCGTTGGGGCCGATGAGCCCGACGATCTCGCCGGGCCCGATCTCGAGGTTCAGGTCGGCGACGGCCGTGAGGCCACCGAACCGCATCGTGACGTGCTCGGTCCTAAGCGAGGCCATGCTTCCCCTTCTCCGACTTCGGCAGGAGCCCCGCGCGCGACAGCATGCTCCAGGAGAACTCCCGGTTCCCCATGAGCCCGCGCTGCCGGAACAGCACCACCGCCATGAGCAGGATGGAGAAGACCACCATCCGCAGGCCGGGCCGCCCCTCGGTCTGGAACACGAGCAGGTTCAGCGGGCCGTCGAGGAACCGGAGCAGCTCCATGAAGATCGTCACGACGATCGCCGCCACGACCGAGCCGGTGATCGAGCCGATGCCGCCGAGCACCACCACGAGGAGGATGTTGAACGTCAGCATGAACGTGAACATCTTCGGGTCGATGGTGGTGAGGAGGTGTCCCAGCAGCGCGCCACCCACGCCCGCCATGAAGCTCGAGGCAGCGAAGCTCACCACCTTCACCCGGAACACGTTCACGCCCATGGCGCCCGCCGCGATCTCGTCGTCACGCACCGCCTTCATCGCGCGGCCATAGCTCGAGCGCGTGAGCGCCACCATGAAGAGCACCGCGAGCGCGGCGCAGGCCCACACCGCGGCGGTGCTCGCGAACTCCGGGAGCCCCTTGAGCCCCAGCGCGCCGTTCGTGATGGTCTGCGTGTTCGTGAGCACCACGCGGATGATCTCGCCGAATCCCAGGGTCGCGATGGCGAGGTAGTCGTCCTTGAGCCGCAGCACCGGGGCGCCGATGAGGACGCCGAGCAGCGCGGCCACGAGCCCGCCGGCGATCAGCGCCGGGACGAACGGGATCGTGACGTGCGCGAGCCACGGCACGATGGGGGCGAGGAAGAAGTTCGCCTCCTTCTGCTCGGGGCTCATCGTGAGGAGCGCGCAGGTGTAGGCGCCCACCGCCATGAAGCCCGCGTGGCCGAGGGAGAAGAGGCCCGTGAAGCCGTTCACGAGGTTCAGGGAGAGCGCGAGCACGATGTAGATCGCGCTGAGGTTCATCACCCGGATCGTGAACGCGTCGAACCAGGTGTCGGCGACGAACAGGAAGGCCGCGAGGACGGCGACCGCGGCGAGCGAGAGGAGGTGGGTGCGCGCGAGCTTCATGGCGATCACACCTTCTCGCCCTGGCGGCTGCCGAGCAGGCCCGACGGCTTCACCAGGAGGACGACGATGAGGAGGACGAAGGCGAACGCGTCCCGATAGCCGGTGAGCGTCGGCAGGAACGCGATGACCATGAGCTCCACGAAGCCGAGGAGGAAGCCGCCCAGCACCGCGCCCTGGATGTTGCCGATGCCGCCGACCACCGCGGCGATGAAGCACTTCAGGCCCGGCATCACGCCCATGAGCGGGTTGAGCTGCGGGTACTTGTACGACCAGAGGATGCCGCCGAACGCCGCGAGCAGCGAGCCGGAGCCGAACGTGAACGAGATGATCCGGTTCACGTCGATGGCCTGAAGACGCGCGGCGTCGAGGTCGGTGGCGACCGCGCGCATCGCCATTCCGGTCTTCGTCTTCCCCACGATCCACAGCAGCGCGGCCAGGATGATGAAGGTGAACACCGGGATCACGACGCTCACCGACATGAGCGACACCTGCCCGAGCTGCAGCTTCACGTTCATGACGTCCGGGACCGTCACGCCCTTCGGGCGGCCGCCGAACAGCACGACGGCGACGTTCTCGACGAGGAACGACGCGCCGATGGCGCTGATCATGACCGAGATGCGCGGGGAGTCGCGGAGCGGCCGGTACGCGACGCGCTCCAGCCCGACGCCGAGCGCGGCGGTGAAGACGATGGCGATGAGGAACGTGCCCCACCACGGCAGCAGGAACATCGCCGCGCCGTAGAACGCGACGTACGCGCCCAGCATGAACACGTCGCCGTGCGCGAAGTTGATGAGCCGGAGGATGCCGTAGACCATCGTGTAGCCAATCGCGATGAGCGCGTAGAGGCTGCCGAGGGCCAGGGCGTTCGCGAGGTGTTGCAGGAAGAGCGCGAGCGTCATGTTTGGGGGCCGCGAGACTAACCGATGAGGGAGCGGGGGTCCAAAGGCCCCCCGCTCCCAACCCCGCCTGGACGGCGGGGCTTCAAGCAGGCGCTACGGCTGGACGGTGGTGAGGAACGTGAACTTGCCGTCCTTCACCACCTTGATGACCGCGCTCTTCGTCGCGTCGCGGTTCGCGTCGAACGAGATGATGCCGGCCGCGCCGGGGAAGTTGGCGGTCTGCACGAGCGCGTCGCGGATCTTCGCGCCCTCGAGGCTCTGCGCCTTCTCGATCGCGGCGCGCGCGACGAGGTAGCCGTCGAAGCCGAGGGCCGTCACCGCGGCCGGCTCCTTGTTGTACTGCTTGCGGTACGCGTCGAGGAACTGCTTGCTCGTCTCGGTGATCGGCACCTCGGTCGCGAAGAACGTGGAGAAGACCGCGCCCTCGACCGACTGCTTGCCCACGTCGATGAGCTCGGGGGTCTCCCAGGTGTCGCCGCCGAGGAACGGAGCGGTGATGCCGAGCTCACGCGCCTGCTTCATGAGGAGCGCGCTCTCCGTGTAGTTGCCCGGCGCGAAGATCACGTCCGGCTTCATCGACTTCAGCGTGGTGAGCTGGGCCGTGAAGTCCTGGTCGTTCGTGTTGTAGTTCAGCTCGCCGAGGATCGCGTTCTCGTCGCCGGTGAGCTTCTTGAAGCTGTCGGAGAAGAACTTCGCGAGACCCACCGAGTAGTCGTTCGAGACCTCGCGGATGATGACGGCCTTCTTCGCCTTCACTTCCTTGAAGGCGTAGTTCGCCATCACCGTGCCCTGGAACGGGTCGATGAAGCAGACGCGGAAGTAGTAGTCGTTCCCCTTGGTGACGAGCGGGTTCGTCGCCGAGAGCGCGATCGCGGGGATCTGCTTCCCCTTCACGATCGGGCCGGCGGCCATCGAGAGCGAGGAGCCCCAGGAGCCGAGGACCACGTTCACCTTGTCCTGGTCCACGAGGCGCTGCGCCGCGTTCGCCGCCTCGACCTTGTCCGACTTGTTGTCGGCGACGACGAGCTCGATCTTGTACTCCTGCCCGCCCACCTTCACGGTCGGGTAGAGCGCGTTCGCGAGCTTGATGCCCTCGACCTCCATCGCGCCACCGGCGGCGTTCGCGCCGGTCATCGGCTCGAACACGCCCAGCTTCACGGTGGTCGGCTGCTTCTGGCTCTTCGTGCAGCCCGCGAGCGCTGCGAGCGCGAGGAGCACGGCGGCGGTCCTCTTCATGCGAAGCCTCCTGCGGCGGGCCGGGACCAGCGTGTGGGTCCGCGGGATGTGCCGCCGCGCGGCGCGCAGCCTGCCACGCACCCACATGAGCCACAACCGGTACAGCCGGGCCCGAAAACGGAGGAACAGATCGCGAACGCGCTGTCACGCGTGCACGCGGCCGCCCAGTACCGCTGCGCGCGGCGAAGCGCCGCAGATCGCTACACCGCAGGGGGCTGCGTCGCAGATCGCTCCGCCGGCTCCGTCGCCCGGTGCGCCTCGGCGCGTTCGCGGTGGCGCTCGAGCCGCTCGCGCACGAAGTCGGCGTGCTGCCGGAGCGTGTAGAGGCGATCGGAGTAGCCGAGTGGCGTCGGGAGCCTCGCGACGTGCTCGTCCACGCGCGCGAGCAGCGCGATCCAGGGCGCGAT
>Ga0306924_10001892_pt1 | contig 19406 bp, 11 predicted proteins | sample sta12Can44000111_FD_203756 | JGI IMG/M metagenome (GOLD analysis project Ga0306924, IMG submission 203756) | Lab enrichment of tropical soil microbial communities from Luquillo Experimental Forest, Puerto Rico - statanox.12C.anox.44.000.111 (v2)... | ecosystem: Environmental > Terrestrial >...
GGTCGCTGAGCAGCACGTTGAACAGGGTGTTGACGCCGCTGATCTCAGTGAATGGCGTGCGCTCAAGCGCCTTGACGAATGCCCGTATGTCGCGCGGATCGGGGATGAGCAGATTGTTCGCCCCGACCATCAACGGCACGAAGCAATTCACCGTCAGCGCGAACACGTGATAGAGCGGCAGCGCGATCACGGTGACGAACTGCTTCACTTCCGGATACTTCGCATGGGCGGGCTCGTGCCACGCCTCGGCCTGCAGCACGTTCGCGACGATGTTCCGATGCAGCAGCGTCGCGCCCTTCGCGACGCCGGTCGTGCCGCCGGTGTACTGCAGGAACGCGACATCGTCCGGAGCATTCTTTTGCGGCTTGAATGTCTGGCGCGCGCCCGCCGTGAGCGCTGCCTTGAAGCGTGTGTACGACGGCAGTTGCCATGCCGGCACCATCTTCTTCGCGTGCCGGACGACATAATTGACGAGCAGCCCCTTGAGCCCCATCAGATCGCCCATCGACGCGACGACGACGTGCTTGACGGCGGTATTGGCAACGACGGCCTGCAGCGTCGTCGCGAAATTCTCGAGGATGACGATCGCTTCTGCGCCGCTGTCCTTGAGCTGATGCTCGAGTTCGCGCGGCGTGTACAGCGGATTGACGTTGACGACCGCATAGCCTGCGCGCAGCACCGCCGCGATCGTTACCGGGTACTGCAGAACGTTCGGCATCATGATCGCGACACGCGCGCCACGCGCGAGCCCGCGCGACTGCAGCCATGCGCCCAGCTGGCAAGACAGCGTGTCGAGCTCGCCATACGAGATCGACTTGCCCATGCAGACGAACGCCGTCCGGTCGCGGAACTGGCTGAAACTCTGTTCGAGCAGCTCGGACACCGAGGCAAACCGCGACGCGTCAATTTCGGCTGGAACGCCGGGCGGGTACGATTTCAGCCAAATCTTGTCCATGCTGCGCGTCTCCTCACATATTTTCGAATGGTCGTGCTAAAACGCATCCTAGCGGCTTGCCCGATTTGAGACAACCGGGTTAGACACTCCCTTCGAACTCGCTGAGGGATCCGATACGCACGCGATTGCGTGTCGATTTCGCCCTAAGCGCGCGCAACTTCGACAAGACAGTCATAAAACGTTGCGGACTGCCCAAGATCGGTGAGCGCCTGGCTCGTCACCTCGTTGGCGTTGCGTCTGTCCGGTGACAGCTTCTTCCACCAGATTGACAGGCCGACGACGAGCCCTGCGCGAGCCCGGTCGGTCACGCGCGCGCGTGCCTGCATCGAGCCGCGATCGTTGAAGATCCGCACGATGTCACCGTCCGAGATGTTCCGCGCGGCGGCATCCGTCGGGTGCATGTCGAGATGCGGCTCGCCTTCCGTATTCCGGAGGCTGTCGACGTTCACGAACGTGCTGTTCAGGAAGTTCCGCGCCGGCGGCGAGATCATCGCGAGCGGATAGCGCGCGGCGAGTTCAGGGGCCGCCTCTGCCGATTCGTATGGCGGCAGATAGTCGGGCACCGGGTCCATCCCCATTTGGGCGAGCCGCTCGCTGTAGAACTCGCACTTGCCGGACGGCGTCCGGAACCCGCCGTTGGCGAACGGCGCGTCCGGTAACTTGAGCTTCAGCCAGCCTGCCTGCTTCAACGTCTCCCAATCGCTTTCGAGCGACGGATCACCCCATCTGAGTGCAGCGCGCGCGACCTCTTCATCGCTGTGGTAGAGCGCCGGCTCCACAAGCCCCATGCTGCGCGCGATCCCCCTGAAAATCTCCGTGTTGGGCCGCGTGTCGCCGACGGGCGCGACCGACGGCAGATTCACCATCACGTAGGTATGTCCATACGACTTGTGGATGTCGAGATGCTCCAGTTGCGTGGTCGCCGGCAGCACAATGTCGGCGAAATCGACGGTATCTGTCTTGAAATGTTCGAGAACGACCGTGAACATATCTTCTCGGGCAAATCCCGCCGCGACCTTCGCCGAATCCGGCGCCACGGCGACCGGGTTCGAATTGTAGACAACGACTGCCTCGATTTTGGGACCGAATCCGGTGTCGCCCGGATGCAGCAATGCATCGCCGATTGCGTTCATGTTGACGATGCGGGGCAGTGCATGCGGCCAGCCGGGCATCAACTCCGGGCGCACCAGCGCCGCTTGGTCGATCGGTGCCCACTCGGACGCAGAGAGCAGCAACCCGCCGGCCCGCTCCCGCCATGCCCCCGTCAGCGCGGGCAAGCTGGCGATCGCGCGCACCGCGTTGCCGCCGCCGCGGACGCGCTGCATGCCATAGTTGAGCCGGATCGCGGCCTTTCGTGTCGAGCCATAGCGGCGCGCGAGCCCGATCAGCTCCGACGCTTCAATCCCGCAGATCTCCGCGACACGTTGCGGCGGATAGGTCATCGCACGGGCCTTGAGCGCGTCGAATCCCACTGTATGAGCGCTGATGTAATCGTGATCGAGGAGGTTCTCCGTCATCAGCACATGCATCATGCCGAGGGCGAAGGCTCCGTCGGTGCCTGGCCGCAATGCGATGTGCTGGTGGCATTTTTCCGCTGTCAGCGAGCGGTAGGGATCGATCGCGACCAGATGCGCGCCCCGCCGCTTCGCCTCCTGAGCCCGCGTCCAGAAATGCAGGCTCGACGCAATTGGATTCGCGCCCCAGATCAGGATCAGTTCGCTTTCCTCGAAATGCTCGAGGTGCATCCCGAGACTGCCGCCGTACGTGTATCGCAACCCCGCCGCACCCGCGGCTGCGCAGATAGTTCGCTCGAGCCGCGACGCGCCGAGAGCATGGAAGAAGCGTTGGGCGATCCCCTCTCCCTGCACCAGCCCCATTGTGCCGGCGTAGCTGTACGGCAGGATTGCTTCCGGCTCGCGGGCCGCGATTTCGGCAAGGCGCCCGCCGATTTCCGCAAATGCCTCGTCCCAGCTGATCGGTACGAAGCGCCCCTCGCCCTTGCGTCCGACGCGCTTGAGAGGCGTGGTCAGGCGGTCAGGATGATGCACGCGCTCGGCATAGCGGCTGACCTTCGTGCACAACACGCCTTGCGTCGGTGGATGGTCTGGGTCGCCGGCGACCTTGATCGCCTTGCCGTTCTCGACGGTTACGCGCATCGCGCACGTGTCGGGACAATCGTGCGGGCAAACGGCCCGGGCTATCTGGATGGGGGCGTTCATTTTTTATATGTAGAGGGGGATGTCTTGAATTTTACGTTGGCAGAGGGTCGCGAAGCGGCGGATTTATAGAGGACGGGGCCGTGCGACCGCGCTGGAGCGCGTGCTTTCGTTGGTGGGGAGCGGTCACGGCATCGAACAGGAACGGGTGTCGACCCAAGCGGGATACGTCCGCTCAGGTCCGGCCGGCGGACAATCAGATCGGGCAGGGGAACGGGAGACGTGGCCGCGCCGACCCCGATCCGGCTTGCCGGGCGCGGCGCATTGGGTTGGGTGCTGGGGGTGCGGTGCGCCCACGCGGGCCGGCCGATTTCCGGCCGCCGATTTCCCGGCCGGAAATGCAAAAACCCCCGCCGGGTCGGGCGGGGGTTTCTGGCTTGGGGGAGCCTGACGATTACCTACTTTCACACGGGAATCCGCACTATCATCGGCGTAGAGTCGTTTCACGGTCCTGTTCGGGATGGGAAGGGGTGGGACCGACTCGCTATGGTCATCAGGCAAAAGGGGTTGTCGCGGTGCTTCGCAGCGCGACCAATCCGGAAGAAGCAGTAATCTTGGGTTGTGTGTATCGCACACGAGAATTCTAACCAGCGCGCCGGTGCTTCACACGGCGCGCCGCATCGATCAGCTGCGCTGCTCGATGCTCTGCGTTGGTCATCCATCAGCGCTGAAGCGCTAACGGCTGCCGAAACAGACTGGTTATAGGATCAAGCCTTACGGGCAATTAGTATCGGTTAGCTGAACGCATTACTGCGCTTACACACCCGACCTATCAACGTCCTGGTCTCGAACGACCCTTCAAGGGGATCTAGTCCCCAGGGATATCTCATCTTAAGGCGAGTTTCCCGCTTAGATGCTTTCAGCGGTTATCTCTTCCGAACATAGCTACCCGGCGATGCCACTGGCGTGACAACCGGTACACCAGAGGTTCGTCCACTCCGGTCCTCTCGTACTAGGAGCAGCCCCCTTCAAATATCCAACGCCCACGGCAGATAGGGACCAAACTGTCTCACGACGTTTTAAACCCAGCTCACGTACCTCTTTAAATGGCGAACAGCCATACCCTTGGGACCGGCTACAGCCCCAGGATGAGATGAGCCGACATCGAGGTGCCAAACACCGCCGTCGATATGAACTCTTGGGCGGTATCAGCCTGTTATCCCCAGAGTACCTTTTATCCGTTGAGCGATGGCCCTTCCATACAGAACCACCGGATCACTATGACCTGCTTTCGCACCTGCTCGACTTGTCGGTCTCGCAGTTAAGCACGCTTATGCCATTGCACTATCAGCACGATTTCCGACCGTACCTAGCGTACCTTCGTACTCCTCCGTTACGCTTTGGGAGGAGACCGCCCCAGTCAAACTGCCTACCATGCACTGTCCCCGACCCGGATCACGGGCCAAGGTTAGAACCTCAAACAAACCAGGGTGGTATTTCAAGGACGGCTCCACCGAAACTAGCGTTCCGGTTTCATAGCCTCCCACCTATCCTACACAGATCGGTTCAAAGTCCAATGCAAAGCTACAGTAAAGGTTCATGGGGTCTTTCCGTCTAGCCGCGGGTAGATTGCATCATCACAAACACTTCAACTTCGCTGAGTCTCGGGAGGAGACAGTGTGGCCATCGTTACGCCATTCGTGCAGGTCGGAACTTACCCGACAAGGAATTTCGCTACCTTAGGACCGTTATAGTTACGGCCGCCGTTTACCGGGACTTCAATCAAGAGCTTGCACCCCATCATTTAATCTTCCGGCACCGGGCAGGCGTCACACCCTATACGTCCACTTTCGTGTTTGCAGAGTGCTGTGTTTTTATTAAACAGTCGCAGCCACCAGTTTATTGCAACCCCTTCACCCTTCCCCCGCAGGGGGGTCAAGCTACAAGGGCGTACCTTATCCCGAAGTTACGGTACCAATTTGCCGAGTTCCTTCTCCCGAGTTCTCTCAAGCGCCTTAGAATACTCATCTCGCCCACCTGTGTCGGTTTGCGGTACGGTCATCGTTAGACTGAAGCTTAGAGGCTTTTCTTGGAACCACTTCCAATTGCTTCGCGACCTGAGTCGCTCGCGCCACACCCTTGAATTCCGCGCCCGGATTTGCCTAAGCGCCTTCTCCAATGCAGCGACCGGGACTTCCAACACCCGGACAACCTTCCGCGATCCGTCCCCCCATCGCATCTAACAATGGTGCAGGAATATTGACCTGCTTCCCATCAGCTACGCATTTCTGCCTCGCCTTAGGGGCCGACTCACCCTACGCCGATGAACGTTGCGTAGGAAACCTTGGGCTTACGGCGAGGGGGCCTTTCACCCCCTTTATCGCTACTCATGTCAGCATTCGCACTTCCGATACCTCCAGCACACTTTCCAGTGCACCTTCGCAGGCTTACGGAACGCTCTCCTACCATGCACATAAATGTGCATCCGCAGCTTCGGTATATAGCTTAGCCCCGTTACATCTTCCGCGCAGGACGACTCGATCAGTGAGCTATTACGCTTTCTTTAAAGGGTGGCTGCTTCTAAGCCAACCTCCTGACTGTTTTAGCCTTCCCACTTCGTTTCCCACTTAGCTATATTTGGGGACCTTAGCTGGCGGTCTGGGTTGTTTCCCTCTTGACACCGGACGTTAGCACCCGATGTCTGTCTCCCGTGATTGCACTCTTCGGTATTCGGAGTTTGCTATGGCGGGGTAATCCGCAATGGACCCCCCAACCATGACAGTGCTCTACCCCCGAAGGTGAGACACGAGGCACTACCTAAATAGTTTTCGGAGAGAACCAGCTATTTCCAGGTTTGTTTAGCCTTTCACCCCTATCCACAGCTCATCCCCTAACTTTTCAACGTTAGTGGGTTCGGACCTCCAGTACGTGTTACCGCACCTTCATCCTGGCCATGGATAGATCACCTGGTTTCGGGTCTACGCCCAGCAACTGAACGCCCTATTCGGACTCGCTTTCGCTACGCCTGCCCTATTCGGTTAAGCTTGCTACTGAACGTAAGTCGCTGACCCATTATACAAAAGGTACGCCGTCACCCCTTACGAGGCTCCGACTGTTTGTATGCATGCGGTTTCAGGATCTATTTCACTCCCCTCCCGGGGTTCTTTTCGCCTTTCCCTCACGGTACTGGTTCACTATCGGTCGATCACGAGTATTTAGCCTTGGAGGATGGTCCCCCCATCTTCAGACAGGATTTCACGTGTCCCGCCCTACTTGTCGTACACCTAGTTCTTCCACACTGTTTTCGTCTACAGGGCTATCACCTGCTATGGCCGCACTTTCCAGAGCGTTCAACTAACAATACAGATAAAGAGTACAGGCTCTTCCCATTTCGCTCGCCACTACTTTGGGAATCTCGGTTGATTTCTTTTCCTGCGGTTACTTAGATGTTTCAGTTCACCGCGTTCGCTTCACATAGCCTATGTATTCAGCTATGGATACTCCAGAAGGAGTGGGTTTCCCCATTCGGACATCCCCGGATCAAAGCTTGTTTGCCAGCTCCCCGGGGCTTTTCGCAGGCTACCGCGTCCTTCATCGCCTGTGATCGCCAAGGCATCCACCACATGCACTTGTTCGCTTGACCCTATAACGAGTCTGTCTCACAACAGGTCGCTACAGGTTTGAGTTCTCGCGTTGTGCCGTATTCCAATTGAGCCGAACATAGAGTTCGAATCATCTTGAGATACATCGATACAATCACAACCCGGATAGTTTCCACGTCCATCTCAAAGACGCTTCCGCTATCCAAATTACTTACTTCTTCCTGATTGTTAAAGAACGACAGCCGATATTTTCATATCGCTCTGACTGGCTCAATCGCCAATGACAAAGACTCGACCACGTCGAACGCTTGTCATTGAAGATTGGTGGAGGCAGACGGGATCGAACCGACGACCCCCTGCTTGCAAAGCAGGTGCTCTCCCAGCTGAGCTATGCCCCCATACAGAGACTTCCCAGGTGTGCTGTGCCAGACAATTGGTGGGTCTGGTTGGATTCGAACCAACGACCCCCGCCTTATCAAGACGGTGCTCTAACCGACTGAGCTACAGACCCCTGAGTCTGTCTAAATTTACAGCCGATAAGCGTGAACGCTCAACTTTCGCGATAGCTCTGGAAAGGAGGTGATCCAGCCGCACCTTCCGATACGGCTACCTTGTTACGACTTCACCCCAGTCATGAATCCTACCGTGGTGACCGTCCTCCTTGCGGTTAGACTAGCCACTTCTGGTAAAACCCACTCCCATGGTGTGACGGGCGGTGTGTACAAGACCCGGGAACGTATTCACCGCGGCATGCTGATCCGCGATTACTAGCGATTCCAGCTTCATGCACTCGAGTTGCAGAGTGCAATCCGGACTACGATCGGTTTTCTGGGATTAGCTCCCCCTCGCGGGTTGGCAACCCTCTGTTCCGACCATTGTATGACGTGTGAAGCCCTACCCATAAGGGCCATGAGGACTTGACGTCATCCCCACCTTCCTCCGGTTTGTCACCGGCAGTCTCCCTAGAGTGCTCTTGCGTAGCAACTAAGGACAAGGGTTGCGCTCGTTGCGGGACTTAACCCAACATCTCACGACACGAGCTGACGACAGCCATGCAGCACCTGTGCGCCGGTTCTCTTTCGAGCACTCCCGCCTCTCAGCAGGATTCCGACCATGTCAAGGGTAGGTAAGGTTTTTCGCGTTGCATCGAATTAATCCACATCATCCACCGCTTGTGCGGGTCCCCGTCAATTCCTTTGAGTTTTAATCTTGCGACCGTACTCCCCAGGCGGTCAACTTCACGCGTTAGCTACGTTACTAAGGAAATGAATCCCCAACAACTAGTTGACATCGTTTAGGGCGTGGACTACCAGGGTATCTAATCCTGTTTGCTCCCCACGCTTTCGTGCATGAGCGTCAGTATTGGCCCAGGGGGCTGCCTTCGCCATCGGTATTCCTCCACATCTCTACGCATTTCACTGCTACACGTGGAATTCTACCCCCCTCTGCCATACTCTAGCTTGCCAGTCACCAATGCAGTTCCCAGGTTGAGCCCGGGGATTTCACATCGGTCTTAACAAACCGCCTGCGCACGCTTTACGCCCAGTAATTCCGATTAACGCTCGCACCCTACGTATTACCGCGGCTGCTGGCACGTAGTTAGCCGGTGCTTATTCTTCCGGTACCGTCATCCCCCCGCCGTATTAGGGCAAAGGATTTCTTTCCGGACAAAAGTGCTTTACAACCCGAAGGCCTTCTTCACACACGCGGCATTGCTGGATCAGGCTTTCGCCCATTGTCCAAAATTCCCCACTGCTGCCTCCCGTAGGAGTCTGGGCCGTGTCTCAGTCCCAGTGTGGCTGGTCGTCCTCTCAGACCAGCTACTGATCGTCGCCTTGGTAGGCCTTTACCCCACCAACTAGCTAATCAGCCATCGGCCAACCCTATAGCGCGAGGCCCGAAGGTCCCCCGCTTTCATCCACAGATCGTATGCGGTATTAATCCGGCTTTCGCCGGGCTATCCCCCACTACAGGACATGTTCCGATGTATTACTCACCCGTTCGCCACTCGCCACCAGGTGCAAGCACCCGTGCTGCCGTTCGACTTGCATGTGTAAGGCATGCCGCCAGCGTTCAATCTGAGCCAGGATCAAACTCTTCAGTTCAAACCTGTTACTGTTTTTCGGTTCTCTCGAACCGGTCGCTCACTCAAAGCTGACAGGTCATATGAATTGCTTCATAAACCTGACTTACTTTAGTGTGAGACTCTTGATACTTTTGCTGTCCCGATCCGAGGATCGGTTCGCTGCCATCAAGCGTCCACACTTATCGGCTGTTAGTTTTTAAAGAGCACATCTGCGAGAAGCGTTCTTCTCAGCAGCGCTGCGTTTTCAGCAGCAGAGAAACGAGATTATGAACATCGCTTCGCAGTTCGTCAACAACTTTTTTACTACCTCGTTGCGACTGCGGGGTTCATTTTCCTTCGCCGTTCACGCCGGATGACCTCCACCCGTGAACTGCTCCGTTTCCCCTCTTCCGCGCCGCGTTTCCGTTAGCGCGAAAGAGGCGTGATTCTAGACATCCGCCCCGCGGTGCGCAAGAGGTTTGTGAAAAAATTTTTACAGTCGTGCAGCACGCGCCGCGTGCACTCCGATTGCAGCGGCAAGCAACGTCATGCGGCCAGCATGACCCCGCCGACGATCCCTATATAGTGGTCGATATCCGGCGTCACCTTCCCCTTCACTTTCGCCGCGTCATCCCAGCGGCGCAGACGCAACGCATCCTCCGCATAAGGACGCAGCAGGAACGCCTGCGCTTCGGCCTCGCCGAAGATGCCGCCCTGCAGCGCCAGACTTCGCATCGAGTCCGGCGACAGGGCGTCGTGGTAGCCGCGATCGATCCGGCACAGGCAGCGCTTCGCGTCGACATGCAGCCGCACCGGCTCCAGCACCGCGTCGGGCAGGATCGGCCGAAGGAACGGCAGCACATAGTATTGGTGTAGATCGTCGATGCCGCGCGCGCTGGGCGTCTCGCCCTGACGGTTCAGCAAATGCCCGAGATCGTGCAGGAACGCCGCTGCGATCAGCGCGTCATCCGCCCCGGCCTCCTCCGCCAGCAAGCCGCTTTGCAGCGCATGTTCGAGCTGCGTGACCGGTTCGCCGCTGTAGGCCACGTCACCGTGCTCGCGGTACAAGCCGCGAATGTCGTCGAGCGTCAATGCCATCGCGTCATCCCCAGGGCAGCGAAAAAGTCTTCAGGTTCGTAAAGCTCTTCATCGCTTCCTGAACCCCTTCCTTGTCGCCCAGCCCGGAATCCTTGACGCCGCCGAACGGCGCCAGCTCGATCCGGTAGCCAGGCACTTCCCAAACGTTCACGCTCCCCACCTTCAACTCGTTGACGAACCGTACGATCGCTTCCGCGCTGTCGGTGCATACACCGGACGACAGGCCGAACACCGTATCGTTGCTGATGCGGATCGCGTCGTCGATCGTATCGAATGAAATGATCGGCGACACCGGCCCGAAAGTCTCCTCGCGCACCAGTGTCATCGCCGGATCGACGCGATCGAGCACGGTCGGCGCGTACAGCGCGCCCTTGCGCACATTGCCGCTCAGCAGGCGCGCGCCTTGCGCGACCGCCTCGCCGACGCGCGCCTCGAACAGCCGGGCAGCGGCGACATCGATGACCGTGCCCATCTCGTTCGCCGGGTCGAACGGGTCGCCGTACGACCATCGTCGCGTCTTCTCGACCAGCAGCTCGGTGAATGCCGGTGCCGCGGCACGCTGCACCAGAATGCGCTTGACCGCCGTGCACCGCTGGCCCGAATTCCGGTACGAACCCTGCACGGCCAGCGACGCGGCGCGTTCCAGGTCGGCGTCGTTCAGGACGATCAGCGGATCGTTCCCGCCCAATTCCAGCACGACGCGCCGATACCCCGCCTTCGCCGCGATGTACTTGCCGATCGCCACGCCACCGGTGAAGGTCACGAGCGACGTGTGCGGATGCGTCAACAATTCGTCCGCGATTTCCCGTGGATCGCCGGTCAGGATCTGCAACATCGGTTCGGGCAAACCGGCTTCGTAGAGCAGGTCGGCGAAATAGAACGCCGACAGCGGCACCTTCTCCGACGGCTTCACGATCACGCGGTTGTTGGTCGCGATCGCCGGGGCCACCTTGTGCGCGACCTGATTCATCGGGTGATTGAACGGCGTGATCGCGACGATCACCCCGTCGAGCGGCTCGCGCTGCGAAAACACCCGCCGCGCCTTGCCGTGAGGCGTCAGGTCGCACGCAAAGCTCTGCGCGTCGTCGCGCAGCGCCTCGACCGACGCGAATTTCAGCACGTCGGCCACGCGGCCAATCTCGTAGCGCGAATCCTGCTTCGACAGGCCGGATTCGAGCGTGATGAGATCAGACGCCTCCTCCGCGCGTTCGCGCAGCAGCGCGGCGGCACGTTCGAGAATCTGCGAGCGCTCGTAGCGCGTCAGGCGCGGACGGTAGGCCATCGCATAGTCGAATGCCGCGCGCACATCGTCGGCGCTCGCAAGCGGCGCCGTGCCGACCCGCCGCCCTGTATACGGGTCCGTCACGTCGAAGGTGCGCGTCCGCGACACACGCTCGCCGCACAGACGCAACGCCTCCGCCCGAAACGCATCATGGTCGATCGGCGGGCCCGCTTTCATGAAGCGATCCGGTTCGGCGCGGCATCGGCCGACTCGGTCGGCCCGACCGACTTGACCGACTTGGCCGGAAACCAGTCGCGCCGGCCATCCATGCCAATCTGACTGTCCATCAGGTCGGCTCGCGTCATCGGCAGAACGTGCGCAGAAAGCGCCGCAACGAAAGGCGCGCAGCTCATCGCGCCGCACCGCGGCCGCGCGGCACGCGCGCGGCGATCAGCAGCAGCGCCGCCAGCGACGCACCGAGCATCAGCAACGACAACGCCGACGCGGGCAGATAGTAGCCGCGTTCCACCTGGCCGATCACGACGATCGGCACAGTCGCGAAGCCGGGCGGATAGACCGTCAGCGTCGCGCCCAGCTCGCCGAGCGACAGCGCGAAGCCGAGCGCGAGGCTCGCGCGCAGCGCCGGCACGAGTTGCGGCAGCAGCACGCGCCGCAGCACCATCGACGGCGGCGCGCCGAGACTGGCGGCGGCCTCGCGCAGCACGGTCAGTTCCGGTCGCAACACCGCGGCCGCGCAGCGATAGCAGAACGGCAAAATCAGCGCGAGCTGCACCAGCACGACGATCGCGGCGGAGCTCGACAGATCGACCGGCCGCTGGTGATACGCGATCAGCACCGCCAGCCCGAGCACGACGCTTGGCACGCCGTTGGGCATCATCACAAGCGCGTCGACGAGCGCGCCGATCCCGCGCCGGTCTCGCCCCTCCAGCGCAAGCGCCAGCCACAGGCCGAGGATCGTGCCGATCACCGCGACGCCGAAGCCGATTTCGAGGCTCGTCGCGAGCGCGCCGAATTCCTCCGAACCGAGCTGCTGGAACCAGCGCAGGCTGTAGCCCGACGGCAGGATCGTCCCGGACCAGCGGGTCGCGACGCTCGACAGCGCGACGACGATCACCGGCAGCACGAACAGCCAGAAGCACGCGAATGCGGCGAGCGCGAGCGCGGCGCGGGACGCATGCTTGAGCAGCGTGTCGCCCCAGTCCGCGTGGCGGCGCGGCATCGGCGCGCGCCCTGTACGGTAATCAGCGGACATCGCGCGCCCCTCCCGTGGCTCGCCGGCTCACCCGGCGATAGATCGCGTACAGCGCAAGCGACAGCGCCAGCATCACGACCGCGCCCGCCGACGCCGTCGGCAGATCGAGGTCGACCGTCGCGCTGCTGTAGATCGCGACCGGCAGCGTCACGAGTCGCGCACTGCCGAGCACCAGCAGGATGCCGAACTCGTTCAGCGTCAGCAGAAAGCACAGTACCGTGCCTGCCGCGATACCGGGCCACGCAATCGGCAGCACGACGCGCCGCGCGAGCATCCACCCGGTCGCGCCGAGGCTCCGCGCCGCTTCGACCAGTCGCAGATCGAGCGTCGTGAACGACGCCAGCGTCGGGCGCACGACGAACGGCGTGTAGAACACCGTCTGCGCAAGGATCACGCCGCCGAAGCCGAACAGGAAGTCGAGCGGCGGCGCGTCGAGGTGCAGCAGCCGCTGCAGCGCGATGCTGACCGCGCCTTGCGAGCCGTACAGAAAAATCAGCGTGAACGCCACCAGGAACGACGGGAAGGCGACATACAGCTCCAGAAAGCGCGTAGCGAGCGACGCGCCCGGGAACGGCCTGAAGAACAGCAGCGCGGCCAGCAGCACGCCGAGCAGCGACGCGGTGCCGGCGCTCGCGATCAGCACGCCGAGCGTCGAGACGAGCACGTTGCGCGTGTCGGGATTACCGAAGAAGTTCCGATAGGCGGCCAGGCTCAGCCCGTGCTCGCCCGTCAGGCTCAGCAGCACGAGCCGCGCCAGCGGATAGACGACGAGGGGGCCGAGCACGACCACCGCCAGCATCGCGAGATGCCAGTCGCCGAGACGCTTGCGCCGCTTCGCCGCCGCGGCATGCACGGCGGCGGACGCCCGCGCGCGCTGCGCCGTCGCGGCGGCCTCAGGGGGCAATGAGGACGACATCGTCTGCCTCGCAATGCAGGGAAACACGCGCGCCGCGTTCGGGCGCCGGGTTGCGGCCACGCTGCATGGTCACGCGCACCGGCTCTTCCGGCGCCGCATCGACCACGACCGAAATCCACAGATCCGCGCCCAGCCATTCGACCGACGCGACCGTGCCGTGCAGCCCGCCCGCCGCACGCGGCATCACGGTGAAACGCTCGGGACGCACGCACGCGACCTTGTCGCGCACGTCGTGCCGGGGATCGCCGAGCGGGAAGATCACGCGCGGCGGCAGCAGGTTCGCGGCGCCCAGATAGCGGGCCACGTAACCGTCGCGCGGCGTGTCGTACAACTGTTGCGGCGTGCCGAGCTGGGCGATGCGGCCGTCGCGCAGCAGCAAGGTGCGGTCGGACAGTACCAGCGCATCGTCGCGATCGTGGGTCACGCACACCACGGTCAGGTTCGGCAGGCGCTCGTGCAGCGCCTTCAGCTCGCTGCGCACCGACGCGCGCAGGTTCGCGTCGAGCGCGGACAGCGGCTCGTCGAGCAACAGCACGTCGGGCTCGATCACGAGCGCGCGGGCGAGCGCGACGCGCTGCTGCATGCCGCCCGACAACTGGGCCGGCATCTGGTGGCCCGCGTCGCCCAGCTGCACGAGCTTCAGCGCGTCGGCGACGCGGCGCGTCACCTCGGCCGACGGCATCCGCCGCGCGCGCAGCCCGAACGCGACGTTCTCGAACACCGACAGATGCGGAAACAGCGCGTAGTTCTGGAACAGCAGCCCCAGATTGCGCTTGTGCGGCGGCGCATCGGTCAGGTCGCGCCCGGCGACGGTCAGTGTGCCGGTCAGCCCGTCGGCCTTCACGAAGCCGGCGATGAAGCGCAGCAGCGTGGTCTTGCCGCATCCGCTCTTGCCGAGCACGGTCAAAAATTCGCCGGCGCCGATCGACAGCGACAGATCGTCGAGCACCGTGCGGGCGTCGTAACGCACGCTCAGGTGCTCGATCTGCACGCCGCCCGGCGCGCCGGACCGCAGCGTCGCGTGCGGTCCGGCGGCACCGAATGCGCCGGGGTAGGTCAGACTGGCGGTATCCACCGGATTCATCCTTTTTGTCTGCAGGCGGCGTGGGTGGCTTATTTCGGCTTGACGACGTCGGTCTGCTTGCCCGAGCTGCCGACCACGTCCTTCTTCCAGCGCTCGATCCAGACCGGCTTCTTCGCCATCACCTGCGTCCAGTCGACCGGGATCAGCTTCACGCCGGCGATCGCACGCTTCACCGCCTCGCCGTTCTTGCCGGCGAGCGGCACGTCCGTGCGGCCCGGAATGCCGAACATGTCAGGCACCTTCGCCTGCACTTCCGTTGACATCAGGTAGTCGATCAGCTTCTTGCCCACGTCCTGGTTCGGCCCGCCCTTGACGAGGCCGATGCCGTACGGCAGCTGGAACGTCGCCGGCTGCTCGCCCGCGCCCGCCGCGAGGAAGATCGGCTTGATCGACAGGCCACCGTGCTCGGCGTCGTCGAGATCCATCTGCAGATCGCCGTTGGCGACGCTGATCTCGTTGCGCGACAGCAGCACGTTCAGGTAGCCCGTGCCCTTGGTGTGGAACTTCACGCTCTGCGACAGCTTCGCGAGGTAGTCGAACGCCTTGTCCTCGCCCATCAGCGACGTCGTCAGGATCAGTACCGCCATCCCGTCGCCGGCCGTGGCCGGATTCGAGTAGGCGACCTTGCCCACGTAGTTCGGCGCGAGCAGATCGGCGAACGTCTTCGGCTGCTGCTTGACGACGTCCGGGTTGATTGCGAACGAGAAGTAGTTGTTGACGAAGGTCGCCCAGCTGCCGTCCTCCGCCTTCGCGATTGCCGGGACGTTCTTGTAGTTCACGCTCTGGTATGCCTGCAGCAGGCCCATCTGGCCCGCCTGCTGGATGAACGGCGGCAGCACGACGATCACGTCGGCCTTCGGCGAGCTTTTCTCGATGTTCGCGCGGTTGACCACCTCGCCGCTGCCGGCCGTCACGATGTTGACCTTCACCCCTTCCTTCTTCTCGAACGCCGGCAGCACGTCGCGGTAGAGGTTCTCCAGGCCGTCAGCCGTATACAGCACGACCGCGTTCGCCGCATGCGCCGGCAACGCGACACCCTGCAGCAGGCCGGCCGCGCAGGCGGCCACTGCGAACTTGCGAAACGCACCGGCAGCGGCGCGCGAGGAATTCTGCGATGTCATCTCACTTCTCCGTAGACGGAACACCAAACCGCCGGATGCGACCGGCTCCTGTTCTATATGGGCGAACCGTCAACCGGCCCGCCTCGACACTGCCGCCCGTTGCGGCTTCGTGCGGCAATCGAAGCATCACAGCGTTCGATGACACCCCCGTGACGACCACCACAATTTCCACAAAATGACACATTTTGCCAATATGATGTGCGTCATGCCGAGGCGCCGCCCGGCGTTCCGATCGAATTCGTTGGAGATAACGCGATGCCCGCAAGCGACCCGATTCTGCTCACTCCCGGCCCCCTCACCACCTCCGCCGCGACCCGCCAGGCGATGCGACGCGACTGGGGCTCGTGGGATACGGCGTTCAACCGGCTGACCGAAAGCGTGTGCGCCGACCTCGTCGACATCGCGCATGGCGGCGAAACCTATGTCTGCGTGGCGCTGCAGGGCATCGGCACGTTCGCGGTGGAAGGGGCGCTCGGCACGCTGGTGGCGCGCGACGGCGTCGTGCTCGTCCCGGACAACGGCGCGTATTGCGCGCGCATCCTGAAGATCCTCGGCCGGCTCGGCATCGCGTCGGTCGCGCTGCCGTTCGGCGAGGACGCGGCCGTCGACCCGGCGGCGGTCGAAGCGGCGCTCGAACGCGATCCGCGCATCACGCACGTCGCACTCGTGCATCTCGAAACCAGCGCCGGCATCCTGAATCCGCTCGACGCGATCGCCGCCTGCTGCCAGCGGCACGGCAAGCGGCTGATCGTCGATGCGATGAGCTCGTTCGGCGCGCTGCCGATCACGCTCGAAGACAGCGGCATCGATGCGTTGATCTCGGCGAGCGGAAAATGTCTCGAGGGGGTGCCGGGCATGGGGTTCGCGATCGTCCGGCGCAGCCTGCTCGACGAATGCGAAGGGCGCTCGCCGTCGCTCGCGCTCGACCTCCACGACCAGTTCACGTACCTGCGCAAGACCGGCCAATGGCGCTTCACGCCACCGACGCACGTCGTCGCCGCGCTGCGCGCCGCACTCGACCAGTTTCACGCGGAAGGCGGCCAGCCGGCGCGTGGTGCGCGCTATGCGTCGAATTGCCGGACGCTCGTCGAGTCGATGCGCGCACTCGGCTTCGCGCCATTCCTCGACGCGAGCGTGCAGGCGCCCGTCATCGTGACGTTCCATGCGCCGGACGATCCGGCCTATCACTTCAAGGGGCTCTACAACGCGGTGCGCGATGCCGGCTTCATCCTGTACCCGGGCAAGCTCACGCGGCTGGAGACGTTCCGGGTCGGCTGCATCGGCGCGATCGACGCCGCCGACATTCGGCGGGCGGTCGCCGCGATCGCGCATGCGATCGAGACGCTCGGCATCGCGCTGCGCCGCGCATAGCCGAAAAAAAGCCCGGCGTTCGGAAAAACGCCGGGCTCAACACACGCCTACCGCCTGGAGATCGTTACAGGACGATCCGCTTGATGTCGCCAACCACGAAGATGTAGGACAGCGCGCCGATCAGCGCGATCACGCCGATGAACACCAGCGCACCGACGAACGAGCCGGTCGCGGCGACGATGAAACCCACCACCAGCGGCGTGATGATCCCGGCGAGGTTCGCCGCGAGGTTGAAGATGCCGCCCGTCACGCCGAGCAGGCCGTCCGGCGCGATGTCCGACACGAGGGTCCAGCCGAGCGCGGCCATCCCCTGCGCGAAGAACGCCACCGACATGATCGCGATCACCGCCTCGTTGCTCTGCACATAGTTCGCGAGAATGATCGTCGACGCGAGCAGCAGGCCGGCGATGATCGGCAGCTTGCGCGCGATGTTTGCCGACTTGCCGCGGCGCAGCAGCCAGTCGGAGAAGATCCCGCCGAACATCACGCCGACCGACGCGGCGATGAACGGCATCACCGCGAAAAAGCCGATCTTGAGCCAGCCCATGTGGCGCTCGGTCGCCAGGTACGTCGGGAACCAGGTCAGGAAGAACACGAGCGTCGAGTTGCCGGCGAACTGGCCGAGGCAGATGCCCGCGAGCTGGCGCTTCTTCAGCAGCTGGCCGGCCATGCGCCAGCTGAATTTCGCCTGCTCGGACTTGTCGTCCTTCTTCGCAGCGTGCACGAGGCCACCGCCCGCCTCGATGTACGCCAGCTCGGCGGCATTCGCGCCCCGATGGTCGCGCGGCTCCTGGTAGAACTTCCACCAGACGAGACCGAACACGATGCCGACCCCGCCGACCACCCAGAACAGCGAGCGCCAGCCGTACGCGCCCATCAGCGCGAACAGCACCGGGCTGAAGAACGCGAGCCCGATGTATTCGCCGACCGTGTAGGTGCCGGTCGCCATCGCGCGCTCGCTCTGCGGGAACCAGGTCGCGACGACACGGCTGTTGGTCGGGAAGCACGGCGCTTCCGTCACGCCGAGGCCGAGGCGGCACGCGAGCAGCGGCGACACGCCGTGCACGAACCCCTGCAGCAACGTGCACAGCGACCACAGCGTCATCGAGCAGTAATAGGTGACCTTGCTGCCGAAGCGGTCGAGGAACAGGCCGCCGGGCACCTGCATCACCACGTAGGTCCACGAAAACGCGGAAAACATGATGCCCATCACCGCCGCGTTGATGCCGAGCTCCTTGGTGAGCTGCGGCGCGGCCACCCCCAGCACCGTGCGGTCGAGGTAGTTGATCATCGTGCCGATCGCTAGCAGCGCGAGGATCCTGTATCGCGCCCTGGTCCGCCGGGCCGTGCCGGACGCCGGTGCGGCCTGAACCGGCGCCGCGTTCGTGCGGGTGGTGTGCTGCATGGTTGTCTCCTGGTCTCGTCTTTATCAAAAAGGGTCAGCGCGCCACGAGCGACTGAAAGTGCTCGAACATGCGCTCCGCGTCCGGCGTCCGTCCGGTGAAGATCTCGAACGCATCGACCGCCTGGTACACCGCCATCCCGCCGCCCGGCAGCGTGCGGCAGCCGGCTTCGCGCGCGGCCTTGATCAACGCCGTTTCGAGCGGGAAATAGACGATGTCGGCCACCCACATCCCCGGATGCAGCAACTCGGCGGGCAGCGGCAGGCCGGGATGCTTCGCCATGCCGGTCGGCGTCGCGTGGATCAGGCCCGTCGCGGCCCGCACCGCGGCCGCCAGCTCGCCGCCGGCCGTCACCGCCGCGGCCGGGAAGCGGCGCTGCAGTTCGTCGGCCAGCGCGCTCGCGCGCGTGGCGTCGACGTCGAAGATCGTCAGTTCGGCCGCGCCCATCGCCAGCGCGGCATGCGCGACGGCCGCGCCCGCGCCGCCCGCGCCAAGCTGCACGACGCGCGCGAGCGACGCGTCGGGCAGGCCGCGCCGGAACGACTTCGCGAAGCCGGACCAGTCGGTGTTGTAGCCGATCCGCTTGCCGTCCTTGAACAGCACCGTATTGACCGCGCCGAGCGCGCGCGCATCGTCCGACAACGCGTCCAGATGCTCGATCACGCGCTGCTTGCACGGATGCGTGATGTTCAGCCCGGTGTAGCCCATCTGCTCGGCGGCCGCGAGCAATTGCGGCAGCGCGTCGACGGTAACGCCGAGCGCATCGAGATCGATGCGCCGGTAAACGTAGCTGAACCCCTGGTGGTAGCCCTCTTCCTCATGCATCGCGGGCGACAGCGAGCCGCCGATGCCTTGGCCGATCAGGCCGATCAGATAGGACGGACGGCTCATTTCGATGCTCCTTGCGAAAGAATGGTCGCCATGCGCTGCAATGCGAGCACATAGCCGTCGGTGCCGCACCCGCAGATCACCGCCTCGGCGATCGCCGACACGTACGAATGATGACGGAACGGCTCGCGGCGATGCACGTTCGAGATATGCACCTCGATCACCGGCTTGCCGATCGCGGACAGCGCGTCGGCAAGCGCCACCGACGTGTGCGTGTAGGCGGCCGGGTTGATGACCACGCCGTGCGTGTCG
>Ga0306924_10001895_pt1 | contig 19398 bp, 17 predicted proteins | sample sta12Can44000111_FD_203756 | JGI IMG/M metagenome (GOLD analysis project Ga0306924, IMG submission 203756) | Lab enrichment of tropical soil microbial communities from Luquillo Experimental Forest, Puerto Rico - statanox.12C.anox.44.000.111 (v2)... | ecosystem: Environmental > Terrestrial >...
GCGGTCGCGATGTCGATGAGCGTGCTGGCGCGCACCGCGCCCGCGATGTGCAGATGCAATTCGACTTTAGGAACGAGGTCCAGGTAGTCCGAATAGGGCAGCGCCGTGCTCACGTCTGGCAGTTCATCGGGCGCCCCATGCCGCGCCGCGAGGATCGCCGCTTGCTCACCGGGCGCGGGCGATATGTTGCAGATCTCGTTCTGCCGCGGATGCTGCACGCCGCGTTCGTGCGCAGTCCGCTCGCGCATGGCCGCATCGAGTCCGTCGACCTATCGCGGGCGGCGAAGCTGCCGGGCGTCGTCCATGTACTGACCGGCGCCGAACTGCGCGCGCACCTGCCGCCCGGGCCGCATCAGGGGGTGCCGATGCCGGCCAAGTGGCGCGCCGCGGTGAGGCACAGGATCAGCAATCCGCCGCAGCCATTGCTGGCGTTCGACAAGGTGCGTTTTGTCGGCGAGCCGCTCGCGGTCATCGTGGCAGAAAGCCGTTATATCGCCGAGGACGCGGCGAAACTCGCCGTCATCGACGTGGAAACGCTGCCCACGGTCGTGGATGTGGAAGACGCCCTCAAACCGGGTGCGCCGCTGGTGCACGAGGAGATCGGCGACAACATCAACGGCGAGATATCGATCCGCAAGGGCGAGGTCGATGCCGCCATGGCGAAGGCACCGCACCGGCTCAAGCGCCGCTATTACCATCATCGCTACGCCGCCTCGCCGATGGAATGCAGAGGTGTCTTGTGCCAATACGACCCGCGCACGGAATCGTTTACGGTGTGGTCGTCGACACAGATGGTCCATATCGTGCGGGGTTTTATCAGTACGACGCTGGGCGTGCCGGAGGCGCGCCTTCGCTGCGTTGCGCCCGATGTCGGCGGCGGTTTCGGCGTGAAAGGCCATCCTTATGTCGAAGAACCGGTGATCGCGTTCCTCTCGCGGGCGCTCGACCGCCCAGTGAAATGGATCGAGGACCGCTACGAACACATAATTAGCTCGTGCCACTCGCGCGATCAGACACACGACGTGGAAATCGGCTTTGACGATACGGGCCGCATCCTGGCGCTGCGCGACTCCTTCATGATGGACCAGGGCGCCTACAACCCGCTCGGCCTGCCGATCATCTGCAATTCGGTCGTTCATCTGCCGGGGCCTTACAAGGTCGCCAACCTCGCGGTCGACGGTAAGCTCGTGTTTACGACAAAGACGCCGAACGCGCCCTATCGCGGCGCGGGCCGGCCGGAAGTCGTGCACGTGATGGAGCGGATGGTCGACCTGATCGGCCGGACGCTGGGCATCGAGCCCGCCGAGGTGCGCCGCCGAAACATGGTGGAGGCGAGCGAGATGCCCTATCGCAACGGCATCCTCTATCGCGACGGCGAGGCGGTGGTGTTCGACAGCGGCGACTATCCAGGCGCGTTGCGCAAAGCGCTCGAAGCGCTCGGCGGCATCGATGCTTTTCGCATCCGCCAGCGCGCGGCGCGAAACGAGGGCCGATACCTTGGCCTCGGGATCGGCTGCTACAACGAGGGCACGGGCGTCGGGCCGTTCGAAGGCGCGACCGTACGCATCGAAACTTCGGGCAAGATCTACGTGTCGTCGGGCGCAAGCCCGCAGGGTCAAGGCATGGAGACGGTATTCGCGCAGGTCGTCGCGGATCTGTGGAAGGTCGACCCGGACGATGTGATCGTCGCCCTTGGGGACACGGCAGCGATTCCCATAGGTTTCGGCACCATCGCGAGCCGAACCACGGTGACGGTGTCCTCGGCGCTGCATTATGCGAGCGAACGTCTACGCAAGAAAGCCTTCGCGATCGCAGCCGAGCTGCTGGAATGTTCGGCCCATGACTTGGAGCTGCGACAAGGCGGCGTCGGGATCGTCGGCGTGCCCGGAAAGACGCTCGCGCTCGGGGCGCTCGCGCAGGCCGCGCACCCCGGATGGGACCGCAAGCGACCGCTGGACATGGAGGCGGGCCTTGAGGACACGCACTATTACGAACCGCCCACGGTGACCTGGGCGTACGCGGTTCATGTGGCCATCGTCGACGTGGATATCCGCACCGGAGCGGTCAAGATCGAGCGCTATGCGGTCGCGCACGACTGCGGCGTGGCCGTGAATCCTCTGCTGGTCGAAGGCCAGGTAATCGGCGGGACGATTCAGGGCATCGGCGGCGCGCTGCTCGAAGAGCTGCCCTATAGCGAAGACGGCCAGCCGCTTGCGGGCTCGCTGATGGACTACATGGTGCCGACTGCGAGCGACGTTCCCGACATCGAGCTCGTTCACATGAAAACGCCTTCGCCGCTCAATCCGCTTGGCGTCAAGGGGCTCGGCGAAGGCGGTGCCATCGCGCCGCCGGTCACGATCGCAAACGCTATCGCCGATGCGTTGGCTCCGTTCGACGCCGAGTTCAATTCGACCCCGATCAAGCCGGATCAGATTGTCGCCCTCGTGTGCGCCGCCGAGAAGAACAAGGCAAACTAGGATTCGCCCGCACGGCCAGCATGATGAAAAAGCGAGTCGTCAACGTTCCCGCGCTCGAGGCCGGCGCGCCTTATAACCTCTGCGTCTGCTACGGTGACATGATCTACGTTGCCGGGCTGCCGCCGTTCGACACCGAGTTCAGCAAAAAATTACGCCAGGCGCGCGCCAGCGGTTCGCCGCAGCCGGCATTTGCACGCACTCGACTCCAAGCCGGCCGGTTGCCAATGAACTACATTCCAACGGACTAGAAGCGCCAAAGGACCTGACATCATGCCCGCCTACATCTGCACCACTTGCGGAACCCAATACGCGCCGACGCCGCAGCCTCCGGCCTCATGTCCGATCTGCCTGGACGAGCGCCAATATGTTACGCCAGCGGGGCAAAGTTGGACGACGCTCGACGTGCTGGCCCGGCGCAACATGAATGCAATTCACGAGCTCGAGCCTGGCCTGATCTCGCTTCTGACGTTCCCGCACTTCGGCATCGGCCAGCGCGCGATGTTCCTGCGCACGCCGCACGGCAACGCCCTGTGGGACTGCATCGCGCTCGTCGATCGTGCGACGATCGAAATGATCAACGCCATGGGCGGGATCAAGGCGATAGCGATCTCACATCCTCACTACTACACCACCATGGTAGAATGGAGCGAGGCATTTGGCGGCGTACCGATCTATCTGCATGAAGCGGACCGCAAGTGGATCATGCGCGGCGGCCCCACTATTTCGCTCTGGAAAGGCCAGACAAAAGAGCTCCTGCCGGAACTCACGCTGATCTGCTCCGGGGGTCATTACCCGGGCGGCACTGTACTGCATTGGCCGGCGGGGGCGGGCGGCAAGGGCGCACTCCTGTCGGGCGACGTCGTGCAGGTCGTGCAGGACAACAAGTCGGTGAGCTTCATGTGGAGCTTTCCAAACATCATCCCGCTGTCGGCCCCGCGCGTCGAAGGCGTGGTGAATTCGCTCAAGTTTTACAAGTTCGACCGTATTCACGGCGCATTTGCCGAACGAACGATCTGGTCGGACGGAAAAGGCGTGCTCGAGCGATCGGCCGAGCGTTATCTGAAAATTATCCGCGGCGACGGCACCTACGAATTGCAGTGACGCTCATTCGTTCGCCAGGCTATTAAGATGCTGGCTGGAGAACACGGGCGCCACTCTAGGATCCCTCGGTATAGCGGCCCTGCGCGCGATAACGGCGGATGGAGCATCCGCCTTACACAATTGTTCGATTGGGTAAATTCGCAGCACCAATCCTTCTTCCTACAAGCGGCCCCACGAGCCGCTCCCCACCCTATATGTACTCCGGGAGGCGATGCCGTGATGAGCCGCTATTTACTCCTGCGGACACCATCATCGTTGCTGTTCTCGGCATCATCTATGCGACGATCCGCAGCGCGGCCTTGTTCCAATATTTCACGATCATGCAAATGGCTTGGGCAAGTGACCGTCAATCCCTGGAGCAGAAGCGTCTTGCGGAAGATCCAAATGTCGATAGCGAAATTACCAAAACCGACACTTCGATGTCCCGTATCCTGATCAACTGCTACATCGCAGGAGCGTTCATCGCGCTCCAGTACCTCGTCTGCCTGATATACATCTTCTTAAAGCTGTGAACCGTTCTGCGCGTCTGCGGATCGCGGCGGATCAATCACCGATTAGGGGCCACAACGAACTTTCGGCGCTCCGCACGCAGCTAGTCCAGCTCATAATCAACCAGTCGACGATTTATTCGAACTGGATCAAGTTCGCTGTTACTGTTCCAAGTCGGCTTGGCAACAAAGGAGCGAAAAGTGGCAGCAACTCTGACGGCAACTGACGTTGGGCATCTACGCTACGCTACAGAGCTTGCGCACAGGGCGGCGCAGCACGGGAATCGGCCATTCGGGGCGATTATTGTAGATCGCAACGACAAACCGCTGGCGGAGGCCGAGAATTCGGTACTCACTGACGCTGACATCGCCGCACATGCTGAGATGAACGCGATCCGATTCGCCTGCCGCGCCGGCCTGCAACAGCAGCTTGCCGGTGCAACCATCTATGCTAGCGCAGAACCTTGTCCGATGTGCACGGGCGCAATCCTCCGGTTTGGGCTGCGCCGAGTTGTGTACGGCAGCAGCTGGGACACTATATTGCCAGTGTTGGGAGATCAGCCGCCGGTCGTTCACGTCGCGAGCAAGGACATCGCCGCTCTCGCCCCTCAGGGGATCGCCGTGATCGGACCTTGCGACCCCGCGCTAACGACGGGCTCAGTCTCGACTTGACAAGAATAGCGAGTGCGCGGCATTGCGGCAGCTCAGTCGTGACCAAGAAAGGCGTCCTGCCGTCGCGGGCTTGTAGGTCGGGGGCGGGCCTACATTTCGCTACACCAAGCGAGGTGACGCCGCATTCAGGTACTACCGCCCGAGACCAGTCACCGATATCGGCCCTTTGCAGCTATCGGCCCCAACCGATGAACCGCCATTTGGGCCTTCTCCTGAACTTCATCGAGATCCAATGTACACAAGCGCTGGTTATCGACCAGGATCCGGCCATCTACGACGACATCTCGCACGTCGCCTCGGCAGGCATATCTGACGAGCTCCGGCAAAAGGTCGAGGCTGGGACGTAAATGTGGTCCTGAACCATCCAGCAAAACGAAATCGGCTCGCTTTCCCGGTTCGAGCGAGCCGATGTGTCGATCCAGCCCAAGCAGCACACTGGCATCCCTCGTCGCCATCTCAAGGATCGTGCCCGCATCGAGGATTTCAGGGTCATATCCTTGAATACCCCGTGTCGCCGTATGCAGAATCCACGCTCCACGCATTGCCGAGAACATGTCGTTGACGGCGTTGTCGCAACCGAGACCAACCGTGATTCCGAGCTCGCGCATCAGGCGCACGTTTGGCACAGAGTTCAGAATATTCAGGCACTCGATGGCGGAATGCGCGACAGCAGATTGTCCTTTGCCGAGCAGAGTCAATTCATGGTCCGTTGCCAGCATCCCGTGCGCGATGACAAGGTGCTTGCCAATGACGTCAATCTCCGACAGCCGCTCGATCGGCCGTCTGCCAAACACCGCTAGGCAGAATTCAACTTCTTCACGATCGCGCGCCGCATGGACATGGAGCTTGCTGCCAGTGCGCTGAGCCAGGTCCTGAGCCATGCGAAAATAGGTCTCGGAGAAGGCTGTGAGGCTTGATGCGCAGATACCCCCAGTGATGAGCGCAGCGCTGGCCGGCGGATTGCGAGAGAGGAAAGTTTCTGTCCGATTCAGCTCCCGCTCGGCTTCGCCTTGACGGACTTTGAGCCAGGAGCGGTCGCGCGCCTGCGAATAAAGCGCTGCATGATGAAACTCTTGATCGGGCCGTCCGATGACGATGTTCGATCTGATGCCGGCTTTCGAAATAGCCTCCGCCGTGGCAGCGAGATGCTCGTCGGTCCCGCCGATAGCTCCCTCGCAAACCGTCGTTACGCCGGAGAGCAAGAGCTGCGCGGCACACAACGATGCCGCAACGTGCACGTCATCAGGTGTCATGTTCTGTGTCACCGGAGAGTAGATCCGGTAGATCATCGGCAGCTCGTGCGCGATCAGTGCCCGCACCAATGCTTGAGACATGTGGGTATGGCAATCGATGAGACCCGGAATGAGAATCGCGTGCCGGCGATCGAGCGAACAACGTGCCTGGTATCGACGCTCAATTTCCTTGCGACTGCCGATGGCCAGGATGCAGTTGTCCCGGACGGCAATGCCCCCGTCAGGGACAATCTCGTTCTCGGCATTCATCGTGACAACGCAGCCGAAAGCAAGAAGGTCGGCTTGCTCCGGCGTCGCCGCGTCGACCGTCATTTCAGGAAGGCCGGGTAGAAAACCGCGTCATAGGGCATGTCGCGGTCCAGTGTCCCGGCGACGCGGACAACGTTGTGGAGATTGGTCCAAGCCTCGACGGGCATTTCGGCCGTCCGCTCCCAGAGCCCGTCTTTGAGCGTACGATCGAGAATTGCGGTGATGTCCTCAGGAGGGATGTTCGGAAATTCCTCCCTTGAGACCTTTTCAACCTCCGCCCGGTCCGAAAACGACAGCGCGAGACCGCGCTTCAGTCCAACGACAAGCCCCTGAACCAGCTTCGGCTCCTTTTGTATCAGCTCAAAAGGCACGTTGATGGTCGTGTAGGCAAAGGGACCGAGCTCCGAAGGCATCGAAAGGAAGGGAGGATTGAAGGCGCCCTGCTTCACGCCCTGTGAAATTAACGGCTCATTGATTCCGGCATAGTCCGCCTGCCCGGCCTTTACCGCCGCGAGTCGTCCGCTTGACAAGGCGATTTCCATCAACGTCACGTCCTGTTGCGGATCGAGCTTTTCGCGCACAACCAGATAAAGATAGATGGAATGAGCCGTGCCGCCACGCGTTCCGATTGCAATCCGCTTGCCTTTGAGCTTGTCGCGGAGCGACCCATCCGGGACGGTCACCGATTTGCCAGCGACCAGATACTGGTTCGCTCGGTTCGACATGCTGGCCACTGCGCGGATGTCCTTTCCGCCCTTGGCCTTGGCGAAAGCAATGTGCTCGGGACCGCCGATAAAAGCCTGCGCGTCGCCGGCGATCACCGCGGCGATATGTCGGCCACCTCCTTCGGCCGTGACCACCTCCACGTCAAGGCCCGCCTCTTTGAAGAAGCCCTTCTTGATGGCGAGATAGAACGGTACGCTGTCCATGGAGTGGACGGGTTCGGTAACGACGAATGGCTTGAGCGTCTGTGCCAAAACAGTCGTGCTTGCCCCCATGATCAGTCCAATCGCCATGGCAACAGCGCGGCCGATTGGTGCTCTTTGCATGGTCTCTCTCCTCTACTTGCGGTGTCGGATTGGTCTGCTCCGGTTGCCAACAGTGTTACGAAGAATGGCCCCGCGCGACAGCACGAGCTTCGGCGCCGGCCGCTCGACGATCGCTTGGGGAATGTGCTCCGACGGAACGACAATGCCGGTTGCCCGCTTCCCGATCCCGAAACCGTAGTCGTCGAGCTCGAGCAGGGCCGCAGCCTCCGTGGTGGCAAGATCCAGAGATCGCGTCAGAGCCTCGTCGGTCCGCCATCCGCTGCGATATGCAACGAGCATGCAGCGCTCCAGCATAGATGCATTGCCAAAAGGCGACCAGACATCGCGGACGTTATCGGATCCGGCAGCGACCCTGACGCCGGCATCACGAAGCAGGTCGATGGGGGGCATAGGTGCAACGCCGGGTGCCGCCGTTACGATCGCAACACCGGACAATGCTAGGTCGTCCGCTAGGCTGCGGGCGTCATCTCGCTCGATCGCGCCGAGACAAAATGCGTGGCTGACGGTAACTTGGTCGGCCAAACCATGCTGTCGGGTCAGGCGAGCGATGTGCCTAAGGCTTTCCGCGCCTTCCGCACCGCTTTCATGCAAGTGGATATCTATTCCCTTCGCATGCTTTGCAGCGAGATCAAAGACGCTCTTCAGATGAGCATTCCGGTCAAGATCAACGGCCTGCGGATCGAGCCCGCCAACGAGGTCGGCGCCCGCCTGCAGTGCGGCATCGAGCAGGTCGGGAACCCTGGGCCTTCTAAGAATCCCGCCTTGCGGGAATGCCACGACCTGGATCTCGACCTTTCCGCTCCATGCACGCCGCAGGTCCAGAATAGCTTCGAGGTTAGTTAGGCCGATGTCGTCATCGATGTCGACGTGCGTTCGCAACGCCACGGTACCTTGTGACACGGCCATCTCGAGCAGGAGGTTGGCTCTTTCCCGCAACGGCGGTGCGAACGATGACCGCAAGCGGCGCTCATTCTCGATCCGACCCGAGATGGTATCTGCCGCGGAATGGGCGCGCCACGGACCACCAAGCAGCGTCTTATCCAGATGCAGATGCGTGTCGACGAGGCCAGGCAGCAGCAGGCAGCCATCGAGCGGAATTTGCTCGAGAGCGTCCTGGCGCGCGTCACGGACGTCAGCGAAGCGCCCGTGACGGATGCCGACGTCAGCGTGTTGGCCATCGGGCAGGTTCAGACCGGTGAGCATCAGGCCGCCATTCATGAGCGTGACTGCGGTCATTGAAGCATGAAATCCATCATGCGAGACTTGCGCCGTCCGCCGCTGCCGAGCCGAGTAATACCAAAGTTAAAATGCATATCATCCCGCGGCGCCGCTTTGCTCGCCGGAATGACGGATCCGATGGGTCGAAGTTGCGTCAACGGTAAGACCCATGGCATCGATGGTCTAGCCGGTCGAAGCATGGACACCACGCAGCAGCACGCGTTCGAGCCGAGATACGGCGCCATACATGAGGACCGCGACGGTTGAAAGCACGATAATGCCGACCCAGATCAACGACATGTCGTAGGTCGATCCGGCATACATGATCAGTTTGCCGAGCCCATATTTGGACGACACGAATTCGCCAACTATGGTGCCCGCCAATGCCAGGCCGATGTTAATGCGCATGGACGAGACCACCCAGGGCAGCACGGATGGGACGACGGCTTTGAAGAATATTTGATACTTCCTACCGCCCAGCGCGTACATCATGCGTACGAGATCCTCATCGACCGCCTTGACACCGCTGTAGGCCGCCAGGATCGCGATCACCATAGTCAAGGCGATGGACAGCGCAATCTTCGAAGCAATTCCGATGCCAAAAATTAGAATGATGAGCGGAGCAAACGCGAGTTTTGGCACGGCGTTGAAGACGATCACATAGGGCTCGAAGATCTCGGCAATGTTTCTAGACCACCAGAAGGAGAGTCCGATGGCGGCCCCGCCGGCGGTGCCAACGACGAATCCAATCAGTGTGGAAGATACCGTGAACCACGTGTCGTACAGGGCCGACCAGCGCGTCACGAATGTGACGCCCGCGGACCAGATCGCACTAGGCTGAGACCAGAAAAACGGATCGATCCACCCCGCCCGTGCGCCGCTTTCCCACCATAAGAGAATTCCAGCCAGGATTCCGAATTGGCATCCCAGGATAACCGGGCGCGGCCAGCGTCTTTCGACTCGCACGACGACGCCGCGTCTCGGCTTGCGCGGCTGCTGGTTTGGCCGAGCGGTATGCCGCTCGTCGATGGCAGAGGCGGTTTGGCTGATCTCGACCATGACGGGATCTTTCAGTTCAGGGTTGGCGGAGCTGGGTCATCCTCGAACAAGAGTTGCATGCACCGCTCCTTGAGCTGGCTGAATTTCCCGCTGGTCATGATCGAGCGTGACCTGGGTCTCGGCAGGTCGACTTCGATCACGCTTTTCAGCCGCCCTGGCCTGGGACTCAGCACATACACGCGATCGGACATGAAGATAGCCTCGTCGACGTCATGGGTGACGAGCACCACGGTGCGCCCGAAGTCCTTCCAGAGCCCAAGCAGCCACTCCTGCATAGAGATCCTGGTCTGCGCATCGAGCGCTCCGAATGGTTCGTCGAGGAGGATGACGTCCCGCTCGCAAAGCAGGGTTCGCAAGAGAGCGGCGCGCTGCCTCATGCCTCCGGACAGCGCGCTCGGAAAGCTGTTCTCGAATCCGCCGAGCCCATAGCGCTGCAGCAGCGGTAGCGCCTTCGGCCAGGATGTCCGCTTGGAGACACCGGAAAGCTCCAACCCGAGCACGACGTTTTCAATGATCGTGCGCCAGGGGAGCAGCAGATCCTTCTGCAGCATATAAGCAACAAACCCTGCACGGCCGGTAATGTCCTCCCCGTCGAGCAGTACTCTTCCACGAGAAGGGGTGAGAAGACCTGCCACGATGTTGAAAAGCGTTGTCTTGCCGCAACCTGAGCGGCCGATAATGCTGGCAAACTGTCCGCCGGGAACGTCGATCGAGATGTCTACAACTGCCGTGACCGCTTCCGGACCGGCCCCAAATACATGCGTCATACTACTGAGGGTGAGCGCTCCCGACGACGGCATGCCTACCGCACGATCTCCCAGTCATGACGCTGAGGTTGGCTGAATACTTCGACCGTCAGGCCATGGTTGACCGGACCGTTGCATCCCCCAGGGCAGGCCGAAATCGCACACATGGTGTCGATTTCTGCGTAAAGCTCGACGTAATCGCCTTTTTTTGCCGCTGAATCCAAGTAAAAGAGTCGATGGTCGTCGTCGATGCCGGTCGTCATGAAGATATTGAAGGCATCATGAACGTAGTCGTCCGGGAAGCCGATCTTTCGAAGCGCCGTTTTCATGTTCGAATTGCAATTGGGCATGTTGCGCTTTCCCGTGCGCAGCTCCCAAGCCCGTTCGCTGCATCGCGAGTAAATCAGATCGTGCGTCATCGCGTTGTGCGGGAGCTTCGCCTTCTCGACGGTATCAGTGATGAAGGTGAACATGGGACGCATGTTCGGTTCCGTGCTCCACAGTCGACGGCCAACCTTGCTATGCGATCCATGTAGCGTGCGCGTACGAGCCGACCAAAAATGCTCGCTTGCATCATTTCTGGCGAAGGCGTTGAAGTCGCACACCTGTGGACCGTCGGAGCAGGTGATACAAACAACGTGATGCTTGGGAACTTCAAAGGCGCCGCCAGTCTCTTTAGGCACGTAGAGTTTTTGGAGCAAATTGCGGGCAGCGCCGTTCTTGCTGACCTGGGCGTAGTACTGAAGCTGAGCCTCTGAGAGATCTTGCGGTCGTTTCTGCATACACAACCTCCCAATGCCTCCAACATCGTAACAATCAAAGGCGGTCCACGCAACGGAGACGACGCCTCTCATCCCTCAGCAGTTGCACATCAAATCGACAAGACTTCGCGCGGACACGCGTCTCCAATCGCGAAACCTGTCTGTATCGAAAATTAGATTCGGCAATAATGGTGATGAAGTCCGCCGAGGACGGGCGCCGATACGATGCGGCCTCCGTGGTGGATGGCGCGATGGATCGGAGCGCCCTTGTTGAGGGATCGATGAGTCCTCAACTCGTTATAATAGATGGCATACTTCGCCAGAATCCGGCGTATGTGCCCTTCGCCTAAGACAACCACGTGGTCGACCCACTCGCGACGGATCGATCCGATCAGCCTCTCGGCGAAGCCGTTTTCCCAAGGCGAACCCGAGGCAATGGGCTTGTCCCGGATGCCCATGGCGCGCAACCGGTGAATGACGGCAGCGCCGTAGACCCGATCCCGATCGCGGATCAGGTAGTGCGGCGCCTCAGCCCAAAGGAATGCCTCTGTGACCCTGGCGCGCGATCCATTCCGCGGTCGGATGAGGTGTGACGTCGATCTAGACAGGATTTCGGCGGGCCAGTCGAATGATGACGAGGACATAGAGCAAGTCGAAGCCAATGGTCGCGGCAAACGAAGAAGTCCATGGCCGCGACGTCCGGCGCATGATTACACAAGAAGGTGCGCCATCCCCGAGAGACTCCGATTTAACCCTGCGAGCCAAAGTGATTGCCTTGTTCAAACTGACCCACGCTTTTAAGCGGGATTTTGATCGAAATCACGCACTGATAAGCAAAGTAGTATTTCTTAGCAAGTTGCTGCGGTTCAGGCGGCGCACGTGCCAACAAGGCTGCCGATGAAAATCCCGTTCCTACCGAATCGTGTAGGCTTATCCGGGAATTCGTTTAGGATCCCAGTACCGCCGGATCGCGGGATGGGCGCTCGTTAGTGCAACCCGCGCTTTGCGGGTTCGCCCCTTCGGTCCCATATCTCTGATGGCGCGACACGCTCGAATCAACTCGCGCTTCGGTTTGGCGTTGCAGTCGACGAACACGCCGAAACATAGCGAAAGCAAATAAAGCAGCTGCCGATCGCCCTCTATTTGGCTGGTGCGACAGCCCTGTGCTCCAAGGAATGTTCGAACTCGATCGCAAGCTTTATCGACCCGTCTTGCTTTGGCCCATCCAGGCGGCTCCGGTGGCAACGGCTTGTCAAACGTGTTGTACGGCGAATCATCCCACGGTGGAACATCGCACTTAAAACTCTTCTTGGCTGGCATGTTCATAACTTTTTTGGTTAAGACAATTTGACGTAAGCAAAAACTATCGAAGTCATTTTACAGAATGGCGTCGTGCGATTTTAAGCGAGATTTGATGAAATCACGCCCTAATAAGCAAAGCGCGCCAATGCGCCGGCGGGCCTCTGGTCTCAGCCGCTGTCACCGAAATTTTTTGAATACAGATCGGCGCAGGCATTGATCCCGCCTCTGTTCTTCATGAAGGCCTTCAACGGCGTGCGCCTCTTGACCCGAGCCGTATACCGTAAGGCCCGGGACCATTTGCTAATCGTTTTACGGTCCAGCTGTTGATCGCACGTGCAACGGATGACAACGGCGAACGGGTCCGCCTTCATATCAACAGGCAGCCCTGCAAATTTGAAAGCACGCCGCACAAGCTTCTTGGTCCGATCTTTCCAATCGTAATGCTGGACAATTGAAAATACAGCCCTGAGATAATCGTATACTGCATCCCGATGACGCGTTTTTTGAAAGATATCCCAAGCGTCAGAAACGCCTATAAGTCTCGCCCGAAGCGATTTTTTCGGCTTACCTTCACTCTTTCTGTGACGGTCGCCCGAGATTACGGGCCGCCGCGCCGGGTTTCCGTTGTGGACTGCAATGTCCAGCTTCGTTCCGATGTTTTCCGCCGAGGATTCTGTCGCGGGAAAACGGCTTTTGGCGGAAGAGGGCCGCTGCTCAGTTGCCGTGCAGGTCGCTGATGTTTGCTGCGTGACCCTTTCTTGCTCAAGCGCACGTCTAGTGTATTCATCGTATGGCAATGAACGTTGGCATAACGCTGCTACATGAATTGCCATTCTTTTGTTCGGGCTGATTTGCAGTGACAATGTCTTTGCTCCTGTCGGTTATGTTAGGCGACATCGCTCTCCGCACAGCCTAGGCAGTCATTAGAACGCGAATACTGCGCAAAAAGTCGGCTTTGTGAGCTGCCGCCGAAAGCGACGAATTTTCAAGCAAAAATATTCAATTCCAAGATTTGCTTTTGCTGGGATCGCCTGTGTCTCTTTTAGCTTCAGCAGAAATTAGTGTGTGTGACAACAAAGCGCTCAAGCCAGAGAATGCGAAAAACGGTCCAAAACCCCGTTTTCCACCCTTTCGCCCGAGACGACGAATTTGCGAATTGCATTTAGTTTTGTCCCTAATAATTTGATGGGTACACTGGATATTCGCGCAGCACGCCGCGATTGGCTGTCGATGAGGTTATGATGGGTAAAGCGAGCCAGTATGTCGACGCGCCGCGCATCCAAGTGGTATTGCGAATCCGGCAATATCAACGTACCGACTGCTTTGTTTGACATTTGGCTCATGCTGCATATACCAGATGGTCGACCCCCAACGACCGCTCCGATTAGATGATGGTCCATTTGATCGAGAAGATGCAGTAAGCAGGCTCGCGAAATCTGGGACTACGTTGGTCAAAAATACGCTGGAGCCTCGGGCCAAAAGAATATAATGCACAAAAAACAACGCCGTAAAAGTTAGATTGGACCTGTCGCCCGAGGCGAAGAAATTCCGCTTTAATTATTGGTGCGGATGGGCGAAACGAGCGCATCCGCGTCTGGCGGCGGGCATTTTGCGGTACATGAAGACACGCAGTGCAAATAATTTAAGAGGCGTTGCCCGCCAAATTTGCTCGAATCCACCGATCGCCTGAGGCGAATTATTTTAATTTCAGACGCGAAAATTCTCGTCTTTTATCGAGAATATTGGTCTCGAAGGCCGCCAAAGCGAGATTTTTGGCCAAAGACACCGTTTCTGCCCTCCAAACGGCATCGTTTCCGTCTCCAGCAATTCTGTAAAGAAGGAGTAACAGCAAATAGAAAGGACGAATTTCATGCGTAAGCGATTTAATTCTCATGACTACGAAGATGTTAGACCATGGACCATTGCGGCAATAAACGATGAAGAGCGTTTTCCACCCGATCAAATGTGGAAAGACGAACCAACTGCAGAATATATTTACGACGAACGCCTCAAGCGAATTACATTTCTACAAAGACACAGCGACACGCATGCCGATGCCGTCGTTCTCGCCAAACGATTGGAGTCATGCGAGCAGAATCACAGATGTATGTCTGGGGCCTGCCCAGAGTGCGGGCGCATCTTTCAACGTTGTTTCGTGCGTCGTTCCAGAAAATTCATCGCAGAGCACATCGACAACGAAGGTCGCGAACTGGTCGTCGTCAGCATCGTGCTTAATGACCTGATGATTATGCCAGGGCAATTGAGCAAACTCGATATCGCCAATCTGCAGCGACGATTAAAATATAAACTCAAACAGGCCAAAATAAACGTTGCCCTAGGCGGAATTGATTTCTCTTTCAACGAAGACCGCGAAGGAGAATATCAGCCCTTCTGGAGCGTACATTTCTATTTGATCACATCCACCGAAGACAAAAAGAAATTGAGCAAGAAACTTCGCAAGCTGTTTCTGAAATCGGACATCGTGCCTCGTCCAGTCAAAATATCTCGGTTCAAAAATACCGCACGTCGTCTTTCTTATGCGTTGAAGATGAATTTCAGTCGACGTATTGGTTACCATGAAGTCAAAAATCAAAATGGGAAAATCCGAAAATGTCGCAACGCTAGTCGTGACAAATTACGACGTCCAGAACGACTCGAATTATATCCTTATCTCGATAAAATTGGTCTTGCTAACCGTGTGATTTTCTGGGGAGCAAAGCCCGTTGTGAACTCCTCAAGATTGAAACTTGTGAAGTGCGGGCCTTGAGGCGTCGTATCAAGGGAATTCGTGGTTTTGGGAAAAGATGGTGTCTTTGGGCTAAAGGAAGCCGTTTGGAAGGGAATCCGCTGAAGAAAGTGACTACACTGCAAGCGCTGACGAGGCCCATTGTTGACCTTTCCGATACAGCTAGCAAGGTCCTCGGCAGAGGCGTGCACAGCGTGCATGTGCACGGCATGCACGTCAAACAGCGCGAAGGCTGACGACTGCCGCGAGGTTATTAATTTTATGACCGATTTATTTGTTTGCTATTTCGCCTGAGGCGACTGCGATGGACCACAAGCCTTGCTGCTGAATCCCGCTTAACTCGGCTTTTCCGAGCGTTCTTCCGAAACTGTAAAGGATCTGTGCGGCGTCCGCACGACGCTGACGCTGCATGTGTGAACGTGTTGCGTGTGCGGCTTCTGTCGCTTCAGGAGAAATGGAGATTGTCATGAACACGCGTGTGAAGATGAGAATGAGACTCAAAGCAGTGGCTGAAGATGAGGCGAAGAATGAATTTCATGCAATAATTGAATTTCGCGACATCGACGGAAATAAGCGGCGGCAGTCGGTACCGCTGTCCGATCTCGAAGACCTCAAGGTTCTCAGGAGAACACTAAGAAACGCGGGGTGTTATTTTTCCAAACGGTCGGATAAGGCCAAAGCAGCGTTGACCGCGTTGGCCGAGTCCACTTCGAAAGCCGAACGTTGGAAATTAGCAGCGCGGGTCGGTTGGTACAACGGCCATCGGCAGTTCGTTCACCCGCGTTGCGTTTTTGGAAAGGGACGCGGCAACGCATTGATCAAGCCACCGGCTCCCCATGCCGAGAAACACAATTCGTGCCTGGAAATGCGAGGCTCGCATAAGAAGTGGCTTGAGACTGTTGCTGTCCCGGCGGCGTATTCAAGCCGAATAGTGCTCGGCATCTGTATGGCGCTCGCCGCACCTCTGCTTGACTTTGCGAAGCTCAATTCTTTTGGCATTCTTGTTCATGGCCCTAGAAAGGCCGGCAAGAGCACGCTGCTGGTAGTCGCCGGATCGGTCATTGGATTCGCCTCCGAACACAATCTGCTAAATTTCCGCAGCACCGACACGGCCCTCGGAGAAATTCCGGCGTCGTTTAACGACATGCTGCTGGCGATAAATGAGCTCGGGCTCTTGAAGGGTGGCAATATCCAGCGAAGCGAGCGGATGCGAGATTTCTCCTATCAAATCGGCGAGGGGTGCGGAACCACCTACTCTGCGCTCGCGCCGATTAACAAGCGAGCAGCAGAGTCGAAGTACCACTCCATCGTACTCGCGAGCGGAGAGGAAGCTATCGACGAGATTTCTGAGGCGGCCAGGCATACGCGAGCGAAGGGGGCCGCGATAAGATGGATCGACCTTTGTGCCACACGCGACGGGGCAGAAGATATTTTTGATCTCTGTCCGGAGCAAGTTACTGAGAAGAATCGGAAGGCCTGGGCGCAACAGCAGTGCGCGGCATTGCGCAGACATTGCCAAGCGAATCCCGGTGTCGCCTTTAAGCACTTCATTGGTGATGTGATCCGAAACAGGAAGACGATAGCGTTGGAATTGTCATCGTTGATGAAGAAAGTTGAGAAGAAGCTCGTTAGGGAGCACGATGAATATGCCATTCGCCATCTTGCGATGTGCTTCGCGCTGATAGGTGCGGCGGGCATTCTCGGAATTCGTTTCGGAACGCTGCCTTGGAGCAAACGTCTTGTGGTCAAGTGTATCAAGCGATGTTATCGAGATGCACGACGGGCTTTTCGCACCGAGAACGACCTCCTGCACGATGGTTTGCGTACCTTGAGCAATAGCATTGAATCGAAATTGCTCAAGTTCTCGCGCACCAAGTCCCACTCAAAGAGCAAGTGGGAGGCAACGGACGGATATTGGGAGAAGACTAATTTTGGGATAAAGGTGACGATTCGCGGCGGGGCGTTTAAGGATTGGTTCAAGGATCAGCGCCAGCCTGCTATCGTTCTGCGCTGGCTGTACTCGAAAAACGCGCTCTCCTCGAAGCATGGCCCGGGTGGAACGTATACCCCGGCGATTACCTGGGCCGAAAGTCAACTAAGCTGGCCCGACGGCTTGCGCCATCGCTCGATCGTGATCGAGCTGCCCCGCGGTCTACTCAGCGATGGCAAGAATAAGGAAGCGCAATGATGAAGGAGTCTGGCTGGCAACGATGGTACCAGTGATCGGACCAGAGCGCGTCGTGCTCGGCGCGCTCACGCTACTTAGTGTTCTTCTTGAAATTTAGGCCTCCATGCTGCTTGATAAATCGCAAGAGATCATGCGTTTCGACCTCTTGCTTGTAAGCGTTGTTGAGCACGGCAAAGTATTTCCACTTCAGTTTGCTCAGCCTGGTGCTGGCCTTTGGTCCTTGACCAGTCGTACCCATGGTCTGGTCAAGAATGAACCGAAGGGCCGACCTCGTGGGTACACTAGGGACCGCGCGCTTGGCAATCGATTGGATGTCGACGCCCTTGTTCTCATGCAAGCGTCGCCATTTTCGGCGCAGTCCATAGACTTTCTTCCAGTATTCGTAAATCGCGAATCGACCGCGGCCTAGGTTGGTGTAAACCTTGCGAACACTATCGAGATCCTTCGTTAGCCTCTCAGGGGAATACTTAGCTTGCTGCTTCTTTGCTCGTCGCTCGCGTGATTTCTTTGCCATGTGACCCCTTGGAATTGAATTTCAGCCAGCGCTGCCTCAATTTCTCCTGAGTGGAATTTTGTTCACTAGTAGCGAGCTCGCAAGCAACTGTCAGAGGTATCGCATTTTAACACCGATATCGGCGTGAGCCTATAACCTGATGATGTTCACCGGTCTTGGGCCAAAGGACGCCCTCGGGCTTCCGCGGACCTTCTACAAGAGCGGTGAAATCGCCACACGCAGGTCCAAGACCGGAGAACCGGTCTTCTGGCCTGCTCCTACCCCGCTTCGCGAGGCCTTGGCACTCGCGACTGAGCACGATGCAATTACGCTGTGCGCAAACTCCGACGGGCAGCCGTGGACCGTAGACGGCGTGCTTCTTGGAGGACGCTGCGCTTGCGGTTGGAAAAGGCCGGTCAAATCGAACCCGGTCTGACGTTGTACGGCCTGCGCCACACCGTTGCGGTCATTCTGCGCGAGTGCGGATTTGACGAACGCACGATTGCTGATCCCGTCGAGATGGCGAGGCATTATGCTCGAGGCGCCGACCTCCGCTTGGCGAATGGCGCGCGTGGCCTCGACGTCCACAATCACCCCAAACTTCACATCGACGAGATAGTTATCGGCGTAGGCGAAAAAGGCCGGTCCGCGCATCGCCCCCGTCCATGGGCGGCAGGATCAGACGGCGAGACAGCGTCATCGAGCGTTGCAAGATACTCTTTTACCGCACGGCTTGCGCCTTTGGCGGCACGCTCCTTGTTCCATTCGGCTCCCGGGATCGAACGCTGCTTGTTGGCGTCCGCCACGATCAGGCTGGCATCGACCGCAAACCCTTCGCCGCCGACCAGCCCTGCCGCAATGCACGTTTCCACGACATCCTCGAAGACACGGCGGAAAATATCACTGTCACGGAACCGCTCATTGCGGGCGCGCGAGAACGCCGAGAGATCAGAGACCTTGTCCTCGATTGAAAGTCCCCAGAACCCAGCGATAGGCAAGGTTCACTTGCACATCCCGGCAAAACCGGCTTGGTGCCGCGCGCTCATCCAGCTCATGGCGCAAATCGTCACCATCGTAGGCGTTGTCGCCAAGCATGCGCTTTGGCGGCTTTACTCTGCGGATCAGCCGCTTGGCAACCGGATAGTCGTGCGCTTCGCCTGCTGTCAGCAGGATGGCAATGAGGCGTCATTTAGCATCTGCGAGTGCGTGTATCTTCGTGTTGCGCCCTCCGCGCGAGCGGCCAACAGCCTGTTTCTGCTCCCCCCTTTTCCGCCCGCTGCCGAACGATGCGCTTCCACATGCGTGGAATCGATCATCTGTGTGTCTGCGGATCGTCCGCTCCCGGCAAGGTGCCGGAACAGGTTCTTCCAAATCCCGCGTTCGGCCCAACGCACAAAGCGATTATAAATCGTGGTCGAAGGACCATATTCGGGCGGCAATAGCACCACCGGCAGCCAGTCTTGAGCACATGCACTTCAATCGAGGAGACCAGGAAGGCATTGGGTGCGTGGCCGGCGCTTACTCCCGCACTCAAGTGCGCAAGTGCGAGAGAGCGCCACGGGCGATTCACAGGAGGGAAAGCCATGATCAACAGCA
>Ga0306924_10001896_pt1 | contig 19398 bp, 21 predicted proteins | sample sta12Can44000111_FD_203756 | JGI IMG/M metagenome (GOLD analysis project Ga0306924, IMG submission 203756) | Lab enrichment of tropical soil microbial communities from Luquillo Experimental Forest, Puerto Rico - statanox.12C.anox.44.000.111 (v2)... | ecosystem: Environmental > Terrestrial >...
TGTATGAGCTTCTGCTGAAGCCCGTCGAGGGCGGTTGGAAGCCGGCGAAGAGCCTGATCCTCGTCACCAACGGCGCGCTCGGCCTGTTACCTCTCTCGCTGCTGCCGACTGCGCCGGCCGAAGTGGCTCAGGACGAGGAGCCCCTTTTCGCGGGATATCGCAAGGTACCATGGCTTGCTCGCACGCACGCGGTGACGACGGTGCCCTCGGGTGCCGCGCTTCGTACCTTGCGGCAATTGCCTCCCGGCAAGCCAGAACGCGGGGAACTGGCCGCATTCGGCGATCCCTATTTCAACAAGGATCAAGAGGCCGAAGCCGAGGCGCCGCCGCCGGTGGTGCAGGTTGCCGACAATGGCGCGAGCAGTGTTACAAGGGGCATGCCGCTGAAACGTCGCAGCAGCCCAAAACTGGAGGGGGTGGACAGCGCGGAACTTGGCATGTTGCCCCGCCTCCCCGACACGGCCGAGGAGCTGAAATCGATCGCGCTCGCGTTGCAGGCCGATCCCTCAAAGGTGCTTTTCCTCGGCAAGAACGCGTCGGAAGGCACGGTCAAGACCATGAACCTCTCCGGCTTCAAGGTCCTGGCATTCGCCACACACGGGCTTGTCCCTGGTGAGCTTAACGGACTGACGCAGCCGGCGCTGGCGCTGTCATCACCGACCGTTACCGGCGAGGGAGGCGACGGGCTTTTGACCATGGAGGAGATTCTCGGTCTTAAACTCGATGCCGACTGGGTCATCCTCTCGGCTTGCAATACCGGCGCTGGTTCCGGTGCCGGCGCAGAGGCGGCATCCGGTCTCGGTCGCGCGTTCTTTTATGCCGGCACTCGCGCGTTGCTGGTTACGAACTGGTCGGTGCACTCGCAGTCGGCCCGAGAGCTGGTCACCGATTTGTTCAGGCGTCAGGCCAACGATCCGAAGCTTTCCCGCAGCGAGGCGCTGCGACAGGCGATGATGGCCCTGGTAGACGGGCCCGGCTACCAGAACGACGCGGGCAAGACCGAGTTTGCCTATGCGCATCCCTTGTTCTGGGCTCCCTACAGCATCATCGGCGACGGCGGTGTGCGATGACCCAAGCCGGGCGTCAAATGAAGGGAATGTTCCTTGGCTGTGTCACGGCGGGCCTGATGATTTCAGGCGCTGCGCAAGCGGTGCAATTGATCACCGAAGAGGAAGCCAGGCTGCCGCCACCGAAGGGAGCGGTGGCACTGGATAAGCGCGGAATCTTGCGAGGACCAAAGGTGGAGTACGTTTCGACGGGCGAAACGGTCCACTCGCCGCTACACCTGCAGCTCAAGTTCCAGTCGTTTGGCGGCGCCACCATCGATCTGGATTCCGTCAGGATCATCTATCTTCGGGCACCCAATGTCGATCTGACGCCGCGGGTCAGACCGTTCGTCCGATCAACCGGCGTCGATATACCCGATGCCGAACTGCCCCCCGGCGAATACACGGTCAGGGTTGACGTCAAGGACAGCGAAGGCCATTCAGGGACCACAAGTTTCGTCCTGAAGGTTGTGCCGTGAATACCCTCACCTGTCCCTATTGTCTCTCCGAATGTCCGGCCGGCGCTCTTGTTTGCGCCACCTGCTCGCGCGACATAGTCGTTCCCGCAAGGCTCATCGCCGAGCGCGACGATCTTCTTCGCCAGCGCGATCTCATCCGTGATGAACTGCGCAGGGCAAGAAGCGAAATCGAAACGATCCGGACAAAGGGCTAATCCCGGAAGCAGAAGATGGAGTGTCCCTTTTGTGCCGAGACCATCAAGGATGAGGCGATCGCCTGCAAGCACTGCTCGCGCGACTTGCGGGTCGTGCGCCCGATGCTGCTCGAGATAGAGGACATTGCGGCCGAACTGGACCGACTTCGACGGGACCTCGATCGCGTCAACGCCCGCCTCAGGCGCTACAATCAGCCGTTTCGATATTTCGCCGCACTCGCCTTCCTCTATGTCGTCATTCCGTCAGTGCTGCTGGTGATCGCCCACATCGTCGTCACCATCGTTCTGAATACGTCGCCACTGCTGCTACGACTGGCGTCAGTCGTCATTCCACTCCTGTTCGGGCTGGCCGCTTTCGCCGCCAACAAGGTCCGGATCAGGGGTGCGGTGCTACTGGGCTTCTTGACGGCCACCCTCAGCATCACATCGATGCTGACAGTCACCGGATTGCACGATGCCGTACCGATCTTGCCGGGACCTTGGGTCGAATGGCGCGAGGTGATCGAATACGGCGCGAGCATTCTGCTGGCCTTTGTTTCCGGCAATATGCTTGGCCTGTTGATCTTGGACGTGCTGCCACGTGTACTCACCCAAGGCGGCAAGCCCAACGCCTTTGCCTTCAGGGTGGCGCGGGCCCTGGGACAGCATGTGGGCGAGGAGCATTTGCGCCGCCGTGCCCGGCTCATCCAGGACCTGATGCACACAGCGGGCCCGCTGATAGGCGTCGCCGTCACGGCGCTCGGCTCAGTCTATGCCGGGCTGAGAAGCCTGCTCGGATAAAGCCGTGTTCCTTGGCTGGCGAATGACCACTAGTCCAGCGACGCTGCGATCTTTCGCATCCGCTCAGTCGTAAGATCATCCGCCGGGAAGAACGTCTCCAGCGCCAGCTCAGACAGCGTGACATCGACCGGCGTGCCGAACACCATGGTCGTGGAGATGAAACTCAGAACCTCGCCATTGTGCCGCAGCTTCAGAGCCAGTGCCACATTGTTGTCGGGCGCGACCGCAGCGCTGCGCGCCGGGATCGGATAGGACTTGAGGTCGTCGTAGAGCTTGAGCAATTCGCCATCGGCGGTCGCCTCGCACTGGCGATGCAGCCGTTCCAGGAGATGGCCGCACCATTCGGCGAGATTGACCGTACGCGATGCCAGCCCCTCCGGGTGAAAAGCAAGCCGCAGGATGTTGAGGGGCGGCTGCAGCAGGCGCTGGGGAATACCCTGCAGGAGCGGCGCCACCATGCGGTTGGCGGTGACGAGGTTCCAATGGCGATCATAGGCCAGCGCCGGATTGGGTTCATGGGCGCGAAGAACAAGCTCGATTGCGCGGCGTGCCGAGTTCAGCATGGGATCATCGAGCGGGCGTTGCGGAAACGCCGGAGCGAAACCGGCCGCGACCAGCAACACGTTGCGTTCTCTCAAGGGCACGGCCAATCGCTCCGCCAATTTGAGGACCATGTCGCGCGACGGCAGGGCGCGGCCGGTTTCGATGAAGCTCAAATGCCGCGCGGAAATCTCGGCGTCGACCGCAAGGTCAAGCTGACTGAGATGACGGCGCTGCCGCCATCCGCGCAAGTGATCGCCGACACGAAGCGGCTGGGGTGGTTCGGCTCGCGCCGCGGAAACATGTCTGTTCATGGCAAAAACCTAGCACGCGAATTTCACCTGTTCCATTACCTGTGACGTAATCGAATTGCAGAAACAACGCGCTCATGTTCGGTCCGAGAGGAGATCACCATGAGCACGCGTTTCCGTTTCCATGTTCTTTGCGCAGGTCTCTTGGCCTGGCTCGCCACGATTCTGACCTGGCTCCTGGCGCGCAGCCTCAACATGCCGGAATCGCTCGTTCACGCCACTTACGTCTTTGTGTTCGCGCAAGTCCGCATCGTCGAGACCAACGTCGGCAAGTCGCTGTGTTCGAGGGGGCTCGTGCGCCAGCTTCTCGACCGCTACCGCCGATCACCGTCAATCCGCAACCCCAAATAGCAAAGGAGAACCGTCATGATCGCTTCGTCCCTGTTCTTGCGCCGCGCCTTGCTTGCCGACGCCGTTTTCAGCGGCGCATCGGCTGCACTGATCGCGCCGGCGGCCGGTGCCATCTCGCCACTGCTCGAGCTGCCCGAAGCCTTGCTGCGCGAGACCGGCCTGTTCCTGATCGCCTACACAATGCTGGTGGCCTGGTTGTCGGCGCGCCAGTCCGTGCCGAAGGCGCTGGTAATGGTCGTGATCGCCGGCAATGCCTTGTGGACACTTGCCAGCATCGCGTTGCTGCTGTCAGGGACCGTAAGCCCAAACCTGTTCGGCGAAGCCGTTATTGTCGCCCAGGCGATTGCGACCGGCGTCCTCGCCGAGCTGCAATATATCGGAATGCGCCGAAGCCAAAGCATGGCGACGGCCTAGGGCGCGATCCGAAACAACCCGCCCCCCTCCTCTGGATTGCGGTGCGGGTTGCCGGGTTTCCCGGAACGCGCCTAACTCAACTCGCCGAGTTGATGGGCAATTGCCATGGTTGCTTCGCGCAGTTCATCGGCAAGCGAATGGTCTTCGATCGTGCGCCCCAGCACCATGCCGCCCACGCAGAGCGAGGCAAGCGCCAGTGCCCGTTGCCTGGTCGGTTTGGCTTCGGAGGCAACGCCATGCTCGAAGATTTCGACCATTGTCCTGACGGCGGCTTCCTGCGCCTCTCTCACCGACCGATCGCTTTTTGGAGGGGTCGTTGGGCAAGCCGATCAGCGGACAACTCGCCTCGGCCGATTCGAGGTGCGGCCGGGACAGATAGGCGCGGACGATCCAGGCTGCGTGATCGCGCGCTTGTCCGGCGCCATTGGCGACAGGCTTGTCTTTGCCAAAAAAGGTGACCGCCTCGGCATAAAGCTCAGCCTTGCTCTGAAAATAGTTGTAGAAGCCGCCTCGCGTGAGCCCCGCACCCGCCATGATTTCGTCGATCGACACGGACGCAAAGCCGTGCCGATTGAACAATCGAGTCGCACTCTCGACGATTCTCCGACGAACATGCGTGCGTTGACCGAGTGAATTGCGCATCCTTCCCCCCTGACCGATGACGGATTGTCACCCATCGAGAGATGTCATGCAACATAAAGTTGTATTTGTCGTAAATATCCCCGCAGCGCGAAGGTCGCAATGGCGCGACGCAAGAGGCATTCGCGGACCTCAAGTGCCCGAGGGTCGCGAGGCTCAACGACGCTCCGCTCGCAATTGTGAAGGTGTAATGACCCGGCGCTTCAAACCGCCGCGGGGTCGTGGCCGTTGCTGAATTTGCCGTTGACGTGGCGGGCGTTGGCCCGGCTGCCGTTGGTATGGCTGCCGTTGGCTCGTTTTGACTTGCCGTTCAGCTTCACATTGGCCTTCGCGTGATCTTTGGCGAGCTTTTCGGCCAGCCGGCGCGCCTTGCGCTCGGACTTCTCCCTCAAGCGCAAACGCTCGGCGCGCGCCTCAGCCCGTTTTTTCCTTCGTTTTTTTTCGCAGGCATCGCATTTGCAGCCGATCGGCTTCAGATAGGCTTTGAAGTAATCGGTGCCATAGTCGTAGCTGATCTCGTCACCCGGCTCGATGTTCTTGATCGCGCGGATGAACACCTTGCGTTTGCGTGGTTTGACGTCGGATTCGGCGTTCGGCTTGCAGCCATGATTGATATAGCGGGCGATGTTTTCACGCACCGAGCCGTCGATGGTCCAGCGGTTGCTGAGCTCGAACAAATACTTGTTCTCGATGGCATCATCCTTTTCTTTACGGGAATCCAGCAACGGCCCGAAATATCGGATGATCTTGGTGCCCTTCCTGATCGGTCTGGTGGCAAAAAGGCCGAGTCCGGTGCGGGAACGGCCGATGCGGTAAGGCTTGTTCGGCGAAATGGCAGGCATAGTGCTTTACGAACTGACACGATCGACCAAAAGCGAGGTCGCTCTTCTAGAATATTTTCGTTCCGATGTCAGGTGTTATGCACTCGCTTTGCAAACCTTCCCCAGGGCGTTTCGCCCGAAAGCGCGATGGCGATTTGATCTAAGACGTCGCGCTCGGGGAGCCCGGAGCTTTACCCATCGTCAGCTTGAGCATGGCATCAAGCACTGTCTCGGCGCTGGTGCCTGCCGGGAGGCGGCACAATATGTCGGAAAGCCGTCCATCCAGCAGGAGCATGGTGAAACCGTGCACCAGCGACCAGGCGCGCGCGATTGCCGCCGCCTGCTCCAGCGTCAACCCCTCCTCCCTGATCTCTTCATGGCGGCTGGCGGCGACCGCGCCGGCCAGCCCCCCGAACGCGGCTCCCGCGGCCTCGTGCAGCGAGGGTCGCGAATAATCCAGGCGCTCGGTGCGGAACATCAGCCCATACATGCCCGGATGCGCCTGCGCGTAGCCAACATAGGCCTTTGCTCGTGCCAGCCCCCTGGCGGGAAACGGAGTGTCGGGCGAGCAGGAGGACGCCATCGCCTCGTTGAATTGCCGGAAGCCGATCGCGGCGAGTTCGCTGACAAGCCCGGTGAGGTCGCCAAAATGATGGGTGGGGGCGGCATGGGAGACGCCGGCCTCGCGCGCCACGGCGCGCAGTGTCAAACCCGCCAGCCCATCGCGCTCCAGCACCCGTTCGGCCGCCCGAAGCAACGCCTCGCGCAGCGCACCATGGTGATAAGGCGTGTCCTCGCCCGCCACTGCAGCGCCCGCGCCTGCGCCGCGCCGCCTCGGTCGCGCCGCAGCCGAGCGGTTGACGCTCTTGTGGGGTGGGATCCGGGCTTTCCTCGCTTTTCTCATTGTGGAACCTTTATACGAAACAATTTTTACACTGTAAAGATTTTGCTTGACCAAGCGGGGAGCTGGATGTAGTGTGATCTTTACAGTGTAAAGATCTGGGAGGAGCCGCCATGCAGCAGCAATTCGTCGGGAAGCCGGTCCGCGGCAATGTCGCACCGATTCCCTTTGAATGCGACGCGCCCTTCCTGAAGGTCACCGGCGATCTGCCGCGCGAGCTCAACGGTACCCTCTATCGCAACGGTCCGAATCCCCAGTTCGAGGCGCCCGGCGCCCACTGGTTTGTCGGCGACGGCATGCTGCACGCCTTCCAGCTCGAGAACGGCCGCGCCTCCTACCGCAACCGCTGGGTTCGCACGCCCAAATGGCTGGCCGAACATGATGCCGGCCGCGCCTTGTTCGGCGGCTTCGGCCGCAAGCTGCCGGATGCGCCGGCCTCGCTGACCGATGGCGGCGTCGCCAATACCAACATCATCTTTCACGCCGGCCGATTGCTGGCGCTGGAGGAAGCACACCTGCCGACCGAGATCGAGCCGGCCACGCTGAAAACACGCGGCTACTGCGATTATGATGGCGCGATAGCAGGGCCCTTCACCGCCCATCCGAAGATCGATCCCAAAACCGGGGAGCTGGTATTTTTCGGCTACAACGCCTCGGGCCCCTTAAGCCCCGCCCTTTCCTTCGGATCGGTCAATTCCGCAGGCCGTGTCACGCGCTTCGACCGTTTCGAGGCACCCTATGCCAGCATGGTGCATGACTTTATCGTCACCGAAAATCACCTGCTGTTTCCGATCCTGCCGATAACCGGCAGCATGACGCGCGCGCTTGCCGGCAAGCCGCCCTATGCCTGGGAGCCGGAAAAGGGCGCTTACGTCGGCGTGATGAAGCGCGATGGCTCGGCCACCGAAATTCTCTGGTTCCGCGGCGAGAACTGCTACGTCTTTCACGTGATGAACGCATGGGAAGACGGCTTGCGCATTATCGCCGACGTCATGCAGTTCGAGGAAGCGCCGTTGTTCCCTCACCCCAACGGCAGGCCGACCGATCCCATCAAGTCTCGTGCGCGGCTATGCCGCTGGACGTTCGATCTCGCCGGCAATTCCGACCGTTTTGCCCAGACCTATCTCGACGATCTCACGGGCGAATTCCCGCGCATTGACGATCGCCGCGCGGGGCTCCTGAGCCATCATGGCTGGTATGCCTGCGCAAGTGCGGATGTGCCGACACAATTCGCGCTTGCCGGCATCGCGCATGTCGACGGAAGCGGCAAGCGGCTTGGCAAATATCTTCTGGGTGGCGGCGATACCATCTCCGAGCCCGTCTTTGTAGCGCGTGGAAACGACGCCACCGAGGGCGACGGCTGGCTACTTGCGGTGGTCTGGCGCGCGGCCGAGAACGTGAGCGACCTTGCCGTCTTTAACGCGACCGACATTGAGCCGGGCCCCGTCGCGTTGGTGCATCTTGGCCATCGCGTGCCCGACGGATTTCACGGCAATTGGGTCGGGGCGGCATAGGCATTACGAAGGCGATGCGTAACGATACGCCGGCAGGAAAGCCGAAATCAGGAAATCCGGGCGCTCATTTTTCAGGCGATCAATTAATTTTGACAGCGTCAAGATCAGGCTTGACGAACGCCGGGCTCGCCTTTAATTATCTTGACAATGTAAAGATTAGTCCGAGAGGGCTAAGAGCATGACCATCTTCCTGATTCTGGCGCCCTATGGCGCGTTCGCCTTGCTAATGCTGGTGACGTCGGCGACCTTCAGCCTGCTTGTCGCGGCTGCGATCTGCCTGGCTACCATCACTCTCGACGTCTTTCGCGGCCGCTCGGTCAAGATCCTCCCTGCCGGCTCAGCGCTGGTGTTTTTCGCCATCACCTTCTACCTCAACATCCTCGATCCCGCCTTGAGCAGCTCGCAGGTCAAGGTCGCCGTCGATATCGGAATCTTTGCGATCTCGCTCGGCTCGATGCTGGTCCGCCACCCCTTCACGCTGCAATATGCGATCGAGGCGGTGCCTGCCGAGATTGCGGCGATGCCGGGATTCCTGCGCGCCAACTACATCATCACCGGCGCCTGGGCTCTGGCCGCGCTGTTGATGATGCTTGCCAACCTGGCCGTCATCTATGTGCCGGGCCTGCCGATCTGGATCAGCCTTGTGATCGCTCTGGGCGCCCGTAACAGTGCCGTCTTTTTCACCAAATGGTACCCTGCCTACCGTAGGACCAAATATGGCACGCCACCGACTAACGCGTTGCCCAACGCGCACTGAGACTTGGTATCTTCGAGGGAGAAACGGACGATGAGAGATGTATTTGTCAGGCTCGGCACCGACTTCTTCTCCACCATCGTCTTTCTCGCCATCTATTTGGCAACCGACAACATCGTGCTGGCAACGTCGGTTGCCATCGCGGGTGCCGTGGGCCAGGTCGTCTATTCCCGTATCAAGGGCAAGGCACTGGGTTACATGACCTGGGCGAGCCTTGCGCTTGTCATCGTGCTGGGCGCGGCCACCATCCTGACCCGGGATCCCCGCTTCGTGCTGGCAAAGCCCGCGATCGCGCATTTTGCCATCGGCGCTATCATGCTCAAGCGCGGCTGGATGCTGCGCTACATGCCGCCGATCGCCGTCGAAACCATCCCGGAATACATTACCTTTGCCGGCTATGCCTGGGCTGTGCTGATGTTCGCGCTCGGCGCCGGCACGATCGCGGTCGCGCTGACCGGCGATCTCAAACTGTGGACGATCTATGTCTCGGTCGTCGCGGTCGGCGCCAAGATCGCGGCCTTTGCCGTGCAATATGTAGCATTTCGCTTCCTCATCACCGGCCGCGTGCGCGCGGCCCGGCCAGCCGGCACCTGAGACCCTCCACGCAAGGCGAGAGCATTGGGCTTACGCGGTCGGATAGGCTATACCGCGCGTGCCTCGTTTAGCGGCTTTATGAGAACATGTGGGAGGAGACCCGGAAATGGCGGTGGACGGAACCTGGAATTTGACCATGAGCACGCCGATGGGCGAGCGCAACACAACGCTCAGCCTGAAAAGCTCCGGCGGGACGCTCACGGGGACACAAGGCGCCGACGGCAATTCGACCGAGATTTTTGACGGAACGGTGAACGGCGACGACGTGACCTGGAAGGTCTCCATCACCGATCCGATGCCGCTGACGCTGGATTTCAGCGGCAAGGTCGCGGGCGACAGCATTTCCGGTGAAATGGGCATCGGCCCGATGGGCAGCTTTCCCTTTACGGGGACAAGGGCGTAAGGCGCTCTCGTGTCCCGGACGAGGTGAAACGCCGCTTGGCGTTGCACCGCCGATCCGGGATTCAGAACCCAGGGCAACTGGACCCCGGATCAGCGCAGCATTACGCGCCGCGCTGCGTCCAGGGAACGGCTTACCGCCCTCACCCGAGGTTCAACTCCTTGAAGAAGTCGTTGCCCTTGTCATCGATGATGATGAAGGCCGGGAAATCCACGACCTCGATGCGCCAGATCGCTTCCATGCCGAGTTCCGGATATTCCACCACCTCGACCTTCTTGATGCAGTGCTCGGCGAGGTTTGCCGCCGCACCTCCAATCGAGCCGAGATAGAATCCGCCGTATTTCTTGCAGGCTTCGCGCACGATCGCAGCGCGGTTGCCCTTGGCCAGCATCACCATCGAGCCGCCGGCGGCCTGGAACTGGTCGACAAAGGAATCCATCCGTCCCGCGGTGGTCGGGCCGAACGCACCGGAGGCGTAGCCCTCCGGGGTCTTCGCTGGACCCGCGTAATAGACGGGATGGTTCTTGAAATAGTCCGGCAAGGGCTCGCCCTTCTCCAGCCGCTCGCGCAATTTGGCATGCGCCGAATCGCGGGCGACGATCATGGTACCGGTCAGTGACAGCCGCGTCTTGATCGGATGCTGTGACAGGGTCGCCAGAATATCCTTCATCGGTCGGTTGAGATCGATCTTGACGACGTCGCCGCCGAGCGACTGTTCGACCGCCGGCAGGTATTGCGCCGGATTGTGCTCGAGCTCTTCCAGATAGATGCCGTCGCTCGTGATCTTGCCGAGCACCTGGCGATCGGCCGCGCAGGAAACCCCCAGCCCGATCGGCAGCGAGGCGCCATGTCGCGGCATGCGGATCACGCGCACGTCGTGGCAGAAATATTTGCCGCCGAACTGCGCGCCGACGCCGAGCGACTGCGTCATCTTGTGGATTTCCTGCTCCATCTCGAGATCGCGGAAGGCGTTGCCGTCGGCCGAGCCGTGGGTCGGCAGCGCATCGAGATAGCGGGCGGAAGCAAGCTTGACGGCCTTCATGCAGAGCTCGGCCGAGGTGCCGCCGATGACGATCGCAAGGTGATAGGGCGGGCACGCCGCCGTGCCAAGCGTGAGCACTTTTTCTTTCAGGAAGGCCAGCAGGCGTTCTTTTGTCAGCACCGATGGGGTCGCCTGGAACAGAAAGCTCTTGTTGGCGGAGCCGCCGCCCTTGGCCATGAACATGAACTTGTAGGCATCATCGCCCTCGGCGTAGATCTCGCACTGCGCCGGCATGTTGTTGGCGGTGTTCTTCTCCTCATACATGGAGAGCGGGGAGACCTGCGAGTAGCGCAGATTGCGGCGCAGATAGGCATCGCGCGCGCCTTCCGACAGTGCCGCCTCGTCGTCGCCGTCGGTGATGACGTTACAACCCTTCTTGCCCATGATGATGGCCGTGCCGGTGTCCTGGCACATCGGCAGGATGCCGCCGGCGGCGATGTTGGCATTCTTCAGGAAATCGAGGGCCACGAACTTGTCGTTGTCGCTGGCCTCCTTGTCGTCGAGAATTCTGCGGAGCTGCTGCAGGTGCCCTGGCCGAAGATAGTGATTGATCTCGCCGAAGGCCGCCTCCGACAGCGCGCGCAGCGCCTCGCGCGACACCACCAGCATCTCCTTGCCGAGGACCTTTTCGACCCGCGCGCCCTCGCTGGAAATTTTCTTGTAGGGCGTGGCGTCCGGCCCGAGCGGAAACAGCGGCGTGTGCTTGTAGGGCGGAACCGGCTTGGTCTGGTCGGGAAAGGCGGTGGGGACGTTCATGAGGCGGCTCGCGGGTTTGGGACCGCCGGCGCGACGTTGCGCGCGGCGGCAATGCAAGTGTTCTAAGCATTTTTCCCGCAAAAGGAAGGCTCTCGTCCCCGCGTTTGTCCCGGGAAGCAGCCCCCAATGGCGCTCTTGCGCTCCGGCCCGGCTGACGCTTCAATGCCGCCATTGGGGGCATCATCATGATTGCACGAAAACCGTTTTGCCGAACCATCCTGCTTGCGGCTGCGCTGGTGTTGACAACAGCGTTTCTCGCCTCCCCCGCGCGCGCCGACCGTTGCGACGACATCGCAAAGCATCTGGCCAGCCAGATCGACGGTCTCAAGGTCGGCATCACGGCTGCGAACTTCATCTATCTCAGCCATCCGGCCGCGAAGGAATTGTCGCTGGGCTGCCGGGGGCGCAACTACGCCAACGAGATCTTCGCCAAGGGCGCCCGCAAGCCTACGAAGGAATTCCTTGATCTGGTCGCCTCGGCTGCCGCTATTACCTTCACGCTACCCAAGGACGACATGATGACCGGCGCCAAGCGCTGCCTCTCGCGCATGGGTCTGCTGCGTGGCGACAAGGTCAAGCTGACCTATCGCCGGCTCAACTTCGAGTGCACGCGCACCAAGACTGACGCCTCGATCGCGATCTCGCGCGGCCTCGACCAGTAGCACGCCGCCGGCAAGGAAAATTCCTTTCGACGGATTTGTGAGGGCACCGTTCACCATTTGGCGGAGCGGCCCTCGGTATATCTCGCATTTGATGTATTGGATTCAGGGAATCTTGGTTGCCGCGGCCGCAGCGTCGCAGGCGACAATCTCTGGGAAATCTACCGATGAATATTGCCAGCGTTTCGACGCCAACTCCCATCAGCCCTGCAGTCGCGAACACGCCGAAGGCTCTCGATGCGACCGTCGGCGATGGCGGCTCGGCCACGCCTGCGCATCAGCCAACGCCGCCTCCGCCGCTGCCCCCCGGACAGGGTACGCGGGTCGACCAGCTCGTGTAGGCTTCCTGCCCTTTCCCTCGACGACGCCGCAAACTTGCCGGAATAGACCGCAATCCTCTCCGCTGATTTTTGACGCGTTTTCTTCACGCGAACCGTTATACACTTCGCTGGAGAACGCCATGTTGCAGGAGCGGAGCGATGTCGGACAGCAGGATGTTTACCGGCGGCTGCCACTGCGGCCTGGTGCGCTTCGAATGCACCACCGATCTGGCGATGGTGACCGCGTGCAACTGCTCGATCTGCACCAAGAAGGGACTGCACTTCACCTTTCTTCCGCCGAAGAGCTTTCAGCTGCGCGCCGGCGAAGACAATCTGCGCGAATATCTGTTCAACAAGCACGCGATCCGGCATCAACTGTGCGCGGACTGCGGCGTCGACGTGTTCGCGCGCGGCAGGAAGGCGGACGGCACCGAGGTGGTGGCGCTGAACGTCAGCTGCATCGACGGCATCGAACTCGCCAAGCTTGCGATGACGCCGATCGACGGACGCAACCGGTAGCGGCGGCAATCTTTCTGACCACCGGCGTCGCCGAACGTCAGATATCAAGTTCCCGGTAATGCCGGAAAATGCCGCTCTCGTTGAACGGAATTCGCCGATCGCTTGCGAGGTAGGCCTTGATGTTCGGCCGCGCCGCGACACGGCCGTGCAAATCGATGAGGCGCGGGATTTCACTTTCAAACTGCTTCATCCGCTTTGGAAAGGCGTAGCGCAGCCCCTCCACGATCTGAAACAGCGACAGATCGACGTAAGTGAGTCTGCGGCCGGTGACGTGGCTGCCGTTGGTCTGCAGTATCTGCTCGAAATAGCCGAGATATTTCGGCACCCGCTCCTTCCAGAACTCCTCGGTGCGCTTTTTTGCCGGCGCGCGCTGGTCCTCGAAGTAGAGGCTTGGCCCGAGCGGATGATGGGTATCGTGAACCTCCAGCACGAGATCGGTGATCGTGAGCTGCAGCTGATGCACCCACAGCCTTGCTGCTTCCGTTTTCGGCGCAAGCCCATGCCGCGCGCCGAGGTAAAACAGGATGTTGGCGGCCTGCCCGATCACGAGCTTTCCGGCTTTCAGGAAAGGCGGCGCAAAAGGCGGCGTCGTGCCCTGCTCCATCATCCGCATCATGGCGCCGGTGCCGCGCTCGCGTGCGACGTCGGCATAACTGGCGGCCGCCTCTTCAAGCGCGAGACGAACATATTCGCCGCGGCCCTGGATATCCGGCCAGTAATAAAGCTCGTATTTCATGGGTTCGCGAAATCCGATTTCGTCGGCGGGGGATGCTGCCGCCGGTCACCATACAGGAAATCCCGCATTGCGGACGAAAGTACTCGTCATCGGACGCCGCACTTATCGGCTGCCCCCGAGGCCGTCGCATGCCACTGAGGCATCGCGCATAAGCGTGCGGGCAGATTGGATAATTTTGGGTCGTAGGTTTGAGCCGTCGCCGGCGTCGTGGAGCAGATCGTCCCTATCGCAAGGATAGTCCAAGCCAAAGCGCGCAAATCAGAGCCTCCGACCTCGTACTGCCTGCCGGAGTGACGGGCCAAAGCACGCAATCGAACACCTCGGTTCTTGTCGATGAACTGGATGTCCAAGGTTCCGAGTGTCATTGAATTCGTTAGGAAAAATTGGGTTCGTTTGGCCAATTTGGATTTTTTTGGTCGCGCGGCGATTAGCGCAACCGATCGCTACTTCTTCCCCGTGTCACGCTTTGATTTGCGAAGCCGAACACCTTGCCCGCCACCACTTTCGTAGTTGAACTCGGTGCCCGTGGACTCCAAGCTGGATCTCAGCGCCACTTCGTTCATTCGAGGAAAATCGGGTTCGTTTCGCCAACGAACTACGCCGCCTGTTCTTACCGTTTCTGTTTTGGTGGCCTTCGAAGGCGCACACCTGGCCCGCCACCGTTCTCGTCGATGAACTCCACGCCCGCCTGCTGAAGGGCGCGTCTTAGCTTCTCTCGAGCGTGATCTGACACGGGTGGACCCAAGCCACTTTCGACCCTCTTCACCGTGGGAAGCGAAAGCCCCGCCATTTCGGCCAACTTAGTTTGTGACCAGCCCAGAAGACCTCTCGCTGCGCGAAACTGCTGAATCAGGGTCAAGCATTTTCTCCTTGATCCATTTTGGATCATTGGTTATGATCCAAAATGGATCAAAGTCCGGACGCGGAGAATCAGAGATGTCTACGCATCAGTTACATCGGCCCTACCTAGACCGTCGTCAATTCATCGGTGGCTCGGATGCCCGGATCATCATTGGGAACGACGAAGCGGCACTGCTGCAACTGTGGAAGGAGAAAAGGGGCGAGGCCGCGCCGGAGGATTTGTCGGGCGACCTCCTGGTCCAGCTCGGCACCGTAACCGAGCATTTGAACCGGCATTGGTACGAGAAGAACACTGGGCAGGTTGTTACCCAGGTGCAGCGGCAGGTGTTCCACGCCGTCCACCGTTGGATGGCGGCGACCTTGGACGGCCGGGTCGAGGCGACCGGGGCGGTGTTCGAGGCCAAGTTCATGCTGCCCTGGAATTTCTCAGAGGTAGGCGCGGCCGAAAAACACATGGCCCAGCTGCAGCACAACATGTGGGTGACCGCAGCCCGAACCGCGGTCCTTTCGATCATCACCGGCGGCAGCAAATGGGTGGAGATGAGCATTCCGGCCGACCCGCTCTACCAGCACCTTCTGCTGACAGCGGAAAAGAAGTTCTGGCGCTGTGTCGAGACCGGCGAGCCCCCTCACCTCTTCGACATCGAGCCGCCGCGACCAAGGGTGGACGCTGTTCGGGTCGTGGACATGAGCGGATCCAACTCCTGGGCCGAGTTTGCTGGCATCTTCTGCCGCACCCGCGCGGCCTTTCAGGAGCACGACACCGCAAAAGCGGAATTGAAGAAGCTGGTGCCGGAGGACGCCAGGGAGGCGATCGGGCATGGCGTGCGCGCCAGGCGCTCGAAATCGGGCGCGATCAGCTTTGATCTGGTGGGCGTAGGCGCGGACTGAGCGCTTCGCCCTGGGCCGGCAAAGTGATCGGAGATATTTTGGATGCAGCGCTCAAGCGAGACCATCGGCAAGATCGCCGGAGCCTTGGCGAAAGCTCAGGCAGAACTCGAAAATCCGGAAAAATCGCTAACCGCCACAATCCCCTCAGTCTTTCCGCGTGAGGAGAGCCGCACCTTTCGCTACGCCTCGCTCGCAAGTGGGCTTGAGATCGTCCGCAAATGCCTCAGCAGGCACGAGATCGCAACGGTGCAGGCCACCGCCATCGACTGTGACAGCGGCCTGATCAGACTCTCCACCACCCTCCTCCACAGCTCCGGTGAATGGGTGTCCTCGGACTGGCCGGTCTGTCCGGTCAGCGAAATGGCGGCGCCGCACCGGATGGGCACCGCACTGACCTATGCCCGGCGCTATGCCCTGTTCACACTGGTCGGGATTGCGGGGGAGGATGATCTGGATGCCCCGGGCCTTGCTGTCACAGGGGGCGCCCCGAAAGCTCTAAACGGATCGTCGATGCTCGGGAAAGGCCCTGAGCCGCAAACCAGCCCGTCGACGGTCCTGGCCACCGGCCAACCTTTGGCAACCCCTGGAAGGCGGGTCCGGACTGAGTGGCCAAGACCCACCGTTCTCTCGTCGGACGCCTCAGCGGGCGTGAGAGACCAACTGATCTCCGAGCTCGAGGCCGTGGCGGCACTAGAAACGCTGGCCCTGTGGGCGCAGCGCGCCCTCCCCCTCAAAAACCAGCTTTCGACATTGGACGCCGGGGCGGTCGAGGCTGCGTTCGACGTCAGGCTCAGCCAACTCGGCGAGGTCGGGCTGGCGTTTGGAGCAATTAGCCGCGAAACCAGTGGACAGACGCCTGGATCACTGCCGGTCGATCCCGCCACCCCGGCAGCCATCACCATCAAAAAGCCAGTGCGGGAGCGCGATCGCAACCATCTGAGGTTCGTGGCCGCTCAGCCCTGCCTGGTCTGCGGGCGCACCCCCTCAGATCCCCACCACATCAAGTTTGCGGAGCAGCGGGCGATGGGACGAAGAGTCAGCGACCGGTTCACCGTCCCGATCTGTCGGCTGCACCACCGCGAGCTGCATCGGCGCGGCAATGAGCGCGGCTGGTGGCAGAGCCAGGGTATCGATCCTCTTGTGATTGCCGCTGACCTCTGGGGTCGGACCCATGCGGTTGAGCCCGCTGCAGTCACCATCGTCGGCGACGAATCCATGAGGCACCTTGCCCACAACGGAGCCGCTGTTGCCGGCCAGCCTCAAAATGACGAAACGAACCCAATTCGTCCCCCGGAGGCAGGATGACCTCTTGGCGCCAAATCGAGGCCAACCGCCGCAACGCGCGGCTCACCACCGGACCTGTGACCGAAGAGGGAAAGAGGCGCTCGCGCCTCAATGCCGTCCGACATGGCCTGACTGCAGAAACCGTGATCGACGCGTTGGAAGATGCCGAGGACTATGCGGCCTTTGAACTCGCTATCGCGGCCGAATACGACGCGCAATCGGCCGTCGAACGAGAACTCGTGCTCAGACTGGCAAGCCTGCTGTGGCGGCTGCGTCGGTCCACTGCGATTGAGAGCGGTCTGTTCAAGATCCAGGCGCAACACCTGCTTCAGTTTCGGCAACGGCGACTAGCCTCGCAGAACCGGCATAAGATCATTGACACCGTGCACCGGAATGCCGTCGCGAATGAAAACCCAGAAGATTTCGCCACCGGCACTGACAGCGGATCAGCTTCAACCTCGACGACGGCTGATCCATATGACGACGTCACGCAATCCTTCGTCCGCCTATCCAACCTGCCGACATATCCCCTCGACCGGCTGAGCCGCTACGAAGCGACCCTTTGGCGCCAGGTCCGTCAGATCCTTTTCACGCTGCAACGTCTCGATCGCCGCAAGCCATGGGAACGACCGCGTTACCGTTGATATTGCCCGCTAGGGCTGGAGTTCGGAATTCTTGATAAATCAACTGGCCGGCAAGACTAATGCCGGCCGTCCGGCGCCCTCCGAAACTGGGCCTAAAACGCAACGAGCACGAGCCACCGCCAGCACCAACTAAGGAACCGGAAATTTGCTCGCCGGCAATCTGGCGCAATGGTCGTAGATCGCGGACGGACGGGTGAGCCAAACCTTTTCCTTTTCTGGATGATTGACGATGTGCTGCAACGCCTCCCGGAGCATGCGCAGCCTGTAAGGCTGACCCACGATCATCGTGTGCAACGCGATACCGCATACGAGCGGCTGTTTCGCCGACTGTCGCAGCAGCTCTTCGAATTGACCGATGATGAAGTCGCGGAATTGCTCCGGCGAATGATGCCTCACCAGGATCTGAGGGCTATCGTTGATCTCGAGCGGGTACGGCACGCTCATGATTCGACCAGAGCGCGTCTTCATCCAGAGCGGCTGATCGTCGGCCGGCCAGTCCATCAGGAAATCGAACCCGACCTCCTTCAACAGGTCGGGCGTTCGATGTGTCGCGGCCATCCATGGAGCCATCCAACCTCTCGGCGGCGTTCCGGACGCGCGCTCGATGGCATCGCGAACCTCCTGCAAGAACCGCTTTTCGTCAGATTCCCACATCTGGCTTTGGCGCTCGGCGTTTGTGCGGCCATGCCCGATGAACTCATCGCCGCGCGCCTTGAGGGCGTCGACAATACGAGGCGCATAGTCGAAAACTGTCGTGTTAATGAGGTGGGCCGCCGGGAGGTTGAGTTCGTCAAATAGCTCGAGGCAGCGCCAAACCCCGACCCTGTTGCCGTAATCCCGCCAGGCGAATGTCCGAGCATCTGGACCAATTCCCGGTAGCGTCAGCAGGTGGCCTTCGCCCGCGCCGAACGCGAAGTGTTCGATGTTGAGGCCCAGATAGACCGCCAGCCGCTTGCCGTCCGGCCAAGAATAGTCGGGGCGGTCAATAATTGGCGAGTAAGCATAACGATCGTGATAGGGAAGCTGCATATCGGTATTCCTGCGAAACGAGGTTTGGCGTCGCGTCTTGCTGATTTCCGAATTCTAGGCAAGGTTGCAGCCAGCAGCGACAACACGCTCGAACCCGGGCGAGCAAGGCTTTGGATGAAACCGTAGGCTACGGGATCGCCCGCGTCCACAATGACAATGGGGATCCGTGTGGTCCGCTTCGGATGCTGACGGCTACGTCGTCGAAGAAAACGACTGGGACGTGAAGAACGGTCACTATCGCGTGCGAGTGCCAGAGTACCCCGGCTCCAATGTCATGGTGTGGATCGATGTGCCTGACGATGCCGACATCACTGAGCCTAACAAGGCCGGGCCGACCATGGTCTGGCCAATATATTGTACTACGAGAGCTATCACATATGGATCCGCTGCTTTATGCCGGGGGGCATGACTTAGATCGGCAGCTCGCGGACAAGGACAAGCCCAGCCATCCGCCGCCGGGTCACCGATTGTGCGAGGCGTCGTCTGCCGGCTTCAGAACATGTACTGGCCGCCGTTCAAATGGATGGCCTGGCCGTTGACGAAGCTACCGGTGGTGCAGAGATAGACGCACGCATAGGCGATATCGTCCACATGGCCGATTCTGCGCACCGGGATTGCGTTCCTTGTCGCCTCTTCGTTCCTTACTGGATACTGACTCCAGTCGCGTTCAGTATCGATCGCACCGGGCACGACTGTATTTGCCGTGATGCCGAACGGTCCCAGCTCGCGTCCAAGCGCCTTCGAGAAGCCGTGCATCCCTGCCTTTGCGGCGATGTTGTACGCGCGATTGACGATATGACCAGTGAAACCGTCGAACCCGGACACGTGGATTACTCGGCCCCACATTCGTTCCTTCATCGCCGGGACCACGTGATGCGCGAGATAGAAGCAGGATGAGAGGTTGGTCCGGATTGCCCAG
>Ga0306924_10001901_pt1 | contig 19381 bp, 13 predicted proteins | sample sta12Can44000111_FD_203756 | JGI IMG/M metagenome (GOLD analysis project Ga0306924, IMG submission 203756) | Lab enrichment of tropical soil microbial communities from Luquillo Experimental Forest, Puerto Rico - statanox.12C.anox.44.000.111 (v2)... | ecosystem: Environmental > Terrestrial >...
GCTGGCGAACCCGAACGCGACGATTCTCTATGCGACGCTCGCGAAGGGGCCGAAGCTTCCGCCGGAATATCAGTACAACTCGACGCGTCACTTCATGCGCGAGCTCAACCGCCTTGGCGTAACGGGCGTGATCGACGCGGGCGGCGGGTATCAGAACTATCCGGATGACTACGAGGTCATCCGCAAGTTGCACGACGCGGGCGAGATGACCGTTCGCCTCGCGTACAACCTGTTTACGCAGAAGCCGAAGCAGGAGAAGGAGGACTTCCTGAACTGGACCGCGACGTCGCGCTACCAGGACGGCTCGGATTATTTCCGTCACAACGGCGCGGGCGAAATGCTGGTGTTCTCCGCCGCGGATTTCGAGGACTTTCGCGTCGCGCGCCCGGAAATGCCGCCCGAGATGGAGGCCGACCTCGAAGGCGTGGTGCGCGTGCTCGCGCAGAACCGCTGGCCCTGGCGCATGCATGCGACCTACGACGAAACCATCAGCCGTGCGCTCGACGTGTTCGAGAAGGTCGCGAAGGACATTCCGCTCGACGGCATCCACTGGTTCTTCGATCACGCGGAAACGATCTCGGAGCGCTCGATGGACCGAATCGCCGCCCTCGGCGGCGGCATCGCGGTGCAGCACCGGATGGCCTACCAGGGCGAGTACTTCGTCGAGCGTTATGGCGCGCAGACGGCCGAAGCGACGCCGCCCGTCGCGAAGATGCTCGCGAAGGGCCTGAAGGTATCGGCGGGCACCGACGCGACGCGCGTCGCGTCGTACAACCCGTGGGTATCGCTCGCGTGGCTCGTGACCGGCAAGACGGTCGGCGGTCTGCGGTTGTATCCGCAGCGCAACCTGCTCGATCGCGAGACCGCCTTGCGCATGTGGACCGAGTTCGTCACGTGGTTCTCGAACGAAGAGGGCAGGAAAGGCCGCATCGCGGTCGGGCAGCTTGCCGACCTGATGGTGCCGGATCACGATTTCTTCTCGTGTGCCGAGGACGACATCGTCGAGACCACCTCGTTGCTGACGGTGGTCGGCGGCCGGATCGTCTGGGGCGCGGGACCGTTCTCCCGATACGATGCGCCGTTGCCCCCGGCAATGCCGGACTGGTCGCCGGTGCGCACGTACGGCGGCTATGGCGGGTGGGGCGCGACGCAGCGCGAGGGCGCACCGTTGCAGCGTGCCGCAGCGGCGGCGATGTGCGGTTGCGCGAGCGCGTGCAACGTGCATGGCCATGCGCACGCGAGCGCATGGGGCAGCACATTGCCGACCTCGGATACGCAAGGCTTCTGGGGTGCGTTCGGTTGTTCCTGCTGGGCGATCTGACACGACGATGATGACGGGGCACAGCAATCCGGTGTGGATCCGCGCGCTGCTTTCGCAGCGGTGGGTCCTGCTGCTCGCGCGTCTTGCGCTCGTGTCAGCCTATCTGATCGGGGGCGTCGACAAGGCGCTGAACTTCAACGACGCAATCGCGGAGCAAGCGCATTTCGGCTTGCACCCGGCTGCGCTCTGGGCGGCGCTGGCGGTCGCGATCGAGATCGCCGGCTCGCTGTGTGTGGTGTTTCGCCGCTTCACGTGGATCGGTGCCGGTGGACTCGGCGTGCTGACGGTGGTCGCGATGCTGGTCGCGAACGACTTCTGGAATCGGACCGGCGTCGCGCGCTTCATGGCGCTCAACAGCTTTTTCGAGCATCTGGGACTGATTGCGGCGCTCGTGTTCGCGACCATCCTCAGCGATGCGAATCATGTGGCCGGCGACAGCCGCGCATGATCGATCGGACCGTACGATGAAACAACCAGGAAATCCTTCCATGAAAACCATTCGCTCAGCATTGCTGGCTCTCATGATCGCAAGCGGTATTGCAGCCGCTCCCGTATCGTTTGCAAAAGTGCCGTTGAAGGCCTTCGCGACGCAGTCTGTCGCCGTCGGTCCTCAGTACGACACGACGCACGTGTACGTCGCGCCGGAAGACTTCGACCGCTTCACGGACAGCTTCGTCGCGACGTTCGGCGGCAGCAAGTCGAAGCAGGGCGTGTTCCAGGTTACGCCGACGCCGAGCCAGACGATGTCGCAGCTCGTGTTCACGCCGTCAGGCACGATCTCCGTGTTCGGTTTCAAGACGCCTGTGCCGTATCCGTTCGGCGCGGAGCGCACCGGCTACCTCGTGACCGACATGGACGCGGCGGTGAAATCGGCACGCGCGCATGGCGCGGACGTGATCGTCGACACGTTCCCCGATCCGATCGGCCGCGATGCGGTCGTGTCGTGGCCGGGCGGCGTGAACATGCAGCTCTACTGGCATACCGAGGCGCCGCACTACGACGCACTGCAGACCGTTCCGGAGAACCGCGTCTACGTGTCGCCGGAGCGCGCGGACACACTGATCCGCAATTTCGTCGCGTTCTCGCACGGCAAGATCGTGTCCGACGTCCGCCATGCGCCCGGCGTCGAAATCGGCCGGCCGAACGATACCTATCGCCGCGTACGCATCGAATCGGGCTTCGGCAAGATGACCGTGATCGCAACGGATGGCCATCTGCCTTATCCGTTCGGTCGGGAAATGACCGGCTATGAAGTGCCGAATCTCGCCACGACGCTGCAGAAGGCGCAGGGCGCGGGCGTGACGGTGCTCGTGCCGCCGTTCACGTCGGACGGGCGCGATGCCGCGATCGTCCAGTTCCCGGGCGGCTATATCGCCGAAATCCACGCGAGTGCGGGGAAATGAAGTCCGAAGACACGATCCTCGCCGCGATTGCCGGGTTCGTCGATACGCTGAGCTTCGTCGCGCTGTTCGGTCTGTTCACGGCGCACGTGACGGGCAACTTCGTGCTGATCGGGGCCGGCGTGGCGGGCTACGGTCGGGGCATCTTCCTGAAGCTGATCGTGTTTCCGGCATTCGTCGGCGGGGTCGTGTTCAGCAGCCTGCTGGTGCGGTCGTTGTCCGAACGGCACGCCCGTCAGGGCGCGCGTCTGCTCCATGCGGTGCAGGCCGTCCTGATGTTCGGCTTCTGCGCGGCCGGCGTCTGGGCGATGCCGGTCAGCCAGCCCGACAGCCTGCCTGCGGTCGTGGCCGGCATCCTCGGCGGAATCGCGATGGGCGTGCAGAACGCGCATCCGCGCTTGATCCAGCGTCCGGGCGTGCCGAACACGGTCATGACGGGAAACGTCACGCAAGCGATTCTCGACGTGGTCGACATGTTGTCCGCGCGCACCGCCGACAGCGTGCGCGCGGCGGCCCGCGCGCGGTTCGCGAAGATGATGCCGGCCATCGTCGCGTTCGCGATCGGCGCGACGGCCGGGGCGCTGGGCTTCCGTTACGCGGGATTCTGGGCGCTGCTCGTTCCGGCGTGCGCGCTCGCGTGGCTCGCGGCGGCCACCGGGGAACACGAGCGCACGACGACGGCGGGGCGCGTCTGATTCGGCGGGGAAGGGAGGGAGCCCCCGAACGCGCCCGGTGGGCGGGGGCGGCAGGCACAACTACGAGCCGACAACGGCAAGGGAAATCATGGTATCCATCGCGCTGCGCGGGCGTCGATTCAAAAACGCCGCAAGCATTCCCGTCGTCGCGGGGCTGCTGTTGACGGGCGCCGACGCAGTCTTCGCGGAGCCGCTCGCGGAACCCGCTGCTGCGGCCGGCACGCCGTCAGGCGGCAGCGCTTCGGCGGCCGCCTGCAACGTCAAACGGCCCGTCGTGCTGTTCAATCGCTGGCAGGAAGACTGGTCGGTGCTCGCGAACCCGTGCGTTCAACGCCAGCCGTTCGACACGCTGAAGTACATGCCGCTCGGCGGCGACCCGAAATCCTATCTGTCGCTCGGCGTGAACCTGCGCGAGCGGGTCGAAAGCAACCATGCGCCGCTGTTCGGCATTGGTTCCGCGCAGTCGGATACCTATCTGATCCAGCGCGTCGAGGTTCACGCGGACGCGCATCTCGGCGAGCACTGGCAGGCCTTCGTGCAGCTCGATGATGCGCGTGCGTACGGCAAGAACACGGTCACGCCGGTGGACAAGAACCCGCTCGACGTCGAGCAGGCGTTTGCCACCTACAGTGGCGGGCTCGGCGGCGGCACGTTCAAGTTTCGCGTCGGCCGGCAGCAGATGGCGTTCGACTTGCAGCGCTTCATTGCCGTGCGCGACGGCCCGAACGTGCGCCAGTCGTTCGACGCGGTCTGGGTCGACTACGAATACCAGAAGTGGCGCTTCATCGCGTATGCGACCCAGCCCGTACAGAATCGTGACCAGTCCACGTTCGACGACGTGTCGAACCGCGACCTCACGTTCAGCGGCGTACGTTTCGAGCGCCAGTCGGTCGGGCCGGGCGATCTTTCCGGCTATTGGTCGCGCTACAACCGCAGCAACGCGCGCTTCATCGACGCCAGGGGCGCCGAGCATCGCGACGTGTGGGACCTGCGCTACACGGGCACGCACGCTCGTTTCGACTGGGACGTCGAGGCCATGCTGCAGACAGGCACGGTCGGCAACAACACGATCGGCGCGTGGGCGATGGGCTCGATCGCGGGTTACCGGCTCGACCTGCCGTGGTCGCCGCGCGTTGCGCTGCAGGTCGACGCGGCGTCGGGCGACCGGCATCCGCACGATGGCCGGGTAGAGACATTCAATCCGCTGTTTCCGAACGGCTATTACTTCACGCTCGCCAGCTACACCGGCTATTCGAACCTGATTCACGTCAAACCGTCCGTCACGCTCAAGCCGTCGGCGAATCTGTCGCTGCTCGGCGCGCTCGGTTTCCAGTGGCGGGAGACGACCGGCGACGCGGTCTATCAACAGGGGAGCCAGGTCGTGCCGGGGACGGCGGGCAGGGGCAGTCTGTGGACGGGGATGTATGTGCAATTGCGCGCGGACTGGACCATCGCGGCCAACCTGATCGGCTCGGTCGAAGCCGTGCATTTCCAGGTCGGCGATACGATTCGGCAGGCGGGTGGCAGCAATGCCGATTACGTCGGCGTCGAGATGAAGTACGGGTGGTAAGCAGCACGTTACCGCACGGCGAACATGCCTCGTATCACGCAAGAGTCCCGAAGGGAGCCGGCTGCCGCAGGCAGCGGGCGTCCATGTCTGGGGCATTAGACAAGTGCAGGGCATCAATCCCAGGTCATGTCATGCACAATGACGTGCACTCGGACCGCTATGACATCCGCCCCGCGATGTTCAGGCGTTGATCCAGGCCCGCGCCTGTTCCAGCTCGTTGACGTGGAATGCCTTGATTTCGGCCTTCGTAAAGAACCGCGCCAGATGCATCGACGCGTGAATCCAGCCCGCGTCGGCGACCACGGCGGCGCGCGTGATCTTGCGGGCCAGGGGGACGCCGAGCGTCATGTCGGTCCACAGCGCCTTGGGCTCGATGCCGGTGAAATGCTCGATGCGCTCGAGCACGCGAGTCTTGCCGTTCAGTTCAAGATCGCCTCGCATGAGCTCGATGGCTTCGCGCAGCTCGTGGTCGGTGATTTTGCCTTCGACGGATATTTCGATGACCGCGGAATCGGGGTCGGTGTGGTACAGGATCATGGCAGGCCCCCTGGCCAGGGAGACGTTACACGCTCAGGCGCGGATGCGCCTGGCGTTCGATGGTTTTCTTATGCTACTCCTTTCCACGCGCCCGGTTAGGTTGCGAGCACCGGATAAGGTTGGCCGCCCGGGGCGGGGGAAGGCCGCCTCCCGAGCCCGCCGGCTTGACCCATCCCCCATCAAGCCAGGCGCCGACGCTCCGCATCGTCGAACATCTCGCGCAGCCGTTGCCGCTCGTCGTCAGTCAGATGCGACGCCGCGGCCGGGATCGTGAGCGCGAGATGCAGCGTCAGGTCGCCGCGCTTGCCGGAGCGGTCCGTCAGCCCGTGCGCGGGCAGGCGAATCGTGCTGCCGGGCTGCGCGTTCGGCGGAATCTTCACCTTCATCGCGCGGCCCAGAACCTGCGTCTCGACATCGCCGCCGAGCGTGGCCGTCACGAAATCGACCCGAATCTCGTGCGCGAGATTCAGCCCGTCGCGGCGAAACGCGGCGTCGCACAGAATCGCGACGGAGAAGATCGCGTCACCCGCCGGGCCGCCGTTCGGCCCGTGGTGGCCGCCGCCTTTGGCGACGAGGCGCTGGCCGTCCCATGCGCCGGGTGGAACGCTGACGGTCTCCGACTTACGGTAGTTCTCGATGCCGGTGCCGCGGCACGTCCGGCACCCGCCGATCGCCGCCGCGCGCCCCGTACCGGCACAGCGGATGCAGCGCATGCCCGTGACCGTCCGGCCGCTGCCGCTGCAGTTCGCACATTGCGCGACCGTCTTCTGACATTCGGGGCACGGCCTGTTGATCGGGTAGATTGCTGCCACCTCGCCGCCGTGAATCGCGATGTCGAGCGGCACGAAAAGCTCGGACATGCAGTTCGCACCGCGCATCGGCGGCGCGGCGGGATACGTGCGCGGCGGAGCGTGGTTGTCGCGCTGCGCCGGCGGCGCGAACGTCGGCAGTGGTGGCTTCCGCTTGCCGGTCAGGATCTCGAACGCCTCCTGAAGGCGCTTGAACGCCGGCTCGACCGCCGATTCGCGTCCCTTGTTGTGGTCCGGGTGGTACTTCGCTCGCAGCCGTCGGTATGCGCGTTTGATGTCCGCCGGCGATGCGGCGGTCGGTAGCTCCAGCCGGCGATAGTATTCATCGAGGCTCACGCGTTTTCCCCATATTCTTTCTGTTGGCGCAAATCTATCAAGTCGGTGCGGACACGCGTCGTTGCGGACGGGGGAGGCCGTCCGGATGGCGCGCGAACGTTTCCGCCGACTGCGTACCCGGCTGGAACCGCATATTGTGACTCACGAAGGATGCTTCGAGCGGGCCGATCGCCTGATTGGCGCGCGCGCGTCGAGGTCCGGTCGACGCGCGCCGATATGCGTGGTCGATGCCGCCGCCACGGGCATTCGTGGCTTCCGAACATCGCCTGTGCCGTCGGGCCGTGAGCGGCCCCACGGAAAGTCAACTGGTTATCGGCAGTTCATGCCGAAAGCTGAATGGGCGATGAAGCCGGCGGCGGGCAGGCCGAACCGGCATTGCGCGGAACCGGCGCAGAATGGTCATTGTCGCTGCGCCGCGTGTGCTCGCCGGCGAGACCGTGCCGCTCCATGAATGAAGGCAGCGAGTGGCGCGTTTCCGCACGATATGCCCACGCCGTCACTGCAACATGAAAATCTCGTATTCGAGCGTCGCGAGCTTGCGGTCGAGCAACCACATCCCGGCCAGCACGACCACGAGCAGCGCCGCCGCGAAGCCATAGCCGTAGAACACCGGCCCGGCCATCAGCGTGGCGGCCGTCAGGCAGGCATTCAGCACGCAGAACCCGGCGATCAGCGCAAGCGCCGGCTGGCGCCGGTCCAGGTACAGGAAGGTGTTGACGATCGCGAGAAACACCATCTGCAGGCTGGTCGCGATCACCTGCACCGACAGCAGCGGCATGTAGAGCCGCGAGATTCCCATCGCATCGAGCAGCAGCGGACCGGTCGCGAAGACAACCAGCACGGTCACCGCCTGCACCTTGACGATGTCGAACAGCGCGTGGCGCAGCGAGCGCGCCATCGCGCCGTGCGCGTATTCGATCTGCTGCAGCGATCCGCCTTCCCGTATCGCGATGTTGAACGCGCCGTAATCCCGGGCGAACTCGGTCTCGACACGCAGCAGGAACACCGCCATGCCGGGCGTGATCGCCAGATAGGCGAGGAAGATCGGAATGTCGTAGATGACCGATGCGTGCAACGGCCCGATCACCGCCTGTCCGGTGCTCGGCGAGTACCAGAACATGATCTTGTCGATCCAGATGCCGGCGTTGTACAGCAGCCCGATCAGCATCAGCGTCGGGTAGCAGCAATCGCGTCTGAACAGGTCGAACGCGATCATGCGCGTCGCGGAGAAACCGCCGTAGATCCGGCTCAGCAACAGCAGCAGCAGCATGGTCTGGCCGAGCACGAAGCCGTAGAGCAGCCCGTCGAGGCCGAAGCGCCGGAGCCCGACCGCCGCGACCGTCGTCACCGCATAGCCGATGAAGAATGCGCGCAGGATCGCGCTGTACTGCTTGAGCCCCGCGAGAAACACGCCCGCGATCCAGATATCGCAGAGCAGCGCGAATCCGGTGACCATCAGCGCGCCATACAGCCCGCTTTGCGCGCGAAAGAACAGCGTGACGGCCAGCGCGCCGATCGCGGTCGCCGCCGCCGTGACGGTCAGGAGCGCGCCGGTGAAGTTCGGCAGGATCGCGTCGAGCGCCTTGTCGTACAGGCGGTCGCTCGTGAAGCGCGTGAGCGCGAGCTGCATCGGCCCGGTGACGATCAGGCTCGTGGCGATCAGGTAAGTCACCGATACCTGGAAGTCCGACACGATCGCGCTCGGCAGCAGCGGCGACACGCTGAGCAGGCCGACCAGCAGGATGCCGACGATCGACCAGATCCACGGCCCGGCTCCGACGAGCCCGGCGTAGCCGTACGCGTGCAGGATGCCGAGCAGCGTGTTGCGCTTGGCCAGCCGACGCAGCTTGATGCCGATCGCGGACATCGTATCGCTCCCTGTCTGTTTACCTGCGTGCCGCGTGCGGACACGTCGCGGCGGCCCCGCGTGCGAGATCCGGCACCGGCGGGTGACGGTCGGGCGCGCCGGCGAGCGTCGTGTACAGCGCCCGGTACGCGCCGATCATCCGCTCCTGCGAGTAGTAGCGTTCGACGCGCGCGATGCCGGCCTGTTGCGCGGCATGCCACTCGCCGTCGTCGGCGAGCAGCGCGAGCGCCTCGTGCGCAAGCGCCACCGGGTCGGCGATCGGGACCACGCGGCCGGCGGCGCCCAGTGCGGCATCGTCGGCGTCCGCGCCGTAGATCAGCTCGCTGCACGCGCCCACGTCGGTCGTCACGACCGGCACGCCTGCCGCGAACGCTTCCAGCATCGCGAGCGGCAGCGCCTCCGAGATCGAGCTGAGCACCAGCACGCCGATGCGCGGCAGCAGCGCGTCGATGCGCTGCATCCCGAGCAGCTTCACCTTGCCCGCGAGGCCGAGATTGTCGATCAGGTCGTGGCATTCGGCCGCATACGGCGGGTCTTCGTTCTGCGGGCCGGCGATCCACGCTTCGGCGTCCGGCATCGTCTTGATGACGGTCAGCATCGCGCGGATGAAGGTCTTCACGTCCTTGATCGGCACCACGCGGCCGATCAGGCACAGCACCTTGGGCGCGTGCGCGGGCCGTTGCGCGCGCAGCGGCGCGAGGCGGCGCAGGTCGACGCCGTTCGGGATCGTCCGTGTCTTCGGCGCGGGGGCGCCGTCGAGTATCTGGCGGCGGCGGTTGCCTTCGTAGAGCGCGACGATGTCGTCGGCGGCCGCATAGCTCATGCGCCCGAGCGCCTCGAAAAAGCGCGCCCACATCTCGTGGAAGTAGCCGATGTGCGACGCGTCGTATTCGATCAGGTTGCGGTTGTCGTTTATCCAGCGGCTCTGGAACAGCTCGATCTTGCGTTCCTTCGTGTAGATGCCATGCTCGGAGATCAGGAGCGGCCGCCCTTGCCGATGTCGCAGCAGCGTGCCGAGAAAGCCCGCGTAGCCGGTCGACACCGCGTGGTGGAGGCGCACCGGAATCAGCTGCTCGGCGATCCGCGCGAGCCGCCAGAGCGGACGGTGCATCAGGCGCACCGTCCAGAAGTAGTCGGAGAACGACGGGTCGCTGCAGTGCAGGCGGTATTGCTCCGTGAGAAACGTCCACGCCTCGGGGCTGTGTAGGAACTGCGCCTCGCTGAGCTGGTGGATGGACGTCAGGTCGTCCACGACATGACGGATCACCATGTTGTCGAGCGGCACGCCCGACGGTTGCCGGAATTGCGCGTGCAGCTGTGCGACGTGCTCGAATGCGTCGCGATTTCCGGGGACGCCGCGAACGGGCGCGGGTTCGACATCCGGCTCGTACAGGTAGTGATTCTCGAGATGCACGACGTTGGCCGGCAGCGGGTAGGACATCTGCGTGTACTCGTCGGGCGTGCTGCCGAGAAAGCACAGCGCGAACGTGTATTCGGGAAACGCGCGGATGACGTCATGCACCCAGCTCGACACGCCGCCGCTGACATACGGGTAGGTGCCCTCGAGCAGCAGCCCGATATCGGCATGGGCCGCGCGCGGCAGCACGTTGCCGAGCGCGTCGGTCGCGGCGTCCGGCGCATGGCGGGAGGGGGTGTCCAGGCCAGCATCGCGCATCATGATTCGCGTTCCTCTTCACATGGTCCAGTAGGCGGCGGCCGGCGCGAGCAGGTTGGGCGGCACGGGCGGCAGATCGTCGAAGCAGCGCCGCACGGCGGCGTAGTCGCGGCGCAGATACGCGATTTCGGCGAGATAGGGCGCCACGCGCATGCGCGGAAAGCCGCAGACGATCGCCTTTTGCAGCATCGTTTCGGCCTCGTCGAGCCGGTGCGTTTCGAATGCGAGCCGGCCGCGCAGCCGCCACAGCGCGCCGTCGAGCGGACGGAGGCGCAGCGCGTACGATGCGTGCGCGTCGGCCTGTTCGAGCGCATTGCGGTAGACGTCGCCGTCGACGACGCGCGCGTAGATCAGCTCGCCATACAACTCGGCCAGCGTCTTGTCGACCCGGTAGCGCGCGTCGTCCGACAGTGACTGCGCGAGTTTCGAGCGCTCGATCGCGATCTGCTGCGTCACGCGCTTTTCGCACTTGTCGAGCATGCCGTACGCGAGCAGGCGCACGTCGTCGACCGGATCGTTCAGCAGCGCGTGCAGGATCGGGCTGGTCGAGCGCACCGGCATCGACTGCATCGCGACGAGCGCGGTCACGCGCCGGCGGGCGTCGGCCTGACGGTTCAGGAGCCCCGCCCTGACCTGGTGTTCCTGCGCATACGAGACGTTCGCGAGCAGGTGCGGCGCGAACTGCGGCTCGCGTACGAGCGCGATCAGTGCGCGTTCGTCGAGACGCGGGAACGTGAGCGCGCGCAGACGTTCCGCGACGCGCGCGATCGTGCCGGCGATCGACTGCCAGGCGGTGAGGGCGGGGAGCCGCGCGTGCTCGCCTGGTTGCGCCGATGCCCGCAGCGGCGGGGTCGACGGCACGGGCGGCGCGTCGCTCCGTGCCTGGGAAGTGTCAAGCGGCGTCATCGCAGTAGGCCATCAGCTGGCGCAACGCGCCGTCGGGCGCCGCGCCGGTCAGGGAAACCCAGCGCACGGCGACGCGCGCGTCCGCGAAGCCGACGCCGAACTGGTTGCGCACGCTGGATTCGATCAGTTGAAGCTCGGCGTCGACGGCGACGTCGCTGCAAAGCGGCATGATGAAGATCAGCCCGCGCTTGCCGCCGTCACGCACGACCCACCGGACGTGGTAGTCGAGGTTCGTGCGCTCGATGTGCTCGAACATTGCCTGCGCCTGCTTGCTCGCATCGAACATCAGCAGCACGACGGACGACTCGACGCCGCTCTTGCGGCGCAGGTTCGCGAGGCGAGCGTATTCGAGCGCGAAGTCGTACGGACAGTCGGGAAACGCGCGCAGCACGTCGCGCGTGGTCGACGCGTGCCGCACACCGTTCGCGTAATAGCCGCACAGCACGAACATCAGCTGCAGGGTGTTCGCCGTCAGCGCAAGAAATGGCAGTTGCGACACGACCAGAACGCCGACGACTTCCTCGCCGGCGCCGAGCAGCGGCGCGCACGCGATGTAGCGGGTGCGGGCGCGCTCTTTCGTGTCGAGCGACTGGATGTGCGCGAGCGCCAGCTCTTCGAGCGCGGCGACGACGAGCGGGTCGCCGCAATCGAGTTCGAACGGCTCGCCGACGCTCGCCTCGGGCGGTCCGGCCAGCACGCCGTCGCGCAACGCGTAGATTTGTGCCGCCTCGATCTGGCACGCGTGCGCGAGGGTTTCGAGGAAGCGTTGCGCGCCGGGCAGCCTGTCTCCGTCGGCGGGCGAGTCGACGTCGTGCAGCGTGATGTCGCGCAGCCGCGCGAGCGCGTCGCGTAGCGTCGCCGGGCGCATGAGCAGTTCCTGCTCGAGCTGGTCGTGCGACAGCCTGAGCAGGAACTGGTTGTTCGTCAGCACCGACAGGCGTTCGGTCAGGTAGTCGTTCGACACGCGCGCCTGCACGAGCCGGTTCGCCCATGTATCGCTGAACTGGCCCGCGACGAGCATCGTGACGAAGCCGCCGATGAAGTAGTCGCGCGGAAACGCGTCGACGAGCGGCAGGCGGGCGTAGAAGATTACCCATGCGGCGAGCAGGATCGTGCCGCCGCCGATGCCGCCGACGGTGCCGTACCGCAACGCGACGAAAAGCGGCAGCAGCCACAGCCACGGGAACGCCTTCGCGAGCAGCAGCGGGTCGGCGGGCGTGATCACGCGACACAACGCGAGGACGAGCGTGGACAGGAAAAGCGTCTCGAGCGCGACGTAACTCGCCGAGTGCTCGCGAGGCAGCAGCGACGCGAAGCGCGCCGTCTCGGTCAGATGCAGGAAGCGCGAGCGCAGGCGCGCGTGCTGGACTCGCGGACGCTTCGACGGCTCGGCGCCGATCCGCGCATCGAACCGCGTCGATTTAGTCTCAATGGCCATCGATAACCTCGCGCGCCCCCGATGAGTGTCGAACTGTGCGGCCGTCACGCGGGCGGCGGTCGCCTTGTTGTTGTCGTTCCGGTTCACCACGCCGGAGCTGGAAGAATGCTGGTGCCGCCCGTCGGCAACGCAATGCCGGAAACCGGTTGACCGCGCCACGCTCGACACGGGCTCCAGCGAAGATGCAAGGAACGTACCACCGGTATCGCATCCTTGCCGGGGGGGCTCCGGAACGCGCGCCGCACGGCTTCAGGTGCCGATTCCTTCGATATTTGTTTCATCGTTGATACGCCGGAACCGGTATCGGTGCGGCGGCGCGCCGTGATGCCGTTCCGCGTCGTGGCGCGCACGCGCGCACTGCGATGTCGGTCATGCGCATGTGCGGCGGACGGCAAGAGGGGCGACGGCGCGAATGGCCGACGTCCGTTGTGCCTGCAAGGTTGCGCGTGCGAGCGGCGGCGCGTAACAGTTGTGCAACAGCGGCGAAGACCCGGCGCTGGCCTTCGGGAAAACACCCCCGGCGTTTCGTCTTCCTGAGCGGCCGGCGAGCTTGAACTTCGCCGGGTCTTGGTCTATTCCTTCATCCAAGGAAATCGCGCGGCACATGCGCGATCAAACATTCGATCGGGCAACGCGTCGCGTGTGTCGTCGACTGCCGGAAAACGAGCGGCGCTCCGCACCGAGAGAAGGACAACAAAAGAGGTCAGCCATGCAGAGCCGACAGTCGACAGGCCCGGGGGGCATGGTCTTGTTGGGGCGAATCAGGTGGCGCGTGGTCGGCGTGAGGGCGTGCGTCGCATGTCTCGCGCCGCTTTCCGCGCCGGCACAGGCCGCCCAGCTCGACACGCCGTTCGTTCCCGCAGACTCCGCCATCGCCTTGCCGGTGCCGCTTGCCTCGGCGGATGATGCCGCGCGTGCGCCCGCGAACGACGTCGGCGCGAGCGTCGCGCCGATGCCGAGCTTCGCGTTCTACTACGGCGCGCATGTGCCCGTCACCGCGCTGTCGTCGTTCGACAGCGTGGTCGTCGAACCCGACAGCGATTTCGACCCGCGTGCGGCCGACACGTCGCATACCGCATGGCTAGCCTATGTGAGCCTCGGCGAGGTGAGCGCGGCGCGCACGTACTTCAAGGACATCCCGCGCGCGTGGCTGCGCGGCGAGAACCGCGCATGGCGCTCGGCTGTGGTCGACCAGGCAGTGCCGCAATGGCCCGCCTTCTATGTCGAGCACGTGATCGCGCCGCTGTGGGACAAGGGATTCCGCGGCTTCTTCCTCGATACCCTGGATTCCTATCAGATCGTCGCGAAGACCGATGACGAGCGCGCGCGCCAGCGGGACGGCATCGTGGCCGTGATCGACGCGATCAAGGCGCGCTATCCAGGCGCGCGGCTGATCCTGAATCGGGGCTTCGAACTGCTGCCGCGCGTCCACGAGCATGTGTACGCGGTCGCGTTCGAGTCGCTCTATCGCGGCTGGAATCAGTCGCAGCAGCGCTATACGGAAGTGACGCAGGACGATCGCGCGTGGCTGATGGCGCAGGTGGCGGCCGTGAAGGCGTATGGCCTGCCGGTCGTGTCGATCGACTACTGTCCTCCGGCCGACGGCGCGTGCGCGCGCGAAACGGTCGAGCGAATCCGCGCGGCCGGCGTGATTCCGTACGTGACGGGGCCGGCGCTCGACAGCGTCGGCGTCGGCGCGGCCGGCGAGCGGCTGCGCGCGGGCGCCTTCGCGCAGCGCCGCGCGACGCGTGCGGAGCGTTCACCCGCATTCGGCGTCCCGCTCGCCGCACCGCGCAGCGGCCATACGCTAGTGGCCGGTGGAACGGCTGCGCAGGCGGGCCGCGATGTGATGGGGGGGGCTGGCGCGCATGCCGCCGGCCCTGGGCAACGCGTTCACGGGGAAGCCGACTGTGCAATCTGACCGGAAACGACTCATCTCACCGCTCGGCATCGCGGGCTTCGGCGCGGTGGTGGCGCTCTCGCTCGCCGCCGTGTTTCCGCGCGGCACGCTCGAGCGCGCGCTGCTCGAAAGCCGTGAAGCCGATGCGCTGACGGTCGCGTATCTGCGGGCATGGCTGCGGGCCGACCCGAACAACGCGCAGGCGATCGAGCATCTCGCGCGCGAGTACCTGGGCGAGGGCCGGTACGACGATGCCGAGCGGCTCGTCGCGCAGTTGCGCGCGTCGCCCGACGCCGGGATCCGGCAACGGGCGCTGCTGGCTGACATCGGGATCGCGGAGCGGCGTCTTTACGCGTTGCCGGACGGTCACCCGGAGCGCGTCGCGCGCATCGCGCAGCTCGACCTGCTGCTGACCGACGCGGTCGACGGCGTGTGGTCGCCGCAACAGATGCAGGTCCTCGCGATCAAGGCGCTCGCGCTGAACGACGGCGCGCTCGCCGCGCGCTATTACCACCGGCTCGCCGTGCGCGAGCCGGCGCGCGCGACCTATTGGCTCGGCAAGGAGTCGGCCGCCCAGCTCGCGAGCGGCCACTACCGGGAGGCAGCCGACGCGGCATTCGCTGCCAGCGACCGCGCCGCGTCGAAGGGCGAGCGGCGCGCATTCTTCATCGCGGGATTGCGGGCGCTGCAGGGCGGCAACTTCCTCGGCGAGGCGGTGCTCGCCGCGCGCGCGCGCGTCGGCGTGCTCGCGAACGATCCGCGCACGCTGCGATTCCTGATTCAGCTGTCGCTCGCGGCGGGCCGCCCCGATCTGGCTGCCGACTACACGAACCAGCTCGTCAGGCTGCACGCGCGCGGCGCGGACAAGCAGACGGATGCGACGCAGCTGTCGGAGCAACGGCATGCGGCACGCGGGTTCGGCTTCACGTTCGCGGTCTGGCATGTCGGCGCACGGCCGCGCGTGATCCGCGTCGTGCAGGCGGCCGACGCGCCGGCGAACGCGGCGCCGGCGGCCGGCGACGAAGCCGCGCCGTCGGACGACGATCTCGCGTTCAAGGTGTACGTGCAGAACAGCCGTCTGCGCGAGGCGGAGGACGTCGCACGCGGCGCGCTCGCGCGCGATCCCGGCTCGGTGCCCTGGCACGAGCGGCTCGCGCAGGTCGCGACGTGGAACAACCGGCCGCGCGTCGCGCTCGACGCGTACTTCTGGCTCGCGAAGACGCGCAACGACGAGGCGTCGTGGCAGCAGGTGCTGCGGCTCGCGCCTGCGCTTCGCGACGACCGCGCGCTGCTCGCCGCATTGCAGCACGAGCTGGACGAAGGCGGCGCGAAAGCCGATCGCCGCCGTCAGCTCGAATGGATCGACGCGTACATCGCGATCGAGGGGGGCCGCGCCGATCCGGCCGCGGCGATCCGCTTCCTCGCGATGCATGCGCGCGGGCCGTTGCGCGAGCCGGTGCTCGAGCGTATGGCGGCGCTGGCGGAGCGCACCGGCGACGATGCGCTCGCGTTGCGCACCTGGCGGACCCTCGAACACGAATACGGCGCGCGCCCGGCGTACGCGACCAAGATCGCCGTCGCGCTCTACGGGCAGCGGCGCTATGCCGACGCACTCGCCGCGCTCGACGCGGCCAAACCGGCGGCGGCCCCGAACGACGTTCAGTTCTGGCGGCTCTACGCGACGCTCGGCAAGCTTGCCGGGCGTCCGGCGGCCGTCATCGAAGGGTCGCGACATGTGCTGGCGAGCGGCCGCGAGACGCCGACCGACCTCGAGCAGATGATCGACGCGCTCGACGCGCAGCCGCTCGATGCGGGCCGCGTCGCCGAATTCGCGTACCGCCGCACCGGCGAGCTGCGCGATCTTCGCCGCGCGGTGTACTACTACACGCGAGCGGGTGCCTACGAGCGCATCGCGACGTTGCTCGATTCGCTGACGCCCGCGCAGGCGGCGCAGGCGGAGCGCGATCCCGACTACCTGCTGGCGCGTTCGCAGTATTGGCGCTATGTCGGCGAGCCGACCCGCTCGCTCGACGACGTGCGCGCGGTGTTGCGGATCACACCGGACAACGCGAACGCGCAGACCGCGCTGCTGTGGCTGCTGATCGACACGGGCAGCGATGCCGACCTGCGGGCCGCGCTGCGCACCTATCGCGCGCGCGCGACCGGCGACACGCCGCTCACGGCCGCGTACGCGGCCGCCTGGCTGCGCCTCGGCGATGCGCGCGCCGCGCTGCACTTCCTGCGGCTCAACGCGCCGTCGCATCGAACCGATCCGCTGTGGCGGCTCACGGTGGCCGACGCGCTCGAACTGTCCGGTCAGACGGACGAGGCATGGCGGGTGCGGCGCAACGTATGGGCGACGCTGCACCGCGAGCGGATCGACCGGCGCCGGCCGCCACAGCTCACGCAGGACGAATACGACACGGCGCGCGTGCGCTTCATCGCGCTGACTGACCATTTTGCGGGCGGCGACGCGTCGAAGCGCCTGTTGATCGAACTGCTGCGCGCGGACGAGCGTGCGGGCGCGGCGCCATCCACGAAGGCGGCCGCGGATCTGGGCGACCTGTCGATGCTGCCGCCGGCGGACGCGCAGGCGCTGACGCGCAGCAACCAGCGCTATTCGGCCGCCACGCGCGAGGCGGTGCTCGCGTGGAGCCAGTCGCACGACGCGTACGACTTCGAGCGCGACTGGCTCGCGTGGCATTACCTGCAGCGCCTGTCCCAGCCGTCGTATGCGAATGCGGCGCTCGCGCTCGCGGACGACGATCCGGTGGCACTGTCGCGCATGCTGGACGACCCGGCCGATCCGGTGCCGCTGCCGACCCGCGTCGAGGCGGAGCGGCGCGCCGGGCGCATCGGCGCTGCACAACAGGACGCGTTCGACGCGCAGAACCTGTTGCCCGACAACGATGCGATGCATGCGACGCTGGTCGACACGATCCTGCCGACCGCGCAGGCGATCGCGCCCGGGTTCCGCTACCTGCAGACGGGGCCGCTGACGTTCGTCGAGAGCAGCATCGGCGCGGGCGTCCGCATCACGCCGACGCTCGCGTTTGCGTTCCGCTACGTCGATCGCGCGCAGCACGGCGACGATTCGATGCCCGGCGTGCCGGGGAAGGACCGCAACTTCGAGGCGGTGCTGCGGCGCTACGGCGCGATCGACCGCGAGGCGCTCGTGGTCGGGCGCCGCGACGCGCTGCGCGACGTGACGACGGTACGTGCCGAGGGCGCGCTGTTCGAGGGCAGGCCGCTCAGTTTCACGTTCTCGCTCGGGCGTAACCAGGAAGCGACCGAATCGTCGCAGCTGCAGGTCGGCGGCGTGAAGGACAACGCGGTCGCCACGGTCGCGTTCCAGCCCGACCCGCACATCTTCACGCGGGCGCGGGTCGAATATGCGCGCTTCTACGGACAGGACCGCTCGTATCTCGGGCACGGGACGCTGGTCACGGCCGACGCGGGCTACAAGCTGCGCGTCAGTTACCCCGACTACACGATCCGGCTCGCGGTCACGCACGGCGAATACACGGCGAACGGCTCGCCGGGCGCGTTGCTGCGGCGGCTCGTGCCGATCGGCGAGCCGTTGAGCGGGTCGCAGTTCGTGCCGCAGTCGTTCACGCAGGTCGCGCTGCTCGGCGGCTTCGGCAACGGCCTGCTCGACGGCTACTCGCGCGGCTGGCGGCCGTTCCTCGAGGTCGGCCCGTTGTACGACTCGCATGCGGGATGGGGCGAACGCGTGACGGCGGGCGTCGTCGGTAGCGTGTTCGGCGCCGACCAGCTCGGCCTCTACGTGACGCATGCGAGTGCGTCGCAGAACCATTCGACGCCTGTGACCGAAGTCGGTATCCGCTACCGCTGGATGTTTTGAACCGGAAACCAAGGAGAGCGAAATGAAAGAGAGCGCATCGCCACGACAAACATCGAGGCCGGCGCGGTCCGGCCGGATCGCGCGCCGCTGGTGCGCGGTGCTGGCCGCGGCGGGCGCGCTGCTCGCCGGCTGCGCGCAGATCGACGCCGGGCCGGTCTCGCCGTTCGAGGCGGGCGGCGGCAACCGCGACCTGCGTTTCGCGAACACGAGCTGGGCGGTCCTGCCGATCGAGAACAACACCGAGACGGCCAACGCCGGGCAGCGCGCCGCGTCGATCGCCGCGGGATTCCTGCGCGCGCAGGGCTACACGGACGTGCGCGAATACCGCGCGCCGGATGGCGGCGACGGGATGTTCATGGATTGGACGGGAGCGGACCTGGGCAAGGCGAAGGCGTGGGCCGCCAGCAACCATCTGCGCTACGGCCTGACGGGCGCGGTGAACGAATGGCGCTACAAGGTGGGGGTCGACGGCGAGCCGGCGATCGGCATCGCGCTGCAGATCATCGACCTGCAAACCGGCGCCGTGGTCTGGAGCGGCACCGCGAGCCGCACCGGCTGGAGCCGGGATGCGGCGACGAGCGTCGCGCAGGGCCTGGTCCGGCAACTGCTGACGCCCGTCGTCGGGTCCGGCGACAAGCGCGCGAGCTCGTAACGTGCGCGCGGCGGCCCGGGCATTGCGCGCGGGCCGCCGGCAGGGACGGCGCGGTGCGCGCCGTCCGGAGCCGTCACGCGCGTGCGGCGCGTGACGCGGGACTCAGAAGCCCCAGTAGCACACGACGCCCTGGCCGGCGCTCGCGTCCGACACGTACGGCGAGAAACCGTGCGAGCGGCTCGAGCTGTACGCGCTCCACGCGTCGGTCGTGTCCGAGCAGGTGCCGACGTAGTCGACCGTCGCGATCCAGAACGGGTTGCCGCCCGGATGCAGGTTCATGCTCTTCCAGTTCAGCAGCTCGGTTTCAGCCTGGCTGTCGTAGGTCGGCTTGTAGACCTCTTCGTGCGCGACGCCGTCGAGCAGGCTGCTGAACGGCACGCCACCCGTCGTCCCGAGGCGCGTCACGTTGC
>Ga0306924_10001905_pt1 | contig 19364 bp, 17 predicted proteins | sample sta12Can44000111_FD_203756 | JGI IMG/M metagenome (GOLD analysis project Ga0306924, IMG submission 203756) | Lab enrichment of tropical soil microbial communities from Luquillo Experimental Forest, Puerto Rico - statanox.12C.anox.44.000.111 (v2)... | ecosystem: Environmental > Terrestrial >...
GCTGATTTCGAGCACATGGCTGCCGGTAGGATCGCGATGTCGATAATACTGCAGCGACGCGTCCGCCGCGGCGATGAGTTCGACGTGGGTGCGGTCGCGCAGGACGGCCTGGTAGCTGCCAGGCACGGCGGCCGGTACAAAGCGCTCGATTTCAGCGTCTCCGCCCGCCTGAGTCTCGCCGAAGCCGATGCGCCGATCACCAAAGGGAAAGCCGCCGACGAAAATGTTGCTGCTGTAGGCCGCTGGGAATGGCGCCGGGTGATTCTGCCCGGCTTGCGGCACGGCCACGTCTGTACCCGCAATCGCGACGTGCCAAGTCTCCGCGAAGGCATTCTTCTCGCGGAAAAACACCAGCAGCATGCGATCGCCACTATGACCCATCTGGTTAGTCAAGCCGGCGCCTTTGGCGTGCAAACGGGCATCCCGGCCCATTTGGACATCGATGGCAATCGGGTGTCCCTTGTCATCCTGAAAGGCAGCGAAAACACCCCGCGGTCCCCCTTCCGCCCCTGACATCGTGAAGGCCATGTCGCGCGATTGCCCTCCGACGGTGGCGGCGATCCGGGCGTCGCTGTAGTAATGGATCTGACGCTTCGGCCGGTCGCGCTCGGTGAAAAAAACCCACACCAATGGGTTGGTGTTCGGACCACGCTCAGCAACCATGATCTCTACCGCTTCGCAAACCGGGTCGCCGGGCAGCCAAATATACCAGTGGTGATCCCAATGATGGAAAAACGACGCAATCGGGACCAACGGCATCTCCGCCGCGGCGGGCAGCATCGGCATGGTGTTGAACCCGAGCACGAGAAGTAGGGGCTTCAGATAGCCGTGCACTATGACTTACCTCTATCGGACGCGGTGCTAGCCAGGCGTACCAGACGGACGGGCCGCCCATCTAACGGCCGCCCAACTGCTTGCGGAAAAACGCGACGACCGCGTCGTTGAAGTCGCGGTGAAAGGCCGTCCGATCGAACCCCGGCGGGTCCTGGCAGATCTCGGGCGCCCGCTCCGCGAGTGCCGTATTGCACGGGGCGATGAACGCGAAATGATCGGCGCTCGGCACAAGGTGCAGCTCTGGCGGCGGTGAGGGCAGGTTCGCCTTGACGTTCTCGGCGCTCCACCGGTTGGGCGTGATCCGATCGTCTTCGGCCTCCCAGAGCTGCACCGGCGCCGCGACCGGCGCGAGGCCGACGGCGGTGAACGCGTGGCCGGCCGCGGGTGCCGCGACGACCGCCGCCTTGATCCGTTCATCATGGGCCCAAACCGGGGCCGGCGGGTCGCCGGTCGGACCGCGCGCCAAAGTAAGAGCACGCTGGCAGCCCCAGTCGTCCGGATGCTCGCGGCAATATGCGTCCAGGCGGGCGAGCTCCGGGTTGCCGCCGATCGCGACGAGCACGGTAAATCCGCCTGCCGAATGGCCGAACGCGCCGATGCGCTTCGCCGCGACGTGGTCGCGGCCAGACCACGTCGTCAGCATGTAGTCAATCGTCAGCTTGATGTGGCGGGCCCGCTCGATAAAGTTCCGCGCAGTGAAGCTGACGGCGTGGTCGCGCCAGTTGTCGCCGGTGTGGGTGACGGCGACGGTGATGAACCCGGCCTCGGCCAACGCTAACGCGGTATCGCAATGCGTCTCGGCCGCGCCGCCGGTCCCGTGCGAGATCACGATCAGCGGCAGCTGGGACCCCGCAATCGCCCCATCCACGGCGACGGTCTGTTCGAACGGCCCGAGCGAGTGCGGCGCCGCTGGTGCATCGCTCGGATACCAGATATCGAGCTCGAGGGGTTGGCCCTCGGGATCGGGGGCGGCAGCGTGTTGGAAACCAACCGCGCCGGCGGCGCCGGAACTTGCCAACAGGATCAGCCCGGCAACGATGCCGAGCAGCGCCGACGACGGGCGCGCCACGGCCCCGATGGCGGCGCCCTCGGCTCTCCTCCGCGCGCGGCGGATCATCGCGCGGAACGCGACGTATTGCAGCACGAACGCGGCGACCTTCGCGCCGATTGCACCGACCGAGATGAACCACACCCAGATCGCGAACGGGGCGTAGAGGGCGATCAGGATGTTGGCGAGGCCGAGCAGCACCATCAACCCAGCCCAGGCATAGCCGGTGACAACCGCCGCATTGTCGGGCAGGTACCGCTGCGCGATCTCGGGCAGATAGCGGCTCATCCAGCCGCGTTTCAGCATCGCCGCAGCGATCGCGAAATGGCCAAGGCTCGGCTTCAGCATCACGAAGCGGGGGCTTTGCGTCGCAATCGAGGCGGCGCTGAGGACGATGACGACGAGGAGGCTGATCCACTGCATCGGCCAGATCCGCCTTCCGGTAAACCGCTGCACCGCAATCTGTGCGAGCCCGACCGTGATCGCGACCGCCGCCGCCACGGTGACGTTCGCCGTGGTCAGGTAGACGATAAGGAACAGGATCGCCGACAGCAGGTCATTGAGGAGATGCGACAGCGCCTGTTTCATCGGTTTCCCTCCAGTTCCGGGGGTGCGCTCCCGCCGGCCGGCGGCAGCAAGGCTTCGAGGTGGGCAACGTAAGCGAGCAGCGCCCTTCGCCCGCGTTCGGTCAACGAGTACAGGGTCTGCGGCTTGCGCGCGATGAAGCGCTTCTGCATCGCGACATAGCCGGCGTCTTCGAGCTTGCGCAGGTGAATGCTGGCGTTGCCGTCGGTCGTCTTGGTCGCGTCGCGCACCGCCACGAAATCGGCGCTCTTTGCACCGGCAAGAAAGGCGATGATGGCGAGCCGCACGCGGCTGTGCAGGATCTCGTCGATCGCGGCATAATCGAAATCGGTCATGCCTCAGCCCGGCGAGCGCGCCGCGACATCAAGACATAGCCGGGTCCCGCGAGCAGCAGCAGCATCAGCGCCGCCGATAGTGGCAGCGCCTCGGCACGATGGCGGAGCGCGAAGAGCGCCAGCTCGCCCAGCCACCAGGCGATTGCGACCCAGCGCAGCCACGGCAACCGGGTGAGCGAGGCGCTGGCGAAGAACCCGATTCCCATGACCCCGGCGACCGCCGCGTCGCACCAGCCGTTGCGCGCCTCGCCGGTCACTATGGCCGCAATCGCCAATGTCGTCAGAAAGACGCCACATGCGAACCACAGCATCGCCAGCGCCTGCGCCATCGGGCCGCGGACGGCGACCTCGCGGCCGGCGAGGCCCCTTGCCGTCCGGCGCAGCGAAAACAGCCACGGCAGGCCGAGGCAGGCGGCCCACAGAGAACCCGGGGCGATCGGCGACCAGCCGCGGATGAAACCGTAGGTGCCGAGATAGCCGATCGCGACCGCGATCCCCCAGACAAGCATGTCGGGGCTGCTGGCGGTTGCATAGGCATCGCCCTCCTCGACTGCGCGGCGGATGAAGGCGATGTCCTCGCGCGCCTGGTCTTCGAGCATCGTAGCCTCCGGCAAGCAGTGAACTTTGAAATTGAAAGTACACTGTGTGACGGAAGGATGCCAAGCGGCTTTCTGCTGAGTGGCGTTGCGGGTCATAAGGCGCGGTTTGCGCGGCGGCGCTACGACGCCCGCTTGCTAAAGCGAAGTTCGGCACCACATCGCTAATATGTGGAAACTATCAATTATTAATTACTATAATAGTATCATGGTGATGCTCAACGGGCGATCCGTCGGTTTTCGGGCTTCCCTGCCGGTTCCCTGCCGCGCCTTCGATTCCACCGGAGAGTCGCGAGCAAGGTTTTGATCAGTACCGACTTTTTGGTTCGGGGCGAGTCCCGAAAAAAATCTTTCCCTGAGTTTCCCGGAGCGGCAGGGAAATTTGTGGGCCTCCCGGTGGGGTCGAGAGCGATCAAGACGTTGAAAAGACTAGGGTAATCTCTTCTGGCAAAGTCGCGCCGCCTTCGATGACAAATGCCAAGCTATTGATATCACTAGACATCGCGCGTCGCGATTCAGGATCTCGACGACACCGGCGACGGGGTCGACCCGAAGCGCGTCGCCGGTGCGGAACAGAAGGGTCACGTCGCCCGCGAAGCGGTCGACCAATGCGACGCCAGCAAACGCCGCACCCTGGGCCAGGATCGGGTTGACCCGGTTGAAGATCAGCGCCCGCGGCACGATCTGCCGCGCCGCCATGTCGTGCAGCATCCAGGCGGTGGCGACACCGCCCTTGGTGCCGTCGAGCACGAGGATGCGGTCGACATAGCTCTCGCCGGCGAGCTTGTGGCTCGGGCGCGCGAAGATCCCGCGGCTGCGGTCGAGATCGTAGCGCGCGCTGAAATTGTCGGCAGCAACGAGTGCGATGCCGCTGACCGCGGGTCCGATGCCGCGGTGGCAGCGCAACACGACCGGCATCTAGAGCACCCTCCCCGCCACCGCCGAATCGATGCAACGTTCGAGGCTCGCTAGGCTCGAGCGATAGCCGTAGCCGCCCAAGATGTTGACGAGCTTCGCCGAGTTAGTCATCAGGCGGGTCCAGCCGTTGGCCTCGGCCATCTCGCGCGCATAGCTCTGGTAGAAGCAGATCCCTTGGGCGAGGACAGCACCCGCCGCGTCGATGTGGGCGGTCAGGCCCATTCGGTCGGCGGCGTGCTTGATCTCGGGCGAGGTCGTGACGATCACCGTGGTGTCAGGATGGATTTGCCGGCCGTCCAGGATGCCCGCCACCGCCGCGATCTCAAGCAGCGACAGCTGCGGAGCCGCGAAGACGACGACGTCGAGCTTGTCTCCCGGTGCGGCATAGCGGGCGAAAAAGGCTGTGATGTCGGCCGGGCCGATCGGGATCGGATCGGGCGAAGGACCGGCGAACACCGCTTCCTCGGCGCTGATGCCGGGTATGTGGAAGAGCGCTGTCGAGCCGAAGCTCGCCAGTGCGGCACCGAAATGCTTCAGCGCATCCGAGCCGGGGACCTCCGCGAGCCCCTCGATCATGGGGACCTGCCAGTAGGAACCGCAGGCCTCGCCAACGATGCCACCCAGGGCACCCCACTCGCTGAGGTCGCGCGGTGTTGCCGCGAGCCGGAACCGCCGGGTGGCGCGGCGGTATTCGTCGAGGTGATAGCCGTAGCGCGCGGTGCGGCCGGTCAGGGCGGCGGCCAGCGCCGAGGGCCCGCCCTCGAAATTGCTGCGGGCGCCGAGCACGCTGTTGGCATAGATCACCGAGCCGGTGTCGCCCCAGGCGACGTGCTCGCCGCGCAGCGGGGCCATGACCGTCTGATAGTTGATGCAGGTATCGGTCATCAGCACGCCGAAGGCGCGCAGCGCCAGGATCGCCCGCATTTCGAGTGCGGCCATCGCGGCGCTCTGGCCGAGTCGGCGATACACCGCGAAGTCGATCCCGCGCGGGTCGGTTATGGCCGGCACCCGGACCCGCCGCTCGGGCTCGGGGGCGGCGGCGATGCCTTCGAGAAAGCGCACCCCGGCCTCGCCCAGGGATTCGGTGTCGGCCATGATATGTGCCTGCGACACCGGCACAAAATCGGCGGCGTCGAAGAACTCGCCGACGGCGATCTGGTGGATAATGGCCCAGCGCCTCGGGGCGCCGAGCTCGCCCGCCAGCATCGCATTTTCTTCATCGGTCAGCCGCATCAACGAAACCTTTACCCGACCCAGCTATCGATCAGGCATGACGACGGCAGATTCGACATACTTCTATCTCGGCGGGGCCGCCTTGCTGCTCGCTGTGGTCATGCTACGGCTGTCGGCGAAAATGCGGGCGGGATTCTTTATTGCAGTGATCCTCGCGGTGATGTTTGGTGGGCAAAGCTCACGGGTCGAGCGCGTGGCGGACGAGATCGTCGCCGCGGCCGATTAGTTCGGGGCAGCCTCGATCGCGATCCTGCGCGCGAGGAGATCGTCGATCTCAGGCTCTGCCAACCCGGCCTCGCGCAGGATCGCACGCGAATGCTCGCCCAGCCGCGGCGCCGCATGCCGGAGCGCGCAGTCGGCGTCGCCAAACCGCACCGGCGGGCGTGCCAGACGGATCCGCCCCTCGGTTGGATGCTCGGTCAGCGGAAAGAAGTCGGCCGCGGCGAGCTGCGCGTCGGCCGGCAATTCGGCGAGCGCGTTGACCGGCCCGCACGGGATGTCGGCGGCATTCAGCCTGTCGAGCCAGTAGGCGCTCGACCGGTCGCGCGCACATTGGGCGACCAGCGCGTAGAGCTCGGCGACGTGTCGACTGCGCGTCTGAGCATCGGCAAGGCGCGGATCCTCGGCGAGCTCCGGACGGCCGGCGAGCCGGAAGAAATCCCTCCAGTGCCGGTCGGTGTAGGGGAGGATGCAGATATGCCCGTCCGCGGTGCGATGCGGGCGCCGGTCGGGGGCGAGCATCCGGGCATATCCGGGCGGCCCGATTGGGGGATCGAAGGTCAGCCCGCCCATATGCTCGGTCATGACGAAGGCGGTCATCGTTTCCAGCATTGGCACCTCGATGGCCTGGCCGCGGCCGGTGCGCTCGCGCTGTAGCAGTGCTGCCATCACCGCGTAGACCATGGTCAGCCCGACAGTCTTGTCGCCGATCAAGGTCGGGACGAACCGGGCGTCGCCGCCCGTCGCCATCTCGAGCGAAACGAGCCCGCAACCGCCCTGGATGATGTCGTCGAAGGCCGGCCGATCGGCGAGCGGGCCGTTCTGTCCGTAGCCCTGAGCCGAGCAATAGACGAGCTGCGGGTTGACCTCCTGCAGCCGTTCCCAGGCAAAGCCGAGCCGGGCCATCGCCTGCGGGCGCATGTTGTGCATCAAGACATCGCTCTGCGCGGCGAGCGCGAGCAATATCGGTGCCGCTTCGAGCCGCTTCAGATCGAGCACCAGGGAGCGCTTGTTGCGATTGAGATTGAGAAAGACGTGGCCCATCTCGCGATGCCGAGCAGGACCGGCATAGCGCATGATGTCGCCCTCCGGCGATTCGACCTTGATCACCTCGGCGCCTAGATCGCCCAGGATCTGCGTCGCCAGCGGCCCGAGGACGACCGTGGTCAGGTCGAGCACCTTGATCCCGGCGAGCGGACCAGGTCTCGCTGAGCTCACCGCGGCATCCGCCTCTTGCATTGCCCGCCTTCGTACCTTACGCCGTGCTCGCCCTGATCCGGAGGAGGAAGGCGATGCCGCTGACGATGTACCACAACCCGCGCTGCAACACCTCGCGCAGGACCTTGGCCCTATTGCGCGAGAAGGGGGTCGAGCCGACCATCATCGAATATTTGAAAACGCCCTATACGGCGGCACAGCTGAAGCAGCTTCTCGGTCAGCTCAAGATGCCGGCGAGCAAGCTCGTGCGAAAGAAAGAAGCTGCCGCCGCCGGCATAGACCCCGCGGCATTGGCGGAGGATGCGCTGATCGAGGCGATGGCCAAGAACCCGATCATCGTCGAGCGGCCGATCGTGGTCTCCGGACAGAAGGCCGCACTTGGCCGCCCCCCTGAAGCGGTGCTCTCGCTGCTGTAGTCCGCACTTCACGGGGCAGGAGTCTCCGCGGTGTATTCGGCAGCGCAGAACGTGCCGCCCTGATAGCGCTCGGCGATCGCGTCGCCCTGGTGTCCCGCCTCCGCCGCCAGCACCGCCTCGGCAAAGGGTTCCGAATCGTCTTGCGGCCGGTAGCCGAGCCGCTCCGCGTTGGAATTGTCGTACCAAGAGCGCCGATTGTTGGAGACGCCGTAGACGATCTCGTAGCGGATGTCCGGATGCTCAAGGCCGATGCGCACGAGCTGGGCGTAATCGCGCGGGCTGATCCAGATCGACAGCCGGCGCTTGTCGATCGGTTGCAGCCCGAAATTGCCGATGCGGGTGCACAGAAAGCCGATCCCGTGCTTGTCGGCGTAGAGGCTGGCAAGCGCCTCGGCAAAGGCTTTGCTGACGCCGTAGCGACTGTCCGGCCGCGGCACCGCCCGGTGGTCGATGCTATGGTCGCGCGGATAAAAACCGACGGCATGGTTGCTTGTCGCGACGACAATGCGCTTGACGCGGGCTCGTCGCGCCGCCTCGAACAGGTTGTATGTGCCGACGATGTTCGATCGAAGGATCGGCTCCCATTCGCTCTCGCCTGAAATACCTCCCAAATGGATGATGCCGTCAACATCAGCGACGATGCGCTCAACCGCGGCTAGGTCCGAGAGCTCGGCGTAACCGACCTCCTCCCCGGCTCGCGCTGCCGCAAGAGGGACACGATCTGAAAGCCGCAAGACCGGATAGATCCCTTGCAGGCTCTCGTGCAGCGACCGGCCGATGCCCCCGCCCGCGCCCGTGATCAGCACTCGATGCATCCCCTTCCTCCTGTGCTTTCGGATCCCTTGCCGCGCGGCGGGTCATGCCACGCGGAGTGAAGCCGGTTCAACCGCCTTCTGGTCATTCATCCTTTGTCAAGCGAGTTGTCTCAGGATGGCATCCGTGCGACCCGACCCGAAGATATCGATCCAAGACTGGACCACAACCAGAATGCCCATGCACCCTCATCGAACGACCCGTTCACTCTTTCTGCGTTTGTGACGCGAAGCAGCCAAACGAGCGACCGTGGAACGATCCGAACCAAGGTTCGACGGCGATTAAATGCCGAAAATGCGGCTGCGGCGTCAGGATATCGTTAACAACGCGAGCCGAAAAACCGACAACTACATTGCACCGCGAACGCCCTGGTGCTATAGCTCGAACCTGTTGGGTAGTAGCTAGCCTCGAAACGGGATGATCGGGGGCAGCAGTTTCACACCGGCCATTTGCTGCGGTCAATATTCGTCGGGGTTTGAGAACGCTGGACAGGAGCGCAGAGTGCATCGCACGTATCTTCGCGCTATCACAGCGGCCACTTCCCTCTTCGTCGCCGGGTGCGGCGGGCCAACGCTACCCCCGGCACCGCCGGCGTCATCGCTGCCCTCCGCTGAGTACCGTATCGGTCCCGGCGACAGCCTGAATATCTTTGTCTGGCGCAATCCTGAGTTGTCGATTACCGTGCCGGTACGGCCCGACGGTCGCCTTTCGATCCCGCTGGTCGAGGATGTCGTGGCGATCGGCAAGACACCGACCGCCCTCGCTCGCGAGTACGAACAGCTGCTCAGTAAATATATCAAGGAACCTCTCGTCACCATCATCGTAACAGGCTTCGGTGGCCCGATTCCCGACCAAGTCCGCATCATCGGTGAAGCTGCACAACCCCGCGCGCTTCCTTATCGTGCGGACATGACGGTGCTAGATGCGATGATCGCAGTCGGCGGTCTCACCCGATATGCGGCGGGGAATGACACCGTGCTCATCCGCACTGCCCAGGGCGAGCAAAATACCTACTCAGTCCATCTCAACAGCCTGATCAGAGATGGAGATATCGACAGCAATGTTGCGCTCCGTCCAGGCGATATTTTGATTATTCCACAGCGTCTGTTCTAGATATGCCGTGTCTTCCTGTGGCGGATTGTCGTCGCAAGGCTTCCTTATCCGACCGCAAGTATTCATCCGGGATTGTCATGCCCGTTCAACAATATTGGAGCAGGTCATGAGGTGGATACCATCGCAAGCCATGCCGCTCATGCAGGCGCTGTGGCGCCATCGATGGCTTGCCATGGGTACGGCTTGGCTGGTCTGTACCGTTGGATGGATCGGGGCTGCTTTTATGCCGACGAAATTTGAATCGTCGGCACGGGTGTACCTCAATACCGATCCGCTTCTGACCCCGCTCTTGCACGGGCTGGCCGCGGATACCAACCCCAGCCGTCATCTCGACTTCATGCTGCGCACATTGCTGAGCCGGCCCAATTTGGAACAACTGATCCGGCTCGCCGATCTCGACACCGGGATCCGGACCCCCGGGGAAAAAGAGGCGCTGCTCAAACGCATGGCCACCGATGTCGAGGTCAGACCAATTACCCAGAACCTGCTGACTCTGTCCTATCGCGACGGCGATCCGGTGTTGGCTAAGAATATCGTTCAGTCGCTGCTGACAATCTTCGCCGAGAAGATGGCCGGCAGTAACCGCGCCGACATGGACAGCGCACAACGTTTCTTAGACGACGAGATCGCCTCTTATCGAGATCAGTTGCGTGCCGCCGAGAAGCGGCGGGCCGATCTAGTTGATAAATACCCGGATATCGTTCGCGACCGGACACCGGACACCCCGGGGGGCGACGATAACGGCAATCGACTGGAACAAGCTCGCGGGAGCGTGGCCCAACTGAAACTCGAACTCGCGGATGCTACCAGCAAGCGGGACGCGATTCAAAAAGAACTGGCTGGGGTGCCGACAACGCTGACAGTCGATCAGGGCCGGCAGGTGATCGTCACCGGTGGACGGTTGACACCGATTGAGGAGCGGCTTCTGGAGCTTCGCCGCAACCTCGACGGCTTGCTGTTGAAATACACTGAGGAACATCCGGATGTGAAGGCTGCCCGGCAGGCGGTCGCCCAGCTCCAGGCCGAGTCGACAAAGTCATCGGCCGAGGGTGCCGGGAAAGCTGGCAACGCGGCAAACAAGGGAGAGATCGCCAACGGCGCCTATGACCAAATCAAGGTCAATCTGGTTAACGCCGAAGCCAACGTCGCCGCCGTCCAGCGACGTCTTAGCGCGGCCGAGACCCAACAGACAAAGATCGAACAGATTGCGAAAGCGGCACCGGGGGTAATGGCACAAATTCAGGACCTTGACCGCGACTACGGCGTCCTGAAGGGGAATTACATAGCACTTGTGGCGCGGCGCAATTCGACTGAAATTGCCAATGCCGCCGATACCAAAACTGAAAGAATCCAGTTTCGCATCGTTGATGCCCCTCAGGTGCCGCTTGTTCCGGTCGCACCGAACCGGCCGCTACTCGTAACGGCTGTGCTCATTCTCGGTATCGGCGCCGGCTTGGCAGTACCTCTTTTGATGATGCAATTTGACCACTCGTTTGCAACGCTCGGTCAGTTGCGCAACCTCGGGCTCCCGATCTTGGGAAGCGTGTCGCGGCTTTCGATCGGTGCGGCGCAGCGGCATGCCGCGCTCCAGCTGATCGGGGTGACCGCGAGCGCTTTGCTTCTGGTCGCTGTGTACGGAACGTTGCTCATGCTCAGCATCCGCCCGCAGTCGTAAATGGCCGAGGGGACTCGAAAGAGGTGCGGGTCGCCAACCGCTCGACCGGCGCAGTAGCGATAGGAACGATGCGATGCCCAAGAGACGCCAGAGCGAGGCTAGGAACAACGGTGCCGATTATCCGAAGCTAGGCATAGACTACATCATATCGCCGCGACGGCTTAGGAGCCGGCAACCGCTGGAGTGAGTGAGTGAGGCGGCAAAACCGAAACTCACCCCAGTAGCCGAAGCGGATTTGGAGTTAATCAGCGTGGCGACGGTGCGCAGTTGGGTGCGGCGTAATCCACCGCCACCGTCGGGTATCTCGAGACGGCAATGTTTTTTGCTTGCGAACTTCGAACTTAACCGAGCTGATTTGATTGCCTGACTTCAATGGAAGGAAGCCGCGGTTGCACCGTGAAAATTGGCGCTTCTGGTCGACCGTCGTTCTCGCTGCCATCGCGGCTCTTATTGCACTGACCGCCGCCCTCGAGGGCTGGCCTGCGCTCAAGGCGCTGTTCGATCCCACGTAATTTTGGTGCGCTTTGCCGCCATCGCCTGCGCCTGAATCGTCCATAGATCACACACATGGTTATGGTCGCACAAACCAGTGGTGCGGCTTGCTTGATTATAAATATGAAAGAGGGACTGAGGGTGCTAGATCTCGCTCACCGCGGTGCGGCTCAGCAGCCTGAGGCCGTCCGCACCGGCAAACACCGCCTCGATGTCGCGGGTCGACAGCCCGCGCGCATACATCTCCACCGCCAAAGTCTCCAGCTCCTCGGTGCGGCCCCACACCACTTCCCGAAGGCGCGAGCGAAATAGCTCGGCCCGATCGGCGATCTGCGGCCCGCTGTATTCGACCGCCGACCGACGGTTTGTTCACCTCAGCCCAGGCCAGGGTCGGCACGCTCGGCAGATTCATCCAGGGCGGCATGGACGGATCGGTCCCGTGGCCGGAGATCACCGGGAACATCTGCGGGCGCTGTGCTATTTTCGGTGGCTGGCGACCTCCCGCCGTTCCCGGACCCGCCAACCCCACACCACGGCGCCGGTGATGAAGAGCCCGAGGGCCACGCCCAGCAGGGCCAGGCTGGTGGGGTCGGGCGCGGGCGCGACGACATCGGACAGCACGAGGCCCGTCCGTTGTTGTCAATTGCCGCTAAACCATGGCCGGGTTCTGTAAGCTCCACGACGTTTGCGAGGGGGGTCGGCGGTAGATGACAGATCGTTCCCGAAGCAGATCTGCAGCAACAAACTCGAGGGGGTGCCCCCCATGACATGATCGTGTCAGCTTGGTGACGTCAATGCGATTTGATTTGCTTTGATTGTCATCAACAGAAAACCGAGGGGGGCAGCATGCCACGAGGCGGTCTACGAAAAGGCAGCGGTCGACCGAAAGGTGCGAAGGACAAACAGCCACGCTTCCCGGCGAGCGGTCGAATGCGCCAGCGTTCCGAGGATGCGATCGACCGCTTGGTGCGTGCCGAGAATCATTCGCACCTCCGAGAAAACAGACACGCGCGAGGACGTCTCCCCCGGTGATTTGCGGTCGATGGTACCGTCCTGCGCTCACCCATGTCGGCGAGGCGAGTGCGGCCAGCGGTCGCAGATTTCGATGCCGCAAGCGCCGTCAAATTGCGTGAAGGCCTTGCACTGACGCTTGCCTATTCCAATAGGTGGCCTCCCTGGTCTACCTCGGCAGCATAGGTTAAACTATCCAAGCTCTTCCCTCGAACCCTTCGGCGATTAACAAAGCGATCTCGCACGAGCAGCGCCGCCGCGAGCAAGAACCCGATCAGCGTGAGCCCCCCGCCGATTCGCAGCCACGACGATCCGTACTTCATGACGATAGTATGCTTGCCTGCCGGTACGGCAACGGCGCGAAAAAGCAGATTTGCAGGATGAATGGCAGTAGGCACATCGTCAACTTTCGCGGTCCATCCGGGATAGAAGGTGTCGGCAACCAAAACAAAACCAGGCCTGTCGAGATTGGCCCCCAGCACTATCGTTTGCGGGTCCGGCTCGGCGAGCCGTCGGACAGACTCGAAGTTACGGGATGGGTCCGGTTCGGCGCGAGCCAGCAGCGCCTCATCATGGCTGATACCTTCAATCACCGAACGGCGCGCCCATTCGGGCGCTACGGCAAGTGATGAGTCATCAAGCAGGTGCCGCAGCGTCTCGAACGCCTGCCGCTCGCCCTCGACCGGAATGACATCATGGACAATGCGGAAGCGTGGAAGGACCGAAAGGTTTTCGAGAAAGACAACCTCTCCGGCTGCCTCTTGCTGCCTCAGGCCGGACGGGATATTCGCGTGGCTGCGATAGCGGTCGGAACAAATTATGTATTTCACTGCGGCCAGGCTCAACATTGGTAGGCTGATGGTCGACGGATATTGCAACGTCGGGAATTCTTGGGATGGCCCCGCAAGCTCCATAAATTCCTTTTGTCGTCGTACGGGAATAGCGCTTGTGGAGCGAAGATCGCGAAGTTCGAACAGAACGCTGGTATTTGGAAAGCCGACGTCGGACGGCACACCAATGAAGCGCCAGTATCCTCCTGACAGAAGCGCGTGGAGTCGTGTCGTCACCTCCGAGGGCCCGGAACGCAGAACGACGGAGCGCTCAAAAATAACAGTGGGAATACGAATTGCCGCTGCCTCGATAATGGCGACAACAGCGACGACGATGGCCGCCCGTGCCGGGTTGTTGCGGCACAGCAACACATAGGCGGCCACCGCAACAAGCGCTGCAACAGGCGACACATAGATTTTCCAGTTCCGGATGTGGTCGATGCCGACATAGCGCAGCCCGGAGTCCGCGATCGCTTTCTTGAGGCTCTGGAGTGCTTCGAATCCGCCGAAGAGCGCGATAGCGGCGAGCACGAGTCCGAAAAGCACGACCCCGGCGAGCATTACCGCGAGAGGGAACACGAGCAGGTCCGCGCGAGAGGCCGAGGCGATGATCTGCAAGCCATATCCTGCTGCAATGCAAAGCGGCAAGACGATCAGCGAGTAGCAGTACCATGGCAGGATCATCCGAAGGCCGGGCAGCTGGTGGAGCCATTCGAGACCGATCGGCGCTAACGTGAGGCTGATTCCGAGTACGGTCATAAGAATTAGACCCCAATGCGCTCGCAGCTTCTGCGATCCGGCGATCACCAGAAGAAGTGCGACCAAGCCGATGGAAGCCCCTTCAGCAAAGGGCCACCATAGGGGAACTGGCGGCGTGTCGCGGGTCGCGGTGACAAGACTAGGAAAGAAAATCGCCGTGAAGAAGGCGTGACGCGTCGGGTTAAGACGTTGGCGCCAAACGAACTCCGAAACTTCGGCATTTTTGTACGATTGACCGTGCACCAAGAGTTCGAGAAACGGAAGCAATCCTGCGGCCGCAATAAGAAACGCTATCAACCCAGCCGCGATTGTAAGGATTACGAGGAGCTTGAGTTCCTTCAGCGTCGGCCGTTTGCGCGCCCACTCGCCCAAGAGCCACGCGCCAAATCCCAGAAAGGTCAGCAAGATGAACGAGGGGTGACCGCCAAGTGAACTGATGCCAAGGGCGAGGCCGGCAAGGCCCACGGCACCGGGTCCTGGCTTGGTGCAAAGCGTATGAGCACCGAGCAGTGCCCACGGAAGCACATACGTTGCGGAAGTGCTCGCAAACGGAAGCTCTGCGACGAGAATCCCCGAGTACTCGAACAGTGCTCCAACGAAAAGAGCATTAAGTGGGTAGATTTCCAATGCGAGCGCAAGGAAAAACATTCCAAGGGCGGCCACAACAAGGCGTCCAGCAAGCGCCGCCATAAGCGTGACGTGATGCGGATAGAGGTAGTAGATAAGATTGGTGGGAAAAAACGGATCACCTTGCTCGGCCCACAACGGGGCACCTGCGGCAGACCAAGGGTTCCAGGTATCGATGCGCTGCTGCCATAGCCCGGAAGCTACGGCGCGCTCGCGACCGAGCTCGAGCACAATGGGCGTCGAATCTTCGAACGGCCGCAACTTTGCTTCGGTCAATTCCTTGTAAAGGAGATCTTTGTCGAGGAACCCCTCGGGGCTGATGGACCCTTGGCCAAAAAGTGCGGGACCGGTAAGCGAGACCGCAATCATGCAGTAGGCCAGCAGTGCCAAAAGAAACCAGCGTGTGAGCATCAATTGCGTTGCGTAAGGAAGCACCAAGGTGGCAGCGGACGCGAGTAAGCTGCGCCGGCATTCAATCCAGCATCTGACTGACGCTTTCCCCGATGCCAACCCAGCGTCAGATGCACTTTCACACTGGCTGGCATGATCATTTTCATCATAGGGTTGCTACCGGTCGGCAAGGTGCCGACCGAACCACCGCCGGATCAGGCCCTCGAGGTCACGATTTCAGTGGTGGAATGGCCCCTTTGGTGATAATTCCACGGCTTGGAATCCATGCGTAGAACGTGGGCTGCGATATGCCGTGCTTGCGGCACACCTCCGCTACCTCCTGCTCGCGCAGAGCCCGAAATCTGGCTCCCCGGTGAACCGGCTTCGCTTCATCTATCCGTCTCCCGTCGGGGTGCTGGACTCCGGTCTCTGGTCTACGGCCTTCCTGGTCGCGTCGGCAGCATAGGCGCCCGGTTTGAGGTCTGCAAGTCGCTGCAAATCCGAACAATAGCCATCAACGAAAAATGCCCGCTTCATGGGCCTAGCCGCAAGGTTGCCCAAAGGTCGGCAAATCGGCGCAAATTCAGGGAATTGCCTCCGAAGGGCAAGATCAGAGGTTCGAATCCCCTCGGGCGCGCCAATAAAATCAACCGCCTAACAAAAAACTCCCCGCACCGACTGAGCTTTAGCAAGCACATAGCTAGCTGCAAACAACACCGCTTGTCGCTCGCGCAGTCCCGTTCGCGGGGCCTATCTCGCGGACGCTTCTGCGGCTGCCGCACCCCCGCGCGCTCGCGCCGGAGCTCGAACATCGCGACCCTTCGACCATCGACCATCCTGCAGCGAGCCGCCGCATAGCTGTGTCTGATATGCTATGAATAATTTTGAATAGGTTTGGCAGGAATTCAGAGATGCCAAAGGCGATGGACGTGGGGGTGCCCGACGGGGGGCGGGCAGGCCTCGCGGGCGGAAAAGCACCTCGACCTTGAAGCGGGAGGCGGTGATCGTCGAAGCCGAGGCAGCGGGCCTGGATGTGGCGCGGACGCTAATTCGAGCTGGAGCGCTGAAAAGCGGCGACCTCATCGGTAAGCGCTTGTATTCTCTGGTATCGCCAGATCGCCAGCTCCAGTGTCTAGGAGAAACGGGATAGTGATCGTGTCGTTTATTCGAACCGGCACGTAATAACTGCTGCCTCGTTTTTCGAGTTGGACTTCCTCTCGCCCTTGCACGGGTGGTACAGATACGGTGCGCTTTTGGAGTGTGGGCGTAGCGTTTTGGGAGACGATCCGGCACCTATTATCGATCGTCATCCCCCATGGATTTGAAGTGCCGTATCCGGACTGTGTCATACAGTTTATATAATATTCTCCTTTCTCTTCTTCCGATGTTGGTACAAGCTCCGCAGTTTTGTGACATTTATCAGACGCTGCGACTAGGGATCATTATTTATGCTGTTATAGCCAGTTGAGGCGTTATTAGCACAAGCAGTGAAACTCAGGATGAGAACGATTGCGGTGAGGGTTGAGATTTTCATGAAGGTTCTTCTCAGTGATGATTTGTCAACGGGGCATCATTTCGGCGGGGGTGACCGCTGGAATGACCTTCTTGCGGATCTCTTCAACGATTAGCGCCAGCTCAGCGCCGCGCTCGATGGCGATCTCTTCCAGCTCGCGCCATACCCCGGGCGGCGGCGCTTCCTGTCCCGCACCCCAGCGCCGTACCGTGCGCACGTTGACGTCGAGGGCGCGGGCTAGATCAGCTTGCCAATGGGAGCCAAAGAGGGCTCGACCAAGCTGGCCGAACAGGGTGAAGTTCTCCATCGGCCGCGCCTAACCAAGCGACAGCACGTGCCGCTGGTTGTCGATCGTGTACGACCCAAGCCGCCTGAGAAACGATTGGCCGAGTAGTGGGGTAGTGTCGGGGGAACTGACCGTGCCGAGAACTTTGGTGACGATCCTGTCGCCGACCTTGAGTTCATGGATCACAAAGCGCCGAGCTTTGCGAGAGCTGCCGTCCGCATTTATGAGCGTGACGGAGCCCCGTCCATCGCTCGGGCTAATGCTGCCATTGCGCATCAGGACGAGATAAACGTCGAGTGGGATCTGTACGGGTTCAGAACCGGTGTCGAGAGCAAAGGGCACCGACAGCGTCCGGTTGACCATCACGGGTAGGTAATAGCTGCCGCCGGGGCTTTCCTGCAAAGGGATCTCGGTATGCGTCATCGGTCTTGGGGTGCTGAGAGGCAGCCGGCTTGTTTGCCGATTGGGGTCGAGGGAGGTGGGGGGATCGCTGTACCCCATACATGCTCTCCAACCAGCTAAGTCCTGGTTCTCTTTTGAGCAGTTCATGGGGTTTGGGCAGCGAGCGTATAGCACATCGCCGCATTTTTTTAGCAATTCCTGGTCGCTGTACGGCCGGTACTGCGCGCTGATAGGATGGGGAGCTACGACGGCGGCCAGCATGACAGCAATTGCCGTGGTGATAAGGGAGGGCTTAAAAAGCGACGTAATTTTCATCAGGGGCTCATTCCACCCATGTGCAGCGGGGCCGATCCCGGGCTGGATGACGGAGAAATGGCCGCCTGGCCTATCCTCAGCTTGATAATCCGCGCCAAATAATTGTATTTCGCGCCAACCGTGCCGATCCGGCCTAAAACCGGAAGGTCGAGCCTCTCCATCAGCGTGCTAGCGGCAGACTGTCCCTCGATATTTCCAGCCGCCGGGGCAGGCTGACGGGAAATTTGGCTTAGTTTTTCTCATGCGAGCCGTTTCAGTGCTCGCGCTCGGGCTCGCCGTCGTCAGCATGATCACCTGCTCGGTCGCCTGCGCCATCGCCGGTTCGAGATCGACAAAGCCCGGGCGGAGTACCCCCACGAGCTTGCGCGCGTCTGGTGGCCGCTAACGGGGCTTCAAATGGATAAAATCTGACGCTTGGTACCCGTGCTGGGAGTCCGCTTGGGGTGGATTCCGGCCGTTCGCTGCGCGCGGAACTGACAGGCACAGGCCGGTAGCGGTCATTCGCCGACCTCAGCTGATCGTCCCGATCGACAACCTGTGGCGGCCGTGTCGATCACGGTATGATCCGCCCGAAAGATCGGTCCCGACGAGGTCCGCAAATGAGCGCGATGCCCGACAGCACCTTAGCCAATCCCGAGCAGCGGATCGCCGATCTCGAACGTCAGCTTGCCGAATTCCGAGCCGAGCGTGACGAATACAAAGCCGAGCGTGACGAGGCGCTGCAGCGGGAGACCGCGACCGCCGAGGTCTTGCGGGTCATCAATTCCTCGTCCGGCGACCTCGCTCCGGTTTTCGACGCGATCCTCGAAAAGGCGATGCGGCTGTGCGAAGCGGCATTCGGGATGATGGGAACTATCGATGGGGACGAACTTCGCACGGTTTCGGCGCGTGGCCTGCCAAACGCTTTTGTGGAATTTCGCAAGAATAACCCGCCCGTTCACGGTTCGGGTACCGCCCGCGCGAGAATTCTAGCCGGCGAACGCGTGGTCCATATCCTGGACCTGAGAAACGAAGAATTCTATCGGACCGCCGATCCCAATCGGCGCGCTGTCGTTGATCTGGGCGGCGCTCGCACGGTGCTTCTCGTGGCGCTCGAAAAGGACGGGGTCATTCTCGGCCATATCGGGGTCTATCGGCAGGAGGTGCAGTCATTTTCTGAGAAGCAGATCGCTTTGCTGCAAAATTTCGCGGCGCAGGCGGTGATCGCGATGGAGAACGCGCGGCTGTTGACCGAGACGCGCGAAGCCTTGGAACAGCAGACGGCGACGGCCGAAGTGTTACAGGTCATAAATTCCTCGCCCGGCACCCTCGCGCCGGTTTTCGATGCGATATTGGCGAAGGCCTTATTGGTGTGTGCGGCGGAATTCGGCACCTTTTACACCTTTGACGGCGAAGAATTTCACTCCGTCGCCAATCGGGGAGCGCCAACCGAGTTGGAAGGCACCCTGCGGGGACACTTCGTCCGTCTGATCGACGGCGAGACTATCGTGCACATCCCCGACCTCACCGACACCGACATGTATCGGAATGGTTCCAGCCGCGCCGTCACTTTGGCGGATATCGGCGGTGCCCGGACAACCGTTTGGCTGGCGGTGCGGACGGAGCAGGAGTTGCTTGGGGTTCTTGTCATCTACCGGCAGGAGGTTCGGCCATTCAGCGACAAGGAAATCGCACTCCTCAAAAATTTCGCGGCCCAAGCCGTCATCGCGATGGAGAATGCCCGCCTCATCACCGAG
>Ga0306924_10001906_pt1 | contig 19363 bp, 15 predicted proteins | sample sta12Can44000111_FD_203756 | JGI IMG/M metagenome (GOLD analysis project Ga0306924, IMG submission 203756) | Lab enrichment of tropical soil microbial communities from Luquillo Experimental Forest, Puerto Rico - statanox.12C.anox.44.000.111 (v2)... | ecosystem: Environmental > Terrestrial >...
GGACCCGTTCAGGCGTGAACGGGATTTGTCTTAGCCGTACGCCCACCGCATCCTCGATCGCGTTGGCGATCGCCGCGGCGACCCCGAGCATGCCGCTTTCGCCAATGCCTTTGGCGCCGAACGGGCCAGGGCCGCCATGCTCGACGACGAACGATTCATAGCGCTCCGGCAGGTCGCTTGCGAGCGGCACGCGATAGGCGAGCGGCGTTGCGTTAAGCGGCTCTGTTCCATGATACCTTAGCTCTTCGAACAGGCTCTGGCCGAACGCCTGCAGCGCCGCACCTTCGACCTGCCCGCGGCAAGCCTGGGCATTGACGCTGGTGCCGGAGTCGGCGCCGACGACGAGATGCTTGACGACGACCCTCCCGGTCTCACAATCGACTTCGACCTCAGCGCCAACCCAGCTTGGGATCCAAAAGAGGTTCCGTGCGCCAAGCGGCGCCGCCGGGTCGTATGCGAAACCGGTGCCCCCGCGGCCGATGAATTCGTAGCCGGCGCCGAAATAGTCATCGATCATCGGCTTGAGCGAATGGACGTAATTCCCCTGCCGCACCGTCCAGTGGTCGAGCGTCAGATCACCAGTCGAGCAGCCGAGCCGGTCCGCTGCGAACTCCAGGATCTGGCGCAGCGCATCGGCGGCAGCCCGTTCGATCGCGAGCCCGGTCACGGTGGTGGCGCAGCTGACATGGGTGCCGTTGTTGAGCGGCGTGTGGTCGGTGTCGATCGCCCCGTAGCGCACCCGGTCGAGCGGCAGGCCGAGGGTCTCCGCTGCGATCCGGCAAAGCGCAGTCGTAGCGCCCTGACCGATCTCGACGGTCGCGGCGTTGACGATCGCGCGCCCCGATGGCAATACCTTGGCCAGCGCCTGGGCGTAGTTCGTGCCGCCGCCGTCCTTGATGCCGATGGCGAACCCCATGCCGCGCCGCTTTGTGCCAGCCACGGACGGGGCGCGCCTTCGATAGCCGAGGCGATCGACAACGGTGTCAAGACCAGCGAGCAAATCGCTGTCTATGCCACTGTCGCCGGGCTGGAACGGCTCGCCGACCGAGAGCAGGTTCTTGCGGCGGAACTCGTAGGGGTCGATCCCGAGCCGGCGCGCGATCATGTCGATCTGCGACTCCGAGGCAAAGCTCGCCTGGGTTCCACCAAACCCGCGGAACGATCCGGCCGGCACCGAATTGGTACGCACCGCATAGGCACAGGTCGCCACCGCCATCCAGCGATACGGGCCCGTAATGCGATAGCCGGCCTTGACCACGGTCATCGCGCTCGCATCCGAATAGGCGCCGGCGTCGAGTTGGATTTCGCTTTGCCGTGCAGTCAGCCGACCGTCGGCCATGACACCCGTATTCAGCACCAGGACGCCGGCGTGCTTGGTCAGGGTCAGGAGGCCCTCGTCAAGGCTGAGGCACAGTCGCACCGGGCGCCCCGCCTTTAGCGCCAGCAGCACAACGAGCGGCTCCATTTTGCAGAAACTTTTGCCGCCGAACCCGCCCCCGACATAGCTGGCATGGATGCGCACAATATTGGCCGGCCGGCCGAAGATGCGGGCTAAATCGTTGCGCAGGACGAACGGGTCCTGATTGCACGACCACAACTCGATCTGCTCGCGGCTTGCCCGCGCGACATTGACGTAGGGTTCCAGGTGAAAGTGGTTGATCCGCGAAAATGTAAAACGGTCTTCGAATACGTGATCGGAGCCGGCGAGAACAGCCTCGACGTCGCCATTGCGGTAGCCGAATTCGGACAGCACGTTAGGGCGTGGCTCCTTCAGGCTGGTGACGCCGTCACCCACAGGGACCGCGGCACCCCCGGCCGGTGCCTCGAACAGAAGGGGGGCGCCCTCAGCCAGCGCCTCTTCGACGGTCATAACCGCCGGCAGCGGCTCGTACTGCACTTCGATCAGGTTGAGGGCGCGGTAGGCGGTTTCCTCGTCGATCGCCGCGACCGCCGCGACCATGTCGCCGACATAGCGCACTTTGTCGATCGCGATGACCGGCTGGTCGCGGATCGCGACGCCGTAGTACGGGTCAGGCAGCCGTACCGCGTCGGCGCCGGTTACGACGGCGGCGACGCCAACTAGAGATTCGGCGGGCCTGGCATCGATAGAGCTGATGCGGGCATGCGGGTGCGGGCTGCGCAGCACCTTGGCATGCAGCATGCCGGGCAGGCTTAGATCGAAAGTGTAGCGAGCCGCGCCCGTGACCTTGTCGGGGCCGTCGAGCGGAATGACCGGCGTGCGGAACGGAGACGGGCTGCCCTCCATTAGCTGGCCCCGGCCTTGGCCGCCGTGCGGACGGCCTCGATGATCATCTGATAGCCGGTACAGCGGCACATATTCGCATTGAGCCATTGCCGGATCAGCGGCTCGTCGGGGTCCGGATGGCGCGCCAGCAATGCCTTGACCGATAGGATCATCCCCGGCGTACAGAAACCGCACTGGAACGCGCCATGAGCGAGAAATGCCCGCTGGACCGGGTCCAGCACACCGCCGGCGGCCACCCCCTCGATCGTGGTGATTGGCCTACCGTCCACCTCGAAAGCAAAGGTGGTGCAAGCGGTCGCCGGCATGCCGTCAACCAGCACCGTGCAGGCGCCGCATACCGCCTGATCGCAGCCGATCTTGCAGCCAGTCAGCTGCAGTTCGTCGCGCAGCAGATCTGCGAGGATGCGGCGCGGCGGCACATTGAGCCGATGGGTGCGGCCGTTGACGGTAAGGGTGATGTCGATCGGCTGGCTCATGCGACCGCACACAGGTTGCGGCGCAACAGAACCTCGATCATCCGCCGTCGGTAGCCCGAACTGCCATGGTGGTCGCCGAGCGGTTCAGGCAGGCCAACGGCAACAGCCTGCGCGAGCGGCGCGGCGCAGTGCGCCAGCTCGGCCGGCAGCAACGGCGCGTCGAAGGGCAGCTTTGCAGCGATCGGCACGGGATAGGCGCAGCCGATCGCCGCCCGGCCGCCGGTGATGCGGCCATCGGCAAAGTCGAGGCCGAGCGCCAAGCTGACGATCGGGCGCAGCGAGCGGTCGAAAAGAAGCCGAACCGTGCTGCCGGATCGAAAGACGATCGTAGTCAGTAGCCCGACATGGCTGGCGACGCCGTCGGCCGCCGCAACCACGATTGTGCTGCCGTCGAGAGCGAGGAAATGCATCTGGGCCTCGGCGGCCATCGCCGCCAATGCGAAATCGTAGGTCGGATCGCCGGCCATGATGTTGCCGCCGATGGTGCCCTTGCAGCGGATCCGGATATTGGCGACATCGGGCCATGTCTGCGCCAGCGAGGGCAGTCGCGTCCGAACCTGCGGCGAGTTCGCGAGCTGGTCGTGGGTCACCAGTGCGCCGAGCTGCAGTCCTCCATCCTGTTCCTCGATGCGATCGAGACCGTCGATACGGCCCAAATGGATCACCTCGGTAACCGAGACGCCAAACTTCATCCGGTTTACCACATCGATGCCGCCGGCCATGAATACGGCGCCAGAACCGGCCGCTGCCTTCAGAGCCACCGCTTCTGCCCCGCTACGCGGCCGGTGCAACCGAAATTCCGCGATCAGCTTGCGCGAACGGTGCACCGCAAGGGAAGTCGCCGCGGCGAGCGGCATCATATCACGCCCCCGACCGGCATTTCGCCGCCATACCACCGTTGCACCGCCATTTCGCCTAGCGCGACGAGGCCGAATAGCGCAAGACCGATCCCGCAGAGCAGAACAATCGCGGCCAGGACTGTTGCCGTCTCGCCCGCTGAGGAGGCGAACATGATGATATAGCCGAGCCCAGCCTGAGCGGTGATGAACTCGCCGACGATGACGCCGATCATCGCCATCGTCACTCCGACCTTCATCCCGGCGAAGACAAACGGCGTTGCATAGGGGAACCGCGCCAGGCGGAACATTTGCCACTCGCTGGCCGTCAGCGAGCGGCATAGCTGCAATACCTCGGGCTTGGCGCTGACCAGCCCGGTTGCGGTCGAGATCACGACCGGGAAGAATGCGATGAAGACCGCAACGACGATGCAGGACTTGCTGCCGACGCCCAACCACACGATGAAGAGCGGCGCCAGCGCGATTTTCGGGATCAGCTGAAACATGACAACATTTGGATAAAACGCCTCGCGCACCCAGGCAGAGAAGGTGATCGCGACCGCGAGAGCGACCCCGAGCAAGGTGGCGACGACGAAGCTGATGATGGTTTCCAGGGTCGTCGGCACGGACTGCTGAAACAGGATCTTCCAATTATTCGACAGGACCGACCAGACCGCCGATGGCGGAGGCAACAGCGCGGGCGAAATCCGGCTCGCACGGCAAAAGAATTCCCAGGCTATTAGAACCGTCAGCGCACAGCCGAGCGGCAACAAGACAAGCCGGCCCAGGCGATATTGCCAGCCGCCGGCACCCCGGCCGTCGACCTCGACCGGGGAGCTGGTGGTCTCCTGGAAAATGGCCATCCGGCGAAGTCAGCCCGCCTACTTGGCGGGTTTCCGAGGAGGTACCGCGGAGCCGGGGCTCACTCGGCGGCAAGTGCCATGACCGGGTGCAGCGCTTGCGCGAGCGTCTGCTCGTAGGCCTCGAGCCATGGCTGACCCTCGGGCGCGATCAGGTCGCCCGACCGTGCGCCGCCGCTGACATCGGGATCGTCGACGCCGGACGGGACCGTCCCCTTGTCCTGTAATGCCCGGACGGCGTCCATCAGGCGGCGCCGCGTCATGACGATCATCCGGTCGCTGGGAGCTAGATTTTCCAGCGTGCGATCGGATATGTCGCCCATGCTCTCGGTAACTGCCGAGTCCTGCGGAAACACGCCGTCAATGCCGGTGTAGCTGATCGTGCGTTGCGCCTCCCGGTCAATCAGATAGTCGTTGGCTTGGTTGGCAACCGCGCGCCACCGACCGAACCAGTCGGCGGTGTTCGGCAATGTCGGACTTACCCGGTCAAGCAGCGGCAGCGGCTCGCCTCTCTTGTTGGAACTGAGCACCGGGGTTTTGCGGGTCCAGCTGAAGGTGAACGCCATCGTGTGGGTGTCGTCCATTGGGACCCAGCCTTGGGCGAGCACGTTGTCGGCCAATGGACCGTTCGGGAACAATGTCCAGAACGGAAACGCAAAATGGGCAAAGCGATAATAGACGTGGCCCGGTTGGGCCGGGCGATAGGCCGCATACATCGTGCCCCACTCGGTCGGCTGCGCGTGGTAGCGCGGGGCGCGATCGGTGAATTGAAACCGTTCCAGGTGATCTGGGTCGATGTCGTCGATCGTGACCTTGCCGGTATGCAAAAAGCTGAAATGCGAGGTGTCGATGTCGCCTTCCAGCGCCTGCAGCCAATTGCACTCCCGCTGCCGGGCCCAGAGGTTGGTCTCGCCGGGCGGGCACAGCATTGCCTCGAGTGCGGGCAGCGGCGGCGCCACCTCGCGTTCGCCCATATAGACGTAGACCAGTCCGCCGCGCTCGGCCACCTTGTAGGCCTTCGCCTTGACCTTTTGCCGAAAGTCCTGGTCTGCCGGCAGATTAGGCATATCGAGGCAATTGCCGGCGACGTCGTATTTCCAGCCGTGATAGATGCAGCGCAGGCCGCCTTCCTCGTTGCGCCCAAAGAACAGCGAGGCACAGCGATGCGGGCAGCGGTGATCGAGCACGCCGACGCGCCCTGCGCTGTCGCGAAAGGCAATCAATCGCTCGCCCAGCAGCATCAGGCGCACCGGGTCGCCGTCGGCTGCTAGTTCCGACGATAGGCAGGCCGGCACCCAGTATTGCCGCATTAGCGCGCCCATTGGGGTGCCGGGGCCAACACGCGTCAGTAATTCGTTTTCCATCTGAGAGGTCATGTCGAGGGCTCCTCCAGTCCAGGATCAAGAATAGGCGTCGGTCAGCTCAGATATTTGTCGAATTCGGAGACCCGGGCGCGGACATCGGTCCATTGGGGCGCGCCGAGCTTGATCTTGCCTGCGAAGCGGTTCGTGAAAATGGCGTCGGGATCGGGCCGCTTGGCTCCGGGCTCCATCAGGTAGCGCATGACGAGATCGGTCGTCTCCGCGTAGGCGGCCGGGTCTGACCACCCCAGCCCGTTCTCGTGCGCCTCCGGCCGGTCGATGCCGTGCTGCCACATGCCGAGCCCAATGCGGGCGAATTCCTTGGAGCTGGGGTTGAGCGCCATCTCGGGCACTTCCTTCCGGAACAGCTCCAGCGAGTCCTGCGGATTGGTCAGAGTATAGGCGAGCGCTTCGAGCAGGCCGTCGGTAATCGCCTCACACAGCGCGGGATCGGTTTCGAGCGTCCTTCTCTGGGTCGCGATCGTCTGACCGTGATTGCGGATGCCGGCCGCGCTATACAGCATCCAGCGGCTCGGCACGCTTTTCGACAACATCATCGACCCGCTGCCCAGGGCGAAGGAAGTGATCGCGTCGACTTGCTTCTCCATCAGCACGCGCTCGAGCACCTTGTTGTCGACATGGACGAACTCGATCGAATTAGCGTCAAGCCCAACCTTGTCGGCATAGGCGGGGAAGAACGGGAATTCCCCGGAGGTCGGCACCGAGGCAATCTTCTTGCCCGCAAGATCCTGAGGCTTCAGGATCGGCGAGTCATCGAGCACCCCCACTCCCATCGTCGAATCATAATCGCAAGTGGCCAGTGCGATCAGCGGCAGGTCCTTGGCCACGGACAGGATCAATGGCGGGACCGCGACAATTCCGAAGTCGAACTGGCCGGTCGCGATGCCCTGCGCCGACGCCATCGAGCCGAAGCCCCGCGTGATTTCGAGGTCGATCCCGCGCGGCTTCATCGTCTTCGCGTGCGCGACGAAGACGTAAACAAAGTTGCCTTGCGCCAGCCAGGCCAGGGTGAATTTAACGCTGCGAGGTTCAGCAACGGCCGGCATCGGCAGCAAGGCGGCGCTCGCCGCCGTCCAGGTAAGAAAGCCCCGCCGCGATATTCCGCGTCTCATTGTCATCTGACCCGTCCCCGGCGTCATCGCCTGCCATAAGACCGATGCACCAACTCCTCGGCGAGTGCTACTGCGCCGAACAATGCTACGCCGATCACGCACAGCACTAAGAGCGCCGCGAAAATGAGCGCAGTTTCCATTCGCGAGCTGGCGTACAGGATGTAGAAGCCAAGCCCTGCCTGCGCGGAGATGAATTCGCTGATGATCACGCCGATGACCGCCATGGTCATAGCGATCTTCATGCCGCTGAAGATTGCCGGCAGCGCGAACGGAAAGCGCACCATCGCGAAGCATTGCCATTCGGAGCCGGTTAGCGAACGGCACAGCCGCAACGCCGAGGCTTCGATATTGGCGAAGCCGACCACGGCCGAGATCACCACCGGAAAAAAGCTGACAAAGGCGGCAAAAGCGACGCGCGACCCGCTGCCGATGCCAAGCCACACGACGAACAACGGCGCAAGCGCGACCTTCGGGATCAGCTGGAAAAGGACTAGATTGGGATAGATCATGTCGCGCAGGAACGGCGAATAGGCGATCGCGATGGCGAGGCCGACCCCGAGTGCCGATGCCGTAAAAAATGCCATCAGCGTGTCGAGCGTGGTCGGCACCGCGTGATGCAGCAGCACCGGCAAGACGCGCCACAGCTCGTGCCCGATCGCGATCGGCGGTGGCAGAATCACGGCCGGTACGCGGAGGCCCGTGACGACAATCTGCCAGACGAGGAGCACCGCGGCGGCTGTCGCTAGCGGCAAAATGACGGGCCGCAGCTGTCGTAAGCGCGGCCCGGTCAGCACCGCTTTGCCGGCCAGCAGAGCGGGTGCGATGCCAATCCGCGGGGCGACGGGGTATACGGCAGTCATCCGACCAGCTCCGGGCGTGCGAGAGTTGTCTCGGCGCGATGCCCGTTCGGGCGATTATGGCTTTGCTCAATCCGCCCGCGCAGATGGCCACAGATCTCGTTGAACTCACGGCTTTCCCCGAGCACCATCGAGCGCGGCCGCGCGAACGGGATTGTCAAATCCTCGACGATCGTCGAGGGCCGCCGTGTCATGACCAGGACGCGGTCGGCAAGAAACACCGCCTCGCGGATGCTATGCGTCACGAACAGTGCTGTCTTCGTATATTGCTGCCAAAGATCCAGCAGCAGCTCATTCATCTCGTCGCGGGTGATCGCATCGAGCGCGCTGAACGGCTCGTCCATCAGCAGAAGTTCGGGATCGTACACGAGCGTGCGGCAGATCGCGACGCGCTGGCGCATCCCACCCGACAGTTCGTGCGGCTTCTTGTGCATGAAGCCGTCGAGGCCGACCCGCTCCAGCAGCAGCTGCGCACCAGAGCGATAGGTATCCAGCGGCCGCTTCAGGACACGGAGCGGGAACAGCACGTTGTCGAGCGCGCTCTTCCACGGTAGCAGCGTCGGGTCCTGGAACATAATGCCGATGCTGGTGCGCGGCCCGGTCATCGGCGCGCCGCCGACAGCGATATGGCCCGATGTCACCGCTTCCAGGCCGCCGAGCATCATCAACAAGGTGCTCTTGCCGCAACCTGAGGGCCCGAGGACCGCGACGAACTGCCCACGCGGCAGGGTGAAACTGACAGAACTCACTGCCTCGATCGCCCCGGCCGTGCCGGCGCGGAAGACCTTGCTGACCTCGGCAACCTCGACGTACCGTTCGCGCTCGACGACCGGCATGGCTCGCTCCTTCCGCCCGCATCCTCGCAAGCGACGTGCCAGCGATGTGCCGAGAGTTTCGCCTTGCCGGGTCAGCTGACGTAGGGACGGAATTCCTGCGCGTTCTTTTGCGCTTGATCCCATTCCGCCGATGACAATTTGAGGCCACCGACAAAGCGATTGGTCATCATAGTGGCGATTTCCGGCCGCCGGTCGCCTTCATGCGCCAGGTATTTCATCACCAGATCCGTCATCGCCTCGTAATCATTGGGTTCCATGTAGCCCATCCCGTTCATCTTGATGATCTCGCGGGCGGCGACATAGATCAGGATGCCGGTGCCGACCCGGATCTGCTCGCGCGCCTGCGCGGCGAGTGCCATTTCCGGCACCTGCTTGAAAAACACCTTCATCGCCTCGCCAGGATCAAGAATTGTCGCCTTTAAGCCTTGCAGGATCCCATCGACAAAAGCCGCGCACAATTCGGGCTCCTGGGCGACGCGCGCCGACTGCGTCATGACGGTGGTGCCGTAATTGAGGATGCCGTAGTCGCTGAACAGCATGAAATGGGCATTCACACCGGTGGCGGCGTAGCTCGGCATCGCGCTGCTGGCAAAACCCGAGATCGCGTCTACCTTGCCTTCGGGTAGCAGCCGGTCACGCACCTTATTGTCGACCTGGATTCGCGTGACTTTCGACAAGTCGAAGCCGGCCTTTTCGGCAAACAGCGGCAGAAAGGGGTAATCGCCGGAGGTCACCACCGAGGCCATCGTCCGCCCCTCGAGATCCTTGGGGGTCTTGATCGGTCCGTTGTTCAACACGCCGATGCCCATCGTTGCGTCATATGCGCAAGCGGCGAGCGCCACCGTCGGCAGCCCTCTGATGGTCTGGAGGATCGCGATGGACGGAGTGCACATGCCGAAATCGAACCGGCCTTCGCCGATCGCTTGCACCGCGGCGACCGACCCAGACCCACGCGCGATATCGACATCGAGCCCGTGCTTTTCCCAGAACCCCATGCCCTTGGCAACAAAGGTGAACAGATTGCTGCCCTCGGCGACCCACGGCAATGTGAATTGGATCGATTTCTTGCTCTGGGCGAAGACGAGACGCGGACGGGCGATTCCGCTGGCGGCGCCCAGAGCGGCTGCGCCCGTACCGCCAAGAAATCGGCGGCGCGACAATCGGCCTTCGATGTTCATGACCTCTCCACCAGCGGCTGTGCGACGAGAAGGCTCGCAGAAAGCGTGCCATCCCGGCGCCGGCGTATGATCTTTATGGCTGGCGGCCGTTGCGTGCTTGGTTTCCTGTGACCAGAGAGGGATTGCCTGGCACACCTTATGTTGCCAAAACGCAGCCAGCGCCGATGCGCGCCCGCGAAAACCTCGCTCCAGGGTGTAAGGCCGCGCTTGTAAGGGGAGACCAGCCGATGGAATGCCTCCTTCACCGTGTGCCGATGCGCGATCCCGGCGACGCCTCCGCGATTCTGCGGTTGATCGACGAAGGGCTAATCTCGCCGCACGAAATCGTTGCAGTCTTCGGCAAGACCGAAGGCAATGGCTGCGTCAACGACTTCACCCGCGGCTACGCGACGGTGGCCGTGTCGGTCGCCTTGGCGAAGTATCTTGGTATCTCCGCCGACGAGGTGCCCTCGCGCGTCGCAATGGTGATGTCAGGCGGCACCGAGGGCGGATTGTCGCCGCATTTCCTGGTGTTTGCCGTTCGCGAACGCGATGTAACGCCCGGAAACCTCAAATCCTTGGCGATCGGCAGAGCGTCAACACCGGCGCTCTTGCCCGAGCAAATCGGCCGCATGTCTCAGGTGGACGCGACGGCGACCGCCGTGCGCGAGGCGATCAAGCGAGCAGCAATCGCCGATGATGCCGATGTCCATTGGGTCCAGGTCAAGTGTCCTCTGCTGACCAAGGAGCGCATAGTCGAGGCCCGGTCGCGCGGCGAGATCACTACGACGGATGATCCTTATTCGTCCATGGCCTTGTCACGCGCAGCCGCGGCGTTGGGGGTGGCAGTCGCCCTAGGCGAGGTCGACTCCGCGAGGCTCGATGACCAGGCGATAGGCCGCGATTTTGGTCTGTGGTCATCCTGTGCCAGCGCCTCGGCCGGCGTCGAGCTAATGCACAACCAGGTCATCGTGCTCGGCAACAGCAGCGGATGGTCGGGCGATAACATCATCGCCCATAGCGTAATGCGCGACTCAATCGATCTCCCGAGCCTGATCGATGTCCTAAGTGGGCTGGATTTCACCCTCGCGGGCCAGTTGGACGAAGCAGCGGTCCCACGGATTCGAGCGGTGTTTGCCAAAGCCGAGGCATCGCGCAGCGGGATGATCCGCGGGGCGCGCCACATTATGGGGGATGACAGCGACATCCAGGCCAGCCGCCATGCTCGTGCATTCGTTGGCGGCGTGCTCGCAGGAATCATCGGTCGCACCGATTTATTTGTCTCGGGCGGTGCCGAGCACCAGGGACCCGACGGTGGCGGACCCATCGCAGTAATCGCTCGTCGCCGCTGAAAAGCCCGCCCATTGGTCCGAGAATTGCTTCGGCTGACCTGCGATGACATCGTCGTCCGAAGTGAGGCTTATCGCCCTTACCAAGACGTTCGGCCGGACGGTGGCGGTCGACGCGATTTCGGCCGAGATTCCGGGTGGCAGTTATTGCTGCCTGCTCGGTCCCTCGGGCTGCGGCAAGACAACGACGTTACGCATGATCGCCGGTCATGAGGTTCCGACGAGCGGCGACATCACCGTCGGCGGTGTCCGCGTGACCGACCTGCCGCCGGCGCGCCGGCGCACTTCGATGATGTTTCAGAGCTACGCCCTCTTTCCCCATCTGAACTGCGTCGATAACGTCGCCTTCAGCCTGCGCGTGCGCGGCGTGCCGAAGGTCGAACGCCGAGCCAAGGCGTGCGACATGCTACGCATCGTCGACATGGAGGAGCACGGGGAGCGGTTGCCGGCTCAGCTGTCGGGTGGGCAGCAACAGCGTGTCGCGCTGGCGCGCGCGCTCGTCACCAATCCCAGCGTGCTGCTGCTCGACGAACCGCTGTCGGCGCTCGACCCCTTCCTCCGCGAGCGCATGCGCGAAGAGTTGAAACGCTTCCAGCGCCAGTTCGGGATCAGCTTCCTGCACGTGACGCACAGTCAAGACGAGGCTTTGGCTCTCGCCGACCTTGTCGTCGTAATGAATGACGGCCGTATCGAGCAGGCGGCGTCGGCGCGCATGGTGTTCGACAAACCCGAAACCACGTTCGTCGCGCGCTTCATCGGCGGACACAACGTTCTACGTTGCACTGTCGAGACCGTCGACGCGAAGGGGGCTCGCCTCCGGGGTCCACAGGGGGTTGTGATTGTAACGGCAAGCCCCGGCTTGGAAGCAGGCCGGATTGTTCATGTCGCGATCCGAGCAGACCAAATGCACATAAAACAGGCAGGAAGGCGTCTGCAAGCCGTCGGCTCAGGCAACGGCCAGGCGCCGTCGCATCAGGGGCTCCAGTCGCGCGTCGCGTCCGTCGAGTACCATGGCTCCGTGGTCAAGCTGCGCCTCGAGACGGATTGGGCTGACGAGCTGACGATGACCCTTTCCGACCAATCCTTTGACACGGCTGCTTTAGCTGAGGGCGACGCTGTGGCGATAGGCTGGAACGATGCTGATGCGCACGTGATGAACTGAGACGAATCAGGGGAGTATGGCATGCATAAGAGAACGTCTCGACGCCGGTTTCTAAGGGGTACGGCAGCGACTGCAGGTTGGGCGCTTAGTGCGGGTGCAATCACCGGATTCCCGTTTCTTCGCGCGGCTGAGGGGGTCACCTTGCGAATTGCAGGCACCGGCGTCAATCAGTTCAAAGAACTCGCCGACAAGTGCAAAGAAGATCTGGGATTCACGGTCCAATACACGTCGCTGGTCTCCGACGACGTGGTGAAACGCGCCGTCACCCAACCGAGCTCTTTCGATCTGCTCGACTCAGAGTACTGGATGCTGAAAAAAATCGTCCCATCCGGTAATCTGCGCGGCATCGATGTCACGAAGATCAAATACTACGACGAGATCGTGCCGATCTTCACCAAGGGGGAGTTGCCGAACGGCAAAAAGGTGGCGATGCAAGGTATCTCGCCGATCAAAGTTGCTTATTTGAACGCGGAAAATACCAAGGACTTCGCTCCCGAGCCGTCGCAGTGGATGACGGTGATTCCGACCGTCTACAACGCGGACACCTTGGGCATCCGACCCGACCTGATCAAACACCCAATCGAGTCTTGGGGGGAGCTGCTCAATCCCGAATTCAAGGGCAAGTCCTCGATCCTGAACATTCCGTCGATTGGCATTATGGATGCAGCGATGGTCTGCGAGTCCAAGGGTCTGGTCAGCTATGGCGACAAAGGCAATATGACGACGGCGGAGATCGACAAGACCATAGCGGTGTTGACCGACGCCAAGAAGGCGGGCCAGTTCCGCGCCTTCTGGAAGGAATTCAACGAGAGCGTAAACTTGATGGCCTCGGGCGAGGTGGTGATCCAATCGATGTGGTCGCCGGCGGTCACCAAAGTGCGGCAGATGGGCATTCCCTGTGTCTACCAGCCGCTCAAGGAAGGATATCGCGCTTGGGCCGCCGGGCTCGGCATGCCGACTCACTTGCAAGGGCCGATGCTCGACGCCGCGTATGAATTCATTAACTGGTACCTGTCCGGATGGGTCGGCGCCTTTCTCAATCGACAGGGCTATTATACAGCCGTGCTCGATACTGCAAAGCAACAGATGAGCGCAGACGAGTGGGACTTCTGGATGGAAGGCAAGCCGGCCAAAGGCGAGATCCTCAGCCCGACCGGCGAAAAGATCGAAAGCGCCGGTACGGTGCGTGACGGTGGCTCGTTCTGGGATCGCATGGGCCGGGTCAGCGTGTGGAACACGGTCATGGACGAGGACCGCTATATGGTCCGCAAGTGGAACGAGTTCATCGCTGCGTGACAATCACTGTCCGACCTCCTGCCTCCGACATCGGCCATTGCGCTGCAGATTGCGGTAAGAATTCGAGTTCGAACGCTCGGTCTAGTGAAGCGGCCGCTGTGCGCCGCAAACTACCGATCGTTGCGTATCTCGAGGCGTTGCCGCTCACATTGGTGTTCCTTCTGTTTTTCGTTGTGCCGATCGCAATGGTCGTCGTGGTCAGTTTCTTCGGCTACGAAACCTATCGGATCTTGATCCCCGCCTTCACTCTCGACAATTTCCGGGACGTCTTTTCGGAATCGGTCACCTACCGCACCTATCTGACCACCGTGAAATTCTGCGCCATCGTGTGGGTGATTACGGCTATACTCGGCTTCTTCATCGCTTACTTTCTCGCCTTTCAGCTGCGGAGTCGAGTCTCGCAGACAGTGCTTCTCCTCATCTGCTCGATACCGTTCTGGACCTCGATCGTGATTCGCATGATCGCCTGGATCCCGCTTCTCGGGCGCAATGGCCTCGTCAACCGCGGGCTGCTGGGAATGGGCATCGTAGATGGGCCCCAGGAATGGCTGCTCTACTCCGAGTTCGCCGTCATTATCGGCTATGTCCATCTTTACACGCTAATGATGATCGTGCCGATCTTCAACTCAATGATGCGGATCGACCGCGCCCTGGTGGAGGCCGCCACCGACGCCGGCGCCAGTACACTGCAGGTGCTGTGGACCGTTATCCTGCCGCTGTCGAAATCAGGGATCGCAATCGGCTCGATATTCGTGATCGCCATGGTGATGGGCGACTTTGTTACAGTCGACGTGCTCGGCGGCGGGCAGGTCCCATCGGTTGGCAAGCAGATCGCTACCCAGCTTTCATATCTCCAATTTCCCCCGGCGGCTGCAAATGCGATTGTGCTGCTGCTGGCGGTGATCGCCATGATTGCCATCCTGGTGAGTGTCGTCGACATCCGCAAGGAGCTGTGAGGATGCACGGCGCCGCTCGTCCGCCGATCTTCTACGGGCTCTCGGCTCTCTTCGGGCTCTTTGTCGTGTTCCTTTACGGCCCGATCGCGACCGTCGTGGTGCTCGCCTTTCAGGGGCCGGAGGGCGGGCTCGTATTTCCGATGAATGGTGTATCGCTGCATTGGTTCGCTGAGCTGTTTCGGCCGCAGTCGATCGGCGACATCTGGGGAAGTTTCGATCGTTCGATCGCTCTCGGCGCAATGGTGATGGTAGCGACGGTGCTGTTCTCCCTCCTTGGAGGCCTCGCCTACCGCAGGCGTTTTCCCGGCGCCACCACCTTGTTCTACATCGTCATCGCCAGCTTGGTGATGCCGTCTGTCGTGGTCAGCCTCGGCATTGGGTCGATGTTCGAGATGCTCGGGATCGAGCGGACCTGGTACAGCTCGGCACTGGGCGCCCATCTCACCTGGACCTTGCCGTTTGGCCTGCTGATTATGCTGGCGGTGTTCAACCGTTTCAACCCGGCATATGAAGAAGCGGCTCGCGACTTGGGTGCACGAGGCTGGCAGACTGTTCGGTACATCGTTGTGCCAATTATCGCACCGAGCCTGGTCGGCGTCGCGCTTTTCGGCTTTACCCTGTCGTACGACGAGATTGCGCGAACCTCGCAGTCGGTCGGCGCGCTGAACACGCTGCCGCTCGAACTCGAAGCGATGCAAACGAATGCCACAACCCCGGTGATCTACGCCTTGGGTGCGACGACGACAGGGTTGTCCCTCTTTGTGATTAGTGCGTGTTTGCTGGGTGTCATGGCAGTGCGCCGAAGTCGCGACAGGTTCGGCTCGGACGCGGGCAAGGCTGTATGAGGGCAATATGTACCTGATCGGCGTCGATGTCGGCGGCACCTTCACGGACGTCGTGTTTGCCGACACGGAATCTGGCCGGACCTTGATCCACAAAACTCCAACGACACGAGACGACCCGTCGCGCGGCGTGGTCGCCGGAATCGGCGAGCTGTGTGCGCGTTTCGACCTGCCGCGCCCGGCAATCGACCATGTGCTGCACGGCACCACGATCGGCACCAATGCGGTGTTGGAGCACGATGGAGCGTTGACCGGCATGATCACCACTGCCGGCTATCGCGACATCGTCCATATCGGCCGCCACCAGCGCCCGCAGCATTATTCGATCCGCCAGGAAATTCCCTGGCAAGATCGGCCGCTGGTCCGACGTCGTCACCGCCTGACGGTATCCGAGCGCCTGACGCCGCCGCGCGGGGAAGAATTGGTTCCACTCGACGAGGAAGCGGTGCGCGATGCGGCTCGGGCGCTGCGCGCCGAGGGGGTCGAGGCGATCGCAATCTGCTTCCTGTTCTCCTATCTGAACGCTGCGCACGAGTCGCGTGCACGCGAGATTGTGGAGGAAGAATACCCGGATTGCTTTATCTGCACCTCGGCTGAGGTTGCGCCGCAATTCCGCGAATTCGAGCGGTTTACGACTGCTCTGCTCAATGCCTTCGTCGGACCGCGGCTGCGCGCTTATATCCGACGGATCGAGCGCAGCCTGAGCATTGAGGGCTTCGCTTCCGATCTTCATGTGATGTGCTCGAATGGCGGCGTGGCGACGCCGGCGACAGTGGCGAAGACCCCGGTATCGACCCTCCTCTCGGGACCGGCTGCCGGCGTTCTCGGGGGTGCCTGGAGCGGCGCGTTGTCGGGGCACGATCGGATGATCACCTTCGACGTCGGCGGCACATCGGCCGATATCGGTATCGTCATCGATGGCCGCTTTGCCGAGGCGACCGCCCGCGACACCTGGATCGGAGGTTACCCGGTGCTGGCGCCGATGATCGACATCCACACGATCGGCGCCGGCGGGGGATCAATCGCCCATGTTGACAGCGCCGGCGCCTTCCGCGTCGGCCCACGCAGCGCCGGGGCCCATCCCGGGCCGGCGGCCTACGCCCAGGGCGGCATCGAGCCGACCGTGACCGATGCCAATCTCGTGCTCGGCCGACTGGATCCCGACAATTTTTTGGGCGGGGCAATGTGGCTCGACCGCGCCGCCGCGCGGCATGCCATCGGCGGTCTGGCCGCGCGGCTCGGCCTCGGTCTCGATGAAGCGGCCGAGGGCATTCTCACAATCGTCAACGCCAACATGGCGAATGCGATCAGCTCGCGCACGGTGCAAAAAGGGCTCGATCCGCGCGATTTTGCGCTCGTCGCCTTTGGCGGCGCCGGACCGCTCCACGGCGCCGAGGTTGCCCATGCACTCGGCATCCCCCGGGTCATCGTGCCGGCCTATCCCGGCATCACCTCCGCAGTCGGGCTGTTGACCACCGACCTCAAATACGATGCCGTTCGCAGTGAATTCCAGGCCGGCGACACAGTCGATCTCGGCCGACTCGATGCCGATCTGGCGGCCATGCAGAGCGAGCTCGCGCGCCAACTTCTCGAGGACGGGATCGCGTCTGGCGATGCCACATTTGAGCGCTCGGGCGATCTGCGTTATGTCGGACAAGGTTATGAGCTGCGTGTCCCATTTCCGGACAGGCAATTGGAAGAGGCTGCGCTCTCACAAATTTTCGCGCGCTTTGCCGAGCTGCATCGTGTGGAGTATGGGCATGTGTTCGAAGAGAGCCCTATCGAGATTGTCAATATCCGTGTCACCGGCATCGGCCGTATGCCAAAGATCGCGGCGCCGCGTGTGGCCACCGGCGGCAGTCTCGCCAAAGCGTTGGTCAAGACTGCGCACTGCGTGTTTCGGTGCGACGGCGCGCTCGAAACGATGGCCACGCCGTTCTACCGGCGCAGCGATCTCCCGCTAGAGCAACCGATTGTCGGGCCGGCAATCGTGCTGCAAACCGATTCGACGACGGTCGTGCTGCCGGGTACCACCCTGATCGCCGAGGCGGGCGGCAATCTAATTCTTGGAATAAACCAGTAGCGCGACGGGAGGCATCGATGAAAGAGCCGCTGGCCACCGACTGCATCACCGCGAGCGTCGTGCAAGGTGCGCTCGAGAACATCGCGGTCGAGATGGGCTACAAGCTGATGCGGATGTCCTATTCGTCGATCATCCGCGAATCCGAAGATTTTGGCGCGGCATTGGTCGATGCCGAGGGCCGCGGGCTCGCCGAGTCGGCGCAGTCGACACCGCTGCAGTCGGGGCCCATTCCCGGTTATATCCGCGGCATACTGAAAGCACTGCGAGAGCGTAGGGATGCTGTCCGGCCCGGCGACGTGATCATGCACAACGACGCCTATGGCGGCGCCAGCCATGGACCGGACGTCGCATTCGCGGTGCCGGTATTTCACGACGGTCGGCTTGTCGCGTTCGCGGCGACGACCGCTCACCACCTCGATATCGGCGCGCTGAGCCCGGGCAGCTGCGGCATCGTCGATGCCATTGACGCCTATGCCGAAGGGCTCCAGTTCAAAGCCATCAAGGTCTATGACCGCGGCATCCGCAACGACGCGGTGTGGCAGCTTCTGCGTGACAATATCCGCGTCTCCGACCTCGTAGTCGGCGACATGGAGGCGCAAATCGCGGCCGCGCGGATCGGCGCTGAGCGGCTTGCCGCACTGATCGAGCATTACGGGTATGAACGGTTTACCGCGTCTTGCGATGCAGTGATGGATTACGCCGAGCGTCTCATGCGGCAGGCCATCGCGGCACTGCCCGATGGCGACTATACCGCCCGCACGATGATCGACGGATTTGTCGACAGCCCAGACCCGCAGAAGCGGCATTTGCCGATTATCGCCACGGTGCGGGTTCGCGGCGACGAAATAGAGGTCGACCTGACTGGCACCGCCGACCAGGTCGCCGATCGACCAATCAACATGCCGTTCCAGGGTACCGTCGATGTCGCCGTGTGGTTGACGGTGCGCTCGGTGCTGCTCGATACCGCCGTGCGCGGCCATGTCCCGGTGAATGACGGGTTGCTGCGTCCGATCAAGATCACAGCACCGCTCGGCTCGCTCGCCAACCCGATATTTCCGGCGCCGACGATTGCTCGCTTCTGTCCCGGCAACCAGCTCGCCGACACCGTGATGAAGGCGTTGGCGCAAACCGTTCCCGAGCAGGTCTCCGCCGGGATTGGCAATCTCAAAGTCATTGCCTTCTCGGGTATGCGGATGGGCAAGCATTGGGTCCACATGGAGATCTTCGAGGGCAGCTACGGCGGGCGCGCCGGGCTTGACGGAATGGATGCCGTCGATACCCTCTATGCAAATACGCGAAACAACCCGATCGAGGATATTGAAAGCCACTTGCCGCTGCGTGTCGCGCGTTACGAGCTGCGCGAGGGCGCCAGCGGGGCCGGGGAATGGCGTGGCGGCCTCGGTTCGGTGCGCGAGTTCGTCTATCTGAGCGATGGCGGTGCCTCGGTCGAAGGTGAGGGGCATGACTTCCCACCCTGGGGGTTTGCCGGGGGCAAGCCGGGAAAACCGGCCGAGCTAATGCTCATCCGGCGCGACGGGACCGGCGAGCTGCTGCCATCGAAAGTTCCACATATGCAGATCCACGCCGGTGAGCGGTTTGTTTGTATCGGGCCGGCTGGCGGAGGTTATGGTGATCCGTTCGCGCGAACGCCCGAGCGGATCCGCGAGGACGTTGCTGACGACCTCCTGTCGGCCGACGCGGCACGCCGGGATTATAGCGTCGTGCTGACCTCGCTCGGCGCCGTCGACGAGGCGGAGACATCGCGCCTACGCGCCAAACGACTCTGAACTAAGGGCTTGTCAGGAAATAAATGCGCAATCTGGGGGATGAGCATTCGGTGAGATAGTGTAGTTCCACTCGCCGTGGAATTCGGCGCGTTTGATATTAATTGTT
>Ga0306924_10001908_pt1 | contig 19358 bp, 24 predicted proteins | sample sta12Can44000111_FD_203756 | JGI IMG/M metagenome (GOLD analysis project Ga0306924, IMG submission 203756) | Lab enrichment of tropical soil microbial communities from Luquillo Experimental Forest, Puerto Rico - statanox.12C.anox.44.000.111 (v2)... | ecosystem: Environmental > Terrestrial >...
ACGGAGATGAATTCATTGGTCCTGACCCTGTGCCAGCGGAAGTTGCGAGGTAACCTGTATGTCGATCATCATACTGATGCGCCGGTCGAGCTGAAAAAAGGTCGCCGCTTTCTTCCCGGGCAAAATCTTTCGGAAGATCGGTACATACCTCTGGCGAAGCTTTGCCAGCTCGAGGTCCGTGTCCAGCCAGCGGCGAATAAGACTGTCCGCCTGATCATCGGTTAACGTTCCGTATTCGTTCGAATATTCTTTAATGATCGCCGCTCTCGTGTCGCTGATCTTTCCCGTATCGGCGGAGTATTGTTCAAATATCTGCCAAAAACTAATCGCTTCGCTATCCGTGAGCGTCAAATTCGCTGCGATGAGCTGCTTTTTGATCGAGCGAATATCTCTGCGTAGGAGCGCCAACTGTTGATCCGTAAGGGCGTCGGCAGTACTGTCGGCAGCGGAAGCGGTTTTTGATGATTGGTTCTGAGCGACCAGTCCAGGACTGCCGAAAGCGCATGACCCAACCAATATAAACACGGCAAAAGTGAGCGTTTTCACGGTATCCCCTCTTCTTCTATGGAGGTAGTAGCTGCATCGCACAACTTGGCACAGGCAGCGCCATCGGGGGAGGTGCAGTGCAACCGGCTTGCCAATCGAAGTCCAGCGCCAGGGACGCAAGGCGTTCATGCGAAACAGGGATACAGGGTTGGAGCGTCCTCGAGTTCGTGTGTGGCAGCGGAGCTGTCCATCGCTTAACGCTTTCGCTCGTGGGTGGGCACCTCATTCTGCGAAAACCAACTCGTCCCGGACCGTGAAGATAATGTCGAAACTGGAGCACAAGAATTGTGAATCTCGCGAACCAAGAGTGCTATCGCCAGGGAATGATTCCGAGAACGATCATCAGGACCGGCCAGGCCTTTAGAAATACCGTCTTCCGGCGGGTAGGCAACTCCGATAGGCCCTTAATCAAGCCTATACTGCAGCCAGCGATCGCAAAATGGAGATGCTCCGTCTGAATGTGGACCATCACGGCCATGTGACCGGGGCCGTGCATCCCGCTATGATGCTCGTGAAAAACAGCAGGACGGACCCAAACAGCGCAAGAAGCGGAAACGCCCAGCTCCCCCCAAGCGGCTTTCAAAATGCCTCTCGCGCGTTGCCTCTCAAGAATCCCAAGAATCAGTAGAATCGCTGCAAGTCTTTCGGATTGTGAGTGAGACAGTACGACCAGCTCTGGGGACCAAACGGCCAGAGCTCCGTGTCGCTGAAGACGAGCAGGAAAAGACCGGCAAGTAGAAAACAGGCAGGCCAAGCGTATCGCACCTGCGGCCAGCGCTGGCGCAGCGAAGCTTCCCCAAGAAGGAAGAGTCCCGCAAGGATGCCCAAGAAACCCGCCAAATGGTGATTGAACAGCCCCGTATGGTTTCCAGAAATGGGGCGTTCTGCAGAAGATTGTGGAGAGGCACATCCAGGCGAAACGCCCTCGTCGGCAGCGTGGGCAGAGTTGGAAAGGGTTGCTGCGGCGAAGTGGTCAAGGCCTCTCCACGGCGAACGTTAAAGCACTTCTCTTTCCAATCTCATTCGATGTTCCCGGTCTTCACCGGTTCACAGATAAGGAACGTCCGCAGGCGACGTAGCGGAAAAGAGATACTCCGTGATGCCCCTTTCGCCTTGCGGAAGCGCAAGGCGACTTCATGACCGAAGATGACCGACGAGGTTTGGACGCTTTGGTCAATTCCCTTGTCAGTGGCACTCGCGATGCCCGAAAGGACCGGGCGCATCGGCTTTTAGCGGAACCGCCAAGTCCCTTCCGTCCAATCAGTTCTCTCCACGTCGGAACCACCCACCCGCGCGCGGAACCTCGCCTGGGAATGGAAGCAGGAATGCATTCAGGGCACGAGTAGCACTGGGTAGCCGAATGCTGCGGAGTTCGGCCCCCGCGCTAGTAGGAACCGATGTCTGCAGTCGCTACTCATGCAACGGCCCTTTCTGTTCCGGCGTTTCCGTCGGCGGTCGACACGCACTGGGAGACAGTAACTTGCGAGGTGTGGAACCAACACGAGCACGCCAGCGAAGAACGCGAGCTGGTCTACGAGATCAGCTGGATTCCGGAGCTCGGCACATGGAGACGTTTTCTAAGGTCGCAGCGAAAAGTGAAAAGCTGACGACGCCTTGCCCTGCAAACCCCGCGTTATCATGGTGCAAGTACTTACAATCTCAGGAGTCACCTAGATTTTCAAGAATCTGCGTACTCCTCAAAGGCCGCATTCGCGAAGAGCTTTTGCCTTCACGTCTCCTCATGGTGCGAATAACCAGTACTTCACAACCCCCCACACCAGCGGCCCCGCCAGGCAAATGCCAGTCACCATTGCCACCAGCACCTGACCGCCGGAAAGGTTTAATTCACGCGCTATGCCGTCACGTCGCGCGAACACGAACGCTAGCTCTAGGAAGCCCCGCCGGGAATTATCGGCTCGCTCGTCATTCATCGGCGTCGACTTTATTGTGGACCGCGGTGGAAGCGACTGCGGCATGTGTGGAAAAATACTGGTCCAGGCCTCTCCGAACCTCGCTTAAGCCACTCTGGACATTGCGGTCCAGAGCAGCGACGATGGCCGAAACGTTTTTTCCATCAACGGGTTCGTCGTGCGAGTACGAGCGTTCCCAGACGATAGTCCCTGTTTTGGAGTCGCGTAGCTCGAAATCGAAGGCCACGCGAGCTACCAAACCGTTACCCTCGATCTCCCGGAATTCATATAGTCGTCCTCGGAGGACATAGTCCCCGCGAACGTCGCTCCGCAGCGAATAGATGTGCTCGTACCTGCCGGATAGCTGGAGCTCCCGGAGAAGCACATCGTGGATCATCTCGGCTGGCGGCTCGGCCCATCTCCGATATTCATATGTTCCCATCGCGTCGCCATTGGCGCTGTAGACGATGCGGTCGTCTCTGTATAGGTGCGAGGTGGTAATCGAGCCCAGCAGCAGAGTGACGCGGTAAGGGGCCGGATCTACGTCGGGCGCCTGGTTACCGGGAACCGATAGCTGATAATACTTGCTTGGCCTTGTGGCGCCACAGCCATTCAAGAGGCCGAGACCTAGAATTAAGACCGGAAAGATACTCTTGTGTTTCATTGTTGTTCTCCTGGATTGTGTTCGCGCGGACTGCTCGCGCGGATGAGCGTGTAGGGGCGAGTCTTGATGGTCGCCGTGAATTCTTTCAGGTTTTCGGTAACATGCCGCATGTTGTCGAGCAGTTCGTCGATATTTGCAGAGTTGACGTCGAGGGTTTGGTCGAGCCGGGCGGTAGCGTCCGTCATATTGGTAAGCGTCCGCCGCAACTCCACTACGGCCTTGCGAACATCGGCGCGGTTCTCGCCGATCACGGCATCGACGTGACCCAGAGCCTGGTTTGCCTCCGCAGAAGTCTTTCGAAAATCGTCGAGAAGCGGTTGCAGTTTCTCGCTGACGATGTTCACGTTTTGAAGAGTTGATTTGATCTGAGGACGATTTTCTTCAAGCATCCCGCGGGCGTTAGCTAGGGTGGCGGCAAGGTTTTCGCGATTCTGCGGGCCAAGCAAATCGTTTACACGGGCAATCGTCTCTTTTGCCTCCGACGCCCGATCGCTCAGGTTATGAAGCAATTCCTGAGCTTGCGGGTTCAAATCATTGAGCTGTGCTGTCAGAGCGTTGAAGTCCACATACTTCTGCGAAGGAAGCAAGGCGCCGATGGGTGCTCTTGGCGCTTGTGCGCTGCCGGGGAAAACCTCGACGTGATTGTCTCCCAAGGGGCTCATACTCATGATCTTGACGTTGCTGTCAGTTTTAACGGGGAGGTCGGACTCAACGCTGAAGACAACATCCAGCCGCGTGGGATCCTGCGGATCGAGCTTCACACTGTCGACGCGCCCTACTTTGGGTCCTCCTGCGAAGCGCACGGTCGCGCCGGGCTCAAGCCCACCGGCATATGGAAAATAGGCATGAAATCTTTTCGTCGATCGCCCAAGGGCGCCGCTCATGGCAAACACGGTGGCAAATAACACCGCCACGGCAAAGAGCACAAACAAACCAACGAGTACCGATTCCCGCTTAGATTGCATCACAATCCTCTCTTTCCTACGACTCGCTGTGTTGGGGGAGATCTGCGGTGAGCATCTGCAAATAGTCCATTTCCCCAGAAATCTCGGGCTCGGCGATCCTGTCGAGAAATTGCCGCACTCTCGGCTGAGTGCTGCCACGCATCTCCTCGGTCGTACCCAAAGCAACGATGTTGCCTTTATCAATTAAGAGCATTCGGTCGGCGATCAAAAATGCGCTCGCCAGTTCGTGCGTGACCACGATGATGGTCATGCGAAAGGCACGCTTGAGCTGCAGAATCAACTGATCGATGCCGGCTGCGATGATTGGGTCCAGTCCCGCCGAGGGCTCGTCGAAAAACAGGATTTCCGGGTCCAGCGCCAGCGCACGAGCTACGGCCGCGCGTTTCTTCATCCCACCGCTAAGCTGCGAAGGCGCGAAATACTCAAATCCCTCAAGCCCGACCTGCTCCAGCTTCAGCCGCAGGATGATTTCGATCGTGGAGTCTTCCAGCCGGGTGTGTTCTCGGAGAGGGAGGGCCACGTTTTCGCCCACGGTCATCGAACCGAATAGGGCTCCGCCCTGGAAAGACATGCCAATCTTTTTTCGAATCTCATCCATTTCTGCCGCCGAGGCCTTCGCGAGATCCCGGCCTTTGACGAGGATCTCTCCCGAGCTGGGCTTTTCAAGCCCGACGAGCGTTCGAAGAAGAGTGCTTTTACCGGAACCGGAACCGCCCAGGATAACCAGCGTTTCGCCTCGCAGGACACCGAAGCTGATGCCGTGAAGAATCTCTCGATCCCCGTAACTTACCCGCAGATTGCGCAGCGAAATCACGTGTTCGCTAGGGGAGCCGGGAACGATGTTTTCTGTAGTCATTGACCGCCTGCGAAAAAGAAAAGCGTTGTAAAGAACAAGTCCACTGCTACAACCAGGAAAATGGACATGACCACAGCCCGGGTAGTGGACCGGCCTACCTGCTCCGCGCCGCCGCCCGTCGACAGCCCTTCGAGACATCCGACGGCCGTGATGGTGATGCCGAACATCACACTTTTGATTAGGCCCGTGGTGATATCCCGCAGCAGGAGAGAGTCGATCGACGCCTTAATGTAGCGAACAAAAGTGAAATCCGCTTGAGCCACTCCGAAAAGCGATCCTCCGAGAATGCCCAAGGCGTTGGCCCATATGGTCAGGCAAGGCAACATCACGGCCATGGCCAGAAACTTTGGGGCAACGAGAAAGCGGATGGGACTAATGGCCATCGTTTCGAGCGCGTCGATTTCCTCGCTCACTTTCATGGTTCCCAGCTCGGCGGCAAACGCAGAACCGGAGCGTCCGATCACAACGATGGCGGTGACCAACGGCCCGAGCTCCCGGGACATGGAAACAGCGACGGCGGTAGCGACCGCGCTAATCGCTCCAAATCTGCGAAGCTCGTAAGCCGCCTGGAGCGCCAGGATCAGCCCAATGAAAAAGGTAATCAGGGATAGGATCGGCAAAGCGCGGACACCGGTGTCCATGGCTTGTGATATCGCGCGCTGCAGGCGCATGGCCTTTCCTTGAAACGGGGCCACGAGCGTGTAGTACGCCGCCCGTGCTCCGAGCGATGCAAGGGAGCCGAAATAACTAAGGGCGTCCAGAGTATTGCTGCCGAGTTGAGACACGATCGCCATGTTAGGAAGCCAGCGCCTGTTCCTCGTTGTCGTAAACCTCAAAGACCTTAATGAGGCGGGAGAGTTGCAGAACCTCCCGCGCGGACGTGCTTAGACCGAACAAGATGAAACGCGAACCGAGATCGCGCGACGCTTTCAATCCCTCGACGAGGGAAGCGACACCGGAGCTATCGATGTACCGCACTTGGCTAAGATTGACCACCACACGCGCGGTGTGGCTCCTCTGTATTTCCCGCAAGACCGACTGGCGCACTTCCCATGAGTTCGCGAAGTCGATGTCTCCTGAGACATCGAAGATCGTGGTCTTGTCTTGCCGTCTGGCTGAAATTTGCACGGTCTCTCCTCCGTCAGAGAGCGTTGTTCGTCTGCGCAAGATACTTGACGAGTCGAAGCCGGTTCGTAGGACCGTTGCGCGTGAACTCCACGGTGTCCATGGCCTGGTGGATTAAGTGCAAGCCCAATCCTCCCGGTCGTATTTCGTCGAGGGACCGTCCGTGCAGTTTGCTTGCATGAACTTGCGCACCGCGGTCGCAAAGCAGGATTTCGAGCCCCTGTTGGACTTGGCCGTGATAGTGGCGCTGTGCTCTTCGAAAGTACATGGCGATCGCTCGGTCGGGACGATTGCCGTAGGAATGGCGCATGATGTTGGTAACAGCCTCATCGACCGCGCGGGTGATCGACCTGCATTGCACGTCCGGGAACCCCAGAGTCTCGGTGAGCCGCTCGACCGCTGCCCGAACGACGGAGAGCCACTTGGGATTGCTGTACAAAGCCAACATCAACAAAAGGCCTCCTTGACATCCGTGCTTTCGTTCCTGGTCATTACTCGCTCTCGGGCGAGAAAAAGTTCTCGTGAGCAACATGGGCGGCCTTCTTGGCGAAGTCATAAGTAGCTTTGAGATTCCCGCCAAAGAACCGGACCTTGCCGGTTACGTCCTGCTCCAGAAGCGGCGTTCCGTCCGGGCTCGTGAACTGGCAATGAACCTTGATGGACGTGGCACCGGAAACAGTGGTTACCTGGCGGGCCCGCTCGCTGCCCGCCTTGAAACCCCGAACTGTGCTGCGGAGAACAACAAGGCTCGCGACACTCTTGGCGTTGCGGTCTCCGTCGCGATACACACGCGGGAACCCGTTTTTTTCGAGTTGGCGAATGAGGTTTTCGTAGAGGGCGACTTGGAATTCAGGGGGCAGCTGGATTTCGTCAGATTGAATCATCGCAACTTGCAGTGCTGCGGCCTTGATCTTTGTGGGCTGGTGTCTCTCGGCGAGCACAGGGCAGGCAGCGAAGAACAGTGTAAACATCGCCCGCCGGATACCTGAGGTGAGGACGCCTTTCATCGTTTCTGCTCCTTGTTGGGACGCGTGCAGGAAGGGGCGGGAGCAGCTGGAGTTGACTCTCCTGTGGTGGTTGTATGGGCCCCTTGTGCCACAAGATCTTTCTTGATCCTATCGGCTGCGCCAGCCGGCATCGTGAAGATGGCGCCGTGCAGGCCTCCGTCAGCATCGCGATACTGAACCGTCAGCGTATCGATTTTTGTGCGGAATAGACTTAGGAAGCGGCCGCCACCATACGGTGCAGCCATGCTCGCCATGCCGATCGTCTTGCCGACAGACTTTCGACTATCAGTCCCGGTGGCGACATCCAGGATGGAAGCGGCGCTTAGGTCGGCGCTTGCTTTGTTGTGGATGAAATGCAGGTATCCGCTTTCAACACTGAGAGTTCCCTTTGTATTGTCCCTCACACCTGTGAGGCCTGTTAGCTGGACCACCTTTTGGGGCTCTGCGACTTGTTGTGCGTTCCCGATGCAAACCATGAGCGCGGCAAGAGACAGGGCAGCCATAACAGAAATCGTCGTGCGTTTGAGCGTCATGCGTTTCTCCCCGATCATGAAATGCGACCCCTCGTCAGTGAACGTGCACCAGCATGAGAGAAATGTCATCGGTCGGCGGGCCGCTGCGCCAAGCGGCGACGCCGTCAAGAATGCCCTGCTTCATTTCCTCAGCAGGCAGGGCCGACGCTCGGCGTACAATTTCGCGAACACCTTCAACGCCGAGCATTTCTCCGCTGGAATTGAAAACTTCCGTAATCCCGTCGGTGTACAAGACAATGCGGTCGTCCGGTTCGAGCTGAACCTCGAAGCTGCCGGGGACGCCAACGACGTCGGGAAGCGCGCCGAGAAGCATGGTGCCGGACTCGAGCAGGACCGGAGTCTGGCCGCCGCGCGACAGCATTGCCGGAGGATGCCCGGCTCCGGCAAAGACCATGCGGCGTTGGTGTACATTGATGCGAACGGCGGCTAGAGTGACAAACATTCCGGAGCCGGCGATGTCTTCGATCAAGAAGCGGTTCAACTCCCCAAGCATGTCTTGGAAGGGCATACGGCTGCGCAGATGCGCCCCTGCCTCGGAGTAGATGCGGTTCGCCACCAGGGCCGAACCGATGCCGTGACCCGAGACATCGCAGACGAGTAAGCTAACATGCCCGTCATCGTGCGAGTTCACGAGCGCGAAGTCGCCTCCGATCGAGTGGACCGGGTGAAAAAAGTAGTCGACGCTCATTTTGTCGCAAACTAGGGATTTCGGTGCGAGGCTGTTCTGGACGCGCGCGGCGAGCCGGAGATCTTCCTCGATTTCCATCTGCCGTTTCTGAAGCCTGGCGTTGGCTGACCGAAGTTCCTCCTCGGCGCTTACCTGCCTAGAGATGTCGGTGAAGGTCACAACTCTAAACCGACCTCCAAAATTCTCAAGCGCTCGCGAACTGATGATGACGGGCAAGCGGCCGCCGTCCCTCTTAGGAAGGACAAACTCATAACTATTGCGCCCCTGCCGGAACGCGAGATCAATCTGCTTGGTGACGAAAGCCCACTCCAGCGAAGAATAGAAGTGAGCCGCATCAGAGCCGACCAGGGCTTGCCTCGGAATGCCGGTCATTTCAATAAAACGGGTGTTCGCAAAGAGAACCTGATGACGGTCGTTGGTTATGACCACCCCCTCGTTTAGCACCTCGAGCACAGCCTCCATCTGTGTGAACCATTTGGGCTTGCCTGTCTCGAGGAATGGCGGCAGCGCGGTCATGAGAGCGCGACTTCCAGGGACGAAATATCCATTGCTCTTGTGTCAAGGGGCTCAAAGTGTCCTTTGCCGGAAGAAAAAAGCGCTGAAGGTACTTTCTTGCGGAGACGGGCCACGAGTGAGCGCTGCGCATGATGCACGAGGTATCGCCTCGCCCGGAAAAGCCGGGCCTTGAAAGTGCCGGCCGGAACGCCAAGTGATGTGCATGCCTCTCGATTCGACATTCCGTTGTAATAGGTCATCGTAAACGCCTGCCGCAGCGCGGGTCTCATTTTTCCGAGCACGCTGTCGATCACCTGAAATGTCTCCGCCTCTGCGCAGAGCATTTCCGGATCCGGTTGTGGGGTCGGAATTCGCTCCGTCCAGGTCGTATCATCCGCAGTGCCAGGTTCCGAGTGTGAATCGATCCAGGACGGTTGCCGTTTTCGCTGGATCATCAGGGCAGCGTTCAGCACGATGCGCGTGAACCAAGTCGTAAGAGCGGAGCGGCCCTCGAAAGTACGCAAGTGGTTGAATGCAGAAATGGCTGCGTTTTGAATTGCGTCTTCTGCGTCTTCCCGATTTCGCAGGATGGCGTAGGCCATGGCCACGAATTTCGGGCGCGAGGTCAGTAGCATTTCCTCGAACCCTTCCAATTCTTGACCTCGTTGTGACGGGCAGCCAAACTTTCTCGAGCGGTTGATCATCAACCTGCTAGAAGCAGCCTTCGCCTTTCGGCTGGATGCTCGGAAGAAATGCGACCGGTTTTCTGCTCCTACGGCGGGGGCGCAGCTGCTCAGATTTACCGAACTAGATCGGCAGGTCATTAGCGATCTCCATCTTGCTCCTTGCTCCCTGAAGCATCTGTGTGCCCAACGCGAGCCGGCGCCTGCGAATCCGACTATCCGTCCTGTTTTCAACAAAAAGAAGACACGTAGGCTCCTAGCCGCATAGCGAGGAATTTACCGTCACCCAGCAGTCAAGGCGGGAGTGTGACGGTAACGTCCAGTTCGTGACGCAGCGTAACTTGGAGAACGCCTCGCATTCTCTTCATTTGCCCGCGACTATCAACTAGATACTCGAACCGAATGGGTCTACGTATTTGGCAGGAGCGTTGCAGCAGCCCCGTGTGGGAACTGCCTTTAGGAAAGAGTTGTGTGGACAGTGGCTTGGTCCGAGAATCAATCAGATTACGGACTCCTTGGGAAGACTCGCAAGCAGATCCCTTTATCCGACATAAATCCTTGGGTTATCAGGGAGTGTCGATTACGCTGCGCTTCAACGGTTTCTTAGGAAATGCTAGGTCACCCGCAGCTATCTTCCTGGAGTTATTAGCACCCACTAGCGACAAAACCTCAATTTTTTTAATGGCCCGATTATGATGTCAGTCGAACGCTACCTGTAAGCTGTCGAAGTCGCTGCTCAAAAGCCATCGCTCTGCTGCCTGTGACTCTGGTCCGTTCTCTAAGACGTCGAGGATGGCGCGATTAACGATTGCTAGACAGAGGCGCCTGACTGCATGAGGGTGGAACTTTTCGGTCTGATCGCCAACCGGGCAGCATCCATTTCTGCGCGATCGTCTGGGAGCCCTGGCCATAGAAGGGTTTGGCAAATCCAGGGTTCCACCTTCCGAGACCGCGAGCCGGCTTTCTTGACGCTGATTCTCTCTGATCATCTTATGCTCCCTCCCTTGCATACGGCATGGCCCTTTGAAACTTTTGCCGGATTGGCCGCAACCATGAGACGCCAGCACAGGCGATCAGATATGCAGCCACAGCCGCCTTGAGCACAATTACGATTAAACGCAAACCATTCTTCATTGGGGATCACTCGCGGCCTTCGAATTTCTTATCGCACTCTGCCAGGGGCCGCGGAACTGCATCCGGACCGAAGGTCTCATCAAGGCGGAGAGCCAGGGTCGAGCGGTGTATCGGGTGATTAAACAGCACATAAACGGGCGGATTGTGCTCTTGCATGGCATTTTACACTCCGACAAAATCTCCACCGGCATGCTCTGCAATGACGGCCGGGATCGTCTTAATCGCGTCACTCGGGTTGTCCGGAGAAATTGAGGGAATCGTCATTGCCATGAGACCCATCCTTGTCCAGGCGAAGCTCGGCGCCCTTGCCGGATACTCGCTCCAGGTGTCGATCAAAACGCGCAACCTTATGCCCGCAACAAACCTTGACCTTAGTCTTGGAAATGGCCCGCAGGTCGCGCGATTCCGAACCGCTTCATCTTGTTAAACAGCGTCGTGCGCTTCAAGCCGAGTCTCGCGGCTGCTCCTCGGGGACCACCAATCTTCCAATTGGCGCGTTGACAGGCAACGAGAATCTCGTGACGGACTTTGTCTTCCAGTGTTGGATTTGCGATCTGGACCGGTTCTGGTTCGCATCTCTCAGGCGGCGCAGATTCGAACACTCCATCGTTAGAAAGAATTACGCCGCGCGCAATGTAGTTTTGCAGTTCCCGAATGTTCCCAGGCCAGGGGTGACGGACGATGGAGCACATGGTTTCCTCGGGGATGGCTTCAATGGTTTTGTTCATGGAGTCGGCGAACTGCTGGACGAAATACCTCACGAACTCCGGAATGTCTGCTTTCCTCTCGCGCAGCGGTGGCAGAAAAATCGGGAAGGCATTCAGCCGGTAGTACAAATCTTCGCGGAATTCGTGCTCTCGAACCATTTGCCTCAGGTCTCGGTTAGTCGCAACAACAACACGAACATCGACTCGCGTGGTGCGCGTGCTGCCCACCGCTTCGAACTCGCGCTCCTGCAGCACTCGGAGCAGTTTGGGCTGAAGTTCCAGTGGCATGTCTCCGATTTCATCAAGAAACAAAGTGCCACGATCCGCCAGGGCAAACCGGCCGACATGAGAATTGATGGCGCCCGTGAAGGCTCCCCGTTCATGCCCGAAGAGTTCGCTTTCGAGAAGGCCTGCAGGCATGGCTGCGCAGTTCACCTTGACAAGATTCCTGTTTCGTCGCGGGCTGAGTTCGTGAATCGCCCGCGCAATGACTTCCTTGCCCGTGCCCGTCTCGCCAGTGATCATGACGGTGGTATTGGTGGGCGCTACGGCTTCGACTTGCCTGAGGATCGTGCGCAGGCTGCCGCGGCGGCCGACAATGGTCTCTACAAACGGAGATTCCGCGAGTTCGGACTTGCGCTCGAACCGCTCATCAGCTCGATAAAGGATGTGATCCATTGGAGTGGCTTCGGGATAACGGCTTACCGACATGACGGAATTTCCGGATGAACTCATCTTCCTACTCCTCTCTTCCTCGCAGCGACCTTGCTGGCAAACAACGATGCTGAACTTAAGCTCGAACTTCCGAAGCCATAAGCGGTGTCGGGTTCGGTATGGGGAAATGAATTTTGGCGCCTGAAGACCGCTGTTCCTTGTCCTTTAGGAAGGCCAGCCCTTTGTCGCCGGGATGCCGATCGATAAGCAACACATCACCCGGCTGCACTTGCGCCGTGGCAAGCAGCCTTGCAAGCGGGCAGACTACATAGCGTTCGATAGAACGCTTCAGATGTCGGGCTCCATACCTCTGGTCGGTTCCCTCTTGCAACAGGAACTCCCGACCTTTGCTCGTTATTCGAAACAAGAAGGGCCGCGTCGTCGAATCCAAGATGCGCTTCTGTATTTGCGCTAGTTCGATTTCCAGCACCTCATCAAGTTCCTCTTGCTTCAACGGGTGAAACACCACCACTTTGTCCAATCGGTTCATGAACTCCGGCGAGAACTTACGCCTTGCCGCTTCCAGCGCCGTTCTTTCCACGTTCTGGTGCAATCCCGTTGTGTCCTTGTCCATCGGCTGGATGAACCCCATGCCTCCTTGCATCAAATCGGCGATCTGGCCGCTCCCCAGGTTCGAGGTCAGAAAAATGACGGTCCTCGACAAATCCACTTTGCGGTTATCGCCCAACGTCAGCGTCGCCTTATCCAGCATTCCAAGCAGCAGTTGCCACAGCGCGTCGCTCGCTTTTTCAATCTCGTCAAACAGTAGAAAGCTCAGTTTTTGCCCCTCGCGATAACTTGCAGCGAGTCCTTCCTGGGTGATGAGGGGGTGTGTTTCCCGGTGGCCAAGGTAGCCTGGAGGCGAGCCAATCAGCTTGGCGATTTCGTGAGAGTGTTGAAATTCAGCGCAATCCACCTTGATCACTGCTGTGCTGTCTCCGAACAGAATCTCGGCTGCGGCCTCGACCGTGCGCGTTTTGCCTGAACCGGTCGGCCCCAGAAAAAGGAAGTTTCCGACTGGGCGTCCGGGAGAATGCAGACCGGCACAAAACACTTGATAAAGATCGACGAGCACTTGCACGGCCTCTTCTTGGCCTACGATCTTTTCCTGCAGAGCTTCCTCGAAGTGGCAGGCTGCGGAACTCCGCTTTCTGGCGTCCAATGCTGTCCTGTGGGCTGTTTGTACTGCGGCTGGCATAACGTCTCCTTCACCGTCGTGATTCAAACTCAGCGAGTCGGCTTGGACACGACCTTCCAGTTCGTTCCGGGGAGGGACCACCCTGGTCCGCGAGTGAAGAAGTGCCGACGACGCTTCGTTCATTGCCGGCTCCTCGGACCTGACGCGCCGATAGTGGACCGAGTTTGTTCGTCAAACAACCCCAAATGGAGGCTTCACGGACTCACTTGAACGAGATACGTGCGGCCAACTCTTTAGAGATGGAGAGAAACAGTTCCAATCATTACGAATCGGGATGCGCTTTCGTTGGTATAGTTTTGGATCAACGGAACGAGAACCGGGCCCCAGGACGGCGAGCGCGACCACAAGCGCGGCCAAAAGAACGGCATTTTCGATGCCGTTCGCCTCTGCCAGAGTCATCGACAATTCAACAAGTTCAACGAGAAGCCCTGCAAACGGGTCCAAAGCCCTACCAGGAGGAGAAGTGCCGCCGTAATTGCAATTGACTGCAAGATGAGAGTTTGCGTTTGAGGTGTGAGGCACTCCAAGGGTCGTTGTCACAGCGCCGGAAATCACGAGAACGCTGCTTACCAGGCGCAGAAGGAGAAAGTCCTGCCCTCGGGCAAAGCATTCGCAAACATGGAGAAGAGGCGGTGTAGGGCGGACCTCATCAGCAAGGATAGATTCCAACGAACGTGAGGGTGACAGCCGCAATAAGGAGGTGCAGATTCACCTCTTTGGGGGATTACAGTTCGATGATTCCGCGCGTAAGCGCAATAGTGACTGCGTGGGTTCGGTCGCTAGCGCCCAGCTTGGATAGGATACTCTTTACATGGCCTTTGACCGTTCCTTCCGTTATGGAAAGATCGCTCGCCACCAGTTTGTTGGCCTTCCCGGCGGCAATTAATCGCAGGACTTCTATCTCCCGTGAGGTCAATGAGTCGTCTGCAGTATGTTCGGCAAGCTGGGCGGCAACTTCAAGGGGAATTTGCCTCTGCCCCTTATGGACCGCACGGATGGTGTCCAGCAGTTCCCGGCGCAACATACTTTTTAACAGATACGCCTGGGCCCCAGCCTTAAGAGCTCGAACTATCTGTACATCACCCGTATATGTGGTCAGGACGACAATTCGGGCCTCGGGAAACTCGCCGCGAATGGCAAGGATCGCGTCAATGCCGTTCATCTCTGGCATCTGCAAGTCCATCAAAGTAAGATCTGGCCGCTGCGCCCGGAATTGCTGGATGGCTTCCCGTCCGTCCGACGCCTCCCCCACCAGGATCATATCCGGCTGTCGTTCGATGAGCTCTGCGACACCCTCGCGAAACAGGGGATGGTCGTCGACAGCTAGAATCCGGATTGCCGCGCCATTTTTCATGACTTCACGACCGTTCCCTTCCAGATAAACCACGAACGGTGTTGAGCAGCCGTCCTAGCGTATGCGGTCGAAGCGGGAAGAGTTAAGTCAATTTCGGTGCCGCATTCGGCCTTGCTCCACACTTCCAAATTAGCGCCAATGAGTTTGGCCCGCTCGCGGATGCCATTCAACCCAAAGTGCCCAACTCGGGTAGAGCTGTCGGCCGCCCGTGGACCGATTCCTTTCCCATCATCCCGAATTCGCAGTCGGAATTGGCGTTCATCATAGTGCAGCTCAATTTCGATCCGGTTTGCTTGAGCGTGCTGGAAGGCATTACGCAGCGCCTCTCCTGCGATCCTGTAGGCTTCATTCCACAGGACGGGGTGGAGGTCGCGAGGCGTTCCTGCCACGTCAACTTGAAATACAGGAGGGCCGATGCTTTGATCGCCAGCAAGCTCTCCGCCCAGTGTACGCAGAGCTTCAGCGAAACCATTCTTTGCGGTTGTGGAAGAGCGCAGGCCCTGGACGGCATCGCGCCCTTCTACAATCGCTTGAGCAGCCTGGTCAATGGCACGGTCAAGTCTTTGCTTTGAATCGCCGGCGTTGAGTGAATCAGAAACCGCTTGAAGTCGGAGCACCAACGCCTGAAAACTCTGGAGAAGCGTATCGTGCAATTCGCGCGCGATGCGTATTCGTTCTCTCACTCGCTCCTCGAGACGCAGATTGAACTGTGTTGCCAGATGCCGGCGCCGGAGCCGGTAGAGAGCCCAAAGTAGCAGAAAAAATGCACTTACACCCAAGAAGCGAAACCACGCTGTCTGGTAGAAGGCCGGCAGGATGCTGAACTCCGCGGTCGCAGATTTGTCTGACCAAGTGCCGTTGGTGTCCGTAGCTGCTACGCTGAAGTGATACAGGCCTTGAGGTAGGCTGCGATACGTTACCGAAGTTGCCTCCCCGGCTTCGTGCCAGTCGGCATCCGTTTCCTGCAGTTTGTAACGAAATCGGGTTGCCTCCGGGTCGGATAGGCTGACCGCGCTGTAGCTGATCTGCACGCTCGATGTATATGTGGGCAGCTTCAAAGGGAACGTTGGCTCGTAGGTTTTGTCAGCGGCGGAAACGGATTGAATCGTGACCGCAGGCGGCGCCGCGCGATGTTCCGAATGAACTGGGCCGAGCGACACAACACCAGCCGTGGTGGCAAACCATATCCGCCCATCGCTAGCCTCGACAGCCGATGGCAGCGGCCGGATTTGCGTTGCAAAACCTGGCACACCGTCACGTCTGCCAAAATGCTCGCCTTTGACCTTGTAGGAGGGATCGTTCAAGGCTTCCACGAGTTCCGACTGGCGGATATGGAAAATGCCCGAAAAGCCGTTGAGCCACAAATCGCCATTGGCTGTCTCGACGATTCCTGAAATTCCGCGGAGCGATTCATCGTTTACTGCGGCAATGTCTTTGAAACTTCCCGAATCGAATTGTTCCAGTCCAAATTCACCGGCTATCCAAACTCTTGGTCCTCGGCCGTAAATTGCAGTGATATTTCCCAAGCGAATCCCATCGCTTGGACCAAAAACACGAACGCGATCTCCATCCAAAAGAGCCAACTGGTTTTTCGTACAACCAAACCAAACGCGGCCGAGACTATCTGTAAATTCGCTTACCACGCCAGTCGGTGGGAGATCCTTACGGCCTCCATAGCGTGTCCAAATGCCATCTGCAAAGCGGTAAAGGCCATGGCGCCCAAACGAAACCCACACTGCGCCCTCCCGGTCCTGGGTGATTGCCTGAAGAAAGTACCCTTGATCGACGCCTTCCTTGGGGAGCTCAAATATTTCCCAATCTCGACCGGTAAACTGCCAGAGAGTGTTGCGCAAGCTGAGCGAAACATCGTGTTGCCCAGGTTTTGCGGAAGGACGCTGGTGCGATAGGGTTTCATGGAAAAGACCATCACTCGCACCGAGCCACAGGGTACCGTCTGGTGCGCGATACATGGAGCCCACCCTCCAATCACGATATTTGGGGAGTATGAGGACGTCCGTCTTCCCAACGGAGGCACGATAAAGAGGCGAGCCTGTCCCTCCAATCAAGACCGCTCCGCGATCATCTGCGACAAGACCAAAGTAAGATCCTCCTTGTGCGAGTTCCTGCTTGACTAGGGGACTGTAGAAGAAGCGGTCCAGACCCTTTTCACTAGCGAACCAAAGGCTACCCTCCTGGTCCATCAGTCTTCCTACTGAACTAATCCGTTGTGTATTCGAGGGAAGATTCTGGTGTACTACTTGGAATCTGCGGCTTCCCCTTTTCAGGCACAGTAGCATTCTTTCTCCGCCCACCCAGAGATTTCCGTCTCGATCAACCGCCACCTCCACGGCACTTTTGAGCGGGACGTTCCAATCCGTCCCGATGTGCTGCCAATGCGAACCTTCGAACCTCCAGAGGCCGCTGCTGTAAGCAGCCGCCCAGACATTTCCATCTTTATCCTGAACCATGAGGCGAATCGTTCCACTATTGGCGGCAAAGTCGCCGCCGTAGTTTTTCACTCGCCCCTTGTCAAGAAGACTGGTTCCGCCAAAGGTGTAACCAATCCAAAGCCCGCCGGAAGGTGGCGCATACAACGCAGAGATGTTTGCGGAAAGGAATTCCTCCCCAGATTGTGAATGGAACAACTCAAACCGCCTGCCGTCAAATCGGTACAGTCCGCTAGGGCCGCCGAGCCAGAGGTAGCCGTCGCTTGTCTGGGCCAAGGCATGGGATTGGGGTGCGCCATCTCTGAATGTCCACCTCTCGTGTTCTAGCTGCCAATTCGCCTCCTTCATCGGTACCCATGGACCCAACCGCGCGCCTAATCCGGGAGCGCCGTTTCCGAACGCTTCGAGGTACGTGTCAGGCGGCCCAACCTGATTCCGATTACACGTCAGTTTTCCGTTTTCATTGGAAATGTCTGCGATGCAACGGTTAGGGTCATGCAAATCGGTCGTCAGCCAGTCGCCGTCGAATGCCTGGCAAATTGCACGCAGGTTATTTCCACGCGTGTCGAGAACTACGCAAGTCAACTGATAGCTGCCGGGAGGAAGCTTCACACCCGAATCCGAAGCAGCCGCGGCCGCCGCGGAACACGCGAATAAAATGCACAAGCAAGCCAGACTCACGGGAACCATCTGATGGACAGTTAGCATGGTCCCCTTCAGGAGAGGATGCTCATTGTCGGACGGTATGCGCGTTGCGCTCGTACTCATGAGGACAGTCAACCTTCGTTTGCTCATGGCCTTTAATGGGAAGGCGAATCTCTACTTCAGCCCCGCCTCCCCATGTCTATCCACTCGCGAATATAAGGCGGACAATTCTTTAGCGTGATTCCCCGGGCTTCGCACGCTGCAAGAAACTGGATACTTTCACGATCCGCAAGCGTCACTTCTCCCAGGTCAAGGGTGATATCCATGTTTCGTGCTTCAGCCTGAAAAAGTTCTTGCAACTCGGACACGTGCTTCTCCTCGACGCGCCCGCTGAGAGTGAAGGCCGCAAGGCTCTTGTCCCGGGATCTTCGAATTTCTAACATCTCGGCTTTTTAGAAGTGCAAGACCAGTGCCATGCGTAAATCAATGATAGCAAGCACCTTGTTTTTGTATCAGGTCACGGTCTTCGTAAATTAACGAAAATCGTGATTTTGAAGTGACGGGTAAACAGGCTTTTAGATTCCCCTAAATCGGTGTTTGTTGATTCCGAGAACTTTGATCTTGGAGTCCAGCGTGGTAGGAGGAACACCCAGTTTAGCAGCGGCCCCTGCTGGGCCTGAAACCCGGCCCCGCGCTTCGGCCAGAGCTGCCTCGATCGCTTTCTTCTCCTGAGATGGCGGCATTCTGAGGAGTGGTCGAATAGCCTGCTCTGTTCCATCGAAGTCCCGAGAAAGCCAACTCTCATCGATTGTGATGGTTTCTTTTTCAGAGACAATGATGGATCTCTCGATCACATTTTGAAGCTCGCGGATATTACCCGGCCAGGCGTACGATTTGAGTCTGTCGAGCGTCGCTGTATTGATACCTCGTACTTTCTTTCCAGCCTTCTTGCTGTAACGAGCGATCAAGTACTCGACCAGGAGCGGGATGTCTTCTCTTCTCTGGCGCAGAGGCGGCATCTCAATGGGAAACACATTCAGCCTGTAGTAGAGGTCGCTCCGAAACGTCCCTGCGTCGATAGCGGCTTGCAAATTGCGATTGGTCGCAGCGATCACGCGCGCGTCTGCACGAATCACTTTGCTGCCACCCACGCGCTCAAACTCGGACTCTTGCAACACGCGCAGCAGTGCGATCTGGACGTCATGCGAAAGTTCCCCGATCTCGTCGAGGAAAATGGTGCCTCCTTCGGCCAACTCGAAACGGCCGAGGTGGCGTTGCGTCGCCCCTGTGAAAGCTCCTTTCTCGTGACCAAACAGTTCCGAGGCGATCAACGAAGGCGGGATCGCCGCACAATTCACGCTGACGAAGGCGCGCTCGGCACGTTGTGACCGTTTGTGGATCGCGCGTGCAATCAGCTCCTTGCCGGTACCTGTCTCTCCAGTTATGAGCACGGTAGAATCCGTCGGCGCGACCTTTCGCACAAGCGCAAGGATGGCGTGCAGCGCTGGCGATTCCCCTACGATCTCCTCGAACATCCAGGCCTTATCGACTTCTTCCCTCAGCGCAACGTTCTCTTCGTAAAGCTGATCCTTCAACTTTTTGATTTCGGCAAGAGCGTTTTGCAGGTTGTCCGCCGCCCGCTTGCGCTCGGTAATGTCTCGCACTGCTCCGGAGACTAGAGTACCGT
>Ga0306924_10001909_pt1 | contig 19357 bp, 19 predicted proteins | sample sta12Can44000111_FD_203756 | JGI IMG/M metagenome (GOLD analysis project Ga0306924, IMG submission 203756) | Lab enrichment of tropical soil microbial communities from Luquillo Experimental Forest, Puerto Rico - statanox.12C.anox.44.000.111 (v2)... | ecosystem: Environmental > Terrestrial >...
CCAGCATGGCGGCTGTGATGATCCGCTTTCGCCCGAGCACGTCGGCGGCGGCTCCGGTGAACGGAGCGGTCAGGGCAATCGCCAGCGCGCTCGCGGTCATGATGCTGCTGATCTCGGCCGCGCCCACGCCGAACTCGCGCGCCAGCGCCGGAAGCAGCGCCTGCGGCGAATAGAGATTGAGAAAGGCAAAGAAGCCGGCGGTTGCCACCGCGATGTTGCGGGTATCAGCGAACATCAGAGTGGCAGTGCCGCCCGCGCGCGCGCAATCGTCTCATCCGGCGTTCCGGAGGCATCGATGCGCCTCCATTCGAGCGTGCCGAGATCATAGCTTTCCTGCCTGCGCGCAACTTCCGCGTCGGCATCCGATGCATCGTGCTCGCGCCCGCGAACGCGCGCGATCCGCGTGGCCAGCTCGGCGTGGAGGAACACGCCGATGCAGGGGACGCCAAGCGCCGCCGCCGACTGCTCCATCAGCGCACGCTCATGCGGCCTGGAGAGCACCGCGTCCACGATTGCCGAGTGGCCGGCGGCGAGCGCGCGGCGCGCCTTGTCGGCGAGCGTGGCGAACACCCGCGCATTGATGGCCTCGCCATAGGCATCACCCGGCAGCTTCGCGAATTCCCCGGCTGCGAACAGCGCCTTGCGCTCGATATCCGAGCGCAGCACGACGGCGCCGGGAGCCGGCGCGAGATCGGGCGCGAGCGCGCGCGCGAGCACCGATTTGCCGGTGCCGGAAAGCCCGCCGACGGCAAGCAGCACCGGTCGTGCAGGCTCGATTGCGCGACAGGCGAACGCGAAATAGTTGCGCGCGCTCGTCTCGATCTCGCCTCTGTGTTCCGCGCCCGCAATGCGAAGGCGCGCAGCCGTCACCTTGGCGCGGATGGCGGCGCGCATGGAGAGGAACAGCGGCAGGGCCGCAAGCGCATCGAGGTCGAGCACCCGCTTCGTCTCCATGAGATAGCGGTTGAGCACGATATTGGCGGCGCCACGGCGTCCGCGCTCGGCGAGGTCCATGAGCAGGAAGGCGAGATCGTAAAGCAGGTCGCCGGTTGCGATCAGCGGCGAAAACTCGATGGCATCGAAGAGGACTGGGCGACCCTCGAGCAGCACCACATTGCCAAGATGCAGATCGCCGTGAATGCGCCGGATGAGACCGCGTTCGCCGCGCTCGCCCAGGAGCGCCTGCACGCGCGCATGCGCGGCGCGGCTTGCGCGCGCGAGCACATCGACCTCGGCGGGAGGGAAAAGATCGGGCATCTCGCCGAACGCGGTGACGTGCTCCTCGATGTAGTCGGCGAGCGCCTTGATCCAGCGTGCGGGCTCGATCGTCTGCGTCCCGTCTTGCGTCTGCGCTTCTTCCCCTTGCAGCGCCTGCTGCGCGGCCACGACGGCGCGACCGAGCGCGTCCGCGAGGCCGGGATCGACCTTCCCCGCGGCTGCCAGATGGTCGAGGGTCGCATTCTCGTCGAAGCGGCGCATCTCGACCGCCCATTCGATCGGGTCGCCGGCGCCGTCGAATTGCAGCTCGCCTGCGGGCGAACGCGTGATCGCCACCAGGCCACGATAGATATCCGCGGCGAGCGGACGGTTGATCCGCAGTTCCGCCGCGCATGCGCTTCTGCGCTTGTCGAGGGTCGAGTAATCGAGAAATGGAAAGCGCACCGCACGCTTGATCTTCAGCGCACGCGAGCCCGCGAGGAAGATCACCGCCGCGTGGGTATCGATGCGCTTGACGCCTTCTCCGCCGTGCGTCGCGGGCTCCGCGAGCCAGGCCAGCACCGATGCTTGAGAATTCTCGCCATTCATCGCAATGGTGGCTCAGGCTCGATCCGCTCGCAGCCGCTCATTATGCTAGGACTCCATGGCGGCCCTCTCAGAAGGAGGCCTGTCATGACCCAGTTGCCGCATGTGCTCAAGCGCATCCGGCTCCGGTTGACGAAGCCACGAATCAGAGAAGAGCCCCATGCGCGCCAATGACGGTACCAGAACGGCCGGCGAAGTCCTGATCGACCAGCTCGTCATCCATGGCGTGCGCCACGTATTCTGCGTTCCGGGCGAGAGCTACATCGCGGCGCTTGACGCGTTTCACGACCGCGACATCGCCATCACGGTGTGCCGTCACGAGAGCGGCGCCGCCATCATGGCGGAAGCCTGCGGCAAGGAGACAGGCCGCCCCGGCATCTGCTTCGTGACCCGCGGCCCCGGCGCCACCAACGCGGCCGCCGGCCTCCACATTGCGCAACAGGATTCGACCCCGCTCATCCTGTTCGTCGGCCAGGTTGCGCGCGAGATGCGTGAGCGGGAAGCCTTCCAGGAGCTCGACTATCGCGCGGTTTTCGGATCCATCGCCAAATGGGCAACCGAGATCGACGATTCCGCGCGCATCCCCGAACTCGTCTCGCGTGCCTTCCATGCCGCGACCGGCGGCCGGCCCGGGCCGGTGGTCATGGCGCTGCCGGAGGACATGCTGGTCGAGCGCATCGCAGTGCCGGATGCGCCGGCCTTCGAGCCGGTGGAGATCTGGCCCGGCGCAACCGACATGAGCAGGCTCCAGAAGCTCCTGTGGGCGGCCGAGCGGCCGGTCGTATTGCTCGGCGGCAGCCGATGGTCGCAGCCGGCAACCGCTGCGGTGGCGCGCTTCGCCGAGCGCTTTGCGCTGCCCGTCGCCACGACCTTCCGGCGCGCGCATCTCTTCGATCCCGACCACCGATGTTATGCCGGCGATCTCGGCATCGGTCCAAACCCGAAGCTGCTCGCACGCATAAAGGCGGCCGATGTCATCCTCCTCGTCGGTGGCCGCCTCGGCGAGCAGCCGTCGCAGGGCTACACGCTCCTCGATATTCCCGCTCCGCGCCAGACATTCGTGCATGTCTATCCCGGCGTTGAGGAGCTGGGCCGCGTCTACCGGGCGAGGCTGGCCATCAACGCGTCGCCGACCGCGTTCGCCGCCGCGCTCGAAGGCATCGAGCCGCCGCCCGGCGAGGCGGGCTGGCGCAACGAGACGGCGCTGGCGCATGCCGAGTTCCTCGCGTGGACCGACAAGCCGACAGCGGTGCCCGGCGCAGTCAATCTCGGCGAGATCATCGTGGGCCTGCGCGACCAGATTCCGGCGGATGCCGTGATCTGCAACGGCGCGGGAAACTTCTCAGTATGGGTGCACCGCTACGCGCGTTATCGCCGCTACGGCAGCGAGCTTGCGCCGATTTCCGGTTCCATGGGTTACGGCGTGCCAGCGGCGATCGGGATAAAGCGGCTTGCGCCCGAACGGATGGTGATCGCGTTCGCGGGCGATGGCGACTTCCTGATGACGGGGCAGGAATTCGCGACCGCGGTCCAGTACAAGCTGCCGGTGATCATCGTTGTGGTGGACAACGGGATGTACGGCACCATTCGCATGCATCAGGAGCGCCACTATCCCGGGCGCGTGGTGGCGACGGACCTGAAAAATCCGGACTTCGCGGCCTACGCGCGCGCCTTCGGCGGCCATGGTGCAACAGTGGAGCGCACCGCGGATTTCTTCCCGGCCTTCGAGGCCGCGCGCAAGTCCGGTCTGCCGGCGATCCTGCACGTCAAGGTCGATCCGGAGGCGCTCACCCCGGCGATGTCGCTTTCGGCCATCCGCGAGAAGGCGCAGGCGGCACGGGAGCGGGTGTGAGTTGCGGTTCCTGCTGCGTCGTCCATTAGGCTCATTGATCGTGACAACTTTCGTGTTGGTATTGTCCGCCGATTGAGGGACAGCGGCAGCCAATACTGCACTGCGGCAGCTGCCGTTTTTGACCCATCTCGGTCATTGGCAGTTCTAAATTGATGCAGCGCAAACTGGCCATTCGGTCGTATATCGCGGGCCGCGAATTCATGTTTTGATGGGGCTTGGGGCCCGAATTGGCGATACCCGCGCGGTCGAGGGAGAGATGGCATGACTCGGAATATCCTCCTCAAGGTGGCGGTAATGACGATCTATGCGGTGGCAGGAGTTGGCGCCTCGCCAGCTTATCCGCAGTCGAGCAGCACAGCTCAGATCACCGTGCTTTACGATGCCTTCGGTAAGACTTCCGCAATGAAAAAGGATTGGGGCTTCTCCGCCCTGATCGAGTATGGCGGCAAGCGCATCTTGTTCGACACCGGCAATAATGCCGATATCTTCGCGCACAATGTGGACGCCAAGGGTATTGGACTTCGCGGTTGCCTCACATCGCCACGGCGACCACACCAGCGGGCTAAATCACCTGTTGAAGGTCAATCCGGCCGTAAAAATCTATGCGCCGCAGGAAAACTTTGGGGTGTTCGGCGCGGCGTTGCCAGGCAACTTCTACAGGCGCAACGAGACCCTTCCTTCTGACATGCGGTATTTCGACGGCAGGCCGCCGGAAACGCTTCGTTTTGGCAGTCCATGGCCCGAAGGGAATTTTACTTGGATCACCAAGACGACGGAGGTTGCGCCTGGCTTCCATCTCATCCTGTTGAATGGCACTTGGGGCGTGGACCTGGAGGTGAAGGAAATCTCGTTAGCGATTGATACGCCCGATGGGATAGTTCTCATCGTCGGATGCAGTCATCCAACTATCGAAAAGATTGTCGAGGCGGCCAAGAGCACGATCAACAAGCCAATCCATCTGGTCTTGGGTGGTACGCATTTGCTGCCAGCGAAGGATGACCAGATCAGCAGTATTGCGGCTTCTCTGCGTGACAGCTGGAGTGTGCGCTACATTGCCCCGGTCCACTGCACCGGCGAACCTGCGTTCGCCATTCTGAAAGAGAGTTTCGGCGACCGCTATATTTATGCTGGCCTCGGCACGACAGTATTATTGGGGCCGAAGGTCACGGTGAAAGCGGAAGCTGGACAGTCGAACAGAACGGCAATGGACGACGAAGACTTGCGCAGCTACCGCGAAGCGATGATTCGCGGTCCCTTCCGCGCTTTGCTCGGGGGAGACAAGCGTCTGGCACGAGCGCCGCAATGATTGCTGGGTTGACCTGCTCGCCCGCGCCGACTAGGTGAAGTACATCGGGGTTGTGTACGCTGCATTTTGCTGCATCTGCTCACGGCGGCTATTGTGCACGGACGCGAAGTGCGGGGGACCTCCCGTTACATCCGCACCTGAAGGGACTACGGAAATAGCCAGATGATGTGCCGGACCACGCAATCAAAGCGTGGTAACATGCCCGGCTGCGTGGGCATGACCCTACCGAGGGTCGCTTGGCACTCCACACCGAAGGCAAGCAATGATTGCCGCGCTTGGGAGCGCGGCAACCTGCCAAAAGGAGGAAGCCATGCCAAATCTTTGCGTCGTCGGCTTGATGTCGGCTTTCCTTGTTATGCTGTTGTCGCCAGCAGGCCAGTTGGCGAGCGCGGAAGAACGGTTCAGTCAATCACGAATGGCGCTTATCTTCGACGGCACTTTGAAGCGCGACCTGCCTGCAAGTCCCATTATCCAGCGTGTTGCCACCAATCTGTGCGGAATTGGCTTAGGGGGATATTGCCCTGGAGGCTATCGCGCTTGTCTACGGTCCGGCACACCCAAGGCTGAATGTGACTTGATACTTGCTCGATGCGATGAATGTAACCAAGCAATGGTTGATTGCCGGGAAAAGGTTGGTGTTGAACCCGGTTACACTTGCGCTAAATGCCGAAAGGCACTGTACCGGTGCAGAGCACGTATGTCGGTCGTGCCTAAGTGATTCACGGGCCCGCGCGTTAGGGTTGCGGGACCAAGAGGCGCTCGTTAAAGGTTGCCTTTTCTCGCGCTTCGATCACCGGAAGCAATTGCTGCACCGCATGAGTCTGGTCGTGTGCACATAGCGGCGGTAAGATCATCGGCCGATTTTTAGTCCGCCGTCAGACCATTGCGGATATAGATGAGCGTGAAAGGTCGCTGCGTTCTTCGAAACCCGTTCCGATGATTGATCCGGCGCAATTCCCCTGCTCAACCCAGTTTATCAATGCCGACTGCGCGTCGGGGGGGAGTTCAGAGACCTCTTCGCCGCCGCTTTCTTGCTGCCTTCCGCGCAGCATAGCGCGCGTCGCGCTTGGCCTTCTGTTCGACCTCCAAGGAGGCTTGGCGTTCCGCCTCCTCGGCTCTCAGCGCAACTTCAAGCTCTGCCTGTTCTGCCGCCTCGCGTGTTGCCCGTTCGACAGCAGCACGCTCGGCTTCCGCCGCGACCTGTGCCGCCAGGATGGTTTGCTTTGCAAGCTCGCGCTCACGTTCCTGTCGTGCGGTCTCCCGCTTTGCATTGCGTTCGGCGCGCGCAGCCGCAATTGATTCACGGTGGCGCCGCTTTTCCATGGCCTCGGGAGTTCCCGGGTCGAGAGCTTGCCTGAACTTGGCCAGCGTCGCCTGCTTTGCTTCTGACGCCCGGGTCAAGCGATCACGGAAGTTCGAGTCCCCATATCTGCTCATTGAACGGCTGTTTTCCTGATTGAAGGGGTTCGCGAAAGCGTCTCCGAAAGCCAAGCTGACCGCGATCGGAAAAGCGCTGTCAAAAGGACGAAGTCGGCGGTGAGCCTCGCGCTAAGGTCTTGCCGTGCCCGGAGCATCGCAGCCGACGGGCATATAGCGGCATTGTCCGCGAATTGGTAGAGGCGCGGATCATCGTAGGCGAAAGCCGAGCTGCGTCAAATGCTCACCTCATCGCGGCCGTTATGCGCTCGCCGTGGCATGCTCGGGAAAAACGGCTCCCGGGCTATCTTGTTGCTATTTTGCCCGAGTTTGCACGATTGACCGTCGCTTCCGCCGACACTAAACCATCAATCTGTCCTTGCTGGATGAAGCGTAGCGGAGCAAACCCATGGACGATTCCAGCACCATCGGTGACCAGACCCAGACCGACGAGGATACCCTCACCTTCACAGTATCGGACGCTACACTGGAGGCTGCGGCGGCCACGAAGGAGACGGAGAAGGTGTCCTTGTCTGCCTGCGGTTCTTCGGCATTGTCTTGCTATTGACCGTCGGTGGCGACAGCGAGCTGCAGAAGACCGGCGCTAGATCATCGCACGCCACTGCAGCGGGATTGAACGAGCGCAATATCCTGACAGCGCTCGGCGGTGACAGGGTCATCGAATGAAGCGCCGCGGGTTCCTCACGCTTATCGGCAGCGCAGCGGCAGCATGGCCGATCGCGGCGCGGGCGCAGCAGCCGGCGAAGGTTTCGACCATGGATTTGTGGGTCCGAGCACGGAAGCAGTCGATCGTCCGCTGGTCGGACCTTTTGTGCATCGGCTCGGTGAACTGGGCTGGGCCGAGGGCCGCAATATTGTCATCGACTATCGCCCGTCAGAGGGGTTCGTCGAGCGGGCGCGCGAGATCGCAGCCGAGTTTGTTCGACTCAAGGTCGACGTCATCGTGACTGGTGGGGACGCACAGGCGCTCGCGGCAAAGCAGGCCACGGCGGTGATTCCGATCGTCTTCGGGGGAGCAGGCGATCCAGTCGGTAATGGATTGGTGACGAGCTTGGCGCGGCCCGGGGGCAACGCCACCGGCTCGTCGGTGCAGTTGACTGATACCGCCGGTAAGCGGCTCGAAATCTTTCGTGAAATCGTCCCGGGCCTACGCCGGCTGGCGATCTCAGGCAATTTCCCCAATCCAACTGTCGCCCCGGAACTGGAGGCAGTGCAGGCAGCCGCTAACACGCTCGGTCTTGATATCATCATGTCGGAATTCCGACGTGCCGAGGATATTCCGCTAGCGATCGAAAAGGTCGCCGGTCGCGCGGAAGCGCTCTACGTTTGTGCCGACCCGCTCGTGCACACGAATGCGGTTCGCCTCAATGCGCTGGCTTTGGCGGCCCGATTGCCGGTGATGCACAGCTTTCGCGAGAACGTCGAAGCGGGAGGTCTGGTTTCGTACGGTCCGGACCGTTCCGACTTGTATCGCCGTGCCGCTGATCTGGTTGATAAGATTCTGCGCGGAACCAAGGCCGCCGATATCCCGGTAGAGCAACCGACTCAGTTCAGGCTCGTCGTCAACCTCAAAACCGCCAAGGCGCTTGGGTTGGCAATCCCCGAGTCATTCCTGCTGCGCGCCGATTCGGTCATCGAATAGATTGCTGCACCGCTTATGTCGGCTAACGGCTCAATCCGGCGGTAGGGGCACTGCGCTCGCCGAGGCTTATGCGCCAACTCGGACATTGGCCGGGGAATTTTGCTGTGACACACAAGACACTCCCGTTTGGTGATGTTAGAGTGCCTCCTCAACCTGAGGGAGGAAGACCTGTGAGGCGGCGCGATTTCATTGCGGTCGTCGGCAACGCAGCCATCGCATGGCCGCGTGCAGCACGCGCACAGGAGAAAAAGATCGATCGAGTGGGAGTGCTGCTCCTGGACAACGCGGCCGCGGTATTATCGGCATCCTTCCTGGGCGCGGTGCGCGACGAACTGCGTAAGGCCGGGTATGTCGAGCAGCAAAACGTGCTGTTCGATTTTGTATCGGCAGAAGGAAAAATCGATCGACTTCCCAAGCTTGCTGCAGTGCTGGTGGCGTCCAAGGTAGATTTGATAGTTGCGTTGCTCACGCCGTGCGCACATGCGGCGCAGCAGGCGACCCGCGAGATTCCCATCGTCGCCTACGCAGGCGACCCGGTCGAAACCGGTCTGGTTGCCAGCCTTGCTCGCCCCGGCGGGAACATCACTGGCGTGTCCGCCATGACGTCGCAGCTGCATGGCAAATGTGTCGAGCTCTTCAAGGATATGCTGCCATCGACACATCGTATCGGCGCTATCATCAATGCCGCCGATACATCCTCGAAGCCTATCCTCGACCAAATCCAGAATGCGGGGAAGATGACAGGCATCGAGATTGCCCCTACCGTGTTCGTGCGCTCACCCGGCGAGATTGATGCGGCATTCACGGCTGTGAAGAAGGAGGGAGCGGATGCCGTTATTTTACAAGGCAGTATCCCGACCAAGATCGCCGCAGAGCTTGCCCTCGCGCATCGACTCCCGGCAGCGACGGCGTTTCGACCATTTGCAGAAGCCGGCGGCTTGATGTCGTACAGCGTATCTTTCGCTGAGGCGTTTCAGATGACTGCAATCTCTGCGGTCAAGATACTGCACGGGGCTAAGCCCGCTGATCTCCCGGTTGAGCAGCCCACCAAGTTCGACCTGGTGATCAATATGAAGACTGCAAACGCGCTCGGCCTTACCGTGCCGCCGACGCTCATTGCGCGCGCGGACGAGGTCATTGAGTAATGCGACGGCGCGCGTTCATCACGCTGCTGGGCGGCGCGGCGGCGGGGTGGCCGCTCGCGGGGTATGCGCAGAAGGCCGAGCGAATTTACCGAATTGGCTTTCTGACACCGCGCTCGCATCCGAGCCCGACGGGTCGGGACGCATTTTCTGCTGCGTTTGTCGATGGCATGAGCAAGCTTGGCTACAACGAGGGAAAGAATCTGACCGTCGAGTGGCGCTATGCGGCCGGCGACTACACGCGGCTCACTGGCTTCGCAAGCGAGCTGGTTGGGATGAATCTGCCGGTCATTGTGACCTATGGCACAGCCGCTGCGCGCGTGTTGCAGAAGACGACTGCCACCATCCCTGTCGTCGTGGCAGCCGCAGTCGATCTGGTGGGTGCCGGAATTGTCGCTAGCCTGGCGCGCCCAGGGGGGAACATTACGGGATTATCGGTCATCGATACTGATATCAGCGCGAAGCAGCTGGAACTGCTGCGAACGTTTTCGCCCAAACTGCAGCACGTTGCCGTATTGCTGAACCCTGGCAATTCAGCCAATCCTCTCGTCTTAAAGCATGTCGAGGCTGGCGCATCGGTCTTAGGCATCGAGGTCGCGGCGGTGAACGCAGCTACGCCGCAAGCTATCGAGGCCGCCTTTGCTGAAGCGATACAACAAGGAGCCGGCGCCGTAATCGTAGCGGCCGATGCATTCTTCTCCGGTCAAGGGCCTCAGATTGCCGCTTCAGCCGCACAGCACCGATTACCCACGATTAGTCTCTACCGAGACCACGCGCTTGCTGGCTGTCTGATTAGTTATGGCCAAAACGTTGCTGAATTTCATCGGCGAGCGGCGACATATGTCGACAAGATATTGAAAGGTGCCAAGCCGCAGGATCTACCGGTCGAACAGCCCACCAAATTTGATTTAGTAATCAATAGTAAAACTGCGGCTGCGCTTGGACTAGCGATCCCGCAGGAGCTTCTTGTGTTCGCTGACGAAGTGATCGAATGATTCGGCGGCGCGCGTTCATCACAATGGTTGGCGGCGCGGCCGCGTGGCCACTCGCGGCGCGCGCGCAGCAAGCCGGCAAACTGCCGACCATCGGGTTTCTGGGCGCGTCCACGCCTCCAGCCATGAGCCAATGGACCGCCGCCTTCGCGCAGGGACCGCGCGAACTGGGCTGGAGCGAAGGTGGAACCGTCGCAATCGAGTATCGCTACGCGGAGGGACGTCCCGAGCGCTACGCCGAGATCGCGGCCGAGTTCGCTCGCCTCAAGGTTGACGTCATCGTCACGACGGTGCCTGCGGCTCCCGCGGCAAAGCATACCCGAGGTGGGAGCCGTATGCGGGAAAGCTGCCCGTACGGTTCTGTGCGGGGGGGCGCGCGGTGAAAAGCGCGTCCCTACCGCTACATGGACTTTTCTACGCTGACTTCTCCGCACCTGCTCACGTCTAGCCCTGGCACACAGTGTGAGTGTCGGCATGTCCGCATTCACGGAGAGTATCAGGGGAAGATCGGCGTCAGCTGCGCCTGAATTTCGGGTCAATGACGATCTCGATCTGCGATGGCTTGACGCGGCGCCAGCGCTCGTCGACCAGCGCAACCCGTAGTCTCTGACCATTCGCCGTCGAGCGGAGCATGTACGGCGACCCGCCATCTCCGATCCATTTGTCGCCCCATTCGGTCATCGCGAAGAATGGCAAACCGAGCGACGTGCCCATCTTCGTCAACGGATACTCAATGCGGGTGCGCTGGCCCTTTTCACGATATTTGCGCTTCGCCATGATTCCGCTCTCGACGAGGCCTGCTAACCGGTTCGAGAGAACGCTGCGTGGGATGTCCAGGTCTGCCTGTAGATCGTCGAAGCGCCGAACGCCGTAAAGTGCGGACCGGAGGATGAGCAGCGTCCATCGATCGCCGATCAACTCGAAGCCGCGGGCTAGATTGCAATGGCGCGCGGCGACTGGAGAGCGGCGGACGATCGGCGGAGCTGTCATGGCGGCAAACTATCTGAGTTGCAATTGTGGACTTAGTAAGGTACATTCTGGGTCCAGGATGCGAACTCTGACGGAACCGCCACATGGCGACTCGCGATATGAAGGTCGATGATTCACTCGACGACTTCGCGGCGGGCGATATGACCTTCGATGGCGTCACCAAGAAGATCTATGTCGCGGGCCAGGGTCCGGCCGTCATCGTGATGGCAGAGATGCCCGGTATCAGCCCTCATGTCGCTCGCTTCGCTCGTTGGGTGCGAGATGCTGGCTTCACGGTTTACATGCCATCACTGTTCGGTCGTGACGGAGCGGTCCCGGGCGCGGAGGAAGGGACCGAGATCTTCCAACAGGCCTGTGTGAATGCCGAATTCAACGCTTTGGCCGGTGGCCGGTCCAGCCCGGTCACGATCTGGCTGCGGGCTCTGGCTCGTCATGCCCATCAGGAATGTGGCGGGCCCGGTGTCGGCGCCATCGGCATGTGCTTCACGGCAAACTTCGCGTTGACGATGATGCTGGAGCCCTCGATGCTGGCGCCGGTCCTGGCGCAGCCATCACTGCCGCTCAAGGAGCCGGCAGGGCTGGAAATCGCGCCCGATGAGATCAGGGCTGTTCGCGAGCGCCTCGACCGAAAAAACCTGACAGTGCTCGCCTATCGATTCAAAGGCGACAAATTCTGCCGGGCAGAGCGTTTTGCCGCGTACGCGGCGGCACTCGGAGGCCGCTTCATCCCACACGAGCTGCCCGACGGCGCTGCGAACGCGGACGTCTCTCCATTCTTTGCCAAGTACGTACGTTGCCCGCACAGCGTCGTCACTCAGCATCTCATCGATGCTGCGGGACAGCCGACGATTGCCGCCCGCGACGAAATACTGGCTTTTTTCGCGACTAGGCTTGTGACCAAACCTTGAGTCACAAGGGGGCACTCTTCGAGATTCCCGCGACGGCGGATCACTAAACACAGGTTACCGGCAGCGAAAGGCGAATCATCTGCCTCTGACACTTCACTTCGCTCGCTGCCGCGCACGCGATCAGAGAGCTGCGGAAATAGCGAAAACCCGGTCAACCGCTTCAGGAGCCGAAATGCGGGGAAGGCCGCTGCCGGATGTCGTGTGTCTCCGGCAAAGCTTCGTCGGGCCATATCCCGACTACGAATCAACCCAGAGCAGCCCATAACTGGACGTTGCTACCGGCGCAACAAATGTCGTCCGAATTGTAAGGTAATTGCGCACAACATGGTTGAAGATGGCGGCGAAAGGGGGGCGAGAGTATGAAAATCTATGGGGATACCGCGTCGGGAAATTGCCAGAAGGTATGCCTGGTCGCCGACTACCTTGGATTGACTTACGATTGGGTGCCCATCGATATCACAAAAGGGCAGACCCGAACGCCCGAGTATCTTGCAAAATTTCCGCAGGGACAGGTGCCGGCAATCGAATTTGATGATGGTCGTTGTCTCTCACAGTCGAATGCAATCATGCGCTATTTGGCGCGCGGCTCACCTCTCCTGCCAGAAGATGCCTGGGCACAGGCAAAAATCGACGAGTGGTTGTTTTGGGAGCAGTACAGCCACGAGCCATATATTGCTGTCTGTCGCTTTCAAATGCTCTACCAGGGCAAGCCGAGGGCGGCGCGCGAAGCTTGGCGTGTCGAACGCGGTGAAAAGGCATTCGATCTAATGGAGGGTCAGCTCGTCGGTCGCGAGTGGCTCGCCACCGGCAGGTTCACCATCGCCGATATCGCTCTCCTCCCGTATTCACGGCTCGCGCACGAAGGTGGCTTCGACCTCTCGGGACGACCTGGCCTGATCGCATGGATCTCGCGATGTGAGAATGCGCTCGGAGCTTAGGCGGCCCTGTGCGACATAATTTGAATAAGCATATTTGAATAAGCATGCCGCAAACGGATCGGGCAGTTCCTTCCCTGCCTTGATGCGTTGGCGCATCTGGACGTAGGCCAACTCGATGATGCGCATCATCCAGGGCGACTTGAGTGACCCGCGCGTTACCGATCTCCTGCAAATCCATCTGACCAATGCGAGGGCGCAGACGGCGCCCGGAAGCGCGCACGCGTTGGACATAAGCGGGCTGCAATCGCCCGACGTCAGTTTTTGGACAATCTGGAATGATGAAGCGCTCTTGGGGTTCGGCGCGCTGAAGCGCTTGTCGAAGGATCATGGAGAAGTTAAGTCGATGCATTTAGCACAAACCATGCGCAGAAAGGGAGCGGGTGGTGCGATGCTGCACCATATCATTGCAACTGCCCGAGCAAACGGAATGTCGCGCCTGAGCCTTGAGACTGGGTCGTGGGAGTATTTTTCGCCCGCGCGTGCGTTTTATAGGAGCCATGGCTTTACTGAGTGCCCACTGTTCGCCGACTACGTGCTCGACCCAAACAGTATTTTCATGTCGCTTGACCTTGTTTATGGCCGTCCAACAAGGATCGAATAAGGCGTTGTTTTGCTGCGACGCGCTGGTCAGGTTTTGGCACACAGTGTGAGTGTCGGCATGTCCGCATTCACGGAGTGTATCGGAGCGTAAGCGGACGCAGGAAGGGTTGCGGCGCAGGTCGGGTCACGCTCAACGCGTTCCACGATGCTTTGCTTGGGGTCCCTGGTCAGCGCGAGTCTCACTGACCTCACTTTTTTGCAGTCAGCGCCTAGGCGACCAAACTTAACGAGCTCGGCCGACCCCTCACGTCCGGTAGGACGCATCCACGCGGTCGAGCTTGCGCAGGAGTCCTGCCCATTCCGTACCGAAGGGAGCATCCGGCGCGAGCGCAAGCTGCGCGGTGTGCGCCGATACGCCGGGCGGGGGCAGGTTGAGCGCGGCATTCCCCGCCATCGCAAGCACCTGCGTCTCGCAGGCGAATTGCAGGTTGAACAGGTTGGAGAATGCAAGCGGAATGGTCGTACCCACCGCGAGCAGGCCGTGGTTGCGCAGGATCATGACCGGATTGTCGCCGAGGTCGCGCACCAGCCGCGCCCGCTCGTCAATGTCGACGGCGAGCCCCTCATAATCGTGATAGCCGACACGCCCGTAGAACAGCTGCGCGTGCTGGGAGAGCGGCAGCAGCCCCTCCTTCATGGCGGCCACCGCGACGCCCGCCTTGGAATGGGTGTGGATGACGCAGTCGACATCCTCGCGCCCGCCGTGGATCGCGCTGTGAATGACAAAGCCCGCCTTGTGCATGGGAGCGTCGGGCTGATCGACGAGATCGCCGTCGAGGTCGACCTTGATGAGGTTCGAGGCTGTCACTTCCTCAAACAGCAGCCCGAACCGGTTGAGCAGGAAATGGCCGGGCTCGCCCGGAACGCGCGCGGAGATGTGGGTGTAGATGAGATCGGTCCAGCCGAAATGATCGACCAGCCGGTAGCACGCCGCAAGGTTGACCCGCTGCTTCCACTCGGCGGGATTCATATTGGGCTTATTCGTCACTGTGCTACCTCAACCGCGCCGCGGCTTCCTGCACGATACTCAGATCGGCGTATTTGTGCACGTCGATCGGTCCCTTGAGGAATCCCAGATCGCGCTGTGCATCGATGTTGGAGTGCAACGCGGCGAGGTCCGGAAGAAGATCGGGACTGCGCGCATATTCCTTGCTCGTGAACAGCCAATTCGCGAACAGCTCGGGACGCTGCCTGGTGAGCTTGGCGGCGATCTGCACGGCCTCGTCGTGGTGCGCGGGGTCGAGATACCAGCGCACGACGCGCACCGCGTCCTCCATGAAGTCGACCATCGCCGGACGGTTCTTCTGCAGGAAGGGGGTGCGCGACCCATACGATCATCTGCGTCGGGCCGAGCGCCTCTTTCTGGGTAAACAGCACCCGCGCGATCCGCTTGAGCTCGGGATCGAACGAGAATGGCGCCACGAACGTCGCCAGATCCGCCTTCTTCTGAACGAGCATTGCCTTCATGGTGGGGAACGGCGCCTCGACCACGGTATAGTCGCGCCTGTCCTCGAGCCCGTGCTTGCGCAGCATCGCCCGCATGGCGACGTCGACTGCGCTTCCGGCGGTGTTGGTCGCGACGATCCTGCCTTTGAGATCCTCGACCGTGCGGATGGGGCTGTCCGCGAGCACGAGGAACTCGTTGCTGTAATGGCCGCTCGTCCCGTCCTTGAACTGGTCCCCCACAATGCGCAAATCCTCGAGCCCTGCGTTCTGGATCGCCAGTGCGAGCGAGGAAAAAGCGAGATTGCCGAGCTCGATCTCGTCGTTGGCAAGTGCAGTGATGACCGAAGGCGTCCCCTGGAACCGCAACGCCTCGAAAGCGTAGGTCTTGCCGTTGTTCTTCATCAGCTCGGGCTTTTCCGGAAGGAGCGGTGTCCAGTCGGACGGCGCAACCACCCAGCTCGCGCGAATCTTGACCGCCTCGGCGGCGGCAGACGAAAGGGCGGTGGTGAGGGCCGCCGCCAGCCCGGCGATTATCAGGGTGGCGAGCGCGCGCATGGTTCCTCTCCCCGTCTGCGCCCGTTATATTTCCGGCGCGATGTTTGGTGCTGCGCGACGATAGCATCTCGGGCGGGAAATCGCAGCCGCCTCCCATGGCGACTGCGCTCGTCATCAGCGGCAGATTTCGAAGCTCGTTCCCCATGGCTTACCGGCAAACGGACAAGGTGGTGCGCAAGCTTGCTGCCCGCCGCGAGGCCATCCTCGCGGCGGCGTCCGACACGCTTGCCGAGAAAGGCATCGCGGCCGTGCAGATCGCCCCGATCGCCGAACGCGCCGGCATCGCCTGCGGCACGGTCTATCGTTATTTCCCGTCCAAGACGGAACTCGTGACCGCGGTTGTTGCCGCCCTCTGCGAACAAGAGGTCACGGCGCTCGCGGCGGCGTCCGCTTCGGCGCCCGGACCGCTGTCGGCGCTGGCGGCAGCGGTTGGCGCATTCGCGCGGCGCGCCATCGCACGGCGCCCTCTGGTGCTCGCGTTGACGGCGCGCCCGGTAGAGCCCGAACTCGATGGCGCGCTCATATCGTTCCGCCGTGCGCTGGTGCAGGAATTTGAACGGCTCATCCGGGCAGCTCTCGCCGCCAGCCATCTGCAGCATCAGGAGGCGGCACTTGCGGCGCAGGCACTGCTCGGTGCCCTCCTCGAGGGCGCCATCGGGCCGCTGGCGCCGGCCGCCGATCCCGCGCAAACGAGCGCGCAGGTTGCGCGCCTCACCCTGTTTGCATTGCGCGCGCTCGGGGTCTCCGATGCGCGCGCCCGCGGCTTGGTGCTGCAGGCAGAAATCACTGCAGGGTCGCGGCCGTAATCCAGTCGGTCACCGCCTGCAGCGCGCCCTCGCCGTTCCCGGCGGCGCCGTGCGCCTCGAACACCGCGAGCTGAGCATCGGCCGAGGTGCCCGAGCGCGCGATGGCGCGGCAACGGTCGAGCTCGGCAGTGCAGCCGAGCGCGGCGGCGTCGGCCATGGTGTCTTCGACCACCCGCTCGAGCATCTCCGCAACCGGCAGCGCGCCATCCAGCGTCGCGAACGTGCCCTGCACGCCGTAGCGCTGGGCCCGCCATTTGTTCTCGATGATCAGTGCGCGTTGCACGGCATCGAGGTCGGCATTGCGCCAGCGGTTGAGGCAGAGATGGCGGGTGATCGTTCGGTAGAGGGCGGCGATCGCGATTGCGTCCTCGACCAGGGTGCAGCTGTCGGGCGCGCGCAGCTCCAGGGTCGGATTGCAGAGCGATGGCCGCAGCGCCCACCAGATGTAGCTCGAATCGGTGATTACGCCGGCGCGCACCAGCGCCGCCACGTAGGCCTCGAACTCCTCGCTCGTGCGGAACAGCTCCGGCACGCCGGTGCGCGGCAGCTCGTCATAGGCTGCGAGCCGGTAGCCCTTGAGGCCGGTGAGGCGCGCCTGCCAGAACGGCGACGAGGTCGAGAGCGCGTGGAACAAGGGGAGATAGGGCAACATCCTGTACATGACATGGATGCGCTCGTCCGGATCGGGCAGCTCGACATGGACGTGCAGCCCGCACAGCAGGTCGCGTTGACCGATCATCTGCAGGTCCCGCATGACCTCATCGTAACGCTTCTTCGGCGTCTGGCGGGCCGCGCTCCACACCCCGGTCGGATGCGTGCCCGCTGCCAGGATGGCGAGGCCGTGATCGGCGGCGACGGCGGCCACGATGCGGCGCAGGTCGCGCATCTCGCGGCGCGCATCGGCCATGCTCACCTGCGGCGACGATTTCACCTCGATCTGCGGCTGCAGGAACTCCGGCGAGATGCGTCCGGCCGTTGCCGCGCCGGCCGCTTCGAAGAAGGCGCGGGGAACGGCCTGGGCCATGCGCCGGGTCTGCGCGTCCACCAGAAAATATTCCTCCTCCATCCCGATCGGAAAGGCGTGGTCCATCCGGGATCTTGCAAGCGCCAGGCGTGATGGATCGTGTCTGGTCATGTCGACGGCGCCCTTTGCAAAAGCGGTCAACGCACACACAGGAGGCAAAAGCGAAGCGGAAGGTCGGCTATATAACGCTTGCTCCGGAAACCGGGTTCCGCGAGGGAAATTCTCAATTCTTTCAGTTGCTTGCTCGGCTCAGCGATCAATCATCGACGCTTCCGGCTGGTCCGCGCACGCGGACAACGCTCGGTCTCCATCGAGGAAGCTGCGTCGATGCCCTAGGCGGGCCGCACGTGCTTGCCGGCAAGCACGGTACCGGCCGGGAACAGCCGCTGGCGGCCCGTGCGCGTGCCCTTGTAGTTGTCGAGGAACTCGAACGTGCCTTCGCGCAGCTCGAGCAGCACGACATCGGCGGGCGCGCCGACATTGAGCGTGCCCCGGTCATCGAAGGACGGAAACACCCGCGCCGCATTGACGGTCGCGCAGGCGATGATCCGGTCAAGCGGCATGCCGAACATGATGAACTTCGACATGACATTCGGGAAATCGACGACGCCGGTCCTCTTCGACATGACGTTCCAGTCGGTTGAGAAGGTGTCGGGCCAGAACCCCTGCGCGGTTGCACGCTCGACCGTCGCCCAGTCGAAATGATCGAGAACCCCGTTGCCGAAGTCGAAAATGACTCCGCGGCGGCGCGCGGCCATCACGTCCGCAAACAGCCGGCCCTTCTCGTCGAGAATGCCGTTAGGCGCCGGCGCGTACATGTGGGTGACGATGTCGCCGCGCTTGAGCAGCGCAAGGATGGCGCGCATCGGCGAGACCGACTGGCCGATGTGGATCATCACCGGCAGGTTGAAGGGGGCCGCTGCCTCCTGCGCGCGCCGCAGCGCCTCGAGGTCGTTGCTGCCGGCCACGTTTTCCGAGAGTCGCGCCTTGACCCCGACGACGACATCACGATTGCGCGCGATCGCCCCCTGCGCGAGAGCCACGTTGGCGGCGCCGATGTCGTGCAGTTCGCCGCCGGGAGAAATGACCCCGGTGCGCGCGATGTTCACCAGGACGCGGCCGATCTGCGGAGCTGCGCGCGCGACGGCGGCGATCTGATCGATGTTGTCGGCTCCCGCCGAGCCCGCATCGACCCAGCCGGTGACCCCGTCCGCCAGCAGCAGCGGCGGCCCCTCCTTGCTGCGGCCGGCGTGGGTGTGGATGTCGATCAGGCCCGGGGCGACGATCTTCCCGCGCGCATCGATTGTCTCGGCAGCATCGCCGGCAATGCCGGGCTCAACCGCCACGATCTTGCCGGCGGGGACCGCGACATCGCGGACCGCATCGAGTCCGGCAGAGGGATCGATGACGCGACCGCCCTTGATGATCAGGTCGTAGGTCGCCGCACGCGCCTTCGGAGCGCGCGCGAGCAACGCGGCGCCCGCGGCGGATGAGATCAGCTGGCGTCGGTTCATCATGGCGGAACGGTCCCTGCAGGTGGATGGTCGATTGCGGTTTCCCAAAACCGCCCGGCATTCCCGGATGAGCCCTGAGCCTGCCCGGATCACTGTAACAGCGAGGTTTCGGGATGTCAGCCGATGGGTTAGATTCGCTGACGGCGAGCCAGGGCCTCACCGCGTCGACCTCCGCCAGATGCCCGCAAACGCGCGCATCGGGATCGAAGACGCACAGCCTGACAGCGCCAACAAGCCGGGATGCCGGACGAACTGGGTGGGTCGGTGCGCTGCTCTTTGCTCATCTTGCTGGTGGCCCTGTCGGGATGCGCGTCCGCCGAGAAAATCCCGGCGAGCATCCCGCTGGAGGTCGCCAAGCCGATTAAGCTTACGGCCGCGCAGGTTGCGGGCGTGCGCGCCGGC
>Ga0306924_10001916_pt1 | contig 19338 bp, 16 predicted proteins | sample sta12Can44000111_FD_203756 | JGI IMG/M metagenome (GOLD analysis project Ga0306924, IMG submission 203756) | Lab enrichment of tropical soil microbial communities from Luquillo Experimental Forest, Puerto Rico - statanox.12C.anox.44.000.111 (v2)... | ecosystem: Environmental > Terrestrial >...
TCACCGGCGTGAGCGTCGAGGCGCCGCCTTCGGTGTAGAGAATGTCGATGTCGAGGCCGACGTCCTTGAAGTAGCCCTGCTTGAGGCCGACGTCGATGAAGGTGCTGTTCCAAAAGCCGCGCTGGGCGACCGCGACCTTCAGGGTTTCGGCGCTGGCGGCATCCGGCGCTGCAATTGCAATCAGCCCGATAAGCAAAACAAATATCTTACTCATCACGTTCTCCCACAAATTCGTTGACACGCTTAACGACCTTCAGTCCTCCTTGATATTCTTTTCGCGCACCACGCGGCCCCAACGCGCCAGCTCATCGCTCAAGAATTTGCCGAATTCTACGCTCGACGTCGGCGCCGGCGTGGCGCCGGACTGAAGGAGCTTCTCGCGCACGTCGGGCGCATCGAGCACGGCAACGACCGCGTCGTGCAATTTCGCCACCGCGGCGGGCGGCGTCCTGGCGGGCGCCAGCAGGCCGTACCAGTTGTCGGCGACGGTGTCGGGGAAACCCTGCTCGGCGAGCGTGCTCACGTCCGCCAGCATGGGGTTGCGCTGGGCGGAGGCCGCGCCGATCGGCTTGAGCTTGCCGGCGCGGATGTGCGGCAGCAGCACCGGGGTATCCGCGAACATGGCCAGCACCTGGCCGCCGAGCAGATCGGTCAAGGCAGGCGCGGCGCCGCGATAGGGCACGTGCAGAAATTTCACGTTGGCCGCGGACTGATAAAGCTCGAGCGCGAGATGGGTCACGCTGCCCGAGCCGGTCGAGGCGAATGGAATCGTTGCCGGCTTCTCCCTGGCAAGCGCGGCCAGCTCCTTGGCGGAATTGACCGGCGTGTCGGGCCTGACCACCAGGATGGTGGTGGGGCGCGCCACCAGCGTGATCGGGGCGAAGTCGCGCAGCGTATCGTAATTCGGCTTGCTCAGATGCGGCGTGACCGCGACCGCGCCGACCGTGGTGAGAAAGAGGAGATGCCCGTCCGCCTCGCCCTTTGCGACGTAATCGGCGCCGATCGCGCCATTCGCGCCCGGCCGGTTCTCGACGATGACGTTCTGCCCGAGCAGCGGCTTGAGCTTGTCGGCGAGTATGCGCGCGACGAAATCGGTCGGTCCGCCGGCCGGGAAGGCGACGACCACGCGGATGATGCGGGAGGGAAAGTCCTGCGCACGGGCATCCGCGGCTGCCAGCCAAGTCAGCGCAACGAGCGCGATGGTCACAGCCGTCGTCGTTCGGCGCGGGAACTGCATGTCAACCTCGCGGGTTCTGAACGGGGCGCTCGCTATGAGGTGAGATCGCACCCCGCTCGCCGAGCTGCGAGCCGGGCACGTGAGTTCGCCCAAAGTGCAGGCATAGGCTAATCTTTCGGCTTTCTTCCCGATCCGCTTTTTGGCATGAGGATACTACCGAGGAAAGGACGTGCTCACGCCGGGACGGCACGCGGCGCATCATGAAACTGCGCGACTGGCTGAGCTTGGCCGCGATCGTCGGCTCCTTGGTGCTCATCTTCGTCATCACCCGGTTCGGCCAGCCCGAACGGGTCAAGCCGGGCTCCCCCGAGTACGACGCGTATATAGAGCATTACATTGCCGAATGTCTGCGAAACCCGCAGCCGATCGACAAGGGTGTGACCGAGTCGACCTCCCAAGCCGAGCGCGAGGCTGCGTGTCGGGTCTCGGTGTTGCAAGCCGACCGACTCAATCCCGACAACCGTCCGCTCAAGCATTAGCAGGCTTGCTCGCAATCCATTCTCGAGTCGAAGGCACAGCGGTGCGATCTCACGAACGCTTGATCGAGCGTTCAGCGCGCATTCATCGCGGGTGATGCACGATCGCCGAACTGGTTACCGGCGGCACAAACCAACCAACGATCGTCGCAGCCCCCACTGCTGGGGTTACACAAAATTTAACGCGCCGACCTCCGGCCAATCCAGCACGAACGATTCGCAATGTGGGGCGCAACATCGAAGGAGACTAGGTCATGAAACTCAAACTGGCTGTCGCGGCGCTTGCGTTGGTTATCGCCACGCCGACGTTCGCGGCTGAGTACTACATCATCCAAAGCGCCAGCAACAAAAAGTGCACCGTCGCAAGCAAGAAGCCGACATCGGACAAGGCGACCTTGGTGGGCGACGGCACCGCCTACAAGACCAAGAAAGAGGCGAGAACTGCGCTAAAGGCCGCTGACGCCTGCAAGGCCTGATTGCCGGTTGCGAGCCCGCGGCCGGACATTGCGCTGCCCGACATGCGGGTGCACCCGCCTGGGCGCGTAACCCTCGGACGCTTTGAAAGGACGTGCGCCCGGTGATGGCGCGCGTCCTTTTGCCTTGGCCGTGAGGCGCCGGCTTTGACAACGCGCGGATGCCCGTTAAATTACGCGCATCGTCAACAACCGAAAGGAGGTGATCCAGTGTCTCATTGTCTATCGCCGCGATTGCCGGCATCCGTGAGCTGGATCCTTCCCTCTATGGGGGTCCGCACCGTCTGAAAACGGTGCGCTCACGCAAGTTCAGCCGGATCACGGCTCGACAATGGAAGGGCTGCCCGCAAGGGCAGCCCTTCTTCATTCGGGGAGCCGCGCGCCGCGAGGCCTCGAGCTTGGAGCGACCCCATACCGCGGTGGCAAAAGTTGCAAGTTTGCGGGATGCGTTCTCGCCTGCGTCGCGCTATCCTCCGCAAAGAGGTTCGTGCCATGGCGATCATTCCCGAAAAGTATCTCGACCTGCTGCAGCGGAAGAAGGCGTTTGCGAATCTGGCCACCATCATGCCCGATGGATCGCCGCAGGTGACGCCGGTCTGGTGTGATTACAAGGATGGTCTGGTTCGGGTGAACACCGCGAAGGGGCGGGTCAAAGCGCGCAACTTGAAAAAAGGTGTTGCCGTCGCGCTTGCGATCGTCGATCCCGACAATCCGTACCGTTACGTCCAGATTCGTGGCCGCGTCCGGCGCGTTACGGAAGACGGCGCGATGGCGCACATCGATTCGCTCGCAAAGAAATACCGCGGGCAAGACAAGTACACCAATGCTGCGCCCGGCGAAGTCCGCCTGATGTGCGAAATCGAGCCGACATCGGCATCCGGAATGGGCTGAACGAGGTCCGCTACTCCGGCTTGATCTTGCCTTCGACGATCACCTTTTTCCATTTCTCGTATTCCGCGCGCGTGAAGGCCGCGGCCTGCTCGGGGCTGGTGCCGCGCGGTGTGACGCCGATCTTGGCGAAAGCCGCCTTCAGCTCGGGGTGCTGCAGCACCTTGTTGATTTCGCCGTTGAGTTTCGCCAGCACCGCCGGCGGCAGCCCGGCCGGCGCGTAAATGCCGATCCAGAGGTCGACATCGAAGCCGGGCAGGCCGGACTCCGCGACGGTCGGCACATCGGGATAGACCGGGCTGCGCGCGGAGCCCGTCGTTGCGATCGGTCGCACCCGGTTGTCGGCGGTGAACGGCACCGCGCCGGCAATGCTCGAGAACGCAAGCTGCACTTTCCCGCTCATGACGTCCGGGTACGCCGCGCCGATGCCGCGGTAAGGCACGTGCGTCATCTCGATGCCGGCGGCGAGCTTGATCATTTCGCCCGCGAGATGCGGCGCGGTGCCGACGCCGGCGGATGCGAAGTTGAGCTTGCCCGGATTCGCCTTGGCGTAGGCGATGAACTCGGCGAAGGTCTTCACCGGCAGGGTCAACGACGCAACGATCACCGCCGGCGAGGAGCCGACGATCGAAACCGCCTGCAGTCCCTTGAACAGATCGTAAGGAACATCCGATTGCAGCGTCGGATTGGAGACGAGCGCGGGATCCGTCAGCAGCATCGTATAGCCGTCGGGCGCCGAGCGCGCGACCACGTCGGCGCCCACCATCCCCCCGGCGCCCGGACGATTCTCCGGCACCACCGATACGCCTAAGCTTTCGCTCAGCCGCAGCGCGAGATTGCGGCCGGCGGTGTCGATGATGCCGCCGGGAACGTAAGGCAGAATGAAGTGGATCGGCTTGCTGGGATAAGTCTGCGCCGCAAGCGCTGACGGCGCCAGCACCGCCGAGCAGAACAACGCCACCAAAGCAAAACGATGCATGCTCATGTCTCCTCCGGCTCGATTCCGTCCTCACACGCTGGCGGGGCGCGGGAACCAGCGTGCGTGCAGCTGCGCAAATTCGCCACTGTCGCGCAGCGTCGCGAGCACGCGGTTGACCGCCTCGCACAGGGCCTCGTTTTGCTTGGCAAACGCGATCCCGAGTTTCTCATGGGTCGGCACCTCGATCGCGACCGACAATGACGGACGATCCTTCACCAACCACGAGATCACCGGGTGAAGCTTGATCACAAGACCGATGCGCCCGGCCTCGAGGTCGTCGAGGGCGGTCGCGATGCCATGATAGGGATAGTACTTGATGTTGGCGATCGCACCTTCCGCCAACAGGCGCCTGGCGACGAAGTCTGAAGTGTTTCCCGATTGAATGCCGGCTGTCAGGCCGCGCAGACTGCCGAGCGACGCGACCTTCGGCATCGAGCGCCGATTCACCGCCACTCCCTGGTTGAACTCGAGATACGGCTGCGAAAACAGCGCGATGGCGGAGCGTTCCGGCGTGATCGTCGTTCCCGAGATGACCGCGTCGTAGCTGCGGTTCGCGAGGCCGTCGAAGATCCCGTTGAAGTCGCCGCCCGAGTACCGCACCGGCTGCAGGGCGAGGCCGAGTTGCGCACAAATCGCGCGCATCAGTTCGATGTCGAAACCGCTCGCCGACCCGTTCTCGATGAGATCGAAGGGCGGGTCGGGATAGGCCGACGCGACGATCAAGGTTCCCGGAGTCAACGTCAGCGCCATCGACTGCGACGATCCCTGATTGCCGCGAGATGCTGCCGGGGATACCGCGGGCGTGGGCCCCAGCCAAGCCCGAGAACGCAAAGTCTCGCCGCGTCGATGGCGCTATTCCGCCGCCTCGCGCAGCGGACGCGGATAAATCCGGTCGTAGAGCTCGGGCCGCTGCCATTGCGGGCCGAGCAGGCCCTGCTTGACCGCGCATATCTGGGACGAGCCCACTTCGTCGCGGGTTGCGCGCAGGTATCGCACGCGCTCGAGGCTCACGTCGACCACCGTGGTGCCGGCGATGGTGCTCTCGAACAAAATTTCCTCCGGGCTCGCGACCATGGCGAGCCCGCGCTCGGAATGGTCGAACAGGTTCTGCGTCGTCACGACAATCGCGAGGTTCTCGATCGCGCGCGCCCAAATGAGGGTGCGCCAGGTCGCCCACAGCTTGCCCTTGTCCTTGCCCGCCGGCATGAAGATCAGCTCGGCGCCGCGCAAGGCGAGCGCGCGGCCGACCTCCGGCATGTAGACCTCGCTGCACATCGCGAGCCCGACCTTGCCGTGCACGGTGTCGAACACCGGGAATTCGTCTCCCGGCACCCACTGGAATTCCCACGCCGGTCCGCCGGTATAGATCCACGGGCCGTTGGGATGCGTGCGGCGATAGCGTGCGGGCGCGCGGCCGTCGGGATAGGCCATGCAGATGAGATTGTGGGCGGTGGCGGCCGCCTCGTCGATCGGCGCGATGGTGCCAAACACGACGTGGGTCTTGTGCTTCGCCGCCGCCTCGACCATGGCCGCGGTCGGATCGAACGTCGCCGGCATGCGCCACGGTCCGGGATAGGTTTCGGGGAAGCAGACGAACTGGGCGCCTTCCCCGGCCGCGCGCGCGATGGCGCGCGTCGCGTCGGCGACATTGGCCGCGTCGGCTCCCGGCCGATGGCAGATCGGTTGCACCACGGCGATGCGGAAGGTCATGGCGGTTGCTCCTGCTCGACGTCCGGCGCCTGAGCCTAAGTCCCTTGCCCGGCAGATTGAAGCGGCGCTGCCGGGCGGTCAAGCAAGCCGTGGCGACGGCGACCTGTGACGAAAGACCAGCGTGCCGACGATCGCGAGATTGATGGCGTTGGCGCCGACGCCGGCGGCGAAAGCCGGTGCATAGGTGCCGAAGTGATCGTAAAGCACGCCCGCCAGCCATCCCCCCATCGCCATGCCCCCGCCGCTGCACAGAAGGAAGGTCGGGATGCGCCAGTAGGCCTGCGAGGCCGGAAACAGCTCTCGGATCGCCAGCACATAGGCCGGGATGATGCCGGCAAAGCCCAAGCCGAAGGCGGCGGAGACGGTGAACAGGCCCACTTCATCCTGCGTGAGCATGAACGCCGTCATCGCGATCATCTGACACGCCGAGCCCGTCAGCACCGTCTCAAGGCCGCCGACGCGATCCGCGACCCAGCCCCAGAATTGACGGCTGAGAAACGCCGTGCCCAAGAGCACCGACAACATCGCCGCGCCATGGGACGCCAGGATGCCGAGATCGCTGCAGAACGCCGGCAGATGCGCCTGCGGTATGGCCATGGGGATGCAGCAGAAGATGCCGGCGGCACCCAGCAGCGCGAACACGAGATTGGGCGGCCACCCCATCACGGTATCGGGCGCGGACATGGCGCCGAGTGCCCCGAGCAGCGGCAGCTTCGGCGGCGGTCGCAGAAACATCGCCGCCAGCGGGACGATCACGGCGACCTGGAGCAGACCGTAATAGAGCATGGTCTGGCGCCAGCCGGCGTAAGCGACGGCGCGCTCGAAGATCGGCGGCCAAATCGCGCCCGCGACGTAGCTGCCGCTTGAAATCAGCGCGAGCGCCGATCCGCGGCGGCGATCGAACCAGCGGCTGACATAAACGTAGAACGGGGCGTTCATGGCGCCGACCCCGAAAAAGCCGACGAACAGCCCCTGCCCGACATAGAGCTGCCAGGTCTCGCCCCCCGTCGACAGCGCAAGCCCTATGCAAATCATGATTGCGCCGATGATCACCGTCGAGCGCACCCCGATGCGTTCGGCGACGTAGCCCATGGCGATGCCGCCGCTGCCGAAGCCGAGCCAGGCGAGCGAGGTCGCCAAGGCCGGAACCGCGCGCAGGCCTTCCGATTCGGCGGCGATCAGCTTGAGCGCAACAATGGTGATCCACGGCGCGCCGAACGACAGCGCCAGGATCACCAGCAACACAGTCGCGATGATCCAGGACGACCGGGTTTCGACGGACGGCAGGCCTATGCGTTCATGCATTATTGGGCCGTGGCTTCTTCGGCGCCGCGAGGGCGATGTCGTTGTTACCGGCGCGCTGCCGGCTCTTGATGCGCTGAAGCAATTTGCCGCTGCGGTCCGAGGCGATAGCGAGCGGGGCCGCGGCGGCGAGCACGGCTTAGAAAGACGTTGTCATCGGCGCTCGTCCTTGGGTCTTTTCTATTTGAGCGAGGAATCTATCGCTTTCCCACCCGCGCCGCGAGGGCGCGGCGCTGGGGACAGCCCTGTGCAAAACGCCGCCCAACCTCGAAGAGACGCGCAACCCAGGCCCGAAACGGAGCTCGCGAACCAGGGCCATGCTGTGGACAAGCCCCGAATAAGGTTGTTGACCATTTTGTGAATTGGCGAATGCGGGCTCGGGATAAGCGGCGGCGAATATCGGGGATGGGACGAAGGAGCTGAGCCATGCCCGATCCTTCGCCCATCGCCACCGTGGTCGCGCGGCTCTCGAGCGACGCCTCGACCGCGCAAAAAATCGCTGACGCGCTCGCCGAGAGCCTCGAAGCCGAACAGTTCGCCGCCTCGGCCTTCGAGGAAACCCCTGGACGCTGGTCGCTCGCCATCCATTTCCGCCAACGGCCCGACGAGGCGGCCGTGCGCGCATTGATCGCGTCCGCCGCCGGCAGCGCGGCGGCCCACGCGCTGGTGTTTGAGACGCTCGCGCCCACGGACTGGGTGCGCAAAAGCCTCGAAGGCCTCGCGCCGGTTGAAGCCGGCCGTTTTGTCGTGCACGGGGCGCATGACCGCGCGCGCGTGCGGGCCAACCGTATCGGTATCGAGATCGCGGCGGCGCTCGCGTTCGGCACCGGCCACCACGGCACCACGCGCGGCTGTCTGCTCGCGCTCGATCGGATCGTGAAGGCGCAGCGCCGCCAGCGCGATGCGAGCGTTGGCGCGACGGCGCCCCGCAAGCGGCGGAGACGGGCCATCGCGCTCGACATCGGCACCGGCACCGGCGTGCTGGCCATCGCCGCGGCCAAGGCTTTGCGTCGACCCGTACTTGCCAGCGATATCGATGTCCGCGCTGTCACCATCGCGCGCGACAACGCGCGCACCAATCGAGTCGGTGCCGTTGTGGAGGTCATCCACGCCGCCGGCGTTCCTACCAGGCCGTTCCGCGCCCGCGCGCCCTACGACCTGATCTTCGCCAATATCCTGCTCGATCCGCTCAAAGCGCTCGCAACCCCGATGGCGCGGCTGGTTGCGCCCAACGGACAGGTCGTGCTCTCGGGCCTACTCACGGCGCAAGCCGGCGCCGCGCTCGCTAGCTATCGCGCACGCGGCCTTGCGCTCGTCCGCCGCGTGACGCTCGCGGGTTGGGCGACGCTCACTCTCGTGCGTCCGGCGCGCAGGCGCAGGGCCAAGCGCGGTCGTGGCGGCGTCTGACAGCATGGCGTCTGACAGCATTATGTCTTCGCAACCGATCGCCGCGGTCCCTGCCATGCGGCGGGAGCATTGCCGGCGTGTCATCGGCTCAATAGATTGCCGCCATGTTCGAGGCCCGCTTCCAGTCGTTCGAAGATAAAGCCGAGCGCGCGGCGAGCGCACTGCGGGTTGCGGCGCTGCGCACCGAGCTCGCGCGGCGCGGCTTGACCGGCTTCATCGTCCCGCGCTCCGACCGCCATCAGAACGAATACGTGCCGGCGTCCGAGCAGCGGCTCGCCTGGCTGACCGGGTTTGCCGGCTCGGCCGGCGTGGCCATCGTGCTGATGGAGCGCGCGCTGTTGTTCGTCGACGGACGCTACACGCTGCAGGCGCGCGAGCAGGTGGATACCTCACTGTTCGCGATTGAGCACCTGGTGGAGACGCCGCCGGATCGGTGGATCGAGGAGAATCTCGCGATCGGCGATCGGCTCGGCTACGACCCCTGGCTGCATACGGTCGAGGGCGCGGAGCGGTTGGGCAAAGCCTGCGCCACGGCCGGCGCAACGCTGGTCGCGGTCGAGCCCGACTTGATCGACGCCATTTGGGCCGGTCGCCCGGCTCCACCCGTCGGCGCGGTTACGTTGCACGACGTGCGCTTCGCCGGCGAAGCCGCCGAGGACAAGCTCGCCCGCATCCGCGCCGAAGTGGCGAAGCTGCGCGCCGACGCGCTGGTCGTATCGGATCCCCACGCCGTCGCCTGGGCGTTCAACATTCGCGGGGCGGACGTCGCCCACACGCCGCTCCCGCTCGCCTTCGCCATCGTTCCGCAGGCGGGACGGCCGTCGCTCTATGTCGACGGACGAAAGCTCTCGAACGACGTTCGCAACCGCCTGGAGGCCCTCGCCGATGTGCGTGAGCCGTCCGATTTCGTGGACGCGCTCGGAGCGCTCGGCCGGCAAAAGCAGACCGTGCGGCTCGATCAAGCTACCGCGGCGGACGCGCTCGCGCGCCTCGTCACCAGCCACGGCGGCAAGGTCACGCGCGCGCCCTGCCCCATCGCGCTGATGAAGGCCGTGAAGAACGAGGTCGAGATTGCCGGCGCGCGCGCCGCGCACCTGCGCGACGGCGCCGCCGTTACGCGCTTCCTCGCCTGGTTCGATCGCGAGGCCCCGCGCGGCAAGCTCAGCGAGATCGAGGCCGTCGCGGCGCTCGAAAGCTTTCGCCGCGACACCGGGCTGCTCAAGGACATCTCCTTTCCAACCATCGCCGGCGCCGGCCCCGACGGCGCGATCGTGCATTACCGCGTCACGATAAAGAGCAATCGCGTCGTCGCGCCGGGCGAGTTGTTTCTGATCGACTCCGGCGGCCAATACGAGGACGGCACCACCGACATTACCCGCACCATCGCGGTCGGCGAGCCGACCGCCGAGATGCGCGACCGCTTCACCCGCGTGCTCAAGGGCCACATTGCGATTGCGCGCGCGATCTTCCCCGAGGGCACGACCGGCGCCCAGCTCGATTCCTTCGCCCGGCAGTTCTTGTGGGCGCAGGGTCTCGACTTCGACCACGGCACCGGCCACGGCGTCGGCAGCTATCTCTCGGTGCACGAAGGTCCGGCGCGCATCTCCAAGCTCGGCACCACCTCGCTCAAGCCCGGCATGATCCTGTCGAACGAGCCCGGCTACTACAAAACCGGCGCCTACGGCATCCGCATCGAGAATTTGGTGCTGGTGGTCGGAGCCGCGGCCGTCCCCGGCGCCGAGAAGCCGCTCTACGCGTTCGAGACGCTCACGCTCGCACCGATCGACCGGCGGCTGATCGTGGCCGAGATGCTCACGCCGGAGGAAGCCCTCTGGCTCGACCGCTATCACGCCCGCGTCTTCGAGGCGCTCTCACCGCTCCTCGACGCCGATAGCCGCGCGTGGCTCACCGCCGCCACCCGCCCGCTCGGCCGACGCTGAAGCCCGGGCCATCCCTTGCTCGACCCGGCGCGAAAGGACTCGGCAGCGAGCGAGGCGCAGCGCACCCCCTGGCGGCTACTCGCGCTGCTGATCGCGATGGCGGGCATAAGCTCGCTCTCGCTCAATATCCTGGTGCCGGCGATCCCCGGGCTGGCGACCAAGTTCGCCGCCGATCCCGCCAGCGTGCAGCTCGCGGTCTCGCTCTATCTCATGGGCTTGGCGACGGCGCAGCTGGTGTTCGGGCCGCTGTCCGACCGCTTCGGACGCCGGCCGGTCGTGCTGGCGGGGCTTGCGCTCGCGACCATGGCCAGCACCGCCGCCATCTTCGCCGCCAGCATCGCAAGCCTCGTCAGTGCGCGCATCGCGCAATCGCTCGGCGCCTCGAGCGGACAAACCATCGGCCGCGCCATCATCCGCGACCTCTACGATCGCGAACACGCCGCCTCCATGATCGGGCTGGTCACCTCGGTCGTGGTGCTGATGCCGATGGTTGCGCCGCTGATCGGAGGCATCCTCGACACGCTGTTCGGCTGGGAAGCGATCTTCGTCTTCGCCGCCATTGTGAGTTTCACGGTCTTCGCCTGGGCGGCGCTGGCCTTGCCGGAGACGCGCAAGCTCTCCCCGGCGTCAGGCCAACGTCATTTCCGCGCCGACCTCGCCGCGCTCGCGGCAAGCCCGCGCTTCTTCGGCTACGCGCTCTGCGCCGGGCTCGGATCGGCGCCGTTCTTCAGCTTTCTCGGCGCCGCGCCCCACGTGGTGGTGACCCTTCTGGGACGCACGTCGGCCGAATACGGCCTGTGGTTCTTCGTTCCCTCGATCGGATTCATGGCCGGCAATTTTGCGGTGTCGCGGCTGACCGCGCGCTTCGGCATCGATGCTTTGATTTGGTGGGGGATCGCGCTCACCATCATCGGCTGCTTGCTCAACGTGTTGGTCTATGTCGCGCTGCCGGGGTGGGAGATGGCCACGATCTTCCTGCCCCAAATTGTCATCGGCGTCGGCAATGGCCTGCTGCTGCCAACGTCGATCGCCGGTGCCGTAAGCATCCGCCCGCAAGTTGCCGGCACGGCCTCCGGTGCGACCGGCTTTATCCAGATGGCAATTGCCGCCGCGGCCGCCCAGCTTGGGGGAAACGTGATCGCGCATGCACCGGATGCGATGCCGATGCTGCTCCTCATGCTGATGTTCGGGATCGCGACGGCGATCGCCGTTTGGACGCTCGTGCGGCGCTAATTGTACGCGTGGGGGCGCCGTCAGCGAGGCTGTGATGCCGATCGAACCGCCTGCTGGATGACTTGCGGCTTTATCGGAGTGCGATTGAACTCGACGGCGAAGGGGCGCAGCGCGTCGGAGACAGCGTTTGCAATCACGGCCGGGGGCGCGATGGGCCCGCCTTCGCCGACGCCCTTGACGCCGAGGGGATTGAGCGGTGACGGCGAATGTTGGTGGATGAGGTGCATGTCCGGAATTTCGCACGCAGTCGGAACCATGTAATCCATCAATGAACCGGCGAGTAGCTGGCCCTCGGAATCGTAGTTGAATTCCTCCAACAGCGCGCCCCCGAGGCCTTGAGCCGCTCCGCCGACGATCTGCCCCTCGACCAGCATGGGATTGACGACCACGCCACAATCGTGGGCGATGACATATTTCTCGATCTTCACGCGCCCAAGTTCGATATCGACGTCCACCGCCGCCACATGCACCGCATACGACCACGTGACCGTAGGCGGCTCGTAATAATAGGTTTCCTCCAGCCCGGCATCGACGCCGGGCGGCCGGCCGTGATCCCAGCCCGGACGGGCCGCGCGCGCCACCGCCGCGAGCGAGACGTCGGCACCTGGCACTCCCACGATGCCGACGCCGTCCTTGCGTAGCTCGAGGTCGCCGGCCGCGCATTCAAGCAGATTGGCAGCGATGGCGAACACCTTCGCGCGCAGCCGTTCGCTCGCACCGTGAATGGCCGCCGACAGGGTCACGGTGCTGCGGCTTGCGATGGTCCCGAACCCGATGGCGATCGCCGCGGTGTCGGCAAGCGACATGACCACGTCGGCGGGATCGACGCACCAGGCATCGGCCACGACCTGGGCAAAAATCGTCTCCATGCCCTGGCCTTGGGGACAGGCGCCGGACGACACGAAGATCTTGCCCGACGGATCGATCCGCACTGTCGCGCTCTCGAACGGACCCACGCCCGTTCCCTCGACGTAGCAGCCGATGCCGAGACCGAGGTAACGGCCCTCGTGTCGCGCCGTGCGCTGGCGCTCGCGAAACGCGGCGACGCCGCCGATCGCGTCGAGCGCCCGCCGCAGCGCCCCTTGATAGTCGCCGCCGTCGTAGACGATCGGCTCGCCGTCGCGATAGGGAATGCCCACGTGATAGGGCATTTCGTCGGCGCGGACCATGTTGCGCAGGCGCACGTCGGCGGGTTCGAGACCGAGCTCACCGGCAACGAGATCGACGATGCGCTCCATGGCAAAGGCGGCTTCCGGACGGCCTGCTCCTCGATAAGGCGCGTTCGGAACCTTATTGGTTGCGGCGATCCTGGCATCGATCGCGACGGCATCGATCTTGTAGGGGCCGAGCAGATGGACCGCGGTGTTGTAAACCACGCCGGCGCCGATGGGATTCCAGGCGCCGCAATCGACGATGAAATGGTCGCGCAGCGCCAGGATGCGGCCGCCGTCGTCAAAGCCGACCTCGACATCGTGGATCTGGTCGCGCGAGTGGCAGGAGCACATCAGATGCTCGCGGCGATCCTCGATCCACTGGACCGCGCGCCCCAGCCTGCGCGCCAAGAACGGAATCAACAGGTCTTCCGGGTAGACGTGCCCCTTGAGGCCGAAGCCGCCGCCGACATCGAGCGCGACGCAGCGTATGCGCGCTTCCGGCAGCCGCAAGACTGCGGCCGCCTCGCGGCGCACCCAATGCACGACTTGGGTGGCCGACCAGATCGTCACGCAATCCGTCCGCGGGTCGTGGACGCCGACGACGCCGCGGCACTCCATGGGCGCGGCGGCATAGCGGTGATGATAAAAGCGCCGTTGCAGCTTGTGCCGGGAGCGCGCGAACGCGGCGGCGATGTCGCCCTTGCCGATCGTGAAGGCGCCGATGAGGTTGGTCTGGAATCTGTCGTGGATGATCGGTCCGCCCGGGCGCAATGCCGCTTCCGGGTCGACGACGGCCGGGAGCGGATCGAGATCGAGGGCGACCAATTGCGCCGCATCTTCGGCGGCGTAGCGGCTCTCCGCCACGATGACGGCAACGGCCTCGCCCACATGGCGGACTTTGTCGTGAGCCAGCAGGGGTTGTTGGGGATTGATGAACTTGTGCTGGACGAGCGTCGTCCATTTGCTGGGGAGCGAGAGCTGCGTGTCCGGCACCGGCGGCAATAGCTGCAGCAGGTCGGCGCCGCTCAGGGCACAGGCCACGCCCGGCGCCGCGGCGGCGCGCGACAGATCCACGCCGCGGATGCGCGCGTGCGCGACCGGGCTTCGGACGAAAACCGCATGCAGCATGTGCGGCAGATCGAGATCGGCAATGAATTGTCCGCGGCCGGTCAGCAGGCGGTGATCCTCGCGGCGCGGCATGGAGCGGCCGACGAAGGACGTTTTGTTGGGATCGTTCATTCGCGAAGGGTCATTTCGGTGCATTGGGGACGAACGGACCTTAGCAAGCGCCGCAGTTCGGGCCACATGCGATTCGACATGAGTGGAGCACTGCTACGAAGGGCTGTGGCCCACGAGGTCGAACCATTCGTCTTCGCTAAGCACCGCCACCCCGAGGTCCTTGGCCTTGCCGAGCTTCGAGCCCGCGCCGGGGCCCGCGACCACGTAATCGGTCTTCTGCGAGACCGAGCCCGCGACCTTGGCGCCAAGCCGCTCGGCCATGGCTTTCGCTTCCTCCCGCGTCATCTTCTCGAGCGCGCCGGTAAAGACCACGGTCTTGCCGGCGACGGCCGAGTCGGCTGCCGGCTTTTCGGCGTCGAGGATCTTCACCTGTTTGGTGAGGCGCTCGACGATGCCGCGATTGTGCTCCTCGCCGAAATAGGCGGCGATGCTGTCGATCACCGTTTCGCCGATCTGGTCGAGGTTGTCCATCTCGGCCTGCGTCTCGGCATCGCCCTTAGCGATACTCAGGCACGCATCATGGAACGCCCGCCATGATCCATAGCCGCGCGCGAGCGCCCGCGCAGTCGTCTCGCCCACGTGCCGCATGCCGAGCGCGTAGATGAAGCGCTCGAGCGCGATCTCGCGCCGCGCCGCGATCGCATTGAACAGGTTGCGGACCGATAATGCGCCGAACCCTTCCTGCTCCTCGAGCTTGATTTTCGAATTGCGCGCTTCGAGCGTGAAGATGTCGGCCGGCTCCTTGATCCAGCCCTGCTCGAAGAACAGCGTGATCTGCTTCTCGCCCAACCCCTCGATGTCGAAGGCGCGCCGGGAGACGAAATGCTTCAGATGCTCGACTTTCTGCGACGGGCAGGCGAACTCGCCGGTGCAGCGCGTGACCGCCCCCTCCTCGCCGGTCGCGGTCGTGTCGCGCATCACCGCGGTGTGGAGCGAACACGGGCAGCGGCTCGGAAATTTGTAAGCCTTCGACGATTTCGGGCGTTTCTCCGCCACCACGCCCAGCACCTGCGGGATGACGTCGCCGGCACGCTGGATGGTGACCGTGTCGCCGATGCGCACGCTGAGGCGTTCGATCTCGTCGGCGTTGTGCAGCGTCGCATTCGACACCACGACGCCGCCGACGGTCACGGGCTCGAGACGTGCAATGGGCGTGAGCGCGCCGGTGCGGCCGACGTGGATATCGATCGCCCTGACCACGGTCATTGCCTTCTCGGCTGGAAACTTGTGCGCGATCGCCCAACGCGGATTGCGCGAGACGAACCCGAGCCGCTGCTGCCAGTCGAGGCGGTCGACTTTGTAGACCACGCCGTCGATGTCGTAATCAAGCGTGGCGCGCTGTGCCTCGATTTCGTGGTGGAACGCGAGCATCGCATCGATCGAGTCGCAGATTTGCATCAGCGGGTTGGTCTTGAAGCCGCGGGCGGCAAACCATTTGACCATGCCGGATTGGGTCTGCGCCGGCATCGCGCTCATCTCCCCCCAGCTATAAGCGAAGAAGCCGAGCGGCCTTGCGGCCGTGATCGCCGGATCGAGCTGGCGCAGCGAGCCGGCGGCCGAGTTGCGCGGATTGGCGAAAACCTGCCTGCCGGCCGCCTTCTGCCGCTCGTTCAGCGCCAGAAAAGCGGATTTGGTCATGTAGACTTCGCCCCGCACCTCGCAGACGTCGGGCACGCCTTTGCCGCGCAGCTCATTTGGGATGTCGGCGAGCGTTCTCACGTTCGCGGTCACATCCTCGCCTTCGGTACCGTCGCCCCGGGTCGCGCCGCGCGCCAGACGGCCGCCCTCGTAGCGCAACGTGCAGGACAGGCCGTCGATCTTCGGCTCGGCGGTGAACGCCACCTTCTCGTCTGCCGGCAGACGCAGAAATCGGCGCATCCGCTCCACGAATTCGGCCACCTCGGCGTCGGAAAACGCATTGCCTAGCGACAGCATCGCTACGCTGTGGCGGACCTTGGCGAACTTTTGCGAGGGCTGCGCGCCAACGCGGCGCGAGGGCGAATCCTCCCGCACCAGCTCGGGAAAGCGCGCCTCGATCTCCTCGTTGCGTTGGCGCAGCGCATCGTAGGCCGCGTCCGAAACCGTCGGCGCGTCTTCTTGATAGTAGCGCTTGTCATGGGCGCCGATCTCGGCCGCGAGCCGTTTGAGCTCGGCTTTGGCCTGCGCCTCGGTGAGATCGGCGATAGGGATCGTGCTGCTAGCTTGCGAGCTCATCGTCTGCGTCATTCCGGGGCGCGCCGCATGCGGCGTTCCTACCCCGCAGCCTTGATCAGGCGTTCGGCGGCGGCGCGGGCCTCCGCGGTGATTTCGGCGCCCGCGAGCATACGCGCGATCTCCTCGCGGCGTTTGTCGGCGGCGACCTCGGCCACGCGGGTGGCGACGCGCTTGCCTTTGTCGAGCGCGCCCTTGCTGATGAGATAGTGCCGGTCCGCGCGCGCGGCCACCTGCGGCGCGTGCGTCACCGCGATCACCTGCGCCCGGCGGCCGAGTCGCGCCAGCCGCACGCCGATGGCATCCGCCACCGCGCCGCCGGCGCCGGTGTCCACCTCGTCGAAGATGAGCGTCGACGCCGAGCCGCGGTCGGCCAGCACCACCTTGAGCGCCAACAGGAAGCGCGCGAGCTCGCCGCCGGAAGCGACCTTCATCAGCGGCCCCGGCCGGGTGCCCGGGTTGGTCTGCACCCAGAATTCGATCCGATCGATGCCGTGCGGCCCTCCCTCCTCCGGCGCGCTCACGATCTCGGTCACGAATTTCGCGCGTTCGAGCTTGAGCGGCTTGAGCTCGTCGTTGACGGCGCTGTCGAGGTTTTCGGCCGCCGTCTTGCGCTCGCGCGACAGCGCGGCGGCGGCTTCGCGGTAGTTCGCGTCGGCCGTGCGCGCGGCGGCTTCGAGCGCGGCGAGGCGCTCGGCGCCGGCATCGATGAGGCCCAGGTCGGCGGCGTAGCGGGCGGCAAGCGCATTGAGCCCATCGACCAGGACATTGTATTTGCGAGCCGCCGCCCGTAGCGCAAACAAGCGCTCCTCGATCCGTTCGAGTTCGCCCGGATCGCGGTCGGCCTCCCGCAGCGCCGCCTCGAGATGCCCGCGCGCGTCATCGAGCGCGGTGAGCGCGGCATCGAGCGCCTTCACCGCCGGCTCGATCAGCCCCGGAGCCTGCGCCGTGCGACGCTCGAGCCGTCGCACCGCGGCCGACAGCATCGGCACGGGGGATTGCGCGCCGGCCACCGCCTCGCGGGCATCGCGCAGGTCGCCGGCGACCTTCTCCGCCTGCATCATGACGGCGCGCTTGTCGGCGAGCATGGTTTCTTCCGACGGCTCGGGAGCGAGCCGCTTGAGCTCCTCGACCGCGTGGCGCAGAAAATCCGCCTCGCGCTGCGCCCGCTCGACCTCCGCGCGATGGGCCGCCACCGCGCCCGCGCGGGCGCGCCGCTCATTCCAAAGCCGCTCCACCTCCGCGGCCTTGCCGTCGAGCGCCCCGAAGGCATCGAGCAGGCGGCGGTGCGCCGCCGTATCCACCAGCGCGCGCTCGTCGTGCTGGCCGTGGATCTCGACCAGCGCCGCGCCCAGCGCTTTGAGGGCCTGCGCGCTCAGCGGCTGATCATTGACGAAGGCGCGCGTGCGGCCGTCGGCGAACTGCACGCGCCGCAGAATCAGCTCGTCTTCGGCCGGAATGTCGTTTTCGGCCATGAGCGCGCGCACCGGGTGGTCGGAGGGCAGCTCGAAGGCCGCGGTCACCTGGCCCTGCTCGGCACCCTGGCGCACGAGCGTGACGTCGCCGCGCGCACCGAGCGCAAGGGCGAAGGCATCGAGCAAGATGGACTTGCCGGCGCCGGTCTCCCCCGTGAGCACGGACAGGCCGGACGCGAAGTCGATATCAAGCCGATCAATGAGGACGATGTCGCGAATCGAGAGCCGGGCCAGCATGACGACTGTCCTTGCCTTTCGCTTGGCGGCGGACGCGGAGGTTTACCCGATACCCCGTCGCAGCCCGCCCCCAAACGGGCGGCGGACCATGCATTCGAGGCGATGAATGCTTACCGCAGTGGAACTCGGGCTCGGCCCGAGCGACGCGCTGCAAGCGCCGCAAGTTGGGTGGAGGCGACTTGCAGTGTCAAGCCCGGACACGACGATGTGGGAAAGCGATTTCGGCGCGATGATCTAGAATTTGCCCGAGGCCAATTTCGCGAACGCCTGGCTGATCCAGTGGCCCTTGTTCTCGTTGGGCTCAACGCCCCTCGATTGCATCAAGGCATAGGCGTCCTTGTACCAGCGGCTTTCGGGGAAGTTGTGGCCGAGCACCGCGGCCGAAGTCTGCGCCTCCTCCACGATACCGAGCGCCATATAGACCTCGGTGAGCCGCAGCAGGGCTTCCTCGACGTGGCGCGTCCTCTGGTAGCGCGTCACCACCACCTTGAAGCGATTGATGGCGCCTACGTAGTTGTGCGTGTTCTGCAGTTGACGCCCAATATCCATTTCCTTGCCCGCCAACTGGTCGCGCGCGACCTCGATCTTGCGCTTGGCGGCAACGGCATATTCGGAATTGGGATATTTGCGGCCGACCTCTTCGAGGGCTTGGACCGCCTTGTCGGTCCGATCCTGGTCGCGCGAGATTTCGGGCATCTGATCGAAATAGGACGAGCCGATGAGGAACTGCGCATAGGCGGCATCGGGGCTTCCCGGATGCAGCGTGACGTAGCGGCGGGACGTATTGATGCAGTCGTCATAGGCGTTGGCCTGGTAATAGGCGAACGCCGACATGATCAGCGCCTTGCGCGCCCATTCCGAATAGGGGTGCTGGCGGTCGACCTCTTCGAACTTCTTGGCCGCGGCCTTGGCATCCTTCTTGGTGTTCAGAAGGTAGAGGCCCTCGTTGTAGAGCTTGTCGGCCGGCTCGTCGGGAGCGACGGCGTCCTTGTCGAACAGGCTGCAGGCGCCGAGCGCGAGCGCCACCAACGCAAGCGCCAAAAACCGCGTCGCCGCACGCGCGCAGCTTTCAACGCCGATGGTGACTGAACGCCCAGCCATGGATCGGATGAATCCCGTCCCCGACGCGAGGTTCAACCGGTTTCCCCTTATCGCCCCGTCGCCGCCCATAATCCCCGTTCGCCCAAGCAAATAGGCCGCCATTCCGCCCGGAATGTGGCAGACGGAGCCCCTTCTAAAGGCTTGCGTTTTAGGACATTTCCGGCCCGAAGGCCGGCGCCAGGCGGGAGGCCATTTCGGCATGGCCGGGTATGGGCCGCGGCATCTCGCCTTCGACCCAGGTCCAGGCGCTTGTATCCGACATCAGGGCACAGACCA
>Ga0306924_10001920_pt1 | contig 19316 bp, 14 predicted proteins | sample sta12Can44000111_FD_203756 | JGI IMG/M metagenome (GOLD analysis project Ga0306924, IMG submission 203756) | Lab enrichment of tropical soil microbial communities from Luquillo Experimental Forest, Puerto Rico - statanox.12C.anox.44.000.111 (v2)... | ecosystem: Environmental > Terrestrial >...
TCCGAGCGCTTCATCTTTGCCGGCCCATGCCTCGGCGATGCCCTGGAAGGCCGGCCCATAGATCAAGCCGCGAGCGGTAAATCGACGATAGAGCTCCACGCCGTCGATCCGCTTTCCCATACGCGCCCTGATCGCGTCAACCGGGGCAAGTCGTTCCGATTGACTCCCCGCCAAAGGCAGGGCACGGGCAATCGCGACCGGGGGCAGGGCGGTCCCGCGCGTCTCGTTTGCGTGCAGTCGGAAGGTGCCGTCTTCGGCCGACAGCGCGACCTCGACCAATGGCTCGGCACCAGCGGCAATTACCAGCGGCCGCCTGATCTCGAAGGCCTCGATCTCGACCCCATCGCAATCGCGGGTCGACAAAACCGAAGAGACAGCCATCTCGATATATGCCGCTCCCGGCAGGACCGTGCTGGTTTGGACGACGTGATCGGCGAGCCAGGCGAGCAGCTCCGGATCGAGACGGTTCTTCCAGATCCCGTCGATGGCAGGCAGACGCTTGCCCAAAAGCGGGTGCTTGCGGCGGCTGGATGACACTCCGACCTCGCCATCTTCGGCAAACCAGTAGCGTTCGCGCTGCCACGGATAGGCAGGAAGCGGCACGAACGCGCAATCGCGAGGGTAGAGAGCGTTGTAATCGATTGCGACGCCGGCGGCATAGCAGCGGCCGAGCGCCAGCCACAATGCATCGCGTTCGGGCTCGTGACGCCGCAGAGTGGGGATCGAGATCCCTTGGCCGCCGGTGGTCTTCAGGCAGTCGCGGAGATAGGTGTCGAGGATAGGATGCGGACCGATTTCGAGGAAGACATTGAAGCCCTCGGCCCTTAGCGATTCGATCGCGGGGGCGAACTGAACAGGTCGGCGGATATTGTCCCACCAATATCCTGCATCGAGCCGACTACCCTCGATCGTTGTGCCGCTAACCGTCGAGACAAAACGTAGCCGACCATCTTGCGGCCGCAATCCGACAAGCCGGTCCAACAGCCCCTCGCGGATTGGGTCCATGCAGCGGCTGTGGAAGGCATAATCGAGGTCGAGAGGACGAAAGAAGACTTGGCTCGCCTCGAGTTCGCCACCAAGCGCGTCTATCGCAGCAGCGTCGCCCGCTACCGTGACCGAATTCGGGGCGTTGACGGCGGCAATCGTCAGCGCCTCGCCATAGGCGGCAATCAGTGCGGCGGCATCCTCGGGCGATTGTCCAAGGGCGGCCATCCGGCCAGTTCCGGCGGTCCGCCCTTGCGCTCGGCTGCGCTCGACGATGACCCGGCAGGCTTCGGCGAGCGACAAAATGCCCGCCCCGTAAGCCGCCGACACCTCACCGACACTGTGGCCGAGCATTGCCTCGGGCTCGATCCCGTGCGCCCCCAGCCATTCGAGCATCGCTACCTGCAGCGCAAAGAGCGCCGGCTGCGCAATTTCCGTGCGATCGAACAGGTTCGCCGGTTCCGCCGATAACAGGGCGTCCTTAACCGACCAGCCGCTGAGCCGGCTCAGCGGCGCATCGACCCGCTCGATGCACTCGGCGATGAAGGGGTCGGCGAGCAAATCCTGCCCCATGCCGCGCCATTGCGAGCCGTTTCCGGAAAATACCATGGCCAGTCGAACCGGCGGGGTCTGGACATGCCCTTGGGCGAGGAGCGGTGGCGGATCGCCGGCCGCGAACGCCTCGAATTGGGCAGCGACCTCTTCAGGGGTTCGGCCAAATGCAGCGAGGCGATGCTGGTGGTGGGTCCGTCGGGTGGCTGCGGTGCGACACAGGGCTGAAAAGGAGGGCGCCGTCGGCGATCTCAGCAATTCGGCGTAGCGCAGGGCGAGACTCTTCAGAGCTTCCGGATCATGAGCAGAGATCGGAAGCAGCTCGACCTCTTGCCCTTCCGTCTCCGCGTGCTGCCGGGCCGCGGCAGCAACCGGCGCATCCGGCTCTCGGATGACGATATGGGCGTTGGTGCCGCCGAACCCGAACGAGTTGACGCCCATGGTCAAGCGCCCCGGCGCCAATTCCGTATATTCCGAAACGACCGAAAGATTGAGCTCCTCGAACGGAATTTTCGGGTTGGGCACCGTGAAGTGCAACGTGCGCGGGATCGCGCGGTGACGGAGCGCAAGGACGGCCTTCAGCAGCCCGGCAATCCCCGAGGCCGGTTCGAGATGGCCGATATTGCTTTTGACCGAGCCGATTCGGCAGCAATCGCCGGGCGCACGCGAAGCGCCGAGCACCGTCCCCAAGGCACCGCATTCGATCGGGTCGCCGACGCTCGTGCCGGTGCCATGCGCCTCGACATAGGCAATCTCGCTCGGGTCGATCCCGGCGTCACGGTACACTCGGCGCAGCAGCGCTTCTTGCGCCGCTTGGTTGGGCATCGCCAAGCCCGTGGTACGGCCATCCGAATTCACACCCGAGCCGACGATGACGGCATAGACCAGGTTCTTCTCGGCGATCGCCTGCGCGAGCGGGCGCAGAATGACGACCGCGCCGCCTTCCGACCGGACATAACCGTCGCCGGCCGCGTCGAAGGGGCGGCATCGGCCGGTCGGCGAGAGCATGCGCGCCTTCGAGAAGCCGACGGAACCGGACGGCGACAACAGCGCATGGACGCCGGCCGCAATCGCCAAGCTCGACTCGCCCGTCCACAAGCTGACGCAGGCTTCGTGCACCGCAACCAGCGATGACGAGCAGGCGGTGTCGACAGTAAAGCTCGGACCGTGCAAATCGAAGATGTAGGAAATTCGGTTCGCCGCATTGCTGATCGCGCTGCCGGACATGACGTAGGGATCGACTTGGTCCGGCTCTTCGCGCTGCAGCGCCGCGTAGTCGGACACCGAGACCCCGACAAAAACGCCGGTCTGCGATTCGGCGACCCGCGCGGGAACGATGCCCGCGCTCTCGAACGCCTCCCAGGTCAGCTCCAACAGGAGACGTTGCTGCGGGTCGATCCGGCGCGCTTCGCGCGGCGAAATCCCGAAAAACCCGGCATCGAACTTGTCTATGTCGGCGATGAACCCGCCGGCGCGCGTATACATTTTGCCGGGTTTGGCCGGGTCAGGATGGTAATAGGCGTCGACGTCCCAGCGGTCGTCCGGGATCTCGGTAACGGCGTCCGTCCCGGCTTTGAGCAGCGACCAGAATTCCGCCACGTCCGCAGCACCCGGGAACCGACAGGCCAATCCGACTAAGGCGACCGGGAAGGTTCGTCCCACGGCGTCACTTTCTGTAGGCATGCGCACGCTCATACTCTTCGGTCGCTTCCGATGCGGTCCTGGTTTCCACGGGTTGCACCCTACTAGAATCACATCCGCCAAGCGCAACGGTTTCGGCATAGGGGGTCGCGTCGAAACTACTTGGCGATCAATTTAACGCAAGATAAACGATCTTCGAACGTGTCTGTCGACATTGCTGCATGCCTGTGGCGTAACGGCAAGCCGGGAGGCCAATCCCTGAGCCCGGTCGGCATATTCACCGAATCCTCGCCAGCGTTCGCCTGCCCAGCCGTCTCGATAGACGCACCGTGCTGATCCAGTATATTTGCCAATCCGATCGGGGAGACACAGGCGATGAAATGGGCGGCGGTTGGGGGCGCCAACCTAGCGGCCCCCGCGGGCGGAACCGGCTCTGCGCCTGGCGAGCGCGAACCGATCCATATCGATGAAACCGATACCACGTTCGCCATCGGTTGGAGGGGCCGCTATCGTATCGAGGGACCGACGTTCGTGTACTCGGATCAGGATACCGGCCGGGTCACCACGACGATCCTCGGTTACCCGACCGATAAGCTCAGGCAGATCGCCTGATCGGAAAATTTCAAATATTTTTGGCTAGGACTACATTACGAGCATCGAAGAGGTTGTCACGATCGATTCGGCACGCATTTTCACCTAAGGCGCGATCGGTGGATCACGGAGACGGGCAGCCGCAAAAACCCCGATCTTCGGCCACTTCTACATTGACCAGGACAGACGGATCTTCTTCGGCTATACTACTCAGGGATGTGCTAGGGTTGTGCCACCAGTCTGCGGCGCTATCTAAGCCTGAACCATCTCGCCGTCCTCTCTCCTTCGCATCAGGAATCTCGAAGCGAACTTCCTCCATGCGCTTGTTCCGGTATTTCGAAACCCTCCTCGAACCGACGGCTCTGCCGCCGCAAGGCCCGCCGCCCGCCGGGCTCGGCGCCTTTTATTGGCACTATGCGCGGCAGGCGCGCGGCCTAGTCGTTGCCCTCTTCGTCGTGGGTTTTATCGTCGCGCTGATCGACACGACGATACCGGTGTTCGTCGGCCGGGTGATCACGCTCGTCTCCAAATACGAGCCCGGCTCGCTGCTGCGCGATTCGTGGCCGCCCCTGCTCGGGATGGCATTCGTCTTGGTGGTGGTGCGGCCTCTGGCGATGCTGCTGCAGAACATGCTGACCAACCAGGCGATCATCCCCGGCTTTTCCAACCTGATCCGCTGGCAGAGCCACTGGCACGTGGTGCGGCAAAGCTGGAGCTTTTTTCAGAACGATTATGCCGGACGCATCGCGCAACGGGTCATGCAAACCGGTCCGTCGCTGCGCGAGAGCGTCGTCGCGGCGACCACGGCGGTCTGGTACATCCTGGTCTACGGCGGCGGCGCGATCATCCTGCTCGCCTCCAACGATTCTCGACTGGCGATCCCGGTGGTGCTGTGGTTCGCCGGCTACGCCGTGCTGCTGCGTTATTTTGTGCCGCGGCTGCGCACCCGATCGCGGCGTATGTCCGATACGCGTTCGGCCCTCACTGGCCGCGTGGTCGACAGCTACACCAACATCGCGACGGTCAAGCTGTTTGCGCGGCCGCGCGACGAGGACGAATTCGTCCGCGCCGCGGTGGACGATCTTACCGATGCGCATCGCGGGCAGGTGCGGCTGACGACGCTGCTCAATCTGTGTCTCGCCGTGCTGAATGCGACCATGGTGGTCGGCACCGCGGCGTTGGCGATCTGGCTGTGGAACGATGGGCGGGTCGCGGTCGGGACGGTGGCGATGGCCTTACCGCTGACCTGGCACATAGCTGCGATCGCCGGCTGGGTGGCGCAGAACATCACGACGATCTTCGAGAATATCGGCGTCGTGCAAGAGGGCATGCGGACGATTGCCGTGCCCCGCCAGATGCCGGACCGGCCCGACGCTGTGGCTTTGCAGGTCACGCGCGGAGCGGTCCGCTTCGAGGGGGTGCGCTTCGGCTATGGCACCGCAAGGGGTGTCCTTCATGGCATCGACCTTTCGGTCGCACCCGGCGAACGGGTCGGTCTGGTCGGGCGGTCTGGCGCCGGGAAGTCGACCCTGGTCAACCTGTTGCTGCGGTTTTACGAGATCGAGGCCGGCCGCATCCTGATCGACGGACAGGACATCGCCCAGGTTACCCAGGAAAGCCTGCGCGGGCACATCGCGATGATAACCCAGGACACCTCGCTGCTGCACCGATCGATCCGCGACAACATTCGCTATGGTAGGCTGCAGGCGAGCGAGTGGGAGGTGCGGCGGGCGGCGGCGCAGGCGCACGCGCTCGAATTCGTCGAGGGGCTCGAGGATTGGTACGGACGGCGCGGCTTCGACGCGCATGTCGGCGAGCGCGGCGTCAAGCTGTCGGGCGGCCAGCGTCAACGCATCGCCCTCGCCCGGGTCATCCTCAAAGACGCGCCGATCCTCGTGCTCGACGAGGCCACCTCTTCGCTCGATTCCGAAGTCGAGGCGGCGATCCAGGAGCAGCTCGACAGCTTGATGCGCGGGCGCACGGTCATCGCCATCGCCCATCGTTTGTCGACGATCGCGCGCATGGACCGCCTCATCGTGCTCGACCAAGGCAGGATCGCCGAAGAAGGCACGCACGCCCAGCTGCTCGCCAGCGGCGGTACTTACGCGCGCCTGTGGCAGCGCCAATCGGGTGGGTTCACCGACGTCGACGCGGCGATCCCGGTCGACGCCGCCGCCGCGGAGTAGCCGTTCGAGCCCGCCGCGGAAGACTGGCCGGAAAATCGCCATATATCGGCGGCACAAAGTCGGAGATGAGCGACCTGGCGATCAAGCACATGACGCGTGACGAGTTGCTGCCACCACCCGCCCACGCAGAGACGTGATCGACCGCCTCTATGCCCGGACGCTGGCGATGGCGGCGCACCGCCATGCGATGGCGGCGATGGCGCTGATTTCCTTCGCCGAGAGCTCGTTCTTTCCGCTGCCGCCGGATTTCCTGCTGATTCCGATGACCTTGGCGCAGCCGCGCCGGGCGTGGCTGATCGCTGCGGTCTGCACGATCACCTCGGTCGTCGGCGGCTATGTCGGCTACGCGATCGGCTATTTCCTGTTCGACGCGCTCGGCCGACCGTTGCTCGAATTCTATCACGCCATGGACAAGTACGAGGCGTTCAAATCGGCCTTCGCCGAATGGGGTGCCTGGATCATCGTGATCAAGGGGCTGACGCCGATCCCCTTCAAGCTGGTTACGATCGCCAGCGGCGCGGCGCAGTTCAACCTCGTCGCTTTCACCCTGGCGTCGCTAGTCTCACGCAGTCTGCGGTTTTTCGTGCTTGCAGCGCTGTTGTGGCGTTTCGGCGAGCCGATCCGGGATTTTATCGAGCGCCGGCTTATGCTGGTCACCAGTATGATAGCCGCGGCGCTGGTTGGCGGGTTTGTGGTACTGCGTTATCTATGAGGTCATGAGAGCCGACCCTGGGCGTTTCCCGATCTTTGTCCTGGCGGCGAGCGCTGCGGTGCTCGGCGGCGCCTTTATTTCGCAATACTGGGGCGGGCTCGCCCCGTGCGAACTCTGCTTGCTGCAACGCTGGCCCTGGGCCGCCGCAATCATAATCTCGTTGATCGCAATCACGGTCGGGAGCCGATCGACATTGCCGTGGGTCGCGCTGTTGCTCGTCGCGGTTTTTGCGATCGGCAGCGTGCTCGCGCTCTATCATGTCGGGGTCGAGAAGCACTGGTTTGCCGGTCCCAGCGCCTGCACCGGAGCCGCCACCGCGGCCGATACGGTCGAGGAATTAAAGGCGCGGATTCTCGGGCAAATGCCGGTGCGTTGCGATGAGCCGGCGTGGTCTCTGTGGGGCATTTCGCTCGCCGGCTGGAACCTGCTAGCCTCGCTGGTAATAGGCAGCAGCTGTCTTGCCATCTTTTGGCGGCTGCGCCGACCGCGACGGCGAACCGGGGTGCGCCAAGGGATGATCGCATGAGCGAGCAGCGTCCGCGCCGCCTGCCTGGAGACCGCCGCCCGGTGGAGGAGATCGCGCGAATGCTGCGCGTCGATCATGCCGGCGAGTACGGGGCGACACGAATCTACCAGGGTCAGCTCGATGTGCTCGGACGCAGTCGCGCCGCCGGCGAAATCCGCCGGATGGCCGAGACCGAGAAAGGCCATCTCGCGCGCTTTGAGGAGCTGTTGCATGAGCGGCGAGTGCGTCCGACCCTTCTCTACCCGTTGTGGTCGGTTGCCGGCTACGCGCTCGGCGCCGCGACGGCGCTCCTCGGCGAGCGTGCCGCGATGGCCTGCACGGTCGCGGTCGAGGATGCTATCGATGAGCATTACCGGGGGCAAGCCGGATATCTCGCCGAAGAGGATCCCGCGCTGCAAGAGACGGTCCTCGCCTTTCGCGACGACGAGTTGGCGCATCGCGAAATCGCGATAGCGCACGGGGCCGAGGGTGCTCTCGGATACGGGCTTATCAGCAGCATAGTTAAGGCCGGCTCGCGGATCGCGATTTGGCTCTCGACCCGCCTTTAACCGGTTTCGCCAAGACATTCTCGCTGCAGGACACTGCCGCGCCGTTGCGCGAGGCCTGGTATTACGCCGTGCCGAGCCGACGCTTGCGGCGCCGAACGATGCTGGGGAGGGTCATGCTCGGCGAGCCGATCCTGATCGGCCGCGACGCAGCCGGCGCGGCGTTCGCGTTGCACGACCCCTGCCCGCATCGTGGGATGCTGCTCAGCGCCGGCCGTTTCGACGGGCGCGAGGTCGAGTGCTGCTACCACGGCTGGCGCTTCGACGTCGGCGGGCAATGCACCTCTATCCCGTCGCTGGTGCTGGGCCAGGCCTTCACGCCCGAGCGTATCCGTGTGCGCAGCTACCCGGTTCGCGAGGTGCAGGGGAATATCTGGGTGTTTTTCGGCGACGACCCCGCCACGGCGCCGGAGATCCCGTTGCTCGACGGGTTCGATGGAAGACCACCCGACCTCGTCGAGAGTGTCAGCTTCGCAGCGGCGATCGACCACGCCGTCGTCGGGCTGATGGACCCGGCGCACGGGCCCTTTGTCCATCGCGCCTGGTGGTGGCGCTCGCGCTATTCGATCCAGCCTAAGAGCAAGGCCTTCGCACCCTCGCCCTTCGGCTTCACGATGAGCCGCCATGCGCCCTCGGCGAATTCGCGTGCCTACCGCCTCCTGGGCGGCATGCCGGAGACCGAGATCATCTTTCGCCTGCCGAGCATGCGGATCGAGTACATCCGTGCCGGCCATTATCGCGTGGGCAATCTGACCGCGATCACCCCGGTCAGCGCGCGGGTGACCGAGATCAACCACTGCGTCTATTGGACTGTACCCTGGCTCACCGCGCTGAAGCCGTTTCTGCGGCATTATGTGCGTGCCTTTCTGCATCAGGACCGCGCGATCATGGAGCGCCAGCAGCAAGGGCTGCGCTACGACCCGCCGTTAACCCTGATCGACGACGCTGATACCCAGGCGAAATGGTACTACCGTCTGAAGCGAGAATATCGCCGCGCCCGTGCCGAAGGCCGGCCGTTCGAGAACCCGGTCGAGCCGCGCACCCTCGAATGGCGCAGCTGAGGGTCCGGGTTTCGGAAACACGAGCGGCGTTCGAAGGCGCCGCCCGTTAGCTCCGAGGTGTCGGTTTTCTTTACACTCGGTTGCGCCGACGCCGCGCAAGGCCGAAGCCGGGGAGACTGGTGGCGAGCAACGCCAGCGCGAGCCCGGCTCCGGCGTCGACGGTGCCCCTGCGCCCGACAGCGGGGCGATATCGTCGAGATTGGCCGCCTGGAATTTCTCTGCCAAAGTGCCGGTGCCAATTAAACCTGTGCTGTCATAATCGATGCCCACGAGGTTGCGTTGTTGGACGCGACGAACAGATGCCCCTACCCGTCCACGGCGGATTGGTCGAACTGGTTGCCGGACGTCGGATCCGTGACCGAGGAAACGACTGTTCCGGTCGTGGGGTTGAACTGATCTATCTCGTTACCGCTGTTGAAGATGATGTTCTTGGTGAACGAGTCGAAGGCGAGGCCGTGAGCTGGAACGTTGCTAGGGAGCTGGGTAAGCGTCGCGGTGGTTCTACTGAAGCTGACCGTCGCGAATGTTCCCGCGGTGCTGCCGTCGCCCGCGGTGCCGTAGTACCATTTGCCGTTGACAGGGTGGAAAATAATACCCCTAACGTCTTGGCTGGTCCCGCCGATTACCGTGATGTTGGTGCCGGTGGAGGCGTTCACGAGCCCACCGCCCGACGGGGTAGTTCGCGACAAATTCGCTCCGCATTCGCCGTTGCACATGGTGTATAGTGTTGCGGTCGGCGAGCGCGATGACAGCGTCAAGTGATATGATCCGTCGATGTTGGTACCACCCCGCGAGCCATTGGTGGGCGTATTGACGTTGGCGACCGCGGCGCCCGCCGTGGCGATCTCATGGATTTGCGCCGTTGAGGTGCCGCCGCCCTGCCCGGCGATCGCCAGGTTCCCGTCCGGCAGGAACAGAATGCCGTCAGCTCCGGCCGTCGTGGCGATGTTGTGGTTCCCGGTGAACGTAAGGGTTGATCCGCTGAGCGTGACAGCGGTGACGGCATCGACGTTGGCCGCCATTGAAGGGCGTATAGAAAAGCTGCACGGTCACCGGATCGGCCTGCGCCCCTGCCGCACATACGCCACAGGCGAGAACCGCCGTTCCGTAGAGCAGTGCCTTGCGCATAACGTTCGTCTCCCTTCCAAGTAAATTCGAGAGAGTCCGGAGCATTTCTGGGGAGGCGCCGCCGAGTTGGCGGCGCAGGGATAGGTCGGCGCCTTTCCAGGCTCACCCCGGCCACCAGGATCCATGGTGTCGACGACCGGTACCGAACCCGGGGTCAGGTTGAACGCCCGCTGGGCCAGTCCGTCCGCAGGGTCGCCAAGTCGCCCTGTTGCTGATAGAGCCGGGCGAGATTGTTTAGCGCGGACGGTTCGGCCGGGTGGCCTAATATAAGAAGGCCTAAAGTGACCGGTCCACGTGCAGGACATCTTGCGGGGTGCGGTCAATAGGTCGTGTTGAGCTTGAGGTAACGGTACCGGTCGATCGTCTCGACCTCGATCTCGCGCTCCTCGCCATGCCGAGTCACGCCGAGCCTCACCGTGACCCCGGCGTCGCCGCGCCGCCACAGCGTGCGATAGAAATCCGCGAGTTCGTGGACCCGCGCCCCGTCGATCGCGGTCACCTGATCGCCGTGCCGGACGCCTGCCTTGTCGCTCGGACCGTCGGACGCCACGCGGCCGACGACGAGCTTACCGTCCAACTCCCGCAGATTGACACCGAGCCACGGACGCGGCGGCGCCGATGGCCGGCCGAGCACCAGCAGGTCACCCATGACCGGCTGCAGGCGGTCGATCGGCACGAACATATTGCCGGGCAGGTATGCCTTGGCGTCGCTGACCACCAGCGAGCCGATCCCGGCGAGCTTGCCGTCGGGCCCGAGCAAAGCGGCACCACTCCAGGCGGGATGCGGCGGTGCGGTGAAAATGGCATCCTCGAGAAGGTATTCCCAATACCCGACGAAGTCTCGGCGCGACACCACGACCGCCGGCAGCACCGCCTCCCGCCCGCCGGAGCCGGCAACCACTACCGGCGTTTTTTCGGCAAGCACGGTCGCCGTGCCGATCGGCATCGGCTTGACCGCCAACGGTTCGGCTGCGCGCAGCAGGCCGAGCCCCGAGGCGATGTCGAAGCCGACGACATCCGCCCGGCTAACCCGGCCCGACTCGGTCGTCACCTCTGCTCCCATGGCCTCGGTGATCAGATAGCCAATTGTCACCACGAGACCGGCATCGTCGATCACCACGCCCGCGCCGTCGCGCTGCGTGCCGAGATAGGCGGCGGTCCGCGCATCGGTCGGGATCTCGGCATGGACCTGGACGACTGCCTCGAGCAGATGCGCCAGTTCGCCTTGCGGTTCGGCTGCGACCGCACCTGGACCGCTGAACAGCAGCACAGTCGCGACGACTGCGCGCGAGGCACACAGCACGACGTTCTCTCGACCGGACATCGGGCATCTCCGCAGGGGGTTCCGCTTGCGACGTCACCGCCCGCCTCGGGCGTTTTCACTCCCGCCGACGCCTCGCGGCGAGCCGCGACATAGCTCGCGATCACCTCGACAATACCGATGCCGCGGCGGAAGACCAGCACGCAAAAGACGAAGATGATCCTGTGAACGACGGTGACCCAGGAGGCAAGCTGAGCCAGGGAAGGCTCCGTCGCCACCAGAAATAAAACCTACAACCGGACCGAACACTGTGCCGAGCCTGCCCACCAAGGTCATCGGAACGACCCGGCCCGACATGGTCCACTCGACCTCTGTCAGCGACCCGAGCTGGAGCAAGCGATTTCAGCGACCCGGCGAGACCGGACAGGCCGGCCGCCGGCCGAGCGGCACCATGGTTTCGTCAAAGTCGATTTGCAGCTGCTTGACAGCGCCTCTCTGGCACCGCTTATGTTCTCGAGCGGTCGAGCGAGCCCGTAGCTCAGCCGGTAGAGCAACTGACTTTTAATCAGTAGGTCGACGGTTCGAATCCGTCCGGGCTCACCAAGAATCAACAGCTTAGCGCGCTATTTATGAACGGTTTCGGCCCTTGCAACGCCGGAAAATACCCCAATTTTGCCGATTCTGTTGATTCATTGTTGATTCAAAGCGTCGCGAAGTGCCACTGACTTTTCGACAGTAGGTCTCGGGGGAGCGCCAAAATGGGTGTCAGACTGACCGACAGTGTGGTGCGCGAGCTGCCGTTTCCCGAGCGTGGCAGCAAGGTCACCTTCGATAGTGAGCTCAAGGGTTTCGGCGTGCGCTGCACCGTCGGCTCGCGTGCGTTCGTGCTGGCCTATCGCACCGCCGAGGGAAAACAGCGCCAGCTGACGATCGGCGGTTTCCCCGAGTGGTCGACCGTTCTCGCGCGCGAGGAGGCCGCGCGGTGCAAACGCGAGGTCGATCTCGGCAACGACCCGATGCAGCAGCGCGACCAGGCGCGCCTAGCTCCGACGATGAAGGATCTCGCCCGGCTCTACCTGATCGAGCACGCGCTTCCCTACAAGGCGCCAAAGAGCGTCTACGACGACCGGCTGATGATCCGCCGTTTCATCGACCCGACGGTCACCTTGCGCGGCGCCGTCACGGATGCGGCGGAGCCCTACCGGGTCGACAATCCGCTCGATCGCGAGATCGTCAGGACGTTCGGCAGCGCCAGGGTACGCCCGGTCAACTACGCCGACATCGACCGGCTGCACCAGAAGATCACGAGCAGCGGCCGGCGGATCACTGCCAACCGGTTGAGCGCGTTGTTGAGCAAGATGTTCTCGCTCGCCGAGCGCCGGGGCCTACGCGACCGCGGCAGCAACCCCTGCAAAGGAGCCCCACGTAATACCGAGACCAAACGCACGCCGGTGTTCTCCGACGAACAGGTCGCGAAGTTGCTCGGCGCCATCGGCGCCTACCCGCAGCGCAGCGCCGCCGACGCGATCATGCTGGCCTTGCTGACCGGGGCGCGAACCGCCGAAGTTCTGCAGGCGCGCTGGTTAGAATTCGACCTCGAGCGCAGGATCTGGGACAAACCGTCTGGCCATACCAAGCAGCGTCAAGTGCATCATTTGCCGCTCGGTGTGCCAGCGTTGCGCCTGATCGAAGGCCGGCGCAACGAGATCGTCGGCGAATGGGTCTTTCCGGGCAAAAAGCGCGGGCATCATCTGACCTCGGTCAAAGCGGCGTGGCGCACGATCTGCGCGGCAGCCGGGATCCCGCATGGCCGCGAGGCCGGTTTCGTCGCGCATGATTTGCGCCATCAGTTTGCCAGCATTGCGATTTCTGAGGGCGCTTCCTTGGCGATGGTCGGCGGCCTGCTGGGCCACACTCAGGCGCAAACGACTATGCGCTACTCTCATTTGTTCGAGCGTCCGTTACGGGACGTCAGCGACGCGGTCGGCCGGCAGCTGATCCCAGCGTTAAGCCAGGTCGCTGATAGCCACGGCCAACCCGCCTAGGCCCTAGCTTTTCGGGCCAGGGCATCGACGTGTCCCCGTTCGACGAGCCCGACTGGCCGCTGATCCGGGTCCGTGCTTGGGCCTGGCTGCGTAACCGGAAGGTGGTCGATGACCCCAACCTCACCCCCATCAGGCTCGCCATGCATGGCAGTGGCGTCTCCGCCCATGCTCCGGTCGAGAGACCGGCTGAGGCGGCGGATCCACCCTTGCCGAAAGGTTTCGAGCTGGCTCCGGCACCGAGCAACATCGACCCCACGCTGCCGACCTTCAACGCCGTCGAGATCGAAATTCTTACCGCATCGCGCTCCGGCCGGTTGCGGTGGTCGGGTCGCCTCGGCAAATCGGGAAAACGCCGGATGGTTCCCGAGCTCGAGTTTATCGACGGCCGCTTCGACGACAATGGCGCGCTCAACATGCCGGGTCACACTTGGTATGACTGCCGGGCCGAGCGGGCGCAGATCCTGGAGTTATGGCCCGAGACGTCGGCGGTCGTGCCGCCGCCATCTGCGCCGTCCTCGCCGACGCCAGCGCCGCAGCCCTCGCCGGCACCTACGAAGCCGCTGTCGCTGCCTCAGCTCGTCAGCCTCGCCAAGCAGTATCATAGGGACTGCGCCGCAACGGGGCGGCCTCCCTCGATCGCTGCGTTCGCTCGTGCCAATAACGTCAGCCCGAAAGTCGGCAAACGGGCGTGGCTAGCGGCTGGGCTACCAATGACACGGCATGGCGGCGCTAGACGGAAGTCCTGCGCGGAGCAAGTTGCCGGCAACTTGAAATCGAAACTTGAAACTTGACAATCAAGTTTCAGAAACTTGAAGATCAGCGCAAATAATTCTCGCGCACGACCACTTCGGTGCCAATAATAAGGCGTTAGAACCCAACCGCGAGCCGCAAAATGCTCGAAACCCGCAGCAATGCAGGTTCCGCCACCGACGAGGCATCGGCGCCCCGGGAGCAGGTTTCTCGGCGCGCCACCTTCGACATCGACGACCCCGACATCCGCCGCAAGCGCGCGGAACTCTACGCCGGCTTGGTAAACACGGCCGAGCTGATGGCCATCATGCGCAAGTCGAGGCGCTCGATCGCCCGCCTGATCGCCCATGGCATGCCACACACCCAGCTGTTCGGCGAGAACCTGTTCGATTTGGAGGCGGTCAAGGTTTGGATCGCCGAACAGGCCAAAGCTTCGCGGCGACCGGCGGCCCGCGGCCGCGGCCGACCCAGGATTTATCCGCGGACCAGATGATAGCACCGCCGGAACGAAGAGGACCGCCCGTCAGGGCGGCCCTCCGCTCAGATCCACAACTGCAACGCGCCGTTGCGAGCGGCGCGGGCCAAAGCCACAGGAGGCAGCGTGAATCCCTTCACTTTTAGCACATCAGCATCTCCGAGTAACAAACCTACGCACCGGTTGGGCCGGCGATCACAGAATTGGCGGGCTTCGACCTGTACGCCGCCGACGGTCGATGCGTCGTCGATGGTGTCGGCCCGGTAATGCAGATTGGGGCAGCCGGATCGTCCGACGCTGACGCCAGCAGCCGGGACGCGTCCGGCAACACCAACCGCAGCGACCGTCTCGTCGTTCTACGTACGCTCGGCGACAAGCTACACGCGGCCAAGACCCATACGCTGGTCAAAGGGAAAAAAGGCAATCCCGACAACATCAAAACCAAGGGGTACAGCGAGGCGAAGCATTTCTCGGTCGAGGAGATCGCGGTCGCCAATATCGGCGAATACCACGACGCCCTTGATCGTCTGACGCGGGATCCCCATGCCTTGATCATCCGCGGCGCCCCGAAGGACGACATCAACCGCGACCACACCCGCCGGTTGCTGCATCCGAATGGCGGTGATCCAGCGACCTTCGAGCCGGTGCCGCGGTGCTGGCTGATGTGCGATTTCGACCACCAGCCCGAGCCACCGCTAACCGATCTAGTCACTCGCCCGGTCGAGGCGGCCCTGCACATCGTCGGGCGGCTGCCCCCCGAGTTTCAGGATGTCACGTTCTTCTATCAGTGGGGCTCATCGCAGGGGTTGCCCAGCGACGCGGGCTTCCTGTCGCTGCACACTTGGTTCTGGTGCGCCCGGTTCTACAGCGACGACGAACTGGCTCGCCTCGCCAGTTTCATCAACCGCAGCGGACAGATCATCGACCCGGCGGTATTCTGCACGGTGCAGGTCAACTACATCGCCGCACCACTGTTCATCGGGTTCGCCGACCCCCTGCCGCAGCGCCACGGCATCTGGCGCGGGCTCGAGGACGAGCTCGAGCTGATCATTCCACCGCCCGCCAAAAAAGATCCGACAAGTTATTCCAGCACCGGCTACGAGCCGGGACTCGGCGTCGACCACTTCCTCGCACAGATCGGCGGCGCCGAGGGTTTTCGCTGGCCGATCTTGCAGGCGATCTCCTCCTTCGTCGCGATCTACGGCATTCATGCCGACCCCCGGCCGCTATATCGCGACATCCGCGCGACTCTCGACCGCGTCGAGCCGGGCTGGAGAGCCGATCCCAAGGGGCAGCGCTACGACGATGACAAGCATCTCGATCAGATGCACGCGTGGATCTGCCTGCAACACGGCAACCAGCCGGCGAAGGGCCAGCCCAGGCCGATACCCGAGCCGCCGCCCTGGCCCGAGCCGCCACCGCCCGAGCCCGAGCCGGGCCCGCCCGATCTCCGTCCGACCGTCTATACCGGGGGCGGACGCCTGCACGCGGCGGTCGATGAGGCCGAGAAGATCCTGGTCGAGAGCGATCCCGAGGTGTACGCCTTCGGCGACCAGATCGTGCGCACCGCGCCGAGCCCGATCGCGATCGCCGACAACAAGACGACGATCGGGCCGCGGCTGCTGCCGGTCTCGCCCGAGCACATGGCCGACCGCTTCAGCCGCCTGATCAATTTCTGCAAGTACAACGCCAAGTCGAAGCAAGGGGTGCCGATCGACTGCCCGCGCGTCATCGCCACCACCTTTCTCGCCCGCGTCGGGCTGTGGCGGGTGCCGCAATTGAAGGCGCTCGCCACCTGCCCGCTGCTGCTGGCTGATGGCCGCATCCTCGATAGACCGGGTTTCGACGCAGCGAGCGGCATCCTGTTCGACGCGCAACGGATACAGTTTCCGTCAGTCCCGCAGCGCCCGACCCGCGCCGACGCCGCAGAATCCCTAAATCTGCTGATGCATCCCTTCCGCGACTACCCCTTCGTCGACGACGCCTCGAAGTCGGTGCTTCGTTCGCTGCTGTTGTCGGCCGTCTCGCGCTTCGCCTATCCGTTCGTCCCGTGCCACGCCTTCGACGCCACCGGCGCCGGCACCGGCAAGTCCAAGCTCTTCGACTGCGCCTCAATCCTGCTCACCGGGCGCGAATGCGCCGTCGTCAGCCAGCCCGACGACGCCGCCGAATTCGAGAAGAAACTGTTCGCCGAGCTCTTGGCCGGCGCCTCGCTGGTGTCGATCGACAACTGCAATCTGCCGCTCGACCACCCGTTCCTGTGCATGACCATCACCCAGCCCTTTGTCAAAAGCCGCCTCTTGGGCCTCTCGAAAAACCCCGAGATCCCCAACTCCGTCATCCTCGGTGCCAACGGCAACAACTTCTCCTTTGCCGGCGACATGCTGCGCCGCGGCCTCACCGGCCGCCTTGATGCCGGCGTGGAAAAGCCCTGGGAGCGCGTCTTTTCGAGCGAAGACCCGGTCGTCGTCTTCAAGCGCGCGCGTCCGAAGCTCGTCGCCGCGGCACTGACCGTGCTGCGCGGCTACATCGCCGCCGGTCGCCCCCGCATGAAGGCGCCGCCGCTAGGCGGCTTCGAAGGCTGGTGCCACACCGTCCGCGAGGCGATCCTGTGGCTTGGTGCCGCTGATCCCTGCCTGACGATCGAAAGCGCCCGCAAGGCCGACCCGGCGCGGCAACAACTCGAAGCCGTCGTCACCCAGTGGTGCCGCGAGATCGGGGACCGCAGCGTGACCGCCCGCGAGGTTATCGAGGCATGCGAGGCGAAGGTCGAAAAAGGCGGCGGCTACAACGGCACCGATCCCCCCGTCTACATCCGCCCTGATTTTCGCAACGCGTTGCTCGATGTCGCCGCTCTTCGCGGTCGCCTCGACTCCAAACGGCTCGGAGCTTGGCTCGGCAACAAAGCAAAAGGAAAGGTCGTCACCGTGGCCGATGTGCAAGGCCGACCCCATCAAGCCCGTATCGTCGCTGATCCTCCGCTCGATGGGTATGGGCGCTGGCGGCTAGAGGAGCGACAAACGGATGGGAACTGGCGGTGAGCGAAGTGGGTGAAGTGGATAAAGTGGGCACCCCCTATACGAACACAGAATTTTTCATGGCTGCTGCTGCGCGCGTCCTTCTCTTACCCCTCCTTTTTCTTTGAACGCGCACCGCACAGGAAGTTCCGCGCGCGTCCGTGTGGGGAGCATCCACTTCATCCACTTCACCCACTAATCTTTGGGATCGGAAAATGGCGGAAACCCGCCATTTCTCGCGAAATGCACAAAAAAAGGTGGGACACAGAGGCTGAGCACAAACGTAGCGAGACCGAGCCACTCGGTCGGGCGGCTTCTCTCAGAAACGCAGAGCGGGTTGTGAATTCAGGCGGTTCCGTTGGCGTCCGCAGTGAAATGCGCGGGGTCGAGAATTTTCGCTCCAGCCCAAAGCTCCTCAAGAACGACCTGCATGACTTCGGCGAGGCGCTGCTGCCAACCCGGCCGCGGCCAGCCGGCCTGCGCGACGCAGTGACGGCACAGCCCGCAAACCATCGCATCGACCGGATGCGGACCGGCGGGCACCGCAACGGCAATCACCCGTGGCATGTGCCGCCAATACAATTCACGTGGGCAACATAAGCACAGTGGCGCATGCTTTTTTGGCGCGCTACGGCAGTGCTGCAGAAACCCGCGAATGCAGCTGACATAGGCGATGGCTGTACGGTCACCGGCGGCCGCACCCGCGATTATCGACACGGCATTCTCACCGTCCAACAGGAGAAGCGAATAAAGGCCGCCGCCAGAGGCCTCCATGCGGTCGAGCGCCGCTTCGAAGGCGTCGGGCATAGACGGTCACCTGACTTTTGGGAAGACGAATTTGGACTGTACGTGAAGCGAAGCGACGCCGCTTGAACTTTCCACTGCCGAATTTTTGAGGTCAAGAGCAGGAAACCGCAGGCGCGGATATAACCACCTACCGCATAAGGCTAAGTGAAGACTCATCCGTTCTTTTGTCAAGCACTTATTGAGTTGCTCTCAAAATATTTAGCCAATCCGAACCACCAGCTGCGATAGACTGCCTCAGGATGTCAAAGCGCAAAATTTTCCCGTCGCACGACGAAGTGGTGCCACCTTCAGTCGAGCGGCGAAGACATGGTCCGATCACCCGCCTTCAGAAGCCAATTCCGGATCACGCGGGCGGTCGTGGGCGCCCGTGGCGCGCCCATGATGGACTCGATGCAATGGCGGCACACGGCACGATCGACGCGGCTCAACGACAAGCCGGAGAGCGGTTCCGCAACGATTTCCGCTACGCCTGCCTCGACAGCCTCCACGCCGTCGATGCTCGCCGCATGCGTCTCCCGCTCAATACCGCCAACGTCCACCTCGCCTCCGGACACGGCAGCGATAACGCCCGGGACCGGGTCTTCAGGGCGCTCGACGCGCTGGGCGGGCCACACTCGCGCATGGCATCCGCAGCGTGGCACATTTTGGGCCTCGAATGGCCGATCAAGAGGTGGGCGCAAAGCCGCAATTCGCCAGCATGGCTGGTCGATCCGCGGATCGCTCGGCGCGTTTTTATCGACACCCTCAACGAGCTGAAAACGCACTACAGACTTTGAGACTCCCAATGACCGCGATCGCCGGCTCGCCGCCGCGCCGCCGGGGGCGAGCGCACCTTTTCCTGGTTTGGACTTGTATGGGGGCTTTTGGTGTCAAGTGGTTTCTTTCGGTCAGTCCCGGCCGTAGCCACGCGGCGGGGCGATCGCCTGGAGCTCCTCGAGATCCAGCTCGGCAACTGCCTGGAGCTTGTCGGCTAATCTCGATCCTTCGAGGTTGTCAGGCAAGTTGTCGAGCCAGGCGCGGTATTCGTCCTGTAGA
>Ga0306924_10001927_pt1 | contig 19290 bp, 18 predicted proteins | sample sta12Can44000111_FD_203756 | JGI IMG/M metagenome (GOLD analysis project Ga0306924, IMG submission 203756) | Lab enrichment of tropical soil microbial communities from Luquillo Experimental Forest, Puerto Rico - statanox.12C.anox.44.000.111 (v2)... | ecosystem: Environmental > Terrestrial >...
GAGTAGCCGGTCCAGGGCGCCTTGTTCTTGGCATCCGCCCGCTCGACCACGTCCTCCTGGTCCATCAGCCAGTCGGTGGCCAGATATTGCTGGCCGTCTTGTTCGAAGACGCTGAAGAAGCAGGTGTTGATCGCGACCTGATGCTCGTCCGACAGATATTCGACGATACGCCGGGAGCTGTCATCAAGCTCGGAGGCGACGATCATCATGCTGTGCTTGCGATTCAGTTTGTCGGGGAGCGGGGTCTCGAAGGTTTCCTGGAACGCCTCGGCCAGAGGACGGCCGAGTTTCATGGCAGTGATCTCGTAGATCTGCTTGTCGGACAGCTTGCGGACCCAACTGGCATATTCCAGCGCCTGTGCGACCACGTCCCGAGAGGTGCGGTCGCGCTTCAGCTCGATCACCACCAGACCGCCCTCCCCGTCCATCGCCAGAATGTCCAGCCGCTTGCCGTTATCCATGATGATCTGACGGCCGAGGATCAGCAGATCCAACCCCAGCAGCCGGGGATTGGCGACGACCCAATCCTCAAGAAGTTCCTCCTTGGCCAATACCCTGCGGGGAACGCTCGTCAGTCCGCTTTCCGCGATTTTGAACAAGGATGTCATCTTCCTTTTCTCCCGTTTTCGGCTTTTCCGCCAAGCCATTGCATGTGACGGACACCGTACCATACGGCGCCGGCCAATACATACTATAGTTGATAAAATTATAGTGTGTATTTTGCTCAACTCCGCGCATGGACATGCGCAAGCTGGTTGGCGAAAATGTAAGGAAAATCAGGTCTGAAATGGGCCTGACGCAGGAGCAGTTCGCCGAACGCTCCGGGTTCAGCCAGCAATATATCAGCGGCCTGGAGCAAGGCCGGCGCAACCCGACCATCGTGACCGTTCACGAACTGGCGGTGGCCTTGGGCGTCAGCCATATGGATTTGCTGCGGCCAGATTGACCGCGGCGGGAAGTTCCCCTTATGTCAGCATCGCCCTCGAAACCGTACCTGCCGAGAGACGAGTGCCGAGCTAGGGTCGAAGCCATATTCAAATCCCTTGAAGGACATCTGCGCGAGTCACAAAAAAGTGCCGTCGAAGCTCAGTTGAAAAAATTTCTACCATTCTGGCTGGCCTTGGACTTCAGCAAGGTGACACTCACTCAGGATGGTCGATCATGGCGCTCAAGCCCTGTTTTCCATGACGTTCCCTATGCCTCCGCGCTGAAAGCCAAAAGCGACCTAGCTAACGCCATCGAAGCCCGCCGTCGACCTCAGATCGACAAGCAACTTCAAAGGCTGCCGGCCCCACTCATTGATGCGCTGGCTGAACGCGGAATATTGCGCCACGCGATCAACGCCTACCTAGACGATGATGATAAGGCCCTGGTCTTGGCCAAATTGATTCGAGAAATCGAAATTATTTATCCAGAAACCGATGGCAGGATTAAGCGAGGACGTCCTAGCTATGACCAGTACAGCATTCAGCCTCCATGGCAAATAGTTGTAGAGCAGATTATTCTCTGCCTAGAAGTGGCAGGCTGGAATATGGAACTTCCAGCAAACTCTCCCGGAGAGGGTGCCCAAAAAAAATCTCATCGACGTCGTGCGTAAGATTTTTCCGCTATTGGGATCCCTTATTCTTCCAAGGCAACTCTCGAGACCTGCCTTTCTCGCCGAAGGAAACGCCAGAACACCGACGGGAACAACCAACAATAAATACACCACGCAGAAATTCACCGCTCCTTGATTTTATATCCACCTTCGGGCTTTCACCCGCCGGTCTTGCTTCAATTTGGCGGCGCCCATGAGGCGATCATCAGATTAGGAGTCTGACCGTGAGCACATCATCCCTCGATTTTCACAGGTCCAGCAGCGATGACAGAAATCCAGCACTCTCCCTGGCAGGGACCTATCGCCCCCTGTCATATCCCCGCAATGCCAGGACGCACTCGAAGAAGCAGATCCGGCAAATTGCCGGCCCGCCATTCTTCGAGCGCGATAAAAATTCCGGGAAGAGACTTGTCTCCAGCAGTTCGTCTGACGATTTAACGGAAACGGTATGAACGGTTTCGGGATGATCCTGCTTGCCTGCCGTCTGGTTGCGAGGCAGGAACACAGCCATCCCTGCTGGAGGAAACGGCAATGTTCCGTCTGGCTATCTCAGTCCTAGCTGCGTGTCTTTTTTTGATTCCCTTCGACGCTCATGCTGCGCTCAGGGTCGGGGAAAAGGCGCCAGACTTCACGGTCCAAGCGGCGGTCGGAGGAAAGGAGTTTACCTTTTCTCTTGCCGACTCGCTGAAAAACGGTCCGGTTGTCGTCTATTTCTACCCGAAATCTTTCACCAAGGGCTGCACGATTGAAGCCCACGAATTTGCCGATGCCGCAGACAGATTTGCCGCTTTGAGAGCCAGTCTGATCGGCGTGTCTGCCGATGGCATCGACATCCAAAAGCAGTTTTCCACCATGGAATGTCGCGATAAATTTCCGGTCGCCGCCGATCCCGATATGACGGTGATCCGAGCCTATGACGCTGTCATGACCAGCCTGCCCGGCAAAACGGATATCGCAGACCGCATATCCTATGTCATCGCCCCTGATAGAACAGTCCTTTATACCTTCACTGCATTGGCCCCCGATCAACATGTCGAGAACACTCTGGAGATTGTTCAGCAATGGCGAAAGGCCCATCCATAGGGCAGGCTTTCCTGGTCTCCGTCAGATATTCCCGTCTCTGACCAAAAGTTCCCGTTCTCTCGGTCACAGCTTTATTCCCAACAGGTCGCAGGCGATTACCTCGGCTTCTGTCTAAGCTCGTTCCGTTATCCCTTAATGGATGGAGACGAACGACGATGACAGCGAATTACTCCAGCCTGACCGATCTATCGCATGCGCAATCATCAACATTGTCGTTGCCGATGAAATGGCGGACTTTTGAGCGCGAGGTCGATCAAATTCTCGGCCGGCTCCGCGATGCGCATATCCGCCTGACGCTGGTTGCCATCACCGTTCCGCAATTTTTGCCGCAATCCTCGGCGCTTCAGCAGTCCTCGATACTGACCGCCTTGACCGAAGCCGTGCGGATGTCGGTGCCTTTGACCGATCCGGTGGGGTTGCTGGCTGGTGGTAGCGTCTGCGCCTTGCTGCTGGGAGCCCGTCCCCCAGGCGGGTTGGGAGACATCATGGTCGTGGAACGCCTGATGCGGAGGGTTCTGCTGGCCTTGAGCTTTCGCGGCGATGTGGGGGATATCGATCATCGGGCTCTGATCGCCGAGGCCGCTCATTGCTGGGCCGGCGAGGTCGATAATGTCCAGGATTTGATCGATGGGCTCGAGCCCGTTGTTATCTTGTCGCCTCCTGCGCGGCATATCGCTTCCTGATGCTCAGTACCCCCGCATGCTGACGGCTCTCAGTCTTTCGGCTTTCACCTCTCCGCGGGCATCCCGTATCGGACAGAGAGAATCCACGGAAGGACAGGCCCATGAGGATGTTTCTTCGCTTTATGCCGCCGCTTCTGGCGGTATTGGGTGTGCTGACCACCACCATCACCATTTCAGTGGCACGGCTGTCATTACGGCGGTGGATGCGGGCCATTCATAAGGGATTGCCTGCAAGAGCCGACGGGAGCCAGCCAGCCTTGGCACCCGAGATCGTTCCGCTTGTGGATGGCATGCGTGAATTGCTGCGGGACGTCGATGGTCCGTCCGAAGCGATCCGCATCGACTGGGGGCCTGATAATCTGAGAAATCTCCTGCAGAATGAACTTCCTGGTACCGAGGTGCTGGTCGTCTCGAACCGCGAGCCCTACATCCACAATTTCGAGGATGATGGTCAAATCCGGTTGCAGCGCCCCGCCAGCGGTGTGGTCACGGCTCTGGAGCCGGTCATGCGCGCGTGCGGCGGCACCTGGATTGCCCATGGCAGCGGCACGGCAGACCGTAGGGTAGTCGATGAGGCTGACCGCCTGCAGGTGCCCCCGGACGAGCCGGCCTACAGGCTGCGCCGGGTTTGGCTGACCGATGAAGAGTTGGAGGGCTATTACTACGGATTTGCCAATGACGGGCTATGGCCGCTCTGCCATATCGCCTTTGTGCGCCCCAGCTTTCAGGCTTCCGACTGGGAACATTATGTTCAGGTCAACCGCAAGTTCGCGGATGCCGTGATCGAAGAAGTGCAAACATCCAACCCGGTGATCCTGATTCAGGATTATCACTTCGCCTTATTGCCCAAGCTGCTGCGGGAGCGCCTGCCCGAAGCCACCATCATCACTTTCTGGCACATCCCTTGGCCTAACCCCGAGGTCTTCAGCATTTGCCCCTGGAAGGAAGATATCCTGAGCGGCCTGCTGGGCAGTTCGATTCTCGGCTTTCACACTCAATTTCACTGCCTCAATTTCCTCGAGTCGATGGACCGGTTCCTGGAATGCCATATTGATCGTGAGCAGAGCAGTATTCGAGCCGGCTGCGGTACGACCCTGGTGCGGCCTTATCCCATCTCGATCGAATGGCCGCCGGTCGCTCTGCTGGAACAGTCCCCGATAGCCAAGTGCCGTGAAGCTGTAAGGCGACAATATGGTCTCGCCCCATCGACCCCACTGATCATCGGCGTCGAGCGCTTTGACTATACAAAGGGCATCTCCGACCGCTTCTGTGCCATGGCAAGTCTGTTCGAAATGCATCCCGAATGGATCGGCATGGTCACGATGCTGCAGATCGCCGCACCGACTCGCGGCCATTTGGATGCATACAGGATAACCCAGGTCGAAGCCCAGAACGTCGCGCAGGACGTAAACGACCGGTTCAGCCGTCCGGGATGGCAGCCGATCATCCTGGTCGCGCGGCACCACGAACCGGAAGAGGTGTTCACGCTGTTCCGCGCTGCCGATCTTTGTCTGGTGTCCAGCCTGCATGACGGCATGAATCTGGTCGCTAAGGAGTTTGTGGCAGCTCGCGATGACGAAGACGGCGTTCTGGTGCTGTCCACATTTGCCGGCGCCTCGCGTGAACTGCGCGAGGCCTTGATCGTCAATCCTTATGATGTCCGCGCCATGGGTGAAAGCATCCATCAGGCACTTTCCATGCCTTTGGAGCAGCGCCGCGAGCGGATGCGGCTGATGCGGGAGATGGTCGGCGAACACAATGTCTATTACTGGGCCGGACGGATGCTTCTCGATGCGGCACGTCTACGCAAACGTCGGCAGATCGAGCTGCATGTCGCCGATGTTCCGCCAGCCGTTCCGGACGGCATATCAGCGACCAATGACGGTGAAGAGAATGACAGGGAACGATTTTCTGCGGGCTGATTGGGACAGATGGGCGTTGTTTCTGGATATCGACGGAACATTGCTCGACATCGCTCCGACTCCCGACACAGTGACGGTTCCAGACGATCTGCCAGCACTGCTGGATATCCTGACTGTCGGTTTCTCTGGAGCCCTGGCATTGATCAGTGGAAGAAGCCTGGCCGAGATCGACCGCCTGTTCCCCAAAGGCCGCGATGCGGCGGGAGGCCATGGCACTGAATGGCGTCTATCGGGGACGACCTTGGTGGTTGGCCGGAATGGCTGGATTCATGCAGTCGCGCCCGACATCCAATCGGAAATCCAGCGTTTGCCGGGAGTGCTGATGGAGATGAAACCCTGTTCCATCGCCCTGCATTTCCAGAGCGTTCCCGATCACGGCGCCACCGTCCTAGCCTTGTTGGAGGGCATTGCCCGCGACACGGCGATGCCGCTGAGGGTATTGCAAGGCCGGGCAGTCGCCGAGCTGCTTCCCGTGGGATGGGACAAGGGCCGAGCCATAGAGCGCTTCATGCGGCTTTCCCCTTATGCCGAAAGGTTGCCGGTCTTCGTCGGCGACGATGTGACAGACGAGGATGGTTTCCGGGTCGTCGATAAGATGGGCGGACTATCCATCCGGGTCAGAGAGACCCCCTTCGGATCTGGCCTCACTTTGCCGTCTTCATCCGCGGTCCGGCGTTGGCTCGCTAACCTGAGCCATTCGATAGGAGGCAAAGTGGTGCAATGAACACGCTTGAATTGGGTGTCATCGGCAATTGCAACATCGCGGCTCTGATCGATACCTCGGGCTCCATCACTTGGAGTTGTTTCCCGCGATTCGACGGCGATGCGGTTTTTTCCGCCCTATTGAACGGGGGTGCAGAAAGCGAAGCGAAATATGACGGCGCGTTTTCCTTGGAACTGGTCGACCAGTTGCATGCGAACCAGAGCTATCTGCCCAATTCGGCGATTCTGCGCACGGTTCTATATGACCATCATGGCGGCGAGGCCGAAATCATCGATTTCGCACCGCGCTTCGCCCATTACGAGCGCATCTACCGCCCGCCGATGATCGTGCGGCGGATCAGGCCATTGCATGGCCGTCCCCGGCTGCTGATCCGGCTACGGCCGCGCTTCGAAAGTGGCGCCCTGTCACCAGAGATCACCCGAGGCAGCAATCACATCCGTTACGTCTCTCCGACCCAGACGGTGCGCCTGACCACCGACGCCGCAGTATCCTATATCATCGACGAACGCCCCTTCGTGCTGGACCGCCCGATTGATCTGCTGCTGGGAAGCGACGAGAGTCTGCAATCCGGCATTGAGACGACGGCACGTGATTTGTTCGAGCGGACCCTCAGCCATTGGAACAACTGGGTTCGCGGGCTGTCGGTTCCATTCGAATGGCAAGAGGCGGTGATTCGTGCCGCCATCACTCTGAAGCTATGCAATTTCGAGGAATCCGGCGCGATTGTTGCCGCCTTGACGACTTCGATACCGGAGGCGCCGGAAAGCGGACGCAACTGGGATTACCGCTATTGCTGGCTGCGCGATGCCTATTTCGTCATTCACGCCCTCAATCGGCTGGGGGTGACACGGACGATGGAGGACTATCTCCGCTTCATCGGCGATATCGTCGAGGATGCCGCCGAGGGAGACCTGCGCCCCGTCTATGGCATCACCCGTGGCGGCGCCATTGAGGAAAGCGTCCTTCCTCATCTCACAGGCTACCGAGGCTGCGGGCCGGTGCGCGTCGGCAACCAGGCATACCTCCAGAGGCAGAACGACGTTTACGGCAGCGTGATTTTGGCGGCGATGCATGCCTTTTTCGATCAACGCCTGCTCCCTTCGGGCAGCGTGCCTCTGTTCGAGCAATTGGAGCGTTTGGGCAAGCGCGCAACGGCTTTATTTGACAAGCCGGATGCTGGTCCCTGGGAGTTCCGCACCATCGCCTCGGTCCATACGTTCTCAGCCGTGATGTGCTGGGCAGCGTGTGATCGCCTAGCCAAAGCTGCAGACCATCTGGGATTGGCCGAACGAGGACGGCATTGGCGTCGGGAAGCGGATCGTCTGCATACCATCATCTGTGAACGGGCTTGGAGCGCGGAGTTGAACAGCTTCGTCTCTACCTTCGGCGGGCGCGAACTGGATGCCACATTGCTCCTGCTGCATGAGCTGAATTTCCTCGATGCCGATGACCCCCGATTTGCAGCCACCGTCGATGCCGTGGCCAATGGCTTGCAAACCGGTAATTTTCTCTTTCGCTACGCCAGCGAGGATGACTTCGGACGGCCGAAGACGGCCTTCGTCATCTGCATTTTCTGGTACATCGATGCTCTGGCGACCCTGGGGCGACTTGACGAGGCACGCCAGCTTTTCGAAAAAGCTCTAATCTATCGCAATCCCCTCGGCTTGTTGTCCGAGGATATCGATCCGCATTCCGGCGAACTTTGGGGAAATTTCCCTCAGACCTACTCGATGGTTGGATTGATCAATTGCGCCATGCGGCTTTCAAAAAATTGGGAAAAAGCATTTTAACGGCTTTTGGCAGACCAGCCCCATCTACGGCCCTGATGTAGCCCGGGAGTTTGGATCTCATCATCAACTGGGATGAGTATGCGGCGAATATGGGCATGGTCGTCTCTATGGCATGGCGTTGATGCAATGAGCCTCCGGCTTCAGCCTTTTCAGCGGTGGAACGGGTTGCTGGACCAAAGGCTCTTGTGATTGCCGTGGTGGAGACTACCTTAAATATTTGCGCGTTGCTTGGGAGTTGTAGAACGCGCCAATTGGATTGCAGCTGATGCCATCTGAGATGTTGGTCGAATGCAGGGTATTCGGTATGAGGTCCGCTGAATTTGTGCGTGACGGGTCGATGGTGGCTCGGTCTGAGCCGTCAATAACTCAGATATTACGGCCGTTATCGGGAAAATACGCCGGTACATAGAATTGCGAGTTTGGGCGCATAAGGGTCGCAAGCAGACCAGCGGGTTTTGGCCATCGATCCGAGTTAGCGGACATCGCTACCGGGAAAGATGCCATAGCGTCTCTCTTTTTGATCAAGGGGGAGCCCAATGAGCATCACCCTTCCTAGCCAAAGCGAAATTTCAAAATATCCTCGGGCATTTCGACACCCGGCAAGTTCCGGGAGTCGGGCTCGGGCGGCAGGACTTGATAGCGGATGGGTATCACCCCGGCCCAGGACGGATGAACGTAATTATCGGCGTCATCCTCGGGCGGGCCGACGCGGACCTTGCATGAGGCTTCCGCGATGGACAGCGACGCCACTGCCGTAGCGCTGATTTCCTTCGGCTGTACAGGGCGCAATCGCTCCCACTCGCCGGGGATCAGGCCATTGACGAAGGTCTTCAGCTTCTCGATCTTCACCGCCTCGTCGCGGATCAGTTCGGCTCGGCCCAGCAGCATCACCGAGCGGAAGTTGCAGTTGAAGTTGAAGGCGGAGCGGGCCACCACCAAGCCATCCAGCAATGAGGCGGTCAGGCAGATATCCTGATACTCCAAGGCCTTAAACATGCGCCCGGCATTCGATCCGTGCCAATAGACCCGATCTCCCTCGCGCCAGATGAAGGTGGGGGTGACGAACGGCACGCCATCCATCATGCAGCCGATATGAGCCAGCGGCGCGGCGTCGAGAATGCTTTCGACGGTTTGCCGGTCATAACGGGCCAGCCAGTTATAGCGCCGCACACGGGTGCGGTCGGACGGTGCATGGGCGTGAGGATTCTCGGTGGTATCGCTCATGATGGGCTCCTAACGGCGAAAGAGAGAATAGGCGTCACTCGAAGCTGGCCGGCACCACCAGAACCGGCTCGCCCAGCTCTTGGACCAACTGCCGACGGATGCCGCCCAGTGTCAGTCCGGCCGAGCCACAGCCGACACAGGCGCCGCTCAGGCGGACCTTGATCTTGTCGCCGTCGATAGCCACCAGGGTGATGTCGCCGCCGTCGGCTTGAAGACCGGCACGCATGCTTTGGATGACGTTGGAAACCACCCGATAACGCTCGGCCTCGCTCATGCGCGCCGGGGAGCCCGCGGCGGCTGCCAATGACGTCGCCAGGGATGTGACAAGATCGCTGCTCATGACCCGTTCCTCCGGTGCCGGTTGCTGCATTACGTCCAGCTATCGCAACGGATGTGCCAGATCAGGATTTATGAAAATGTGCTGCTAATATAAACGTGAAATAATCCATGACTCATTGATTTCCAAAGGCTTGTCATAAATTAGGGGGAGTTCATAACGATCTCTTTTCGATGACGATAAATGGTCGCTATGCGTAAATTTCTTGGGGATTTTTACGAGCAGGACTGTTTTATCATTTCTATATCGGACGGCATGCCTGCGCGGAAACGTGCGTTTTGACAGGGAAATGTCCCCAAAATGTAAATTTCTCCATGGGGATAAAGAGACGAAATGCCGCTATTCCGCCATTTCTGTCTTTGGCCCTGGATTTGCTGGAAAGATAGGGACTTGGCATGCCGACGGACGCGCCCATGAACGATGCCCCGATGAACGATACTGTCGCCCTGGAAATCGATGTCGGTGATTTCGTCGCCGAATTCAGCCATTGCTTCACCGGCGAATGCCGGGTCAGCGTGTTGCCGATTCTTTATAAGATCAGCCAGATCATCACCGACAATGCCGATCTGACCGCCTCGCTGTCTCTGATCCTGGGGGTGATGCAAAAGCAGATGAAGATGCGCCGAGGCATCGTCACACTTTATGACCGCCAATCGGAAACCATCTTCATCCATGAAAGCTTCGGTCTCAGCGAAGAGGAGAAGGCTCGTGGCATTTATGCCCCCGGCGAAGGTATCACCGGCAAGGTGGTGCAGGGCGGCAAGGCCATCGTCGCCCGCAAACTGCGTGAAAGTCCCGACTTCCTGAACCGCACTCAGGCTGCCCGTACCAAGGGGAGGCCAAATGCGGCCTTCTTCAGCGTGCCGATCATCCATGCGCAGAAGGTGGTGGGAACCATCGGCGGCGAACGTGTCTATATGAGCCAGACCCTGCTGAAGCAGGATGTGGAACTGATGGCCATGGTCGCTTCGATGATTGCACCGGCGGCCGAGTTGTATCTGTCGGAAAATCTCGACAAGGTGCGGCTGGAGAACGAGAACCGCCGCCTGCGCAGCGTGCTGAAGGAGCGGTTCAAGCCCTCCAACATGATCGGTAATTCCAAGCCGATGCTGGATGTCTATGAACTGATCCATAAGGTGGCGGCCACCAAAGCCACGGTACTGATCTTGGGAGAAAGTGGGGTGGGTAAGGAACTGGTAGCCACCGCCATCCATTACAATAGCCCCAATGCCGAGGGCCCCTTCATCAAATCCAACTGCGCGGCCCTGCCTGAGAATCTGGTGGAAAGCGAGCTGTTCGGGCACGAGCGCGGCTCCTTCACCGGAGCCCTGTCCCAGCATAAGGGCTGTTTTGAGCAGGCCGACGGCGGCACCATCTTTCTGGACGAGGTGGGCGAGCTAAGCTTAAGCGCCCAGACCAAGCTGCTCAGGGTATTGCAGGAAAAGACCTTCCAGCGGGTGGGCGGCAGCAAGCCGGTCAAGGTGGATGTGCGCATCATTGCCGCCACCAACCGCAATCTGGCGGAAATGGTCGAGCAAGGAACCTTCCGCGAAGACCTTTATTACCGGCTGAACGTTTTTCCCATGACCATCCCCCCCTTGCGCAGCCGGGGCAGCGACGTCATCACCCTGGCAGACCATTTCGTCACCGCTTATGCTGAGGAGAATGCCAAGAGCATCAAGCGTATCTCGACCCCGGCCCTGACTATGCTGATGTCCTATCACTGGCCGGGCAATGTGCGCGAGTTGGAAAACGTCATCGAGCGGGCGGTGATCCTGTCTGATGATGACGTCATCCATAGCTATAACTTGCCGCCGTCGCTACAGACTTCGGCGGGCAGCGGCACCGCCTATGGCGTCACCTTGGAGGCCAAGGTTCAGGCGGTCGAGACCGAGATGATCATCGAGGCCTTGAAGAACAGCAACGGCCATATGGGCGACGCCGCCAAGGAACTGGGCCTGACCCGGCGCATGCTGGGTGTGCGCATGGAGCGCTACAACATCAGCTACAAACCGTTCCGCACCATGGAAAGTCAGAAGTGGGACCATAACGGCTGACCGCTGTTTGGGGCCGCGCCATCTTTTTCTCCCATCATCGACTTGTCGCTCGCCCGCATCCGGCCCTCTTGTCGGCTGTCTTGCCTCATCTATGGGCTGGAACGGCGAAGAGTCACTTTTGGAAAAGAAAGACCGAAGATTTACCGAAAGGAAAATTTCCCGATTTTGCCCGAAGAATGGCCGCGTCCTGGGGAATTTACATATATGAAAATAAGCGATGAAATCTGGTGCTAGGTGTAAAAAAGCCGCTCGCTTGCCATTTTAAAAAATAAAGCAATCCAATGGTTTGGTATTTATTCTGAAATTATTTCTGGAAGAGTGCTTGTCAGCCAAAGTCTGGCATGGCGGTTGCGATATTGCTTTGCGTAACGGCGGAGCCTCCGCCCCTCGGATTTATCCACTGGCTTTTATGCAAAGGAGTTCGTCCCATGACTCGCAAAGTCGCCATCTATGGCAAGGGCGGTATCGGCAAGTCCACCACCACCCAGAACACCGCCGCCGCTCTGGCTTACTTCCATGACAAGAACGTCTTCATCCACGGCTGTGACCCCAAGGCGGATTCCACCCGTCTGATCCTGGGCGGCAAGCCGCAGGAAACCGTGATGGACACCCTGCGCATCCATGGCGCCGAGAAGGTGACCTTGGACAAGGTGGTCAAGACCGGCTTCAAGAACATCCGCTGCGTCGAATCCGGCGGGCCCGAGCCGGGTGTCGGCTGCGCCGGCCGCGGCGTCATCACCGCCATCGATCTGATGGAGGAAAACGAGGCCTATACTGACGATCTGGATTTCATCTTCTTCGACGTGTTGGGCGACGTGGTCTGCGGCGGCTTCGCCATGCCGATCCGCGACGGCAAGGCGCAGGAAGTCTATATCGTCGCTTCGGGCGAGATGATGGCGATCTATGCCGCCAACAACATCGCCAAGGGTCTGGTGAAATACGCCAAGCAGTCGGGCGTGCGCCTGGGCGGCATCATCTGCAACAGCCGCAACGTCGATGGCGAGCGCGAGTTCCTGGAAGAATTCACCTCGGCGATCGGCACCAAGATGATCCATTTCGTGCCGCGCGATAACATCGTGCAGAAGGCGGAATTCAACAAGAAGACCGTCACCGAGTTCGATCCCGAGCAGAACCAGGCCAAGGAATACAAGGCTCTGGGCGCCAAGATCGCCGCCAACGAGGATTTCGTCATCCCCACCCCGCTGGCGATGGACGAGCTTGAGGCGATGGTCGTCAAGTACGGCATGCTCGACTGACCTCCGGGCCGGCGCCGTCTCGGCGCGACCTTCCCTTCCATCATCTTGATCCCGGCGGCGTCGATCGGCACTGCCGGGCGGAGGACCTGTCATGCCTTATCATGAATTTGACTGCAGCAAGGTAATCCCCGAGCGCAAACAGCATGCGGTGGTCAAAGGCCCCGGCGAGGACCTGACCCATGCTCTGCCCAAGGGTTATCTGAACACCATTCCCGGCAGCATCTCGGAACGCGGCTGCGCCTATTGCGGCGCCAAGCATGTGATCGGCACGCCGATGAAGGACGTGATCCATCTCAGTCACGGCCCGGTCGGCTGCACCTACGACACCTGGCAGACCAAGCGCTATATCAGCGACAACGAGAACTTCCAGCTGAAATACACCTTCGCCACCGATGTGAAGGAAAAGCACATCGTCTTCGGCGCCGAGAAGCTTCTGAAGGAGAATATTCTCGAGGCATTCAAGGCGTTCCCCAACATCAAGCGCATGACCATCTATCAGACCTGCGCCACCGCCCTGATCGGCGATGATATCGACGCCATCGCCGCCGAGGTGATGGAGGAACTGCCTGGCACCGACATCTTCGTCTGCAATTCGCCGGGCTTCGCCGGCCCCAGCCAGTCGGGCGGTCACCACAAGATCAACATCGCCTGGGTGAACACCAAGGTCGGCACCGTCGAGCCCGAGATCACCAGCGATTACGTCATTAACTATGTTGGTGAATACAACATCCAGGGCGACCAGGAGGTGATGCAGGATTATTTCAAGCGCATGGGCATCCAGATCCTGTCGACCTTCACCGGCAACGGCAAATATGACGAGCTGCGCGGCATGCATCGCGCCCATCTGAACGTCTTGGAATGCGCCCGCTCGGCCGAATATATCTGCGACGAACTGCGCGCCCGCTACGGCATTCCGCGTCTGGATATCGACGGTTTCGGCTTCAAGGCGCTGGGAGATTCCTTGCGCAAGGTCGGCATGTTCTTCGGCATCGAAGACCGCGCCGAAGCGATCATCGCCGAAGAGACTGCCCGCTGGAAGCCCGAGTTGGACTGGTACAAGGAGCGGCTTGCCGGCAAGCGGGTCTGCCTGTGGCCGGGCGGTTCCAAGCTGTGGCACTGGGCGCATGCCATCCAAGAGGAAATGGGCGTCAAGGTCGTCTCGGTCTATACCAAGTTCGGCCATCAGGGCGACATGGAGAAGGGCATCGCGCGGGCCGGCGAAGGCACGCTGGCGATCGATGATCCCAACGAGCTGGAAGGCCAGGAGGCGCTGCGCACGCTCAGGCCCGATGTGATCTTCACCGGCAAGCGTCCCGGCGAGGTGGCGAAGAAGATGCGGGTTCCGTATCTGAACGCCCATGCCTATCACAACGGCCCCTATAAGGGGTTCGAAGGCTGGGTGCGTTTTGCTCGCGACATCTACAACGCCGTCTATTCGCCGATCTATCAGCTGTCGGGTCTCGACATCAGCAAGGACGAGATCGCCACCGATAAGGGCTTCATGACCCGCCGGATGCTGTCCGACGCCACTCTGCCCGAGGCATCCCGCAACGACCCCATGACCGGCTACACCGGCAAATATGACAGCGTCAGCGATCTGCGGACGAAGACCTACCCCGTCTTCGAGCGCAAATCGTCCAGCGCTGCCGCCGAATGACGGAGGCGAGCATGACCGCAATGACCAAAAAGGCCCAGAAGGACAAGTCGGCGACTTATCCGCTCTATGAAAAGCTCATCAAGTCCGACCCGCTGGCCGAACTGGACACCGTGACCAAGGAACGGGTCGGCCAGCTTGAGTGGTACATCATGAAAAACTGCCTGTGGCAGTACAATTCCCGTGGCTGGGACCGGCGCAATCAGAATGCCGGCATCATCGGCAAGACGGCTCAGCTGCTGTGTGACGAAGAGGTGGAGAATTCCACCCCGCTCGACAAATGCTACTGGGTCGATGCGGTGATGCTGAACCGCGCCTATCGCGAGCTTTATCCCTGGATCAGCGAGATCAGCAAGGACGAGATCAAGTCCCTGATGAAGATCCTTCACGCCCGCATGGACTGGGTGATGATCGACGGCTCGCTGAACGAAGAGCTGGTCGTCCAACATTATTAAGGAATTCTGATCATGACCTGTGATGTCAAAGTCAAGGATCGTGTCGGCACGATCAACCCCATCTTTACCTGCCAGCCGGCGGGCGCCCAGTTCGCTTCGATCGGCGTCAAGGACTGCATCGGCCTGGTCCATGGCGGCCAGGGCTGTGTGATGTTTGTCCGCCTGCTGATCTCGCAGCATCTGAAGGAAAGCTTCGAGATCGCCTCCTCCTCGTTGCACGAGGATGGCGCGGTGTTCGGCGCTTGCGGCCGTGTCGAGGAAGGCGTCGACGTGCTGCTGTCGCGCTATCCCGACCTCAAGGTGATCCCGATCATCACCACCTGCTCGACCGAGGTGATCGGCGACGACGTGGATGGTGTCATCACCAAGCTGGAGGAAGGCCTGCTGGCCGAGAAATATCCCGACCGCGAAGTGCATCTGCTGGCTATTCACACCCCCAGCTTCGTGGGCTCGATGATCAGCGGCTATGACGTGGCGGTGCGGGATTTCGTCAAGAAATTCGCCCAGAAGGGCGAGCCCAACGGCAAGATCAACTTCATCACCGGCTGGGTCAATCCCGGCGACGTAAAGGAGCTGAAGCATCTGCTGGCGGAAATGCAGATCGACGCCACCGTGCTGTTCGAGATCGAGAATTTCGACTCGCCGATGATGCCCAAGGGCGACGAGGTTGCGCATGGCAACACCACCATCGCCGATCTGCAGTCCACCGGCTCGGCCAGCCATACCGTCGCTCTGAACCGCTATGAAGGCGGCAAGGCGGCCGAGTTCCTGCAAAAGAAGTTCAAGGTACCGGCCACCATCGGTCCGACCCCGATCGGCATCCGCAATACCGACAGCATGCTGAAGAAGCTGTCCGAGATCACCGGCAAGCCGATCCCGGAATCGCTGGTGCGCGAGCGCGGTCTGGCGATGGATGCCATCACCGACATCGCCCATATGTTCCTGGCCGACAAGAAGGTGGCAATCTATGGCGCCGCCGATCTGGTCATCGGTCTGGCCGAGTTCTGCCTGGATCTGGAAATGAAGCCGGTGCTGCTGCTGCTGGGCGACGACAATTCCAGCTATGTCAACGATCCCCGCATCAAGGCGTTGCAGGAGAATGTCGACTATCCCATGGAGATCATCACCAACGCCGACTTCTGGGATCTGGAAGACCGCATCAAGAACCATGGGCTGGAACTGGATCTGATCCTGGGCCATTCCAAGGGGCGGTTCATTTCCATCGACTATGACATCCCCATGGTCCGGGTCGGTTTCCCCACTTATGACCGGGCCGGACTGTACCGCTATCCGGTGGTCGGCTACGGCGGCGCCACCTGGCTGGCCGAGCAGATGGCCAACACCTTGTTCACCGATATGGAGCACAAGAAGAACAAGGAATGGATCCTGAACGTCTGGTGAGACGGCGGTCAGGACGCCGGGCGGGCTTTCGCTCCTCTTTCCAGCCCGCCCGGCACCTTTTCTGTTTTTTCTGCTCCAGGAGTGACGCGATGAAGATAGCGGTCCATGTGGACGGCTCCGGTCAGATCACCCGGTTCTCGCCTGACGGCAAGGTTCGTCTCTATGAGCGGGCCGGCTATGGCTGGACGGTGGCTGATGAAATTCCGTTCTCCATCGGCACCGATCTCAGTCTGGCCGACATCAAGGCGCGGCTGGCGTCGCTGATGGCGCGGTTGGGCGGCTGCCGGACCTTTCTGTCGGGTGAAGTACGCGGCTTGATCTATTCCCTGATGCAGGAGGAGTATGGCCTCCGCGTGTGGAAATCCACGGGCCGCCCCGAAGGCCAGCTGGACGAGATCATCCAGAAAGATGCCGATTTGGCGATTCAGCGCGAGAAGGAGGCCGCCGAGCAAGCCTTTGCCGCCGTGTTCTCCGCTCCGTCGGGCGGCTGCGGCGGCGGTTGCAGCGGCGGCGGCGGCGGCACCTCGCGCAAGCGATCCGCCGAAGCCTTGCGCGCCGTGCGCTCTTTGACCGAACGGATTGAGGACGGCCATCACCGCATCGATCTGTCTGCCATCCTGGCCAAATATAAAAGCGCCAATTCCATGGATGTGCTGACACCGCTGATGGAGGGGCCGCTGCTGCACGAGGCCGGCTTCGGCAAACTGGAAATTCTTTGCGACCATCTGCCCCGCTGGTTCTCGGGCAAGCTGGCCGAGCTTGGTCTGTCGGCCGAGATCGAGACCACGCCCCAAGGCGTGCGGGCTATGGTTTTCCCCCATTCCAAGGAAGGAAGTCGGACATGATCGACTTAAGCAGCACCGCGCCGGTTCTCTATTTCGCCTATGGCGCCAACATGAATTTCGAGCAGATCTCGGCCCGTTGTTCCAAGCCGCAATTCGTCTCGGTCGCCCGCCTGCCGGGGTACGAGATCGCCTTTTACGGCCGTTCCGAACGCTGGGATGGCGGCGAGGAAACCTTGCGGGCCATGCCGGGGCGCGACCTTTACGGCGTGGTCTATGAACTGTCGCCCACCGCCTTCGACCGGCTGGATGCCTGGCAAGGCGTCAAACTGGATGGCACAGGCGATTACTTTCATCGCCCCGCGGAAGTGATCGGGCTGAACGGCACCCGATATTCGACCTTGCTCTACAAGAAGTCGGAAATGCGGGAGCCATCCCTGCCCAGCAAGGAATATCTCGCCCATATCCTGGTCGGGGCCGAGTTCCATGGCCTTCCCGACGATTATCTTGCCAGTCTGCGGGCGATGCCGTCCCGTCAGGCCGATTATGCGGTGCCGAAACCGGAACGAACCGACCGGTTTCTGATGGTCGGCGGTGGAGGTTGCGGTTGTTGATGGGTTATCTTGTGACTCTGAACGGAGACCGATCATGATCGACGTGCTCGCCATCAGCCATGTGGCCTTTGAAGACTTGGGAACTTTGGGCGACGAACTCGAAGCCAGAGGGGCCAGGATCGAACGTTTGGATGCCCCCACTTCCGATCTTGAGCGAATCGATCCTCTGGCTGCCGATCTTGCCGTCATGCTCGGCGGCCCCATCGGCGTTTACGAGCAAGATACCTATCCCTTCCTGCGCCGGGAAATAGAGATTGTCCGTGCCCGTCTGCAGGCCGGGCGGCCCACCATCGGCATTTGCCTGGGGGCTCAGATCATGGCCGCTGCCGCCGGAGCAGCGGTTTATCCGGGCGGCAATGGCAAGGAAATCGGCTGGTCCTCACTCGTGACAGGAAATGATGCGGAAGCCTTTCCGCCCCTGCTCAAACTGATCGCGAGCGGCACAAAAGTGCTGCATTGGCATGGCGACACCTTCGATCTGCCGCCGGGCGCCGCACATCTGGCCGCAACTGATCAGTATCCCAATCAGGCTTTCCTGCTGGGACGCAATGCGCTGGCGCTACAGTTTCATCCCGAGGTGACGGCCTTTGGGTTGGAAAGTTGGTATGTGGGCCATAGCTGTGAATTGTTTCACGCTGGCATCGACGTCCGCTCTCTGCGTCAGGCAGGGCAAGACGCGGCCAACAGCCTTGCAGGCGCGGTTGGCCCGTTCTGGAAAGAGTGTGTGGACAGATTGCTGGAGGGCTCGTGAGAACGAGGCTTGATCCATGGCAGCGGCTTTTCAGTTAACGGACTTCTCTGGCGGTGCTGTCTGTTTTTGAGCATTTCGTTTCAGTGAAAGAACAGAGGCCATGGGCGCAAAACCGCCACCCCACGGGTGGCATCCGCCGCCCCCTCATCTCACAGCGTCTTTCCCCTGGACTTCCCTGCGCAACGAAGCATTGCTGGTGGCACGGCACGCAGGCTTCATCTTGCTGCCGCTCCCCCGACCGGGCGACCGGCGGGGCTTCGGGTCGTGGGGAGCCCGGCGGTCGCGGCTCCCATATCCGGAGCCCGATCATGGACACCACCATCACCCCGATCTCGCCCACCGACAAGGCATCACCCGCTAAACCCGCCGGAAGTAAGCAAACCCGGCTGATCGCCCTGCTGCGCCGCAAGCGTGGCGCCAGCATCGACGAGATGGTGGCCGCCACCGGCTGGCTGCCTCATTCGGTGCGTGGGGCCATCAGCGGCACTCTCCGGAAGAAACTTGGCCTGACTATCGTCGCCGAGGCGGAGAGCGGCCGTGGGCGGGTCTACCGCATCCAGGCCGGTTGAGATGGCCATGCCTCGCCGCACCACCGACTGCAACGAGCTCGCCAGGGAACTGGCCAGCCTGCCCGACCTTGCCACCGAAACCCTCAGGGCTCGCTGGCAAGACCTTTATGGCCGGGAGGTTCCGGCCCATCTCAGTCGCCCGCTGCTGCTGCGCTCCATCGCCCAGCGTTTGCAGGAGCAGGCTTGCGGCTCGCTGAAACCTGCGGTCCGACGGCTGCTTGATCAGGAGTTGGCGGGAAGCAACAAACCTGCTGCCGCACCGGCACCGAGCTACAAGCCCGGCACCCGCCTGCTGCGGCAATGGCGGGGCGAGACCCACGAGGTCATCCTGCTGGCTGACGGCGTGCAGTATCGCGGCGAGCGGCTGCGCTCGCTGTCCGAGGCGGCTCGG
>Ga0306924_10001932_pt1 | contig 19275 bp, 14 predicted proteins | sample sta12Can44000111_FD_203756 | JGI IMG/M metagenome (GOLD analysis project Ga0306924, IMG submission 203756) | Lab enrichment of tropical soil microbial communities from Luquillo Experimental Forest, Puerto Rico - statanox.12C.anox.44.000.111 (v2)... | ecosystem: Environmental > Terrestrial >...
CTCAAGCCGGCGCGGTTGCGGCCAATCGCGCCTGCGCCCGCGTTCCCCGCAGCGGCAGCAGAACTGCGAAGAATGCGGGAATCGCCAGAAGATAAGCGCTGCCGGCAATCATCAGGACGTCAGTGAGCCCGAACGAGGTTGCGATAATGGGCACCATGGCCGCGCCGATCACGGAGAAGCATCCGTTGATGCCCCACGCCCACAGAAACACGTGGTCCTTGCCGAGGCGGGCGAGGGTTGTCATGGCGGTGGGCATGGGAAATCCCATCAGGAATGCCGGCGGGAAGATCAGCGCGAAGCAGCAAACGAGGCGCACCGGATAGGGCAGGGTGCCGATGAGGTCGAGCGCACGGTCGAGAAAAAGGCCATAGCCGATCAGCATGACACCAATGGCAACGAATATCTTCGGCATGACGTTGCGCGTACTGTCGAGATAGCGTTCCGAGCAGAGCGCGCCGAGGCCGGAAAAAACCAGCATGCCGGTGATAAGGATCGCGGCCGATACCGTCGCGTTGCTCAGGGCCAGCATGAAATCGGAGATCAGGCCCACTTCGACCATGATGTAGCCGGCGCCGAGACAGGCGAAATAGATGATTGTGCGGAACTTGCCGGGGCTACGGCAAAAGATCGTGCGCCAGCCGAAGATCACCGGAATGAGAATGAGCGAGAGCGACGCGATGCAGGCGATGGCGAGCGTCGCCCATAACAGGAGATAACCCCACTCATCCTGCAGCAGCTCGAGCCGACCGATGGCGCGGGGGAGATCGCCCGGCTTGACGTAACCGGCGAAATAAGGTCGCGCATTGGTGAGCGGGCGGGTGTCGAACACGTAGCGCTCGGATATCGCGTCCCAGCCGCCGTGAATGAGATGATGCCAGGCCAGTCGGCCCATGAGGGTCGCCGGAACCGGGCCGTCAGTGTTCTCCCGCGTCGGCTCCTCCTTCGAATCAGCCTCGGAAGCGGCATTCGAGAAGATTTGATTCCTGTAGTTGGTGAGAACCTTCGAAGATTGGGACTGGTGGTACTCGAACCCGGGATAGTAGATCGCATCGAACGACATGGCCCGCGTGTGAGCGAGCAGCCGGCCGACCTCGTCGGCGGAAAAGCCGCCGCGCTTGTAGAGCACGGTCGCTGTTGAGAGATAGCTCGACACCACGAAGAAGCGATTCGCGATATCGCCCGCTTCGGCGTCGCGCGCGGCCGCGGCCATGGTCGCATAGAGCTTGAGGACCGATTTGGGCGGCTCCTCCTTGTTCCAGAGCGTGACCGAGAGCACGCCGCCGTCCCTGAGCGCGCGCATGTAGCTCGTCATCGCTTCGCGCGAATAGGAGAACTTCTCGACAACGGCGAACCCGCCGGGGCTGGAAAGACCGGCGGAATCGGCGAGGCTGAGATCGATGACGTCATAGCGCTCGGACGTGCGGGCGAGGAAAAGCCGGCCCTCGTAATCGATCACGCGCACCTTGGGATTGTTGAGCACGTCGCCGGTGAATTCCCGCAATCCGTGGTCGGTGCGAAATGCATCTAGCACCGCCGGATTGCCTTCCGCCACGGTCACGCGCCGGGAATTGGGCAGCGCGACCGACGTCGATATGCCGCCGCCGAACACAACAACGAAGGTGTCGGGCGCGGGCTTGATCAGATAGGGATAGACCATGGGCAGATAGCGGTAATAGGCCGTCTGCTCCAGCGGGAGATCACGGATGATGCCGCTCGGCCCTTCACCGTCGATGTACATGCCGAGATAGGCATTGGCGGGCATCTTCGGCAAATTGAATGCCGCATTGTCCGAAAGCCCCGGTGCGAAATGCAGATACGAGCTGGAATAGATCTCCAGGTATCCGAACGGCGACGCACGCTCCAGGACGCGCTCGCTGTCGGGAAATTTTCGCGCATAGGACACGCCCTTGAAGTCGGACACGGCGAGCGTGGGTATATCGAGGAGCGCCGGCAGGACGAGATGGCCGGCAATCGACAGCGCCCCGGCGGCACAGAGCCACGCCATGCGCCGCCTGCTTTCAACGGCGACGAGCCAGAGCAGGCTTCCCGCGAACCACAGGAGAAGCGGCACCACTATGAGATTTTCCGGGACCAGCAGATACATGGCCAGCAGGAAGGCGAGGCCGCACAGTCCGGCGCCGGTGAGGTCGGCGAAATACACGCGGCCGAAATTCCTGCTCGCCTTGAGAAACACGGTCCCGAGGTAGAAGGCGCCGGCGAGGAAAGGCAGCATGTAGAGCAGGAAATTGCCGGCGAGCCGCCACTTCTGCATGGGATCGGAGACGATGAAGATGGCGTTGAAGGGTATCTGCTGCCCCAGCAGGTTGGATGCAACGGTGAGCGGTCCGAAGGACATCAGCGCGGCCATTGCGACGCCGCGCCAGTGTCGCTCGAACCAGCCTTTCCCGATGCACATGATTGCGCTGGTGAGACCGAAGCCGAGCATGGCGAGGCTCACGACCAACGATCCGAAATGCGCCCAGCTGCCGACCGCGAAGATACGCATGATGCAGAGCTGCAGCGCGATCACGGCGCCCGCTTCGAGCCCCACCGCGAAGTAGAGGGCCGGCGTCGGCTTAAGATCAAGATCGAGCTTGAGCGCGGCCGGCGTCGGCTCGCTCATCGGCGCGCTCGCACGGCGGATTCAAAAGATCGATGCGAACGAAAAATATTTCCGCTCCAAGCCGAGAGGCAGCTTCTTATGGGGCGCGAGTCACAGCACCGCAATGTGTCCTCCTTGCGGCCACAGATGACCCTGGGCGGCCCGGATTAAGCCCTATCGATCACAGCGCCGGAATGCGCTACACCGACAAGATCTGCCGTCTCTGACAAGAGCGAATGTCCGCATGAAGAACATAAATCCCAATCCGTTCACGACGCGTCCCGAGATCGAAGGCACCTTCGGCGTGGTTGCTTCGACGCACTGGATCGCCACTGCCGTGGGGATGGCCACGCTGGAAAAAGGCGGCAACGCCTTCGATGCTGCGGTCGCCACCGCGTTCACGCTGCAGGTGGTCGAGCCGCATCTCAATGGACCGGGCGGCGACGTGCCGATCATTCTCAACGACGTGCGCAAGCGCCGGACCGATGTGATCTGCGGGCAGGGCCCCGCGCCCGCCAAAGCCACCATTCCCTTCTACCGCTCACTGGGGCTCGACATGGTGCCCGGCACCGGGCTGCTGGCGGCCTGCGTGCCCGGAACGTTCGACAGCTGGATGATGCTGCTGCGCGACTACGGCACAATGCCGCTTGCCGATGTGCTTGGTCCTGCGATCCCCTACGCGGAGCACGGGCACCCGCTGGTCGAGCGTGCGAGTGCGACCATTGCTACGGTCGCGGATCTGTTTCGCCGATACTGGCCCACATCGGCGGCGGTCTACTTGCCGGGAGGCAGCGTGCCCGCGACCGGCACGCTGTTCACCAATCCGGCCTTGGCGGCGACCTATTCGCGCCTGCTGCGCGAGGCGCAAAGCGCCGGCAGCGATCGCCTCGTTCAGATCGAAGCGGCGCGCAAGGGCTGGTCGCGAGGCTTTGTCGCGGAAGCGATCGACCGCTTCTGCCGCGAGCACGCAGTCATGGATACCAGCGGCGAGCCCCATCGCGGTGTCCTCACCGCAGACGACATGGCGCGCTGGCAAGCTCACGTCGAGCAGCCGCTACGCTACGACTACGGCCGCTATACCGTGTGCAAGGCCGGACCCTGGTCGCAGGGCCCGGTGATGCTCCAGCAGCTGGCGCTGCTCAAAGGCTTTGATTTCCGCGACGCGGAGCCGACCAGCGCGGAATTCGTCCACCTTCTCGTCGAATGTTCCAAGCTTGCCTATGCCGACCGGGAAAAGTTCTACGGCGATCCGGATTTTGTCGACGTGCCGATGACGACCCTGCTCTCGGACGCCTACAACGACGAGCGCCGAAAGCTCGTTACCAACGAGGCTTCGCTGGAGCTGCGGCCGGGGTCGGTGGCGGGCTTCGGCGCCGTGGTGAAGCTTCGCCGCGAGGAGGGCCGGCGCCGCGCGGTCGGCGGCATGGGCGCCGGTGAGCCGACGGTTGGCCGCGTCGGCGAGATGCGCGGTGACACCGTGCATTTCGACATTGTCGATGCGGCCGGCAACATGATCTCGGCGACACCTTCTGGCGGCTGGCTGCAGTCATCGCCGGTGATCCCCGAGCTTGGCTTCTGCCTCGGCACCCGCGCGCAGATGTTCTGGCTCGAGGAAGGCCACCCCGCCTCGCTGGCGCCCGGAAAGCGCCCGCGCACGACGCTGTCGCCCACGCTCGCGCTGCGTGACGGCGAGCCCTATCTTGCCTGGGGCTCGCCCGGCGGCGACCAGCAGGATCAATGGACCACGCAGCTCTTCATGCGGCACGTCCATGCCGGGATGAACCTGCAGGAAGCCATCGATGCCCCGGCCTGGCACTCCGAGCATTTTCCGATCTCGTTCTGGCCGCGCACCGCGCGGCCGGGCGTGCTCGTGGTCGAGGGCCGATTGCCCGAGCCCACCGTGCACGAGCTCGAGCGGCGCGGTCACTTCGTCGAAGTCGATGCCGACTGGTGCGAGGGCAGGCTCACCGCCGTTGCCCGCGACGGTCGCCGCCGGCGCGCCGCCGCCAATCCGCGCGGCATGCAGGGCTATGCGGCGGGCAGGTGAGCGGTCTCAATGGGCGTAGGGGCGAGGCATGCCTCGCCCCTACATAGCACGTGCGGTGAGACGCCGGCCGGCATGCCCATGGACCTTCCCATTCGCTCCGTTGTGCATCCCACCGATTTTTCGGAGCTGAGCGCTCTCGCGTTCGGCCATGCGCTGCGCATTGCGCTTTCGGCCCGGAGCAAGCTGCATCTCGTGCATGTCGAGCCGCACGACGACGGCGCGGCGTTGGCGTTTCCGCATGTGCGCCGCTGGCTGGTTCAATGGGGACTGGCGGAGGAGGCCGACCCGCCATGGGTGGTGGCGCGCAAGCTTGGAATTGAAGTGGATACCACCGTCGTCAAGTGGCAGGAGCCGACCCGCGGCCTCCTCGGCTATCTGCACGACATTCCATGCGATCTCACCGTCCTTGCAACCCGCGGCGGAGGCGGCTTTGAGCACTGGCTGCGAGGCTCGGTCTCGGAGATCGTATCCCGCCACTCCGCCATCCCGACACTGTTCATTGCGGCGGGTGCCAGTGGCTTCGTGAACGGGCTCAGCGGTGAGGTCTCGTTGCGGCGCGCGCTGGTGCCGGTTGATTTTTCACCGGCGCCAGACCAGGCAATCAGGACCGTTCAATCCCTGGGCCGGCTGCTGACGGGTAAAGATATTACGCTTCATCTGCTTCACGTCGGGCGTTCGGCGCCATCCGTGCCCGCGGCATCATCGGTTTCGGGCACGTGGCCGCCGGTGATCCTCCGGCACGGCAATGTGGTGCAATCGATCGTGGATGCGGCCATCGAGTTCGAGGTCGATCTCATCGGCATGGCCACCGCGGGGCATCGCAACCCGCTGGACGTGCTGCGCGGCAGCACGACCGAGCGCGTCATCCGCCACGCGCCGTGCCCGGTTCTCGCGATACCGGCGCATTAGAGCAGGATGACTTTTCTTCGAATCGTCATCCCGCTCTACTTCTTTGTTTGAGCATGTCCTTTCGCAAAACCGGTTCCCACTTTTGCTGGACATGCTCTAGCCGCACGTCACTGCATGTACCAGCCGTGGCTCACCACGAGCGACTGCCCGGTCATGACGTTGTTCGGTGCGGCCGCCAAGAACAGCACCGCGTCCGCGACGTCGTCGGTGGTAGTGAACTCGCCGTCCACCGTGTCCTTGAGCATCACGTTGCGGATGACGTCGGCTTCGGAGATATGCAGTTCGGCCGCCTGCTCCGGGATCTGCTTGTCGACGAGGGGGGTTCGCACGAACCCCGGACACACCACGTTGGCCGTGACATTGTGCTCGGCCCCTTCTTTCGCGAGCACCCGGCACAGGCCGAGCAGCCCGTGCTTGGCGGTGACGTAGGGCGCCTTGAGCTTGGAAGCCTCGTGCGAATGCACCGAGCCCATGTAGATCACGCGCCCGTAGTTTTTGGCGTACATGTGCTTGAGACAGGCCCTGGTCGTGAGGAAGGCGCCGTCGAGATGGATGGAGAGCAGCCGTTTCCAGTCCGCGAACGGGAACTCCACCAGCGGCCGCACGATCTGGATGCCGGCATTGCTGACGAGGATGTCGACCTTGCCGTATTTCGCAACCGTATCGGCGACGCCCTTCTCGACCTGCGCCTCGTCTGTCACGTTCATCGCAACCGCAAAGGCGTCCGCCTTGCGCGACCTGATCTCGGCGGCGGTTGCTTCGGCCGCCTTCAGGTCGAGGTCCGCGATCACGGGGGTGCCCCCCTCGGCCGCCAGCCGCTGTGCGATCTCCTTGCCAATGCCGCTGGCCGCGCCGGTGATGATTGCCACTCGTCCATCGAAACGTGCCACGATCCTCTCCTTCGTTGCTGTATTCACGCGTCCTTCAAATAATCGAAAATCACCTCGCCGAGCCCCAGCGTGAGGTCGGTGACGAAATGCGAGGCGGACAGCACCTCGCGCACCGGCAGCCGTGCAACGTCGCATTGAGCGTGCTCAAAAAATTGTAGCGCCGCCGGCCCGCGCCAGGCTCCCTTGATCTTCACATCCTCCAGATAATAGCGCACCAGCTCGCATATGCGCGGCATACAATCGACGTGCGGGATGATCTTGATCATGAAGTTCGGCTTGGCGAGGCTCTTCAACAGCGGCCCGTGATCGATCTCGTGGTGCTTGTAGCCCATGGTGGCCGACACGCAGAGCACCGATCCATAGTGCAGCGTGCAGACGACGGTCTCGCTCTCGTGCGAGATTTTCGGGCTGGCGAGCTTCTTCGGGAAGCCCCAGATCTCGCGGCCGCCGGCAATCGGCGAGTTGTCGTCGAGGTACATCTCATGCACATAGCCGCCTTCCTGCACGACGCCGCCGGCGCCGCGGAAGCGGACCGGGATCACCTGGCCGGTCTCGGTATAGTCGCCGAACCCGGTGGAGTCGGGCATGCGGATGAACTCGTAGCTCACCGTGTCGCCGATTACTTCCAAGGGCTCCGGCACCACCGCGCGCAGCGCGTCCGGGTCGGTGCGATAGCTGATCACCACGTACTGCCGGTCATAGAACTTGTACGGGCCCCTGGGATATGCCGGGTTGTTGAGCGGCATTGCAAACGCGTTCTTGCGAACGTCGGCGAGTTTCATCAAAAGCTCCATCCGCTGATGCCGGTTGCACGCGCCCGATCTGGATCACGCGCATGAACCCTGTGTGACAGCCGCAGAAAATATAGCACCTTCCGCGCGCCTGCCACCTCACGGCCCCGTTATTCGGTCTTCCACGGAATGGTGTTGCGCTCGATCTCCGCAAACAGCACCGACGTGACGAGCCCGAGCACACCGATAGTCACGATACCGACGAACATGACGTCGACCTGCAGCAGCTCCCACGAGTTCCAGATCAGATAGCCGATGCCGCTCTTGGTGGCGACGAACTCGGACGCCACCAGCACGATGAAGGAGACCGCAAGCGCAATGCGCAGCCCCGCGAAGATCGTCGGCAGGGCGCCGAAGAAGACCACGCGGCTGAACATCACCGCCGGGCTCGCGCCGTAGTTCCTGGCCACGTCCCAGTAGATCTTCTCGATATTGGCAGCGCCGACATAGGTGTTCACGACCACCGGGAAGAACACCGCGATGGCGACCAGCGCGATCTTGGAGGCATCACCGAGCCCGAAGGCGAGCAGGAGGAGCGGCATCAGCGCGATCTTGGGGATCGGAAACAGCGCGGCGATGAGCGGATCGAAGAAGATGCGCACCGGCTTGAACATCGCCATCAGCAGGCCGACGGCGACCGCCGGCACCGCGCCGATCACGAAGCCTGCGAGCACGCGGTAGAGCGTCACCCCGACGTGCCATTCGAGCTCGCCGGAAGCGAGCAGGCTCACGAAGCGCTGCGCGATATCGCTTGGCGCCGGGATGAACCGGCGATCGCCGATGCCGAGCATCAGCAACAGCTGCCAGATCGCGATCAGCGCGATCGGCGAGAGCAGGTATAGCAGCCGCTCGCGGGTCTTGCCGCTCATTTCCTTCACCCCACTCATGGCTGCGCCTCTGCCCGCGCGCGATTGACCTCGTCCTCCAGCACCCGCCAGATGTCGAGCTTGAGCGCCCCGAATTGCGCCGAGGCGGAAAGCGCCAGCAGGTCGCGCGGGCGCGCAAACGGCACGTCGATGATCTTCTTGATACGGCCGGGCTGCGCTGTCATCAGCACGGTGCGGTCGCCGAGCAGCAGCGCCTCCTCGATGGAATGGGTGACATAGACCACGGTCTTGCGGGTGTCCTCCCAGATGCGCAGCAGCTCGGCCTGCAGCAGCGTGCGGTTCTGCGCGTCGAGCGCGGCGAACGGCTCGTCCATCAGCAGCATGGCGGGATCGGTGACAAAGGCGCGCGCAATGGCGCAGCGCTGGCGCATGCCGCCGGAAAGCTGGTGCGGATAGTGCCGGCCGAACTTGCCGAGGCCGACGAGCGCCAAAGCCGCCGCGACGCGTCCCTTCGCCTGCGCGGGCGGCACGCCGCGGGTCATGAGCCCGAAGCCGACATTGGCCTCCACGCTCATCCAGGGAAACAGTCCGCTCTCCTGGAACACCATCGCGTTCACGACGCTCCAGCCCGGCGCCGCAATGCGCACGGCGCCGCCCGACTGGGTATCGAGCCCCGCGAGAATTCGCAGCAGCGTTGATTTGCCGCAGCCCGAGGGGCCGACAATGCACACGAACTCGCCCGGCGACACGTTGAGACTGATGTCGTCGAGCGCGAGGATGCGATGGTCGCCGCTGCCGTGCTCCTTGCGCAGGCCCGCGATCTCGACCGCCGCGCCGCGCCGCTCGACCGTCATCAGCGGCAGCCGTCAAGCCGGCTCGCCTTGTTCAGAAGCTCCCAGGGGTGAAGCTTGTGCAGCGCGTATTCCACATAGCTCGTATCGACGAGGCGCTCCGGCGGAAACTCGGCATTGCTCATCTTGCTCTTGCGGAACCAGGCCTGCATGTCGAGCATGCTTGCGACATTGATGCGGCCGTCGGGGCTGCGCGCCGGCCAGGGATATTTGCGCAGCAGCTCGGCGCGCGTCTCCGTGCCGGTGCGGATCGAAAGCGCGATCATCTCTTCGCGGATCGCCGCGCCGTGGTAGGCCTGGCAATAGTCGCGGATGCCGCGCAGGTAGGCGACGTAGTAATTGCGCACGAGGTCCGCCTTCGCCTTCGCCCAATCGGTGTTGATCATGCTCACGGCGATGGTGAGCGGATGCGGGGTGACGAGATCGTCGGGATCCTTGAAATTCACGGCATGGCCGCCTTCGACAAGCTCCGCCGTGAACGGTGGGATGGTGATGGCGGCATCGATCGCCTTGTTGGCGAATGCGATGGCGTATTGCGTGAAGGGGATCACCTTGAGATCGATGTCGCCGAGCGTCAATCCGTCGGTCTCGAGCAGCTTGCCGAGCTCGTAGGTCGAGACGCCACCCTGGCCGTTGGTTGCCACCGTTCTGCCCTTGAGCTCGCGCAGCCGCGTAATCCTGTCCTTGAGATCGGGGCGCAGCATGAGATTGTGCCCGAGCGGGCTCGAAACGCGGTCGAGCACCATGGTGACGGGCAGGTTCTTCTCCAGCGCGTTGAAATAGCCCGCGGAGATTCCGCCTTCGACGATCTGCAGCTGGTTCTGCGCAAGCAGCGCAATGGAATTGGCGGCGGTGTCGAGGTCCTCGTTGACGACCTTGATGCCGTACTCCCTGAAATAGCCTTTCTCCGCCGCCCACAGAATCGCCACCGTGGAGATCGAGCGCACCGTGCCGACCTTGACGGTGATCTCGTCGGCGGGCGCGGCCGCCGCGCCGGCCGCCATGGTGACGCAGATGGCGATGCAGACAAGAAGAATGCGTTTGGCTGCGTGCATCTCGACAAGACCTGTTGTGTCCGGCAGCGATGATGGCGGATACAGATATCCGGTAGACACGAACGCCGGGGAAGACAATGGCCTTGTTCGACGGCCGCATGCGCGAAGTGGGCGAGCCGCGTAACCCTTATATCGGGCGGCCGCTGCCGCGGTTCGAGGATCTGCGGCTCGTGCGCGGAGCGGGCCGCTATACCGACGACATCTCGGTGCCGGGCGAGGCGTTTGCGGTCTTCGTGCGCGCACCGCACGCGCATGCGGACATCACCGGCATCGACAGCGCGGCGGCGCGCGTCCATCCCGGTGTCGTGGCCGTGCTCACCGGCGCCGATTACGTCGCCGACGGCCATATCGGCATGTCGCATTTTCCCAATCCCGCCGACGCCATCGATGTTCGCGTCCCGAGCTTCCGGATGGCGGGCGAGCGCGGAATTCTCGATGAGCTCCAGCTCCCGCTTGCGGTCGACCGCGTGCGCTATGTCGGCGAGGCAGTCGCGGTGGTGGTGGCCGAAAGCATCCTTGCCGCACGCGATGCCGCCGAGGCGGTCAGGGTCGAATACGAGGTCCGCCCCGCGGTAACCGATGTCGTGGCGGCGCTCGCCAAGGACGCGCCCGCGCTGTGGCCGGGAGCGCCGGACAACGTGGCGCTCGACCAGGACATCGGCGATCGCGCCGCGGTCGAGGCCGCAATGAGCGGGGCGCATCTCGTCGTGGCGCAGAGCATCCGCAACCAGCGCACCGCCAGCGCGTTTCTCGAGCCGCGCGCGGCCATCGGCAGCTTCGACAAGGCCGACAACAGCTACACCTTGATCAGCGGATGCCAGGGCGTGCACCGCATTCGCCAGCCGCTGGCGCTCTGTCTTGGGGTTCCGCCGGAGCGCGTGCGGGTGATCTGCCCCGATGTCGGCGGCGCCTTCGGCTCGCGCACCAACCTCTATCCCGAGCAGGTGGTGGTGGCCTGGGCGGCGCGCCGCCTCGGACGGCCGGTGAAATGGACCGGCGAGCGCCATGAGGCCTTTCTCACCGACTACACCGCGCGCGACCTTCTCACCAGCGCGCGGCTTGCCTTCGACCGCAGGGGTCGCATGCTCGCGCTTGCGCTCGAGCTCACCGCCAACATCGGCGCCCACACCGTCTCCTATGTGCCGCTGAGCAACGGCTATCGCGTGGCGCCCACGGTCTATCGTGTGCCGCTCGCCTGCGTGCGGCTGCGCGGCGTGATGACCAACACGGTGCCGACCGCGCCGTTCCGCGGCGCCGGCCGGCCCGAGGCGACCGCCGTAATGGAGCGGCTGATCGATATCGCGGCACGGCGCCTTCGCATCGACCGCGTGGAGCTGCGCCGGCGCAATCTCATCTCGCGCGATGAGCTGCCCTATCGCAGCGCGACCGGGCTCACCTACGACAGCGGCGATTTCTCCGGCAACCTTGCGCGCGCGCTCAAGCTCGGCGACTGGGACGGCTTTGCCGCGCGCGCGCGCGTGGCGAAGAAGCGGGGGCGGCGGCGCGGCATTGGCGTTGCCAATTACGTCGAGACGCCCGTCGGCATGCCGCACGAGCGCGTCGCGCTCAAGGTCGCCAAGGGCGGCGAGCGCGGCAGCGCGGCGCGCGTCGATCTCGTGGTGGGCACGCAGTCGAGCGGGCAGGGGCACGAGACGAGCTTCCGGCAGGTGATTGCGGACGCGCTCGGGATTGCGCCCGAGGCGGTCAATTTCGTGGGCGGCGACAGCGCCGCGCTCGCCTCCGGCGGCGGCACCCATTCCGACCGCTCCATGCGGCTTGCCGGCGCGCTGATGATGGAGACCGCGCGCGGCGTGATCGAGCGGGCGCGCCGCATCGCGGCCCGCATGCTGGAAGTCGCGCCCGCCGACATCGCGTTCAGCGACGGTCTGTTCGTTGCGCGCAACAGCAACCGGCGGCTGAGCCTGTTCGATATTGCAGACGCAATCGACGAGATCGCCGCCCTGCCGGAAGACCTGCGCGGCCCGCTCGCTGCGGAGGCAGCCTTCACCGGGCGCATTGCGGCCTATCCCACCGGCGCCGCGGTGTGCGAGGTCGAGATCGATCCCGACACCGGCACGGTCGAGATCGTCGGCTACAGCTCGGTCGACGACGGCGGGCAGGCGATCAATCCGCTCATCCTGCATGGCCAGGTGCACGGCGGGGTGGCGCAGGGCGTCGGCCAGGCGATGCTGGAGGCTGCGGTCTACGAGGATGCTACCGGCGAGCTCCTCTCCGCGAGCTTTCTCGACTACCCCATGCCGCGCGCGGATCAGCTGCCGTCGTTCGCCGTGGAACTCACCGAGGATCCGACCAGGGGCAATGCGCTGCGCGTCAAAGGCGGCGGCGAGGCCGGCATCACGCCGAGCCCGGCCGCGCTCATCAACGCGGTGATCGACGCACTCGGCAGGCGTGGCATCGAGCACCTCGACATGCCGGCGACCGCGCCGCGCGTGTGGGCGGCGATGCGCGGGGGCGGGCGTTAGAGGCGGGGGACAGGTTCCCAGGTCCATGAAACTCTAGGTTTGTTCCGCAGTTCCGCAAAATTGAATTGGTTGAGTTATTATGATTACTCAATCTTAGATTGCAAGACTTTGCTCACCGTCGCTGTCGCAGGGCGAGGCGTGCCTCGCTCCCATCGTTGCAGCATCGAAGCTTCTCGGGTTCGTTCTGCCAAGACGGCGACGCCGGGTTCGTTCTGCCAAAATCGAAGGCGTCGGGTTCGTTCTGCCAAATCGGCACGCGAGATCGCGGCTGTAGGGGCGAGGCATGCCTCGCCCCTACGACGACTTGCATGGCACTGCTCGGGTTCGTTCTGCCAAGGTGTCGTCAGGTTCGTTCCGCCAATTCCATCGCTCCGATTCATTTGAGTCAAAGACCAATACCGCGCGCTCAGCATTTGTTAGACTCAACGGCATGTTTGTTGGAGAATAAGAATTGCAAGTCATGTTGCAGAAAAAAGATTGAGACAGTGGACGTGCTTACTCACCACACTGGATGACAAGTCCGGCCGAGTACCACAATGAAAGCAATGGACGAAGTCATCACACAACTGCGTGGAGACACCGTCAAGCGCGGCCTCGCCTTAGCGGATCCGATCTCAGTTGATCCAGGTTTTCCCCAGACAGCCGTGGTGTTCGGTAACGCTGTTCTGATATCCTGGGTGCGCTGCCATGCTGAGGGGCGCGACGGATGCGCGAGGCACCCGATCAATCCGAGCCTTGGCTTTTTCCTGATGAACGGCCGCGCTCGCGCCGGGACACGGTGCCTCTGACCCGCGACGAGGCGCACGAAGCCATCAATGATCTCTTTCGCCGCGCCATGAAGCATGGCAACGCGAAGCAATGGATGGCGGGGCTGCTCGCTTTCATCGCCGGGATGCGTCGCTACTCGATTTTCACTGCCAAGCTCATCTACGTGCAGCGGCCGGGCGCCGTGGCGGTCGGAACGCCGCTCTACTGGGCGCGGCGCGGGCGATCGGTGCGCCCCGGCGCGATGCCGATCGTCATCCTGGTGCCGCGCGGCCCGTTCACGCTGGTCTACGAATACGAGGATACGGAAGGGCAGGAGCCGCCATCGCCGCTCGCCTCGTTCGCCGCGAAAGGCAACATCACAGCGGTGGACTGGGACCGGCTCAAGCGCGCCGTCGAGCTCGATGGGAAACGCCGGAATGCAAAGGGCATGGTTCGGATCATGGAAGCGGCCCTCGGCTACGGGCGCGCCGGCGACGTGCACCACCGGCGTGATGCGGCGGGTCGCTTCGTGATCCGGATCAACTCGAACCACGACGCGCCCACCAAATGGGCGACGCTGGTACACGAGCTCGGCCACGTCTATTGCGGCCACTGCGGACGCCACGAGCGTGGCTGGTGGCCCGATCGCCGCAAGCTTCCTCGCATGCATCAGAGCATGCAGGACGACATCAGGGAGTTCGAAGCCGAGGCGGTGGCGTGGATCGTCGCTTCCCGCGCCGGGATCGAGACGAAGTCGACCGAATATCTTGCCGCGAAAGTAGCACCGCTCGACAACGAGCGCGTCGATGTCGATGCCGTGCTGCAAGCCGCCAACCATATCGAGTCGCTTGCACCGACCGCGGCTTTGAGGGCGTTCCGGGCCGATGACCAATTCTGATCCTGTCTAGCGGAAGAAGGAATACTCGTTCTGCTGGTCATCAAATACATCAGCGACAAGTACGCGGGGGTGCCGCGACGGCATTTCGTGCCGACGCTTACGATGCTTCGGGAGCGTATCGAGACCTCATAGGTCGTGGCGTTTGAGTGTCGCGGCTCGCAAACGTGTCCCCCCCCTCACGCCCCCTCCATCACCGGCAGCGTGAGCGCGGAGGGATGCTCGGCCGAGTGGTAGATGGTGTCGGTGCCGATCTTGGTCGGGATGTAGTAGTGCGTCCACAGCACGTCGGTGACGGCGGAATCGCCGTTGACGATCTCGAGCCGCACGCGGCTGCCCTTCTTGAAGCGATGCGCCATCGGCTCGATGCTGATGTCGAAGCGATAGATTTTGCCGGGCTCGATCGGCTCCGGGCTCGTGTGGGTGTGGTAGGGCTCCATGTCGGTGCTCTTGCCCGCATCGAGCGCGCGGTGCGAGGCGCGCAGCCAGCCCTTGGTGATCCAGAAATACGCCGGGTTGATATCCTTGGCGCGCTCCTCCGCGCCCTGCGGCATCTGCTCGGACAGCTTGACGAAGAAATCCATGTCGTCGCGCGTCGATGATGCGAACAGCACGAGCCTGATCGGCCCCGCGATCTCGAGATCGCGTTCGATCGGCGCGGTGGTGAAGGTGAGCACGCGGCGTGCCGGGTCGGGCGCGTTGTTGGGCCCGAAGCCGACCACGCCCAGCATCCAGCCGGGGTTGGGGTAGGTATAGGAGACCTTGCGCTCGCCCGCCGGCCGCTCGCGGGCGAGGCTGCCGTCGTTGAGCGAGGTGACGCTGCCGGTCTTCTCTCCGCCAAGATGCCACGTGACATAGCGCACGCTCGCCGGCGGCCAGGTCTCCGCCGTGCGCGTCGCTTCGGCCCCGCGTACGAAATATTCCACCGCCGGGCGGTCGGGCCAGTCGGTCTTCTTGCCCTTGAGATAATGATCGTAGAAGGGGAGCAGCACGCGCGCATGCATCTCGGCGCTGGCGAACTCGCGGTTGGCGACGAAGGCATTGATCGGCCCGATCATCTTGAGCTTCTTATCCCCGCGGGCGCGCCGGAAGCCGTCGATGTTGCCGCGCGTGTGCAGGTCGACCTTCCCCCAGACCCCCACCGAATAGAGCGGCACCTCGATCTCGTTAAGCCGCGCGGCGGCGCAGCGCTCGCGCCAGAAATCGTCGAAGGTCGGATGCTGCTGGATCATGAGATTGAGGTCGCAGGCCTGCTCGCACGGATGCTGGCCGTTGGCGGGATACCGGTTGATGATGCGGTTCTGGTTCCACCAGTAGCTGCCGAGGAAGTCGCCGAGAATGCCGCCCTGATAGACCGATGCACGATAAGGGTCGTTCATCCCGTCGAAGGCGGCGATGCAGGCAAGCGACGGCGGCTTGCCGATCGCCATCCACCACTGCGACATGCAGAAATAGGACTGGCCGATGCCGCCGACCTTGCCGTTCGACCACCCCTGGTGCCCGAGCCACTCGATGACGTCGTAGAGGTCCTTCTGCTCGGCGCGGTCGAAGAGGCGAAACTCGCCCCCCGATTTGCCGCTGCCGCGCACGTCCATGTGCGCATAGACGTAGCCCTCGTCCACGTAAAACTCGATCGGCCCGGTCTCGCGCCAGAGGAATTGCGGGCTCGCCGGCAGCGCGTTGTTGTCGTAGCGATAAGGCGAGGCGGCAAGCAGCGCCGGGAACGGTCCGTTGCCCGCGGGCATGTAGAGCGCGACCGCGATCTCCACGCCGTCATGAACGCGGATCTTGACCTCGCGCGGTTGCAGCGCCTTGGCGACGGTTGCCATTGCCTTTCCTCCCGGGGTTTGCGGACACTCGTAGCCCGGGTTGAGCGCAAGCGAAACCCGGGGTCCCGGATTTCGCAAGCGTTCAATCCGGGCTACAGGTGCAATCATGAACCGCCTCGGTCATTTGTGCATCGCGCTGCTCGCCATAGCGACCGCATTGCTCACCGCGCTGGCGCAGGACTATCCGAGCAAGCCCATCCGCCTCGTGGTGGTGACCGCTGCCGGCGGGCTCATGGATGTCGCCGCGCGCGTTACCGCCGAGCATCTGAGCAACGCGCTCGGGCAGCGCGTCGTGGTGGAAAACCGCGGGGGCTCCGGCGGCAATCTCGGCGCCGAGGCGGTCGCGAAGGCGGAGCCCGACGGTTACACTATCGGCCTCATCCAGGTCGGCAATGTCGCCATCAACCCTTACATCTATTCCGACCTGCCCTTCGATCCGCTGCACGACCTCGTGCCGGTTGCCCCGGTGACGAGCTCCGCTATCCTGGTTGTCGCCAACGCCAAGGTGGCGGCAAAAGATTTGCGCGAGCTCATCGCGCTTGCGAAGCGCGAACCGGGAAAGCTCAGCTACGGCTCAGGCGGACCCGGAACGGCGCCCCATCTCGCCGGCGAGATGTTCAAGGTGCAGGCCGGCGTCAACATCCTGCATGTGCCCTATCGCGGCGTCGGTCCGGCGGTGAACGATCTCGCGGGCGGCCATGTGGACCTCACCTTCGCCGGCTGGGGGGCCGTGCGAAGCCCGGTCGAGTCGGGCCTCGCACGCGTGCTGGCGGTGGCGCAGGGAGAACGGCTCGTGGCGGCGCCGCAGTTTCCGACCGCGGCCGAGGCGGGGCTGCCCGGCTACGAGTTCGTCACCTGGTTCGGCATTGTCGCGCCGAAGGGGACGCCCGACCCCGTGATCGCCACCCTTTCGCGGCATATCCACGAGATGCAGGAGGACCCGGCGGTCAAGGCAACCTTCCTCGACGGCGGCCTGGAAGTGCTGGAAGAGAGCCCGCAGGAGTTCGGCGCGCGCATCCTGCGCGACCACGACCGCTTCCGCGACATCGTCAAGGCGGCGGGGTTGAAGGCACAATAGGGGCCCCCCTCACCCGGCGCCTTCGGCGCCGACCTCTCCCCAGCGGGGAGAGGTGATCGAGCTTGCCGCTCTTTCAGGGAAACTCTCAGCTCACGGGTGTCTCAAACGGTGCCGCATGCACGGTTCACCTCTCCCCAGTGGGGAGAGGTCGCGAGCGAAGCGAGCGGGTGAGGGGGGGCGTAGCCATGCAAATGCGAGAGCCACAGCGGTCCGTTGCACCGGAACCGCTCGTTGCACGGCGGCGCAAGCGGCAATAAACTCTGGCGAGTGACCGGAATCGTGCGTCCGGCCGTCCGGTCGATCAGGCAGGTGGCACCCCATGAACATCCGCGAAACCGTCCCCAGCATCAGCGAGCTCGAGAAGATTTCCACGCGCACCGACACGCGAGACTATCTCGCGAAGGCGGCGCCCTCGACCAAGAAGCTCAAGGACTGGCTGGTGGTCGATGTCGATGCCCATGTCAACGAGACGTCGTTCTGGTCGGAAGTCACCGAGCGCATCGACAACGACGTGCTGCGCTACATCGCGCAGGCCTTTCGCGACCGCACCGGCTCGCCGCCCGGGCTGCTCAATTCAAACGGACCGCTGTTCCAGGACGTCGCCGGGCGCATCATGCACCAGCAGGCGCTCGCCGAGCCGACGCCTCCCGGCCTGCACCGCCAGGTGCAGCTCTGCCAGCGCGCCATGGAGGCGCTCGGCATCGACTACATGGTGGTGTTCCCCACCCCCATGCTCTCGCTCGGCATGCACCCGCAGGCCGACGCCGAAGTGGCGCTCGCCAACGCCTATAACCGCTGGCTGATCGAGAAGATCCTGCCCCAGGACAAGCGCCAGAAGGCGCTGCTCTATCTGCCGTTCAACGATCCCGAGGCCTGCGTGGAGACGGTCGAGCGGTTTGCCGACGCGCCGGGCGTGGTCGGCTTCACCGTCACTTCGACGCGCCACAAGCCGGTCTGGCACAACTCCTACATGCGGCTCTACGCAGCGCTGCAGGATGCGGACAAGCCGCTCGGCTTCCATGCCGGCTTCACGTGGGGCGATCCGTCGTTCGCGCAGCTCAACCGCTTCATCGGCATGCACTCGCTCTCGTTTGCCCACTTCAACATGATCCACATGACCAACTGGGTGCTCAACGGTCTGCCCGAGCGCTTCCCGAAGCTCAAGGTGATCTGGATCGAAAGCGGGCTTGCCTGGGTGCCGTTCCTCATGCAGCGGCTTGATGCCGAGTACATGATGCGCACGTCGGAATGCCCGCTGCTCAAGCGCAAGCCGAGCGAGTACATGCAGGACATGTACTACACCAGCCAGCCGATCGAGCGCAGCAACATGAAGCTCACGCAGGCGACGCTCGAGGCGATGCACGCCGACACGCAGCTCCTTTACGCCTCCGACTGGCCGCACTGGGATTTCGACGTGCCGAGCTCGATCCTCGACCTTCCCTTCCTCAACGAGCAGGCCAAGCGCAACATCCTGGGCCTCACCGCCGCCAAAATATTCGATCTCGAAGTGCCGCCGGCAAAGTCGGGCAGGAAGGCGCCGGCGCAGCCGGTCGCGGTCCCGGCCGAATGAGCGAGGCCGAGACCGCCGACCCCGTCGCCGCGTTCTGCGCGCAGGCCGAGTACGCCATCAGGAGCGGCAAGCCGGATGAGGTGCCGGACGCGGCGCTCCAGCGCGTCTTTTCAGCGGCGGTACGGCTCTATGCCGCCAAGTGGGAGGACCGCTTGGCGGAGCTCCCACCGTTCGGCGACCGGCCGGTCAACGCAACCGAAGCGGTGACCGCGATCTGCGCCATCATGCGCGCCGCCGATCTCAACTTCTTCGATCTGCAGATGTGGTACCGCCGCGCACGCAGCGAATGATCAGAGGTCTTCCACCGTCATTCCGGGGCGCCACGCAGTGGTTCTCGGCCCTTCAGGCCTCGACCCGGAATGACGATCCAAGATGATTTATTGAAAACCGCTGATGAGTGAGGGTGAGACATGAACGAAGTGATGGTAGGCGAGCTGCGCGAGTTCAGCGAGGGCGGCTACCGCGTGCTCCGCGTCGAGGACTTCGAGTTCGGCATCTTCCGCCACGGCGAGCGCCTCGTTGCCTACGAGAACCGCTGTCCGCATGACGGCGGCCCGGTCTGCCAGGGCAAGGTGATCCCGCGCGTCGAGGAGGAGCTCGCGCCCGACCAGACCAGCCGCGGGCTTCGCTTCTCTTCCTCGAGGCGCAACATCGTGTGCCCGTGGCACGGCTGGGAGTTCGACCTCGAGACCGGCCGTCAT
>Ga0306924_10001935_pt1 | contig 19271 bp, 23 predicted proteins | sample sta12Can44000111_FD_203756 | JGI IMG/M metagenome (GOLD analysis project Ga0306924, IMG submission 203756) | Lab enrichment of tropical soil microbial communities from Luquillo Experimental Forest, Puerto Rico - statanox.12C.anox.44.000.111 (v2)... | ecosystem: Environmental > Terrestrial >...
CAAAAGAATGCCACCAAGCAGGAGGGTAAAATGCAGTCAGACCAGATACTCTGATCCCAAGCTCTCAACTGTCCACCAAACCGGGGCAGTTCCAATGGAGGGGGTACCCCTGCCGATTAAGGCGACCTACCCCTGCCGTTTAGGGCGATGTTCGATACCAAAGATGGGTGATCAGCGGGCTACGTCCCCGTTTGCGCTCGACAGCGATAACTCCGGCATCTTCGAGCTCCCCTAAGCCGTATCTTTTTCGTTTCTCGGTTAGGCCAGAAGCCTTGAGGACTTTGCTTGTTAGCTGCACGGGATTGCGTCCGTGGCCTTCGAAAATGAGACGATCGAGCTCAATTAATAATGCCCAAGCCGCTCCGCTGAGGCCATAAAGCCGCCGCGCCCGATCGTGTGGGATGCGAGCAAAGGTTTCGGCGAGGTGGGGCCGCCGCTGTCCCTGAATTGCAGGCCTGGTCGCGGTGCTCTGGGCCCGGCGCAAGGCGCCAAGATCATCGAAGATGCTGGCTGGGTCGTTCTTAGCCATGCGACGCCTGTTTCTGCAGAGAGCCGTTGCGGACGAGCTCGCGTACCTCGCACCACATCGCTTGCCCTTTGGCTTCCGGTTTGCGGACATCACCGAGGCACTGGGGCCAGCGCACCACTGCCTCGACCTTTACTTTGATCGGAAGCCCGCCGGTCACCAGCCTCCCGGCTTCGGTCATGATCTCAGTCATGCGTGCGATCGTGGCGTCGAGCTCCTCGAGCGGGACCAGGATCCAGAATGCGTCGTGCACCGGCGCGGCAACCGTGATGCCACATTCAGTTGCAACGACAGCGGCGAGGCGCAGCACATCACCACCGGCGGCCTGCGCTGGGAAATTCATCAAACTGCGGGTGCGAGTGTCGGCAGTCACGACTTGGCGCCAGCCGAGGGGGGTCTCGATGATCTCGTCGAAACGAGCCTGCGCGATGACGTCCCCTAGCCATTGATGGAAGACTGGATAGGCTTGGCGATGACGAGCATGGATCTCACGCGCCCATTCCATCGAGCGCTTGGTCTTGGCCGCTATACCGAAGGGGGTCATGCCGTAATTCATCCCGTGACAAACGGGCTTGCAGAGGTCGCGAATCCTATTGTCGACATTGGCGCCTGGGGCAGCGAGCCCGGCACGCACAGCAAATTGCCAGTGCGGGTCACCTCTCTGGTAATCTGCGATCATCCTCTCATCGCCGCTTAGTCCGGCCACGATGGCAATCTCTTCGGCAACGAAATCGAGCTCGACCAAGGCCATACCTCGCGGGGGCTTAAGCACACCGTGCAGCCAGGTTGGCAAGCCTAGAAGAAACATCTTGTCTTTGGCCGAGGGCTGATTTCTGCCTGTCACGGTCCAGAACGGCAGCAAGGGACATCGACTGAAGTTGTCCGGCCCGACGGTATTGGCCAGCTTGTTTATGCGTAGCTCGGCAACCTGATCGCGCAGGCGCGCGAGCGATTTGAGTTCAGGATAGCGCGTCGCTTGCTTGCCGATGGTCTTCCTCTTGAGCTCGTAGCGACCGGTCTGCGTGCGCGGCCAGTCCCAACCTTTGGCCTCGACCAGGTTCCAGAGCCGCGCCTCGACCAACGATGTGCCATCGTAGAGACCAAACTCGTCATCGCGTTGGATGTAATGCAGTTGCAGTAGGTCCCATGCCTCCACGAGTTCGCCGAGATAGTCGCCGTCGACGGGGAGCCCAACACGCTCCATGCTGGCGACGGCGGCCATGTAGCGGCCGCGGAACAGTGCACGAGTGATGTCGATAGAGGGTGATAGGACATCAAGCAGCGTGATTGTGTCGTCAACGTCTTCCCTGTTGTAGTCCTGAATTTCAGGTCGCTGGTCGAGGGTGTATTGCTTGTTATCGAGGATCATGCGGCGCATCCGCTCTTTTTCTTCTTTCGATCTCCCGCTCCTAGGCAAGACGTACAGCTTAAGTGCGTCGAGCAGTCCCGGGGGACCCTTGCGGTTCTTCTCGTCTGCCGGCGGCCAGATCGCGGTGTTACCGTTGATCGCGGCGATGTTCTCGACGTAGGGGTCGACCACGTTGGTTGGGAAGCGCCAACCGAGACTGAGAAAGCATTGCAGATCCGCATTACTTGCGAACGCCACCGTCACGCTATCTGAACCGGTATCGAACGGGGCCTCGGTCAGGCGCAGGAGCTCGTCGCGCCACAGCGAAATGGTCGTGCCGGTGTGCTCCTCGCGAGCATACATGCACACCGGCACCGGGAGATGGTTGGAATCTTCGCGGAATTCGAAGTCGACGTGCCAGATAGTGCGAAAACGCTGGCGCCAATCATTCGATAATACCCCTAAGCCTGCGGACATAATGATGGTCCTCGTTGTCCACGATCCGGTCCGCGAAGCCGAGCTTGAGCAATTGTTCGAAGCTCTCCTTCGGCCAAGTCGGCTCCTTGTCGATTTTCTCCGCAGTTTCCACGTTGAAGTCGGCCCGCTCCATGTTCCAGACCATTTGGGTCCAGTGAGTCTTCGCTAGCTGCGCCGCAGCATGCTCCGAGCGCCACGCGGGGAAGTCCGGTTTCGCTGGCACCGGCCAGAGCAAGAATCCGTCACCTGGCCATGTGTTCGCTATCATGATGGTCACGTATCGTAAGCGAGGTGCGAGTTTGGGATGATCGCGCATAGCAGGAACGATGAAGTAGAAGACCTTGCGTGTTCCTTCTTCGTCCCTGATCACCGTCGCGTCTTCTAGCAGCAGGTCAAGATGGGTTCGGAAATACAGGTCCTTTGATGGCTTATCGACAGGGACATTGACCAAGATGGTCCGGCGTTTGACGGTAAGCTTGGACGCTTTCCGCAGTGCCGCGAGATCATCAAAGATGGCCGCTGGGTCGCGATTGGGTACGATTTTAAGGTCAGGCTTGGGGGCTGGCTCATCGGACATGCCCGTCTCCTCTTTTCAGCTTTCGCCGTCTGAAATGGATGGTGACCACGCCATGTCGTCACCGTGCGGTAAGCGCGGTGGTCGGGTGACTGGACTACACACGCGACCTCGTCATTTAGCCAATGCGTTCCAAAGTCGTAGCTACTCCTCCGACCGCTCATAGTGCGTTGTCCGGTAATTTCAGATCGCAGCCGATGAAATTGCGACCGAGCTGATGGGCGGCGCGCATTGCGACGAAGCTGCCAGCCGCGGGATCGACGACGAGATCACGCGGCTCCGTAACGGCGCCGATTAGCCGTGAGATCAAACCAATTGGCTTCGCATGGCAGTGGAAGCGACGATCAACTTTCTCTACCCATCGGTTGGGAATCCCATGATCTCTCCACGTGGCTTTGGCTCGCACAGGTGGTTTCTGCAGGATCAACAAATAGTCGCCTCGCCTGCGTGTTCTGTAGCCCATACCCATCTGAAGATTATCCCACGCGATCAAATCCACGGGCGGACAAATGCCTGCAATCTGCAAATGTCGAGCTTGACAAAGGTTGTACGTGTCGCACCACAGCATCAGATAACCGCTGCGGGTAAGCACCCGCACGCTCTCACGTAGGCAGTCGAGAATGTAGGAATCCGACATCGCCGGCAGGCTAGCGCGCCGCTTTTGGCGCGCTCCTTCGTTCCCGTAGTTCAGTTTGTCGAGTACTGTCCTGTGTTCTGGGTCGAAATGCACCAGTGGCGTGCAGCCGTCCGGCAGAGACCGTAACAACGCCAGCGCATCGCCGCGTTGCACAACATTGGGGGTCATGACTGCGCTCGTCGAACATGGCGTCACCGACCAACTGGGGGGTCAGCGGACCGCGCCCGCGCAGGCGGGGGTACTGGCGACTGACTGGGTGTGGGAGGGGTTGCCGCGAGCCGCCGTTCGACGTAGCGGCGGATCGAGTCTACGGTTATCTTGCGCGAGCGGCCGTCGAGGAATGAGTCAATCTCTCCCGCAGCGATCAGTTCGTAGCCTCGCGTGTTACTGCAAGCGAGTAATCTCCACGCGACCTTCGGCTTAACGACTAACGCGCCTTCCCAATCGGAAAGCCCAGTGTTGTGAATGGACATGTGCCCGTTTCCCGCGATTGATGCCGGACTTGGGCAAATGAACACGACTTGCCGGAGAATATAAGGGACAGATCGTTCGAAAATTTTACGAGCTTTGTCCCCTGAGTGCCGTCGCGGGTAGATTTCGCTTTTCGATTTTTTTTACATAATCCGCGTCTGTGTGGATGCCGCTCAATGCGGTCACAATGGCTGCTACGTGCAGGTGATATGGGCGGTTGAGCTCTTTGCGGAATCGGCGGACCAGGGTGCTCGCGGCGAGGCGTTGCAGCTCAAACCGTGCGCCGCTTTTTGCTCGCTGCTGCGCGCTCAGGATTTTTTCAGGCATTGAGTCGAGCGACGCTGCAGCGGTGTCCAGTAGCTCTGCCAGCGGCTTGACAGTCTCCGACCGATGCGGGCTCTGCACGGTCGGGCATGGCTGAAACGGTGTGACTGCCTCCCGCGCTTCATCGTGGGCGGCGAGCGCGACGGACGGCTGCGGTCCTTTTCGGAGCAAGCGCGCCAAGGCCCGCGCTTTGGCGGAAGCTTCATGAAAGTGTGCGCGGAGCTCCGCGGGGCGCCGCATGAGAACGGGCATTCCCTTAATCGCGGTTTTTTTCTGTTCTACAGAATAGATGGCTTGAAAGAGGTAAGGCCCTAATAAGAAGGGCGACTTGTTTCTTTCGCGACCTTTTTTATTATCCTGTTCGTTATTGTGCTGCTCCAAAATGCGAAGCACGGGCACTAACTCGCAAGATTCGAGAACCTTTTCGATCTTTGTTGCAATATCAATCCACAGGCGCGCTGGACGCCGATTTCCGTGGGATGCGAGGAACGATCCTGGTAGCTCACCGCTGAGCCAAGCCTTTTCCGTGGGGAGTTGCTGGAAGGACGTTGGTATGAGCACCCCCGCAGGCGCCCCGCAATATGGTCGCGGCGGAAAGCCGGTGCGGAACCGGCCGTGTCGGGAGCTACCCTATCCGCCGCTATTCAATCTTATCACGCGCCCCGAAGGGGGACGATCCTGCCGTGCCCGGTCCGCGCAGTGGCGCAGAACGTCGCCCATTGCTGCGGCCGGCAGCGCTTCTCGAACATGATAGGCCGCCTCGATCGGGTTTCCGACCGGTTTTGCACTCGGTACCCGCTGTCCGCGTGGCGGTGCGCCTGCACAACATCGGGCTGAGCCAATGCGGACCGAGATGCGAGGATTTGTTGGTATTTCTGTTGGTATTGGCTAAACCGAAATGGAAAACAATGTAGCAAAATCAATTAATTGATTGGCTAATTCGATTGCCTCCACGGCACCAGCGTTTCGGCTTTTGCGGACCGCAATTGGGGCTTGCTGACGCAGTGCATGTCAAGATTCTCGCAACAACCATTCAGCCTTAATTTCTTTTTCACTCCACACTTTCAGATGGTTGCCGCGGCGAATGGTATTAAGGTCGCGTCCACACGTCGTCGTGTACGGCCGCTGCCACATATCTTCGTATGTCGCTCCGAGACCGTGGACGTTATCTTGAGCGGCCCAGTGTAGCGGGAAGGTGCCATCTTTTTTAAGGGGCGGCACTCTAATTGGCTCCATCCAGTCTCCCGCCCTTCGAATCCAGCCCCTGCTCTTTTTTACTGACAATGATATTGAGCGCAGGACCTGACCCAACGTTTCTGTATCTGCCAGCCAGACGCACTATCGTAGACAAATACCAATGCTGGCTTTACTCCTGTTATTTGATCATACCTACCCTTGAAGATTGTGAATGCCAGCGATGCCCCGGAAACGAGCAAGGCAACCACTGAGAGGAGGTCTTTTTGCTTCGAGGGACATTACCCGGATCCTCTTCGGGCCTTCATCGTGGGAACCGCATGGACGCCAACCCGTCGTAGGGGCGGTGTCCCGGCGGGGCTCGAGTCGCCTAACCCCGCTCTTGTATACAACAAGCCGGCTGTGCTGCGCAGCGGGTTTGCGATCGAGGACGTGCACCGCGCCGTTAAAATCTTGGTTGCCTCGCGTGGCATCGCTGCCACCGCTAAAAAGCGGTTGAACACCAATGAATGCATGACGGGCGTGAAATTGTAGACGAGTACGTCCAAGGCTGTAGCCTTCCAACGCGTTTTTCGCGATCAAGACCCTCTAAAATTCCCCTCTGACCCATTCCGGACCCGTACCGCCATCCCGAGTGTGTGGTATCTTGCGTGCTGTCGACCGCTGGCGACTTCGTCCGCAATGCGCATCCGGATCATGGTTGCCCATGCTACTATGACACAAAGCATGAAATGTCCTTCGACTGATGCCGGAGACGTGCCTTGGCCAGCGAACGCGTAACGCGTCGGCTCACGGCCGTTCTTGCAGCCGATGTTGCCGGGTACAGTCGCCTCGTGGGAAGCGATGAGGAAGCCACGCTCGCCCAATGGAAGGCACATTGGCACGCCCTCATAGAGCCTAAAGTCAGGGAACACCACGGGCGAATAGTCAGGGTCATCGGGGACGGAGTGCTCGTCGAATTCGCAAGCGTTGTCGAGGCTGTGCGCTGCGCGGTTGAGGTCCAACGCGGGATGGCTGCGCGCAATGCCGACGTGCCGCAAGATAAACGGATCGAGTTCCGCATAGGCATCAACTTCGGTGAACTCATTATTGACGGCGGAGATTTTTGGGGCGACGGCGTGAACATAGCGGCACGTTTGGAGGCCATGGCGGAGCCCGGTGGGATTTGCGTTTCCGGCCGGGTGCAGGAGGACGCGCAGGGCAAGCTCGACATCGTGTTTGAGGATGCGGGCGAGCAGCAGCTAAAGAACATTGCGCGGCCGGTGCGCGTCTATCACGTTCGGCTTGGCGAAGCAGCGAAGGCGCCACGGGAGCTGGCGCTCCCAAGTAAGCCGTCAATCGCAGTCCTCCCATTCGACAACATGAGCGCCGACCGAGAGCAGGAATATTTTTGCGATGGAATCGTTGAGGACATTATTACCGGGCTCTCCCGCATACGGTGGCTGTTTGTCATCGCTCGCAACTCAAGCTTCGTCTACAAGGGACGCGCACAGAACCTTAAGCAGATTGGACGCGAGCTGGGCGTGCGATACGCGCTCGAAGGGAGCGTCAGGAAAGCTGCAAACCGGATGCGCATCACCGCGCAACTGATCGAGGCCGAGACCAACGCACATCTCTGGGCTGAACGCTACGATCGCCCCATCGACGACATCTTCGCGGTACAAGATGAGATCACGATGTGCGTGGTGGGTGCCATCGAGCCGAGCCTGAGGAAGGCGGAGATCGAGCGCGTCCGGCGTCAACGGCCAAGCAATCTCAACGCGTATGATCTGGTCTTGCGATCTCTGCCTTTTGTCTATTCCCTGATGCCGAAGCACGCTGAGAGCGCCATGCCGCTACTGCGCGACGCGCTGAAGCTCGAGCCTCATTACGGTCTTGCGCATGCGCTTCTGAGCTGGTGCTTTCACGTTCGCTTCAACCGTGGAGGAGCGCGTGAGGCGGACCGCGTCGGCGCTATCCGCCATGCACACGAGGCGATCGCGCACGGCGGCGACGATGCGACCGCGCTTGCCGTCGCAGCTTTCGTAGTAGCGCTTGACGAGCATGATGCGACCACGGCACTAAATCTCTTCGATCAAGCCTTGACACTCAGCAATTCCAATATTTTTGCGCTCACCGGCAGCGCCGTGACACTGGCCTGGATGGGCAATACCGGAAAAACTATTGAACGGGCGAAACAGTCGCTGCGTTTCAGCCCCTTCGATTCTCTGAACTTCAGAGCCCACTCGGCGATGTCAATTGCCCATTTCTACTCCGGGCAATACGCCGAGGCGGTGGACGAGGCTCGCGCTGCGATCGGCTCCAACCCAGCTTTCACTATTCCGCGCGCGGTGCTCGCTGCTTCCCTGTTGCGGGTAGGACGCATAGAGGAAGCCAGGCTTGCCGCTCGGTCGGTGTTGGACTGCGAGCCATCCTTCAAAATCCAGAAACTTTCCCATGTTGCGCTGGAACCGGCGGTATTCATCGCGCTTTCGGACGCCTGGCGTGAGCTTGGCTTACCGAAGTAATCATCAAGTCCGCAAAAGCCGGAGAACGTCGCAGCTCTGATCAACATGGGATAGAAAAGCAGGCTAACCCATCATGGGTCGTTAGCAACGATAGGCGGAGCGGGCTCCAATTTAGGTTGCAGGGGTGCCGCTCCGGAACTGATCACGCTCGCAACAACTTGGCCGAGCTGTTGATACGCGTCCAAAAGTTTTGGCCCATGCAAAGTATGTTTGTTGTGAGTGGGATGGGGATGGCCTGCTCCGGCGCTCGCATTCGCGTACTCTTGAAACGAATAGCACACGTGTTTGCTCGTTCCATTGGCTTGCTGAATGACATACTCAAGATTATCTGTAAAAAACGGGTCGGCGCTGATAATGATGGCGGTGTGATTGCTCCCGGCAAAGTTGCCTAGCTCGGATTGGATAGTGGTTTTGTCGCGAGCCTGGTATATGTGTCCTCCATCACTTGGCCACCGTAGCGATTCATCAGCGCCTACCGAAGAGTCCGGGTTGATGAGCAGCGCGATCTGAGCAAGTGGGAAGTTATGTGCATGTGCTGCGCTCTTGCCTGTCAGATGATCGAGCCGATCAGCGTTGTGCCCAAATGATTCCAAGGTCACGCCGCCGTAAAAGCTTGCGGGTGGCGCGGTGCCCGGGAAATTAGACGTGGTTCCCCCGACAAGAGAGAAAGGGTTTTGCCTGCCCGTGCTGGTTGCCGTAGGACCATGCTGCACGCGCTGCCGCAACACCTCCAACGGTTACGATATGGGTTACGCTTCCATTGGCATTTAAATTACTGACCGCTGTCGTGAGACTGCCTTGGGAAAACCCCACGCTCTCCTGAAGAGCTCCGGATACATACCAGCCTGCATGAACGCCTAAACCACCGGTAAAGGCGGCTTCCCAGGGGGCGTTAGTTCTGAAAGCAATAGTTGATATGACCGCAATGCCCGGCATCTGTTCCTCCCAATCGACTTACGACAAGTGCGGCGTGCCGCGCAATCCGCGAAGTACATATACCATAGGAAATTCGAGTCCTGAAGTACCTTCGCCGAACCCACTCTAGTCATAGACCCTCCCGCATCAAAACACGACAAAACCGCCACCGTAGGATGGCGGTTTTGCTGAGCGCTAATCTTCGCGCTCGGCCGAAGTGCGGCGCGTGTAGCGCGGGCGCTTCGCCGTGAACGTCGATCGAGTAGATCGAGGAGACGTTTCCAGCAATTCCGCGGCTTCGTGGAGGAGCTGAATCGCAAAGTTGACCTTGCGGGCAACCTGCGACTGCGTGCCTGTTTGCGTAGGCATAAGACTGAGAAGTCTAAGGCTTGATAAAGCGACCTGCCCGAGCAGCAGCTCACGGCATGAGAGAAGCAATCTGCTGTCGGAAGTCGGCGGGTCAAGGGTCTCGAGGAGAGACGTGCATCGCCCTTGATGCGGCGAAGCGACGGCTATACTGAAAAATGCTGTGCGGCTAGCGAGGAAGCGGGAGGGGCGCGGCGTTCCTTCAAACCGGCGATGGGCCGCGCGCCTCCTCGAAATGGGAACTCCGAAAAACGGGATTTCGACTTGTTTTGTTCTTCCGTGTCCAGCATGTGCATCGCGCTTTCGGCAAGTCGCTTCTGGTCGGCGGTGTTCTGCGTAAAGTTCTGCCATTTTCAACGAAGACCAACCTGGTGCTTTCATTGCGGAAAGATGGTGCTTCCGCGCGTGATCAATCTGCGGATGACACCAGCCCAGCGAAGGGGCGTTCTGCATCGGTATTGCCGTCTTCATTATCGCTGTGCTGGCTCTTGCATTACGGTGAGCCATTAGTACGGCTTCCGGCGAACGAGCTAATTTGTGCCTGCGGCAAAAGAAAACCCCCGGCAAACTCAACGCGCCGGGGGCTACTCATGTCGCCGGTCGATCGGGGGGGCTGGGGAGGGACCAGCGACGTGATGCCGGGAATATAGGTTCATCCCACTATCAACCCGAAATCACGAATTGGTCATCATCAAGGGGACGGAAGCTCCAAAGAAAACAGCGCATTCCACAAATTCCCGATAAGCCTAAGCGGATGCCGCACCGTGCGGCGTCAGCGACAATTGACGCGGCTCTTCAGGTCCGAGAGGCACAAGTATGCTGCCGATGTGGGTCTTGGCATTACCTATCTGGCTCGTCGTCTGCATTGTTCTTTATGCCCTCGCGACTCTCCATGTCGCGATCAGGTATCGGGAGGCGCGGAACTTTCTTGCAGGGGCTTCCTTTGTTAGCTCGGGGACATGTTGGTATCTTTGGGCGACTGGTGTATCACTTCCGATTGTTTTGCCTTACGTTGGGACCGTTTCCATTGAGACACCGGAGATCAGCGGTCAACGCGCCATCGTTCATGCCGGTTTATTCTTGCTTTGCTTCTATTTCGGGTTTCATCAGCAAGCCAAAGTGACATAAAGGTGCAGGGTAGCATGATAAAAGCAGGGAGATGACGATGATGCTAAGTGACGCGGCGCTGACGGGGCTTGCATCTGCCTCATGAGCAGAGACACGCGACAAACGATCCGTGCGTCGCAGCGCCTTCCGTGATTACTCCGGCTTGATGCCCGCGAACTTGATCACCTTCGTCCACTTGTCGATATTTTCGGCGATGAACTCGGCGAACTGGTCCGGTGAGTTCGGCGGCACCGCTACGGCACCGAGCTCAACGATCCGTTGCTTGATATTCGGGTCGAGCACTGCCGCGTTGGTCACTTTGTTGAGGACCCCGATGATCTCGGGCGGCGTGCCTTTAGGGACGCCGAAGCCGATCCAGCCGGCGGCCTCGTAGCCCTTGAGGAAGCTGTCGATCGTCGGCACATCCGGCAGGAACGGAAGCCGCTCAGTCGTCGTTACGCCCAGCGGCCGGAGCTTTCCGGCCTTGATCTGCGGCAGTGAGGTCGGCGTAACGTCGAACATCACCTGGACCTGCCCTGCGACGAGATCGGTCACCGCCGGCGTCGAGCCCTTATAGGGGATATGCATCAGGTCTACACCGGCCATGAACTTGAACAGCTCTCCCGCGATATGCTGCGGGCCGCCGATGCCCGCTGAGGCCATGTTCAGCTTGCCGGGGTTGGCCTTGGCGTAGGCGATGAACTCGGGAATGGTTTTGGCCGGCACCGATGGGTGGACCTCCATGATCAGCGGAACGCTCTCGATCAGCCCGACTGGCGCAATGTCGCGGACAAAGTCGAAGCTGAGCTTCTCATAGAGCGCGACGTTGATCGCGTTCTGCGAGTTCACCAGCAGCAGCGAGTAGCCATCGGGCGGCAAGTGAGTCACGGCTTCGGTTGCGATGTTGCCGGCGGCGCCGGGGCGGACCTCGACGAGGAATTGCTGGCCAAGCTTTTCCGACAGGAACTGGGCGACCAGACGCGCGACAATGTCGGATGAGCTGCCCGCCGCCTGGCCGACGATAATTTTCACTGGACGCGACGGATAGGCCTGCGCCCTTGCAAATCGCGACGCCGCCGGCAGCGCGGCAGCGCCCCATGCCAGATGCAAGAATGTGCGGCGGGGAAGTTTCATACCATTCCCTCCCTGAATCCAATGCGGAGTGCGGCCCACGAGCTTGGACGCCAATACGATCAGATTACGACGATTGCCCAGGAAGACGGAAGTGCGACGTCGCCTATTCGTACGAAGTGGTCGCCACCCTGTGCCGAAGGTGTGTACCGAGCACGGAAATCACATCCACCTGACAGCGAACCAGATCGGTCCCCACCGCCGATCCCGTCAGTGATAGACAAGAACCGGAATGCTCGTGTGCGTCAACACTTTTGCGGTTACGCTACCGAGCACTATCGCTGCAATCCCGCTCCTCCCGTGTGAAGCCATCACAATGAGGTCGCAGCCTTTATCCTTTGCGGCGGCGATTATCGCTTTGTATGGGTGATCTTGAATCAGTTGTACGGTCTCGCACTGCACGCCAGCGGCCTTCGCATCATCGGCCACTCCATTCAATATTGACGCGGCGTGCTCCCTCGCATGCCTGGCGTACTCCTCAAATGCAGCGGACATCAGGTTCACCCTCGAAGCAGGCACATCACTGGGATTGAATGAAGCTTCAACCGTGAGAGCAGTAACCTTCGCTCCGACCGCTTTAGCAAGCGATAACCCATGTACGACGGCTTTGTGTGCCAGTTGCGAGCCATCAGTCGGAATCAGAATATGTCGATACATGCGGCTCTCCTGATCGCTCCATTAATTTCACTCGGCCGCCGGTGCAAGCCTCTGCTTTTGCACTCCGTACAGGTCTTCGCACTACTTAGTCCAGATGGGTCGGCTTAGTCGTGAGCGAAGCGATCGTCTCCTCGTTCGGACAGTATTTCGGCCAGCTTGCGGCTTTTGGCTGGTCCTCAAGCTCATGCGCGCACAATTGCTTGCTGTCGCAGCTTGAGCAGCAGCGCTGAAGGTCGCGCATCAGCGCAGGATCCACGCTGGTTGGGTCAAGCCGAAGTGTCTCTAATCGGCGGTTGAGCAGATCAGCCGCTGTTTCGTCTTGACTGGCAAGAATGCGAAGATCGGCAGTCGAAATTTCGAGATCCTGCGCTACGCGCGCCACTTCCAACGCGTCGCAATTGGCGAGTGCATTGATTGCTTTGCTTCGTCGCCAAAAGGCTCTCACCGCTTCAGTAAATTTAGCCATTAGCTCAACAAGCGGACTTGATTGCTGTTTGGCCTGCATAATGGCCTCCAATAAGCCAAATGGCTCCGACCAATCTTTCTCACAGTTCTCCGTTAGCTTTAATCAGCCGGGGCGTGGAAATCAGTTGTAGTCTCGGCGAAATCTCGCACGCAACCTTTACGGCTTTCGCATTGCGAGCACTGCCTCTTAAGACGACGAACCAAGGCGGCATCAGAGAGGGTCAGCTCATACGGGTCGACATCTAAGGCAACCTTGCGGCGCGCCAGCTCGTTGGCGTCATTTTGGCAGCGCATCAGGAACTCGCGGAGAAAATCTCCAAATAGACCCGTCCGAGACGATGCGGCAAGAATGCTCGTAATCCGAATGCAAAGAAGCGCGATCTTTGTCCATTGTGCGCCTTTGATTCTTCGTCAGAGCCTCCCGGCGACCAGATTGGCCGCAACCATGTTCGCATTACAAATCGACAAGGTCATTGACATAAATCAAATCACCCTGGCTGGCCTGCCACGCGCGGCGCAGCGCGGATCCAGATGGCCGGCGCGGGCTTGCCACCTGTCGATCTCGATGTGCGCGGCCTCCAGCTCACGCTCCAGCTGATAGAGGCGTGCGTTCCATCATCGATCAAATTTGCCTGCCGTTCGATGTGGGCTCGCCGGTCGGATACGACAAGCAGTCCCATTAACCCCGTTCAAGAAGCGCTGACTGCCGCTCGCACACGATCAGATCGGCGCGCGGCTCAAGATACCGAGCCAGTATTACGACCGTGTAATCTTCGCGCTCTGCCGAAGTGCGGCGCGTGTAGCGCGGGCGCTTCGCCGTGAACGTCGATCGACTCAGTCGAGGCGACGTTTCCAGCAATTCGCGGCTTCGCGGAGGAGCTGGAGCGCAAAGTTGACCTTGCGGGCAGCCTGCGACTGCGTGTCTGTTTGCGTAGGCATAAGACTGAGAAGTCTGAAGCTTGATAAAGCGACCTGCTGAAGCTGTCACGCATCAGCATGAGAGAAGCAATCTGCCGTCGGAAGTCGGCGGGTCAAGGGTTGCGCAGCAACTTGCAAGGCCGTTTACGCGCGAAGCGACGGCTTACTGAAAAGAGCTGTGCGGCTAGAGAGGAAGCGGGAGCAAAGGGGACTAATAATTCGGCGACGGATTTGCAAAATTTGAGGGCGGAAGATCCGCGGCTGAGCCGTGGAATAGTCATCGGGCGTCGGGGCGTGCCTCCGGCAGCTGGGCCTCGGGTTTCTGAGACGTTTATACGCTACTGTTGATTGAAGGGCGGGCGCGGGAATTGGACGATCTAAACAGAAGAGGAATAGCTATCTAGCTGATATATCGTATGAGTTTGGCGGCGACGCCGTGGCGAGAGCCGGCAGCGTCTGGTTGAAAAATTCAGCTTTTACGCAATCGTTATGGCTGGTATTATTATCCGCCGGGATCAGGGGTGTCGGGAGAAATAGCCTTGAAACGGCCCTTGTCTTCGCGCTCGCGGGCGACATTGCAACTGTCGCATGGGCTGGGCGGCGAAATCCAAACCATAGATCGGGTCTGACAGGGCGATGCGCACTGCCGCGATTTTGTTAAGCGAGTGTCTCATGGTTGCGCAGGTTCACGCTATCTCAAATAAAGAAAGAGACCTCACAGGGAGGAAGCAGTGACAACTCCGACAGTGATTACTGCGTTTAACGACCTCCTCCAGGATATCCAGGCCAACCCCTCAGGCTCCTTTGTGCTGGGCGCAGACATTGACGCATCCGGATTCAATTTCACACCGATCGCCAATTTTTCTGGTGTACTTGATGGACAAGGGCACTCAATTAGTAACTTGCCTATCACATTGTTAGGCACCATCGATAGTCAAGGAACGGTCGAAAATTTAACTCTGACGAACGTCAACGTAGTGAACTCAGCATTAGCGTTCGAAAATGACGGTCAAATAGTAAACGTCTCAGTTTCAGGAACTGTTACCGGCAATGGTGCGACGGCCGCTCTCGTCTATATCAATGCGGGCTCTATTGAATTGTCGCACTCAACAGCCACAGTTCGCTCCGGTTCTGGAGGTGATGTTGCGGGATTTGTTGGCGTCAATACTAGCACAGGGAGTATTTCGAATTCTTACGCGGCAGGACCGGTCATCGGAAATTTCAATGGCTCCTTTATTACTCAAGAAGGCGGGGGCCTCGTTGCGGAAAATCGAGGGTTGATAAGCGGTTGTTATGCGACGGGTTCAGTGAGCGGAGTAAATAATCACGCTGGAGGCCTAGTTGCACTGAATCAAGGCACAATTACAAACTCGTATGCAACTGGCTCGGTCAGTTCTGAACACTCGGTAGGTGGCCTCGTTGGATCGAATTATACAGGCACGGTAACCGATTCATACGCCACAGGCTTCGTCGAGACACCTGACCCAGGGTCTGTGGCCGGTGGTCTGGTAGGGTTTGCTTTTCAAGGAACAGTTGCCAACTCCTATTGGGATTCCGATACGAGCGGAACATCCAATAGCGCCGGAGGTACAGCTCGGACGACTGCACAATTGCAATCCGGCACGTTGCCGGACGGCTTTGACTCAGCGGTCTGGTTCGACAATTCCGGACAATTTCCGGAATTGTTGTGGCAGGTTCCCGCGAATCAGCCGCCCGTCATTGATCTGACGCACTCGACAGTGGCTGGCACAATAAACGAGCTGGCGGGCGTAACCGGAAGCAGCACAGTTGACTATGCAAACGGCGGCAGCGCGACTTTACCGTCGGGAGTAATCGCGTTCTCTGATCCAGACGTGAACGATCGGCCAACAGCATCGATCGATACGGTTCACGAGACGGTGACGTGGCAGGACACGGCCGGACACAATTTCCAACTGAGCGCTGCACAAACAGCGATGTTCGAGGATGCTTTTCATTTTAGTTCAGAGATGGGAAACACAAGCACCGGAAAAATCGATTGGATCTACAGCATCGCAGACAAGAGTTTGGATTTCCTTGGAGTTGGAGAGAGCGTCACCGTTACTACGCCGGTCATAATTGACGATGGGCATCGCGGGACGGTTACGCAAAATGTGGTAGTAACGATCAACGGAGCAAACGACGTGTCCGTTTCGCTCCCAGATTTTGCTACTGTGCAGACGGGGCAGACGCTTACGGCAGATTCTGCCCACGGCGTACTTGCCAATTATGGCGATCCGGACATGCATGACACGCTGCACGTCAGTGCGGTGAATGGTCTTAGCTCAAGCGTTGGAACTGCAATTCATGGCGCACACGGCACCTTAACGTTAAATGCTAATGGCAGTTACACCTATAAGGCCCTGCCCGGAGAAGCAAAGTCAGGGCAAGATCTATTCGCGTACACAGTTGACGACGGGCACGGCGGCGTTTCAACGTCAGAGCTCGTCTTCACCGTTCAAGCTACGCGAGTTGGCGCTACCGGTTCTGCAGGACTGAATACTGCGGCAAATATTTTCCACCATTATGGCACCGACGGCGAAATGGTAGTCCTCGCCAGCCTCTCGGATGCGGCCTACCACTTGGTCCCCAACGTCGAGCAGATCGGGGCAGGTATTAACCTTCCTGATGGCACAGGCCTAGCTGATTCTCTTTATAATTCCATGCCGACCGGAATGCGGTATCTGACCGCGGCAGATTTGCCATCACTAGCTCCCCGGAGCGTGCCTGGCAATCCCGACTTTCCTTCATTTGGCTTGATCGACGGAATGTATCTGGATGGGAATGCGGCTGCGCTTGTCGCCCGCTCATCTGACTCGCTATTCATCTCGTTTCGCGGCACAAATGACTCCGCTAACTTTTTTCAGAATCTGGTCGGTGGCCTTTCGCATCTCGGAGGCACCCCAGATACGAACGACTACACAGTCGATGGAATGAATAACTACTACGCGCTTCTAAAACCATTGGTGCTGGCTATTGATGGTTATCTATCTGCTAATCGGGATATCGGGCATGTCTACGTCACCGGCCACAGTCTTGGCGCAAGTATGGTTCAGCTATTTATGAACGACGCCATCGTTGATAAACATGCTGGTGTGGCATTTCAGGCCGTCACATTTGCAGATCCGGGATATGGATTCTCTCATTTCTCAGATGACCCACGAATTACGAATATCTTGATCGCAGGAGATCCTATCGAGCAGTCCCCATTCGCCCTGCAGGGCGACGTTTATCAGGTGGTTGACTATGATTTTTATTCAGGCGGCGGCAGCCTTCATGACATGGGTCTCTATTATAAGGCCGCCACGTTCTTTAACTCTCAAAATGACAGTATCCCACAGCCGAGCTTTGGGACGGACAACACTACCGATGGGATAAATTTATATGCAAATATTATACATAGTGACAACCCGATTGATCCTTGGCAGGTAACGTTACCAACGGGATCCGTTCCTTCATCTCAAGTGTTTCAATTGATTCCTCGTTTTGACATCTATCAAAATGAGACCATGGGCGTAACTCATGGAGGCACACTGACCGGCGGACCCGGACACGACACATTCACGTTCTCTCCGCAGTTCGGTCGGGTCACGATCAACAATTTTAATCCTGCAACGGATATAATTCAAGTCGACCACTCCCTATTTGGAAACGCACACGCGATCCTTGCGAATGCCCTGGATGATGGGCACGGCAATACGGTTATCACCTATGATGCGACGGATACCATCACCTTAGCTCATGTGACGAAGGCGGCGCTCCATCTGTCTGATTTTCATATAGTGTAGTGAAACCAACAATCTGGTTGGGATTATACATGAGTAGCGCGATGCAAGGAATGGTATAATTCTCGATGCATGGGTGCGATAATTGCGTATTTGAATAGGAACATTCCGGTTGTATTCGCTGCATTCGTAATTATTGTAATTTCATACATTAGCGCAGAGATATCAAGTCTCGTTGCGATTCCACAGCTGTTTTTTCTGATATTTTTTCCGCGGCCAATGTTAGTCGTTTGTGGATTGCTCATTTGCTATATTGTCTTTAATAATCTCCTGTATATTTGCGCAAAAGAAAATTATCCGATCCCTCTGCTCAACCCAAAGCCCTCCAACCGCTACGCCGCCTTCCCGGTTGGCCGCACTTCCGGCAGGTCGATGGGCAGCTCAGCGTTCATCTTCGCGAGTGCCGCATCGATGATCCGCATCTGTGAAGCGTGGCGCAGATCGAACAGCCGGCGGACCGAGTTCTCCGGCATGCCGAGCTCCTTCGCGGAGCCTGACCTTGGACCAGCCGTGCCCACGCATGGTCTCGTAGACGGCAAGCTTCGCAGTCACCAACGACGGGAGAATCGCCCGGTCGGTGCCGGAATGTCGCGCCCTCCCCCGCGGCAGCGGCCGGCCCGACTTCATGTATCCTTCCAGCGCCGCAATCACGCAATCGCGCGCATTCGCCCGCGCCTCTTCTTTGGTCTCGCCTTCGGTCAGTGCCTCAGGAATTTCCGGAAAACGAACAAGCCACCATCCGTTGGCCTGCCGTTCCATGCTGTAGCGGTATCCAAACGCCATGATCTATTCGAGGTCCGTTTTTGTAAGCCCCAGTTGATGGAGCATTGCGTTGAGCAGGCCGGGGCCAATTTCCTTCCTCCGATCCTTTAATGTCGTGAACCGGTCGCCATAGTAGAGCCGGCCATGGCTTCCCTTGCCGCGATTGCCGTCGAAGAAAAAGCGGCGCCGCATGAGCGCTGAAGACAACGCCACGCGATGACGCGGTGGCGCCGCCTGCGCGGAGCCCATTGAGCAAACGGCTGCTGCGATCAAAACCGGCTCCGTCACGCGTTAGCGACTCTAAGGGACAGGGCCACCAGATCGCTGTCCGACCAGGTCCGACAGCGACCAAGGTCAGCGGGGATAGCTTCCGTTGTTCACGTCGAGAGTCGACCCGTTGATGTACTCGGGACAATCGCTGCCAAGCCAGAAGATCGCCGCGGCGACTTCCTGCGGTTTGCAGACGCGGCCGGCGTAAACGGAGCGCATGACGTCGTCCCGGCGGGACGCAGGCAGCTGGTCGTACATGCGCGTTTCGGTCGGACCCGGCGCGACCGCGTTCACCAGAACGCCATGTGGACCGAGCGCGCGCGCCCAGGACTTTGTGAGGTTCAACAAGCCGGCTTTGGTGATCCCGTACCAAAGATCGGGATGACCGGTGAATGCGGAAACCGAGCTCACATTGACGATGCGGCCGCTTCGCCGCGCCTTCATGGCCGGCGCCGCAGCCGCAATGAGCGCGGCCGGAGCTTCGAGGTTCACGGCCAGGATCTCGCACCGGTGCGCATCCGGGATGGCGTCAATCGGATCGCAATGGAGCACGCCGGCGTTATTGACCAGGGTGTCGACGTCACCGACGGAAGCGATCAACGCCGGAATCTCCGACGTGCGCGTCAGATCGAATGCGACACGTTCGCCGAGGATCTCGGATCCGAATTCCCTGTCGAGCGAAAGCACGCGCCAACCCGCCGCCGCAAAGCGGCGTGCCGTCGCCAATCCGATTCCCCGTCCAGCGCCGGTTATGAGAGCTCGTTTCACAGCCTGCTCCCGAGAGCGTCGTCAGGTGTTCTTCGCCTGAGCGCGCGGATC
>Ga0306924_10001937_pt1 | contig 19264 bp, 16 predicted proteins | sample sta12Can44000111_FD_203756 | JGI IMG/M metagenome (GOLD analysis project Ga0306924, IMG submission 203756) | Lab enrichment of tropical soil microbial communities from Luquillo Experimental Forest, Puerto Rico - statanox.12C.anox.44.000.111 (v2)... | ecosystem: Environmental > Terrestrial >...
TTGACACCCTCACCATGTGGGAGGTCAGCCATGTCGAAGGCACAGCTTGTGATCACCGCCGTCGTGCTCGAAGGGCTCCCCCTGATGAGGCAACCGCGAACAGAATCGCCACCGACGAGATCCACCAGATGCGAGCAGAAAAGCGCGCACGCCGCTGGATCTCTGCGCACTGACGCGGCATGCTCCCTGTCGTTGCCGATGCCAATGTCTTAGTTTCAGCAGCGATCTCGCCTCGAGGACCCTCTGCGCAAATAGTGCAGCTGGCCCAGCAGGGCGATATCACGTTGTGGGTGCGCGAAAAGCTCATCGATGAGGTTGCCGACGTTCTTGCGAGAGACCATCTGCAGAAATACATCTCCCCAGACGAGGTGAGCGACTACGTCGACGCGATCACGTTGCTTGCGAATTGGGTGGACGACCGTCCCGAGATCGAGATACCCAATGTCTGCCCCGACCCAGACGACAATTACCTCATCGTGCTCAACCAAGACGCTGACGCCCACATGCTGATATCTGGCGATAAGGACGTACGCAGCGTGCAAAACGCCAACCTTACGACAAGCGCAGGATTTCATTCGTGGTGCAGACAAGCCGCGCAGGCAAGTGATGAGCGCCCGGATTTTGAGACAACAATTGAGACGCCGCGACCAGGGCGAATCGACGATGGCGCCCGAAGGCTGAAGCCGTCGCATATGTGGTATTACGAGACGCCGAAACACTGGCAGCCGGTAGCGCCGACGGAGGGTCCGCACTCCGTTGGCAGGGCCTGAATCCGAACTTTCGGTACCTCGGGGGCTCTGCGCCCCGAAGGTTCGCCGACGACAAATCTGACGACAACGCTGACGACAGTTGCACCCACACCTACGGCCACACCTGCCCGAAAGCAGGCGTATCGTGCCTGGTCAGACCTTCCGCCCAGTACTGGCAGTGTGGGGGTCAGGGGTTCGAATCCCCTTAGCTCCACGAAAAGAAACCCGCTCCGACCATTGGTTGAGGCGGGTTGCTTGGTTTGCGGGCGGAGTCAGGCGGCGGGCCGATTGTCCTAACTCTGTCCTACCACTGACGAGAAAACCGCCGACGCGGCGGTCAGCCGGTCGTCGGTCACGCGCCCGTAGTCGGCCTGAGTCATGCGCTCGGTGTGGCCGTGCCACGGGGCGACTACGTCGGCGGCGATACCGGCCGCGCGCATCCGAGAGATTTGGAGTGCCGCAGCTTTCCGAGCGTGATCGCCTTGAGCCCGGCGGCGTTGCGCTGGTCGGCGAACTCGCGGCTGTAGTCGCGCACCGGCAGCGGTGTGCCGTCGGCACGCGACAGCAACAGGTCAGTGTCGGCGAGCGGTCGGCCCACGGCCAGTCGCTCGCGCAAGTGAACCGCGCGCACCGCCTTGAGCATCGCCAGCTCGCGCGGCGGTACCGGCAGATCGCGGGCGCTGCGGTCGGTCTTGGTCGGCACGATCATATCGCGCCCGTTGACGTCGACGCGGGCCTGCCGGATGCGCAGCGCGCCGGTCTCCAGGTCGATACGGCGGACATTGTTGACCGGCGTGGCACGATACTGACGTGGTAGAGACCGGACATGGTGGCGGTGCACTGACTGCGGCGGGACTGTCGTGCGGGTCGTGCGGCACGAAGCTGCCGCCGGACTCCCGGTTCTGCAACAAGTGCGGCGCGCCAATTACGCCGGCCGCTGCACCGGCGGAGTACAAGCAGGTGACCGTGCTGTTCGCCGACGTAGTGCACTCAATGGACATCGCAGCGGCGGTCGGTGCGGAGCGGCTGCGCGACATCATGGTCGGTCTCGCCGACCGTTGCGCCGCTGTTGTGCAGCGGTATGGCGGCACGGTGGGTGGGTTCACCGGTGACGGGGTGATGGCGGTGTTCGGCGCGCCGGTGGCGTTGGAGGACCACGCTCTTCGAGCGTGCCTAGCCGCATTCGGTGTTCAAGAGGAGGCCAAGCAGCTCGCCGTTGAAGTCGAAGGCCGCGACGGTGTCGAGCTTCGGTTACGGGTGGGCCTGAACTCGGGTCAGGTGATCGCCGGTGAGATCGGCTCGGGACCGTTCGGGTACACCGCCATTGGTGAGCAAGTCGGCATAGCTCAACGGATGGAGTCGGTGGCACCGGCGGGTGGGGTGATGCTCAGCGAGTCCACCGCCCGGCTGGTTGAGAGTGCTGCTGCGCTCGGAGACACCGAGCTGGTGCGGATCAAAGGCAAGGACACCCCGGTGCGTGCGCGCCGACTGTTGGGTATGGGCGATGGGCACCGCGCTGTCGGGCGTGCTGAGTCCAATCTTGTGGGCCGGCAATGGGAGATGGCCGGTGTCGAGGCTTTGTTGGACCGTGCCATCGACGGGCACGGTGCGGTGGTGGGCGTTGTGGGTTTGCCGGGCATCGGTAAGAGCCGTCTTGTGCGCGAGGTTACGGCGACGGCGGCCTGCCGTGGCGTAGAGGTGTTCGCCACCTTCTGTGAGTCGCACACCAGCCAGGTTCCGTTTCATGCTGTCGCGCGGCTGCTCCGGGCTTCGTTCGGCGTCGACGGTCTTGACGGGCAGACCGCTCGTGATCGAGTGCGCGATCGGGTTCCCGACGCAGACCCTGAGGACGTGCTTCTGCTCGATGACCTACTCGGCATCGCCGACCCGAATATCCCTTTACCCGCAATCGATCCCGACGCGCGTCGGCGACGGTTGACAGAGCTGCTGAATGCCGCTTCGTTGGCCCGCAACGCACCCACGGTCTACGTTGTTGAGGACGCCCATTGGATCGACGAGGTCAGCGAGTCGATGCTGGCCGACTTCGTCACGGTGGTCCCGCAGACGCCCTCGCTGGTGCTGGTCACCGGCCGAGGATGCGCTGATCGCGGCGCTTGCCGAGCGCCGTTCGCCGAGTGGGCCGGACGCGATCGGGCTGGACACGCCTGTCGTCTCTCTGGTCGATCGCCGACGCGTTCCGGCTGCGCGGCGAGGTCGGACACGAACTGGCGCGCGACGCGTTGCGCGTGCCATTCCCATCGTCGGAGCCTAAACCGCCGCTGCCCGAGTGACGCAGGTAATTCACTACCCGACGCAGGTACTTCACTAACCGCTTACCGCGATCACAAACGGGTTACCGAGGCGCGGCTGGCTGCTGTGGGCTATCTGCCTACGTTTCTCGAAGGCAGGAGCAAGGCCCGACACATTGCTACCGCAGATCGCCAGACTCCGATCCCCACCCTGGCGGTGCAGGCCCGCGCCGCCTGCCGCAGGGGTGTCGTTGGTGTTGGCACCGACGCCGCCGACAGCGCGCTGGTCGGCATGTAACCCGCTCGTGCCGGCGAGATCGGCCGCGGGCTGACCCCAGGTGGTCCGCTGAGCGGACCAACCCCTTGCCGCGCGGGCAGCAGAGGTGCGCAATGGGGGTACGCGGCTGATGCGTCGACGGGTCACGGATGCTTCGAAAATGAAGTGCCGTCGACCAGCCCGCTGGAGGCACGATGGGTGAGCAGGAGCCGCCGAAACCCCCTGGCACGGACGGCTCGGGGACACCGCGACCGTGTCCGCGCGCCCCGACCGGTCCACCCACGATCTCGGCCCCGCGGGGGCAGGACGCGATCACCGCTCGCGGGTTTCTGCCCGACCATGATTTGACGGTGCGGGTGATCGACGCCGAAAACATCGCGAACTACCTGCAGGATGCATCGAAGACCAGCGGTGACCTGCAGGCGATGCTGCCCACCACGCTCCCGCCGACCGCCGCGCCGACGCTGAAGCGGAGTCTGGACTGTCGTGGAGCAACAACGAAACTCTCACCCGCTCGGGACTTGTCGGCGGTGCAGGGAGTCGTGTCTCTGCGAATTCCAGTAGCGCACTACTCATGCCCCACGTCGTGTGAGCGTGAAGAGTTCTGTTCCGCGCGGCGTTTCCTCCCCTGGGCTACTGCCCGGGTCTCCACGCCGCAAGTTCAATGAACGGAGGTGCAAGATGACCCCACCCCGCGTGGTGATCATGGTGCAGGAAAATCACACCACCGACCACTACTTCCGATCGATGCGAGCGTTCGGCGCGAACGTGGCCACGGACGGGCCGATCTCCCCGAACCCGCCCACCGACAATCCTCCCCACGACCGGCATGCCTACTACCGATGGCTGACCGCGAAACAAGACGGCGCCCCGACCCCGGCGCGACACGACCAGTTCGACACGACCGCGGTCCTGCCGTTCTACGCCTACCTCGCCGCGACCGGCGCGTTCCTGGAGAACCACTGTTCGGGGTTCGGCACCAACTCCACCCCCAACCATTTGCTCATTGCGGGCGGCCAGTCACCGACCTTACGCAACCCGCCCCGCGGCACCCCGCCGCTGTGGGACATGCCGTCGCTACCCGGCCACGCCGCCGAGCACGGCGTGACGTGGAAGGCCTATACCGGCACGTCGGGGTACCCAGTCCAGTTCTACACCGAACTTCATGGCTCCCCGAACATCGTGCGCAGCAACCAATTCGCGACCGACGCCGCCGCCGGTGCGCTACCCGCCCTTTCACTGATGTGGCACGACAGTCCCGCCGACGAGCACCCACCGACCGATGTGAGCATCGGCCACGACACCATCTGGCAGGCCGTCACCGCGGTCGCCGACGCCGGCCTGTGGGACACCACCGTGTTCCTACTCACCTGGGACGACTGGGGCGGATTCGACGACCACGTTCCCACACCGGACCTCGAACACACCCCCGACGGGGTGCAGCTCGCCTACGGGCCGCGGGTGCCGCTGCTGATGTTCGGCGGCCACGTCACCCCCGGCATCGACAGCCGTTGGTGCTCCCATGTCAGCCTCACCAAAACCGCTGTGCAATTGCTGGGCCTGCCGCCGCTCGGCGTCCCCCGCGTGGACACCGACCCTGGCCTCGCCGACCTCGTCGACCCCACCCAACACACGCCGCCACCGCCGCGTTTCGGCGCCAGCATCACCCAGCCCGCCCCACCCACACCGACCCCCGCGCCCAAACCGCCGCCACCCCCCGGCGGCCCCAGCGTCCCGGTCGGACCCGTACTGCTGCGCGATGGCACCACCCTCCCGCCACCCAACGACGTGCTGCTCACGCCGAAACATCCCCGCAAACACCACCAACTGAGCCCGCAGTGACAGAGTCGCAGTTGACATCGGATGGATCACACAACAAACACCGCGGCGGCCAGGCCGTCCGCACCGACCCAGCCAAACCTGAGCCCGCACGGCTTCGAGAGCAGCCGACGATGAGCGATCAGGACAACCAAGACTTCACCACCCCGCCCAGACGGCAAACGTCGACGGTGATGAGGTCAACGGTGACGATGAGGAAGCAAGCCAAATCGATCGCCCGCACCGCTGGTCGTGAATCAGGCATTCCGTTGTACTTGCGGCGAGCATTGGAATTAACGGATCTGCACTGCATGCTCGTCGTTGCAGAGGAGAAATGCATCACGCGGGCAGCAGCCCGGCTCTATCTTTCCCAGCCGGCGCTGAGCCGCCGTATCCGCCGCCTCGAACTCTCCGTCGGAACCTCCCTGTTCCTGCGGCACTCGCGATCGGTTGCCCCGACTCCGGCGGGCAACGCCTTGGCCGAGCATGCCCAGCATGTGATCGTCGCCGCCGAGGTTGCGCTACAAAGTGCTCGGGCGGCGGCGTGCGGGCGGCGGTGACCGAGCTCGGCGTGGGTCAGGGCGATGGGCCGAAGTGCACCATCTTTTCCGCTACGCCGCGGCCTTCCCGCGACACGACGGCGCAACCGTTCTTAACGCCCACGAACTCTCGGCTTACTTGGCTCATGGGGCGCTAGTCGGGCGCGATCGCCGCGAGCTCAGGCTGGTGGCTGCAATAGTGGTGCGGGACGGCTCGGACGGCGCCGACGGGTCGGAGTAGTAGCGCTTCAGGTAACCCTCCCAGTTCCAGGTTTTGAGGAACTGCGCGCAGGTCCCGTCGCCGTTGGCGAACAATCGGTCGCGCGCGGCCGCGCCGATGCCGAAGGACACGACACCGGCCTCGCTGGTGTCGATGCGCATCACGCGGTCGGCGTTGCGTGGCAGACCCAGGTAAGTCTGGTCGTGCCCGCAGACCGCCGTTACCGCGACCGCCATGAGCAAACCCAGCGGGCCGGGCAGTGCGGTTGGCAAGTACGGGATCAGGGTGCCGTCCCCGCCGGGCAGGTCGGGTATGACGCCGATGCCCAGCGTCGGCCACCGCGGCTTCTGCCCGTCCTGCCGGTCGAACATCTCGACGGGAAAGTTGCTTAGCACGCCGCCGTCGACGATCGTCGAGGCCTGGTTCGTCCGCGCATCCGCGAGCCGGCACGGACGGAAGAACAGCGGGATCGACAACGACATGCGCACCGCTTCTGCGACCGGCTGCGCCGCCGGTTCCAGCCCGAATGCGTCACGGTAGTCCCAGGGCAGCCGCAGCGCCCGCCCGCGTGTGACATCTGTGGCGGTGACGACAAGTTTGAACGCCCGGTCTCCGGACAGATAGACATCGGCCTTGGGGTCACGCTTTAAGCGCAGGTCTCCAAAGGTGTGCACATTCTTGTCGGCCAGCCGATCGCGCACCCAATCGCGGATGAAGTCGCCCTTGAACAGACCGTCGGCACCGACCAGCGACAAGGTGGGGCTAACGATCGGCAATCCGCCGGCATCCGGCACCTTCGCGTATGGCAGGTCGCGCATCAATTCGCGCACTTCGTCGGCGGAGTAACCGGCCGCGATGAGCGACGCCAAGATCGCACCCGCCGAGGTGCCGCCGATCCGCCGGAACGCATACCTCTTCATGAGCCGCGTCACAGCGCCGGCCAACGCAATGCCCTTGACCCCGCCGCCTTGCAACACGAGATCGGCGGGCAACATTTCTGCCACGATTACTCACCTATCCAATCGGGAGACGGTCCAGCTGGTGTTCTTTGCACCAGTGCCGCGCGTCGCGGACACCCAGATCGACCGAGGCGACGAACTTTCGGTGGCGGAAGTTCAGCAGGTAGTGGAGCGGAACCTCGGCCGACAGTATCTTGACCTCAACGTGCCGGCCGAATTCACTGTGTTCCCCTGCGGCGAAACGACGGTTGCTCTCCTCGATGCGCCGCAGCGAACTGCGCAACCGACTGTTCGTGCATTCCTCAAAAATTTGGAAGAACTCGTTCACGAAACCGGGTCGCCAGCGCCCCCGCGTGCTCGTAGTCCAGATGATCCACAGCTCGTCGGAACCGATGGCGAGTGCGTGGTCGAGGTTCGCTCCGGTCGCGTGCACGGCGTCGACGTATACGTGCCCGTCGATCACCATGGGCGGAAACCACATCGGCAGCGCCGCCGCGGCCAATAGGTAGTCCTCGCTCATCGCCTTGGACGGGATCACGCGAAGTTCCTGGGCCGTCACGGCATAGACGTTGAAGCTGGCCTCGCGGTTGGTCGCACGGATCTTGTTCCAGTCCAGCCCCCACTGCATAAGGACGTTCCGCCGGAACCGGTTGAGGCTCAGCAAGGAACTGGCGAACGGCAACTTCGCCAGTTGCCCGACCCGCACGGACAACCCCGTCAGCGGGTGGAAGCTACGCCAGTTGTTTGCGATCTGTTGCCCCGACATGCCCTGGCACCACATCGCCAGATTGAAGGTCGCGGCGCTCACGCCGTCGGCGTGATCGAAGGCGATACCGTACTCGTCGAGCCACACCTGCAGCACGCCGGCCTGGTAGGCGATCTTGAGCCCACCTCCGGCGAGAAACAGCGAGCGGCGCACCACCGTCACCGTCCGGCTGCCGACCCGGGGCCGTCGCGCTCGCCCCGGCGGTCCGCACGTTCGATCCGGCGCAACGTTCGACGCAGGTCGCGGGTAAAGTACGGCCGGCCTATCAGCCTCAGGACGTGATCGAATACCTTGCCGCGCGCCGTGGACGGCGCCCGGTTGATCGGCAGACGCACCTCGCACCCGCCGGCGGCGTCCGCGGTGACCCGATACTCCCAATAGCTGCCGGGCCCGAACGTGTTGCTGTCCACGACGTCTAGCCGGACGAGCCCGGGCTTCGCCCAGTCGCAGTGGTATCGCTGCCAGACGCCCCCGTGGCGCGTGCCCTCGGTGACGTCGGCCGAATGTTCGCGGAGGTCGTGGACTTCAAACAACCCCGGAGTGCTGTTGCCCCAAATCCTTGAGCGTTCCGCCCCGAAATCGGTCAACGCCGCAACAAAGCGCTCTGGCGGAAAACTCCCGCGTGCCGACACTTCCACGCGACCCATGTGCACTCCCTAGCGCGGCCCGCACCGCACACGCTGTGGCAGACGAAACGATCCCGCCAAGACTCGCCCGTGCCTCGGACGAAAGCAACATCTACCGCGCCGTCATGCGTAAACCGAATAACAGAATCAACGCCGTGATTTTTCGAGCCGCGTGACGGCAGCCCTGCAGCGCCAACGACACTTCCCACGATTCGATGGACTCCGCTCGCCGGTTGGGGCACCGGGTAGCGGCCAAGATTGACTGCGCCGAAGCATTCCCCGGAGTGCCGCGGTGACCGGATGTGTCGCCGCGCCTGGTGATCGGTGCCTGGTTATCGCTTTACTCTTTCTCTTTCACTTAGTGCTCGTTGCGTCGTGGCGAAGTTTACTGGCCTCGCGCTCGCGCTCGCGTCCGCGGGCCGCGGTTTTGCGGTGTGTTCCGCGTTTTCGTGTGGGTGATCGCTGTATTGGCGGCACGACCGGCCATGCCCCTGGGCGGGCCGTCGTGGCGATCCTGGACGCGGTAGCGCACCCTTGGTCCGCTCAGCGGACCGCACTCTTGCCCAGATCCCAACGCTTGAGGCGAAATGGAACCTGTCTCGACAAGCTAATGGTCGAAATGCAGGTAGCCAGGTGCAGCGGGTGCGGCCGGGCTGGATGACCAGTGGTCGATGTGTTGCGTGGAAGTTTCGAACGGTAGGGGCCGGCATGAATCTACAAGCCAGGCGCGTGGGTCACTGGGCCCGCATCTCACTGGGCGTCATCCGTTTAGTCAACGGCTCGCTGGCCCTGTTCGCGCCGGACGTTCTGGGCCGCCGGCTCGGGGTGCAGACGGCCACCAGCCCCGGCCTGGGCTACGCGTTGCGTCTGTTCGGGGTGCGCACAGTCCTGCTCGGGGTGAGCCTGCTGCGGGCCGGCGACGATCCGCACGACCCAGTCGTCCGGGAAGCGTTGCTTGTTCACCCCGCCGACGCCGCCGCAGCGGTCGTGGTGCTCAAGCGCGGCGAGCTGCCCTTGGCTGGTGCCAGGGTCGCGGTCGCGGCCTCCGCGATCAACGTAGTGCTGGCCGTTCTTGCCAACCTTTTGACACGGCGGGGGCGGGCGGCATGAGTGCGCCACCACTTTCCGCCGAGTACGTCATCGTTGGATCGGGTGCGGGCGGCGGGCCGCTCGCCGTCCGGCTCGCCACCGCCGGGCACAGCGTGCTAGTGCTCGAAGCCGGCGAATTGGCCGCCGGGCTGGTCTATGACGTCCCGGTGTTTCATGGATTCGCCACGGAGTCGCCGGACATGGCGTGGAATTTCTTTGTCTCGCATTACGACGACGAAACCCAGGCAAAACGGGACGAGAAGTACGACGCCGGCCGCGGCGGCGTGCTCTACCCACGTTCGGCGACGATCGGCGGCTGTACTGCCCACAACGCGATGATCACCGTGTACCCCAACGACGCCGACTGGGACGACATCGCCGACCTGACCGGGGACCGGTCCTGGGACGCGGCCACGATGCGGACGTACTTCGAGTCGCTGGAGCGCTGCACGTACTGGCCTAAATGGATCGCCACCGTGGTCTCCCGGCTCGCCCGCTTCTTCCCCGCGCTCGATGTCAGGGGACACGGTTTCGGCGGCTGGCTGCCGACGTCGATCGCCAAGCCGAGCCTGCTTGCGAAAGACTGGCAACTCATCAGGGCCGTCGCCTCGGCCGCGGAGAAGGAACTCGGCGCATGGCAAGAGAAGCCGCTCAAGCCCTGGCAGCGGCTGTCCCGCTGGTGGTTCGACCCGAACATCGCGGCGGTGCAGAACAAGGACTCTCTGCTGGGACTCTGGCTGGTTCCGATCGCCGTGGGAGCCGCCCGCCGACACGGCACCCGTGAACCGCTGCTTGAGACCGCCGCCGCGCCCGGCTCGAAGCTGCGCATCCTGTCCGGCTGCTGTGCGACCCGGCTCGTGCTCGACGCGCAGAACCGCTGCACCGGCGTCGAGTTCGTCACCGGCGCGCACCTGTATCGGGCCGACCCGAACGCCACCGGGGCGCCGCCCCGCCCGGTTCAGGTCGCGGTCGCCACACGCGAGGTGATCGTCGCCGGCGGCACGTTCAACACCCCGCAACTGCTCAAGCTGTCCGGGATCGGGCCGGCCGACGAATTGCGCGAGTTCGGTATCGAGGTCCGGGTCAACCTGCCCGGAGTCGGCGCCAACCTCCAGGACCGCTACGAGGTCACGGTCGTGACCGAAATGCCCAGGCAACTCGGACTGCTCACGGGCGGGACGTTCCGCCCCCCGCAACCCGGCGACACCGAACCCGACCCGCTACTGGCCGCCTGGCGCGACGGCAAGGGCCCGTACACGACCAATGGCGCGCTGCTGGCGATCATCGCTTCATCGAGCCCGGTGGCGCCGCTGCCTGACCTGTTCCTGTTCGCTCTCCCGGCGGACTTCCGCGGCTACCGCGTCGGTTACTGCGACGACCTCGAACGCAACAAGGACCGGCTCACCTGGGCGATCCTCAAGGCGCACACAAACAACCGAGCGGGCAGCGTCGCACTGCGGTCGGCCGACCCGCTCGACCCCCCCGACATCCGGTTCCACTACTTCGAGGAGGGGTCCGACGCCGCCGGGTCGGACCTCGATGCCGTGGTGGCCGGGGTCAAGCTTGCCCGCGGCTTCACCGGCCGCCTCAGCGCGTGGGGCGCGCGGGAGATCTGGCCGGGTCCCGACGTCGACACCGACGAGGACATCCGCCAGTACGTCCGCGACAACGCGTGGGGCCACCACGCCTGCGGCACCTGCGCGATCGGGCCGAACGGCGACCCGAACGCGGTGCTCGACAGCGAGTTCCGGGTGCGCGGCGTCTCGGGCCTGCGGGTCGTGGACGCCTCGGTGTTCCCCCAGATTCCGGGCTATTTCATCGTCACCGCCGTCTACATGATCAGCGAGAAAGCGGCCGACGTGATCCTCGCCCACGCGGCGCGCGTCCCCGCCCAAACCAGCTGACCGTCCAAGTCCTAGGAGAGTGCACCATGCGGATCGCCGAAGAATCCACAACGAACGCGAAGCCCAGGCCCGGGTGGTTGGTCCGCGGCTTCAACGCGGCCGCGCAGGCCGTCGACCATCGGATTGGGTGGGACAAGCTGCCCAAGCCGCTCGGACTGCTGGTGCTGATCGGGCTGCGAAACATCCTGCGCCAGAAGAACCTGTACGACACCAACGTGGCTGCGTCGAAGGACCTGCCGCCGATCAACCCGTACACCAGCGCTGTGCTTACCGCGCGAACGTCGGACGGGACCTTCAACGACGTGCGCCAGCCGCGGATGGGCATGACCGGCGCGCGGTTCGGTCGCAACATCCCACTGAACAAGGCCTGGCCGGAAACGGGCGAGCAGTTCATGACGCCCGATCCGCGCGCGGTGAGCCGCCGGCTGCTGGCCCGCACGCAATTCATCCCCGCCACGTCGCTGAACATGCTGGCCGCCACGTGGATCCAGTTCATGGTCAAGGACTGGTTCAGCCACGGCACCGGCGACCTGTCCCGGGCCTACAAGCCCCGGCTCGAACCCGACGACAACTGGCCGGAGCCCGAACTACTGATCCCGGCGACCCTGCCCGACCCGACCCGCGACGGCGACGCGAACTTCCCGCCGACCTTCGTCAACCAGAAAACCGCGTGGTGGGACGGCTCGAGCATCTACGGCGACTCGCTGGAGCAGCAGAAGACCCTGCGATCCGGCGACCACGGCAAGATCAAGGTCTCGGCCACCGGCCTGGTGATCCTGCCCGACGACCCCCGCCTCGACCCGGCCCAGGTCCCCGGCTTCTGGACCGGGCTGGCGATGATGGGGACGCTGTTCTGCCAGGAGCACAACAGCGTCTGCGACGCCCTCGCTGCGGAGAATCCGACCTGGGACGACGAGGAACTGTTCCAGCGCGCCCGGTTGGTGGTAACCGCGCTGGTCGCCAAGATCCACACGGTGGAGTGGACGCCGGCCATCATCAGCCACCCGACGACCGTCACGGCGCTGCGCGCCAACTGGTACGGGATCGCCGGTCAGAAGCTTCACGACACCTTAGGCCGTATCAGCTCCAACGAGATCATCAGTGGCATCAGCGGCGGCACCGTGGACCACTTCGGGGTTGCGTACTCGCTCACCGAGGAGTTCTCGATCGTCTACCGGATGCACCCACTGATCCCCGACGACTACGACATCCGCAACTGGCGCGACGACGAGGTCGAAGCGCGTTACAACCTGCGCGACCTGACCGGCCCGGGGGGCAAGGCGGTGCTGGTCAATACCGACCTGGCCAACTTGTTCTACACCTTCGGCACCTCCCACCCGGGCGCGATCGTGCTGCAGAACTACCCAAAGTACCTGCAGGAGTTTCAACGCCCAGACGGCACGTACACCGACCTCGCGGCCACCGATGTGCTGCGGACCCGCGAACTCGGCGTGCCGAGGTACAACGAATTTCGCCGGTTGCTGCACCTCAAGCCCGCGAAGGACTTCGCCGACCTCACCGACAACGCGGCGATGCAGGCTACGCTGCGGGAGCTTTACGGCGACATCGAGCAGGTCGACACCATCGTCGGCATGTTCGCGGAGAAGCGGCCCGAAGGCTTCGGCTTCAGCGACACCGCGTTCCGCATCTTCATTCTCATGGCGTCGCGGCGCCTAAACAGCGACCGCTTCTTCACCGACGACCTCACCCCCGAGGTCTACAGCCCTGCCGGGTACCGCTGGGTCGTCGAGAACGGCATGACCTCGGTGCTGCTGCGGCACTTCCCGCAACTGCGCGCCTCGCTGCGCGGCTCGGCCAACCCGTTCGCGCCATGGCTTAAGGCAACCGCCTAAGGCATCTGGGAGACATCACATGGCTGACCACAATGACCCCAATTCGGTCAACTCGATCTTCTCCGACATAGACCCCAGCCCGGCCGACCTATACGACATGTTTGGCTACCCAGGCCCGCACGACAAGAACGAGACGGTGGTCCTCGCCTCCACGTTCGCCGCGGTCCCGGCGGCGGGGAAGCTGGATCCCGACCTCCTCTACCGGATGCTCGTCCACGCCCGGCCGCGCAGCAGCGGCTGGCCGCACGAAATCGACCTCGGCGGTCTGGAGAGATACGTGGCCGCGGTGAAGGACCACTTCGCCAGCATCGTGAACCCCGGCGACATCCGCGCCTGGGTCGACGACCACGACACCGCGCACCTCACGCTAACCGGGTTTCCGGGTGGGAACATCTCCACATCCTTCCCGACGAACACCGTCTTTATGATCAGCGCGCCCGGCGGCCAGGAGATCAAGGCGTTCGTCGGCGGGCGCGATGACGCGTTCTTCAACGACTTGCCCGGATTCTTCAGGTCGATCAACTACGCGCCGCAGTACTACCACGTGCCGCACGACTCCCCGGCCGAACTACGCGAGGTGCCTATCCCGAAGACGCTGCTCGAACTGGACGGCAACAAATACTTCAATTACGACCCCGCCCAGCCCAACTGGGGACACGGGGAGAAGCGCGACCTGCCCGCCGAGCCGATGGTGTGGCACGGCGACAAGTTCGCCAAGGACGAGAACGGCAACTACCGACTCGTCTACAGCGGCAAGGACGCCCAGGCGGGGCGCAACGTCAACGCGGTCGTCCTGGAGATACCGCTGCCCTACTTCACCGACGACCCGGCCGGGGACTGGGTGGTAAACGTGTGGGCGGAGAGCTGGGTGCGTAAGGCGACCGGAAAGGTGCCGCTCATTCCGGACGACCCGGCGTGGATCGAGCACCCGTTCAGGCTGCTGTCTGAGGCTCACCGGGACAGTCAACTGCGCGACTACAAGCGCGTCGACACCACCGCCCAGCCGTTCGCCGACGCGGCGCTCAACGAGCGGGAGGACGACCGCCAGGTCGGCGGGCCGAACTTCATGCTTGCCGCCCACTTCGTCAAGCGACTGGCGCACCTCGGCTGGGGCTTCGGGCCTTCGGTGACGGCGCTCGGGCTGCCCTGCTCCTTTGACCACGACAACTCGCCGGTGTCGGTGCACAAGGTGCACCGCAGCGTCATCACGGCGTTCCCGCGCGTGCAGAAGCTGATCTTCCAAGAGCTGCGCATGCCCGATGACAGCTGGAACCCGAAGGGCCTCGACATCCCGTTGCGTCGGCCAGCCGAGATCTTCATCCCAAACCTGTGCTCCATTGACATGGACACGACCGGCACCTGGCCTTTCGGCCGTCGGCCAGAAGACCAGGTGGCCACCAGATTCCTGTCGATGTTCCTGGACATGGCCGGGCAGGTCGGCGGAGCGCCGATACACATCGAGACGCTCAACGATCAGGCGCTGTGGGAATCCGCGCCCGTCGTGCCGAAGACGCCGCCGAACCCGCTCTACAACGACGCAAAGTTCCTTGAAGAGTTTCCCTACCTAGCCGAGCCATGGTGACCACATCCGCTGCCCGGGACGGGTGCGCCACCCGCCTCGACCGGGTCGACCGGGTGCTCGCGGACATCCGGTCCGGTGCGAGCGGGCTCACCCCGCAGCAGACCTCGGTGCGGCTCGCGGTGCTGCTAAGCGAGCGAGCCAACCTATCCGGCTCAGACGCCGACGCGTACGCCGCCCAGGACGTCGCCGCGGCTGCGCTCGCGGACGGGTGCCGGCACGGCGACCTCGTTCTGACGGCGGCACGGGTGTACGCCGAAAACCACGACCTCGTCCGGGCCACTGCAGTGCTGGATCAGTGTCGGGATGACGAGTCCATTGGGCAGCGCCTGATCCGGGCGGGCATCTTGCGCCAGCGGGGACAGCTGGCGGCGGCGGCGGTCGAGTATGCGCGGCTGATCCACGTCGCGCCGACCTGGCAGCACCTCGCCGGGCTCGCAGGCGTGTACCAGGACCTCACGGACGTTGAGACGGCCGACGCCCTGTTCGCCCGCGCCGCTGATGACATCGACGCGCTGCAGATGGGCGCGTTCGCCTGGGTAGAGGTGCAACGCGCGCAGCTCCGGCTCGGACGCGGCGAGCTGGGGCGCGCACACCAGCACATCGCTCGTGCCGAGATCGGCTTCGGTGGCTGGCGCGCGTGTGAGCAGCGGGCGCGCTGGCTGGTCAAGTCGGGTTCTCGCACCGAGGCAGTCGAGGCGTACCGGCGCCTCGCCGAGATGACCGGACGGCCGGACCATACCCACGCCCTTGCCGACGCCCTGATCCGGGCGGGCCGGCCGGACGAGGCCGAGGTGCACCATGAAGCGGCAGGTCACGGGTATCGCATGGCTCGCTCACCGGCGCGATACCGCCACCATTTCGCGGAATTCTGCCTCGACGTCACGCGCGACCTAGACGAGGCGCTTGTGCTGGCCGCGGAGGACTACGCTGAGCGGCCGAACCGTCACGCGGGACAGTTGCTTGCCGCGGTGCTCACCGCGCGTGGCGAGGCCGGCGAGGCCCGGCTGCTCAGGGACCGGCTCGGTTGCGAGGGCGTCACCGCGAACGCCCGGCTACGTCGCGCGCGCATCCTGGACTGCCTACCGAGAACGTGATGGCAGGCGGCGGGCCAACACAGGGCACGTGAGTCCGATGATGCTAGGCAACGCAACTACCCACGATCGGTTCGGACGCCGCGAGGCTGAACCACCGAGTCGCCGCACCATTCTCGCCCTGGTCGTGGCGATCATCGCCGGCGCAGCACTGTGCTGGTACTTCAGGCACCCGGCGCAGTTTCCCGACAGGCAGCGCTACACATTCGGCGATCGACCCCCACGACCTCCGCGCATAGATGCGGCTCTTTTCGCCGACCTCGGGGTGATCGCTGGCTATGTCCTCGTACTTGGAGCCTCTGCCTTCATTGCGTCGCGACTGGCTGTGTCACGGCTCGGCGCATCGTTCGGGCGATTCACTCGATGGGCTCTGCTCGTTGCGGCCACAGCCGATCTTATGAAAGTCCTCGGTCTATATCTTGGGACACTGCTGCACTCCGACCCCGACACCGGCTTCAACGGATTCGTCACCGTCGCCACCGCGGCGATGGCCACCATCAAGACTTGCTCGCTGGTTGCGGCGCTGATGGCCGTTCCGGGCGCGTTGGCAGTCCTTTCCTTACGGGCGTACGGGCGGTGCCAGTTACGGCCGAGCCGGCAAGGCCCGCACTGGTGGAACGATTGTTGGGCACAGCCAGAGGTCCCCACCGTCCGCCCAGATGCAGTAGAGCGGGACGAATGGAGCTGGGTCAACGCTTACAACGTCCCCGGCGCCGCCGCAGTGATCGAGCGCCGCAAAGGCGAACCGGTGCAAGCGATCTGCCTGTCCGGCGGGGGCGTGCGATCGGCCTGTGTTGCAATGGGAGCGCTTCAAGTCTTTTCCGACTCAGCCCCGGCCACAGTCGCAGGCCGAGCACTAGAGGACGATCACGCGGCGGGCGCACAGGCCCCAGCGCCATCGGATGGCCAGGTGGGCGATGATGGCGTAACCACGCACGCAGGCTCAGACGAACCACGCAGCGATCAGCCCAAGCTCATCGACTCCGTCGACTACGTCATCTCCGTTTCCGGCGGCGGATACACCGCTGGAGCCCGGCTGCTGGCGTGCCAGCGCTCGCCAGACGAGCACGCACTCAGCGGCAATGAGCCTGCCGGCACCCCGACAAGTAAACGCGACCCAGGCCGAAAGCTGCGGCTCTCGGAGAGGTTCGAGGAAGGATCGGTCGAGTTCGAACACATCCGACGGCACTCCAGCTACATCGCGGATTCGCCACCGGACCTGATACACGCGCTCTTCGAAGTGCTCAAAAACCTTGTCGGGTCGGTCGTGACTCTGTTCTGGATGCCCGTCGCAATCGGATTCGCTGGCGGCTACCTGCTCGCCGCAGTGCCGATAGCGGCGTTCGTGCCTGTGCCGAGATACACCAGCGACGGTCAACGAGTCAGTGAGGACTCCATTAGGAACACCCCAAACTACTTTCCGTCGCTCGTGCATCACCCGGCCGCTTTGTGGGCCGCCGGCGTCTTCGTCGCGATAGCGGTCATCGCCGGGGGCTGCGCGCTGTTCATCGAGTGGCGGGACTACCGCTGGAAGAGTGAACACCGCCGGCTACGCCTGCTGACGCGGGCACAGGCAGCGTCGGCGTTCGCCGGATTGACAGTTGCTCTCACTGTCGCCCTGCCGGCACTGATGTGGGCATGCCAGCACGTGAACATCACGCACTACGCGCATTTCGGCGGAGCACTCGGTGGTCTGCTGGGATTGCAGTACTTGACGGCGATCGTCGCCATGCTGTGGAAATACCGCAACCGGATCCCCGTCGGTCAGATCAGCAGTGGGTCGTGGCGCCAGAAGTTGCCTCCGGGGTTGGTGCCGGTGATCCTCGTGACGCTCACCTTGACCGCGGTGCTGATCGCCTTGCTCGGTGTGCTGGGCTCGGTGGCCGCGGGCGTATTTGGTTACCTGACCCAGCACATTGGCGGGCACCTGCAGCAGGTGCCGTGGCTACCCGTATGGGTGATCGTGCTTGTCGGGTTGATCTTGATGGTTGCCGACGTGACGTCACTGAGTTTGCACCCGTTCTACCGCGCCAGACTCGCTCGAACGTTCGCCGTGCGACGCTTCCTCACAAATAGTCGGGCCGACGGCGCGGTGGGTTGCGAAGCCCGCCCCTACCCCGAGGATGAGCCGACCTGGCTGCACGCCTATGGCAAGGTCGAGGCCGGCCCACAATTTGTCTTGGCCGCGGCGGCAGCCGTTTCGGGTGACGCAAAACCCGCTCCGGGGCTGAACGCCGTGTCCTATGTGCTTAATGAAAAGTACGTCGGCGGGCCCGATCTCGGATGGCTGAAGACAGAACAACTGTGGCACACCTGCCCGCCTCGTCTCAAACGCGACCTCACGGTGGAGGCTGCCGTCGCCATCAGCGGGGCCGCGTTCGCCTCGACGATGGGACGCCAGAACAACGGCTTCCAGACGCTCTTGTGCCTCTCGGGTGCGAGGCTGGGTACGTGGCTGCCCAACCCCCACTACGTTGCCTTGCTGGTTAACAAGACCAGCCAACGAGATCAGGCCGTGTCCCCGGCTGGTCCGGAACCGAGCCCGGCAACTGAGCCGAAAGCCCCGCCGCAATCGCTCCTACGCTCGCTGCCGACCGTTCGCGGCTTTACCTACTTCTATCGAGAACTGTTAGGCCATCACCCCATTGACGCCAGCCTGGTCCAGGTTACCGACGGCGGTCACTACGATGATCTCGGTCTCGTGGAAGCACTTCGTCGGCGCTGCCGGCTCATCTTCTGCATCGACGGCGGCGGAGATCCCCCGCCGCTGCTCAGCGGCTTAGCCGATGCGATCCGATTGGCCCAATCCGAACTTGGTGTGCAGATCGAACTGGAAGACTCCGGCGACTATGGGGTGCAGAATCTGGCCCCCGGCTCGGGTCGCCCGTTCAGCGATAGCAACGCGTTCGCGCGACTTAACAGCCGAATCACAAACGGCACCGTCGTCAGGGGCCGGATTACCTACCCCGCGGCATCTGGACTTCCGCAAGAACAGCGGACCGGCACACTTATCTTCGCGAAAGCTGTTCTTTGGCAGCGGTGTCCGGACTGGTTGCTGACATACGGTGCCGGTAATGACGTGTTCCCGCACGACAACACATCTGATCAATGGTTCAACGAGGGCCAGTTCGCCGCATACACCGAACTTGGCCGGCTCCTCGGCCGTAACGCCGTCGAAGCACAAAAGGCGCCGCCACTTCACGCCGAGGTGACTGAAGACGCAAGCGAAGTGACGCCGCAGCGCCAACGGGTGCCCAACGACGACTCACAGGGTGGCCGTGCTGATTGACCCATGGTCTCCGCAGATAGAGACCGACAGGCCAAGCGGGACCAGAAGGCACTGTCACGTTGATTGAAAAGTGTAGTGGCGCAGTTGGGTTTGAAGCAGTCGCGACGGAACACCGTTGGGTCGTTTACATTTCAGGCGGCAGCGTCGGGCGCGGTGACCTGACGCCAGACCGCGAAGCGGTCGGCCATCTCGGTTCGCCATTCGGTCGCGCTGAGCAGATGCCGTCGCGGCCGGAAGTGTGCGGAGATGCCGC
>Ga0306924_10001938_pt1 | contig 19264 bp, 16 predicted proteins | sample sta12Can44000111_FD_203756 | JGI IMG/M metagenome (GOLD analysis project Ga0306924, IMG submission 203756) | Lab enrichment of tropical soil microbial communities from Luquillo Experimental Forest, Puerto Rico - statanox.12C.anox.44.000.111 (v2)... | ecosystem: Environmental > Terrestrial >...
ACGCCGCCATGCGCGCGATTTGGGTCTCGCGGGGCGTCAGCTGCCGCGCGGCACGTCGCAGCATCGTGCCGGCGCTGAACATACCACCGGCGGACCGGTGCGCGGTTCCGTCGTCGAGGTGCATGCTGTCACACACACGACGAATGCATGCGACGACTGCATCCACGGAAACTTCCTTCTTGATGACAGCGTGAGCGCCCATCAGGAGGGCGTCCGCCATCTTGTTGTACTCCGATGCAGAAGTCAGCACGATAACGCCGATCGACATACCGTGGCGCTGGAGACGCCGCACTAATTTGAACGTCGCGTTCTGATCGAGGTCGAGAATCACGAGACGTGGCCGGTGTCGACGAACCTCTTCGAGTATCGCCTCGGGTGTCGTCGCCACGGCCAGCACTGTGAAACCTTCTTCGCGCCCGAGCACCAGCGAAAGCCCGCACAGAGTCAGGCGATGACGGCCGCCCAGAACGAGCCCGGCGGTAACTCGATGCTCACCAAACGAGCGCAATTCGGGAACGGTCGGAGCGTTAGGATCGATTGAGGTTTCCAGAACTGTGAACCTCTCGTTCATGCGGGATGTTCCCGCTATTTCGCGCGCGCCTTGTCATAGACACGGTGATACTGATACGAGCCGGCGCCCATTGACCGTCGATCAGCCTCGTTCAGAAGCACACCGAGTACACGACCGTGGACCTGGTGGATCTGCGTGATTGCCCGCCGAACAGCCGCGAGCGGTGTGCGTTGCGCCCGGACGACCAAGATGACGCCGTCGCAGGCCGCGGCGAGGCTCACGGCATCCGCCACCGGGACGACCGGCGGCCCGTCGAAGACGATCAGATCGTATGCCGCCTCCGACTCGCGGAGGACTTTCTCCAAGCGGTGCGCCGTGACGAGATCGTGGAATCCCTCGCGCGTCCCATGGCCCGCGACGACGACTGAAAGGTTCGCGACGTCGGACGCCTGAGCCACGGTCTTCAGCGGTGCTCCGTGTTCGAGCGCCGATTCCAAGCCACCGACGTTTGCGAGCCCGAAGACATCGTGCAGCGTTGGATGACGAAAATCGGCGTCGACGAGGCAGACGCGTCGGCCGCCCTGCGCGGCAATCACAGCGAGGTTCGCCGCGGTGGTCGACTTGCCTTCCCCGGCGGTCGCCGAGGTGACGGCCACGACGCGCGGCCGTTCCTGCTCCGAGAGAAGGTCGATGTTGGCGCGAACGGTTCGGTAGGCATCGGCTTCCATTGACCCCGGGTCCGTAAGAGCGATCAGCAGCGGCTCTCGATGGTTTCTGCGGCGGAGACCCCACCGCCGTTCAGGCGTTCGCAGTGCCGATCGAAATACCGCTGTCGTCGTTGCTCGTGGCTGCGGCCAGGCCGACGGCCCGTTCGACGGGACGGGCTCATTCTGGACTCTCGATTCTCCGGTAGGCGCCGCGACGGGCGGCGGGGCGGTGGGCCGTGGCGCCGGCGGCGGGGCGACGGGCGGCGGGGCGGTGGGCCGCGGCGCCGGCGGACTTGCCGTATTGGCGGCTTGCTCCGCCGGCGCCGGCGGACTTGCCGTATCAGCGGCCTGTTCCTCGCGCAGCCGATCGCGCTCGGCCTGTTCGAGCGCCTTCAAGAATCGGCTCATGAGCCCTCCCACGGTGTTACCCAGCGGACAACGCCACGAATCGCTGCAACGAGTGTCGCGGGCGCGGCATGGGGCGCCCGCGAATGCCCCGATGGTGACGTGGCTCCGGCCCCGACGACCGCCACGGCCACGACACCAGCCGAGGCGGCCCTGAGAAAGAGAAACTCCGGGTTCGGCGTGAGCTCAAACGGCTTGCTGGTGAGCCCGAAGAACTTCAGGAACATGCGCTCGCCTCGGCCACACGGATCGAGTGACACGTCCGAAACACCCCCGTCACCTGCGCCGCGGGCGGAGGACGGGCACGACGCCCAGAACCGGAACGCCAAGTATCCGCTCGACCTCGTCTCGGGACCTGATTCGGTTGTCCAGCGATTCCGAGAGGAACGCGACGCCAACGCCAAGCGCCAGTCCGGCCACGCCAGACAGCGCCCAGATGAGTTGCGTTCGCGGGCGAACCGGCGACGTCGGCCGTGTCGCACGCTCGACCACGCGGATATTGCTCGCGGTCATGGCGCTGGCCAGGCCTGTTTCCTTCAATCGTTTCAGGACGGTCAGCTGCAGCTCGTCAGCCGTTTCTTTCTCGCGCTGCAACGACGAGGCCTGCGCCTCACGTTCGTTCAGCACCCGAGCTTCGCGCCTGAGGTCGTTCATGTTCGCCAGCAGCGTCTCTTCTCGCGCCCTCGCAATCTTGGCTTCCGACTCGACCGCGCGCATGGTCTTCTGGATCTCTTCCTGCAGACGGTGTTTCACCTGTTGCAGCTGCGCCTCGAGTTGGAGGAGATCCGGGTGTTTTGGTCTGTAGATCTCCGCGAGCTTCGAGCGTTCGATTGTGAGATCGGACGCTTCGGTCTTCAGCTTCTGGATCAGCGGATCGTTCACGACGCTGGAGAGCGTCTCGGACGTCGTCGGATCCTTGGCGATGCGGTTCAATTCACGCAACTTCGACTCGGCGGCCATGCGCTGATTCTGGGCATCGAGGTACGCACGGTTGAAATCCACCAGCTTCGCCTGCGTGATCTGGCGCTGATCCTGGACTCCGAGTAGATCGGCCTTCGCCTGGTAGGCCTGCAGCGCCTGCGAGGACTGCTGGGCCTTCGTGCGCAGCTTCTCGATCTGCTCGGTGAGCCACGCGGTCGCCGTCTGCGCTTCCCCTTGTTTGATGTCGAGTCCGTACTTGACGTACTGGGCGGCAACCGCGTTAGCGATCTCCACCGCGAGGTCGCGATCGGGATCGTCGAACTTAACGAGGACGAGACGGGTGTTCTTCACCGGCTCGATGGTCAATCCGCCATCGCGCCAGTTCATGAACGCAAGGTACGGGTCTCTGGCCCCCCCCACGCGGGCCATTCGTTGTTTGAGATTCAGGTGGTCGATCACCGCCTCGACAACCGGTCGGCTCTGAAGGAGCTTGTACTGCGTCGAATAGTAATCTTGCACGGACGACCTGTCACGCGAGTTGTCCGCGGCGACATCCTGAATGTTCACGACCCTGGGCGGCTCGGGCTCGATGATCACGGTGGCCACTGCCTGAAACACTGGCGTCTGCCACGACGTGAACAGGACCCCCGAGGCCATCGTGAGCAGGAATGCGGCGAGCACTTTGAGCCAGTGCGCCTTGAGGACGTCGAGATACACCTGGAGCGGCGAGATCTGCTCCAACAATTCCGCCGGTGTGGCGCGTGTCGTCATCGCGCCCCGTTTCGGAATGTCCAGGGATTCGTGTGTGTTCACACCGGACCTCGACCACACTGCGGCGAATACCGACACGCTACCGGACGGTACCGTCCAGCGCAATATACCACCTGGTACACCCTACCGTGCAGCATAGATCGACGCCCAACCCGTCGTCGCAGTCCTCACGCCGCCCCGCGAGAACGGCGCACGAGGTAGCCATCCAGGATCATGAAATCCATCTGCGAGTCGAGAAAATCGTCTATCGCGTCCTGCGGGGTGTTCACGATTGTCCTCCCGTGGAGGTTGAACGACGTATTCACGACGACGCCGAAGCCGGACAGGCGTTTGAACTCGGCCAGCATGCGGTAGAACGTCGGATTGTCGCAGGCGCGGAGGAACTGCACTCGCGCCGTTCCATCGACGTGGATGGCGCTGGGGAGGCTGCTCCAGAACGACTCCCGCATCTTGAACGCACACGTCATGTGCCGATTCAGGTACGCGCGCTCGAACAGGCGATCCTTTTCTTCGTCCATGATCGTCGGACAGAACGGCTGGAACAACGGCCGCTTCTTCACGATCTCGTTGATCCGTTGACGCGTCTCGGCGAGACACGGGTTCGCGACGATGCTCCGGTTGCCGAGCGCTCGCGGTCCCCACTCCATTCGGCCCTGATAGATGGCTCCGATCTGGCCCGCGTGGACGAATCGCGCGGCGGTCTCAGGCCAATCGGAAGTCCGATCCTCGAACGAGACGCGATGTCGGACACGCTCGAGCGCCGCGAGGGCGGCGCTGCGCGGATGCTGGTTGCCGAAATACGGGAGAGCCGTGTGCTGGACGAATTCCAACTGTCCATCGGGGACGCCGAGTTGTCGGAGCGCGAGCACCGCCGCGCCCAGCGCGGTGCCGTCGTCCCCCATCGCCGGGACGACGTAGATGTTCGGACAGAGCTCTTCGAAAATGCGCATGTTCAGAATGACGTTCGCCACGCACCCGCCACTGAGCACGATGGCGTCGCGCGGAACGTCCGCCATCAGGAGGCGAAGGTATTCCAGGACTTGTTCCTCGAGGAACCGTTGCGCCGCCGACGCCACCGCCTCCCGCCCCAAACGCTGCGCAAACTCCTTGAGCCGCGGAATGTCGAAATAGAGCGCGTACGCCTCTTCGGGCGAGACGACCATGCGCAGCCCCTCGGGCTCAATGCGAACCGTCTTGCGCAGCGCCTCGAGGAACTCGTTGTCGGGGTTCGCGTATGCGGCCAACGCCTCGACTTTTCCCTCGTCGCTCACCGGCTCGAAGCCGAGCAGCCACGCGATGATCGAGTAGAAGTGGCCGAGACTGAGATGATCGAAGATTCCCGTAGCGAGAATGTGCGGAGGCACGACGCCGTCGAGGCGCGTGCGCGCCGTCGCCGCCGATCGTACCGATGCCGACGCGCTGACCTGGCGCAAGTCGCTTCGCTCGCGGACAAACGCCTTCGCGAAACACCCGTCGCCCCAACCGTCCACGGTCACGATCAACGGGTCGTCGAATCCGGACAGGGCGAGCGCGCCGACGGCATGGGCACGGTGATGATCGAAGGCACAGACGTCGACGTTCGCGTGAGGAAACAGCCGGCCGATCTCCGCGGCCACCATCCGGGGGAAAGGCACCAGCCGGCCGCTGCCGCCGGCACGCTGCAGCAGGTGACGACGCCCTGCCGATGATGTCATCAGCCGCCCCAGACGGCGCAATTGGGTGAGCTCGTTGTATTCGCTCGTTCGGCTGACGACCTCCTTCAGATAACGCGCTCCCAGCGCGGCCCGCAACGACGACGTTTCGGCATAGAGCCCACGCCTGACGTACGACCGCATCTGCGACTGGAGAGACGTCGCAACGACGACCCGTCGGACCGTCGTGGGATCGAGACCCCACTCCGCAAGCAGCGCGCGGACAACGGGCACCGGCGCCAGCGTGTCGTGCTTGTAGCGCGTGATGCGTTCCGTGGACATCCCGAACGCGCGCTGCCGGTCGACGTCGATGCAGAAAATCGCGCTGTCGTGGTTCAGAAAGTTTGCACCGATCACCAGAGTGCCTGGCATCGTCGCAACCACCGTCTCAGTGGCGAGACCCGCGCCACTCGCGAGGAATTGCATGGCTGCCTTGTCAAATGGCCTGCGCCACCCCCAGACAACACCACGTCGTCTCGTCCGGATCCCGGTCGACGTCGGAGAACGCGCCGAGGCGAAGGAGCCTGAACCCCGAGAACGCGAGGAAGAGATCCAGTTCCAGCGGGAAGTAATACCGCATCACGTGTGTCTCCTCAGCTTCGGCCACCAGCTGCGCGTCCGCAATCTTCCAGATCTGATAGCTCACGGTGCACGTGTGGTGCATAGGATCGATCGCTCCAGACGCAAACCTAACGACCTTTCCTTCTCTCGTCGGAACCACTCTGACGCGCTGTGAGGGCCGCTCGTGAAGCACCGCCGGACCGTACCAGACGTCGAAGACGAAGAGACCGCCCGGCCGTGCGTGCCGCCGCGCGGTCTTCAGTGCGGCGAGCACGTCGTCATTCTCGCCCTGATAGCCCAGAACCGCGAACATCATGAGCACGGCGTCATACTGCCGGGCGAGATCGACGCTTCGTATGTCACCGTGCCGGAACGTCAGTGTTCCGTTCTCGCCGGCGAGGGCCTGCTTTTGCCGTGCCTGAAACAGCATGCTTTCGGAACGATCGACGCCGGTGACGTCGTAACCACGGCGAGACAGGGGCAATGCATGGTTGCCTGTCCCGCACCCGAGATCGAGGATGCTGACGATCGAGCCGTCGCCGTACTTCCGGAACGCCGCCTCCACCAGGTCGCATTCGGCGGAGTAATCCTTGTCACCGTAGAGCACGTCATAGCAGTCCGCGTAGTCGTGGCCGAACACGCTCACGAGAGCACCTCGTGCAGTACCGTGCAGACACGCGACAACTGCTCTTCGGTCAAGGCTAAGCCAGAGGGCAGATACAGGCCTTGCCGCCCGAGGCGCTCCGCGACGGGGTAACGTTCGTCGACGAACAGCCCGCGCTGATGAAAGACTGGCTGTTCGTGCATGCCGAGAAAGAACGGCCGCGTCTCGATACCCGATCGTCTGAGCGTCTGTGCGAGCGCGGTGGCGTCCATTCCTGTTTCTTCCATCACTACGATGCCGTACATCCAGTAGACGCTCCGCGCCCAGCATTCGTCGACGGGTAGCTGCAGACCGCCAAGCCCCTTCAGCCGCCGAGTGTATTCCTCGCCCATCGAGCGTTTCCGCGCGACGATGTCGTCGATTCGCTCGATCTGCGCCAGCCCAAGCGCTGCCTGCAGGTTCGTCAGGCGAAAATTGAACCCCATCTCGAGATGGTAGAAGCGGCGCTCGGGACGGAAACACAGGTTGCGCAGAGACCGCACCTTGTCGTTGAGTCCCGTGTCGTCCGTGACGACCATACCGCCTTCTCCGGTCGTGACCAGCTTGTTGGCGTAGAAACTGAAGCAGCCCAGCGTTCCCAAGCCACCACACCGTCGCCACACGGGGTTCGTGTCCCGGCCCGACAGGTATTCCGCGCCATGGGCCTCGGCGGCGTCCTCGATGACAGCGAGCCCACGCGCCCGCGCCAGCTCGAGGATCGGATCCATGTCTACGGGGTGACCGTAGATGTGGACCGGCATGATGGCCCGCGTCCGTTCGGAGATCTTCTTTTCGACCTGCGTGACGTCCATACACCAGGTCGCTGGGTCAGAGTCGACGAGGACGGGCACCGCTCCGTTGTACACGGCCGCGAGCGCGCAGGAGATGATGGTGAAGGAGGGCATGATGATTTCGTCGCCCGGCTGCAGATCCAACGCGCCTACGGCAAGTTGCAGCGCGGTCGTTCCGTTGCTGACGGCGATGCCGTAGCGCTTTCCGCAGTACGCCGCCCACCGCTGCTCGAATTCGTCGATGAACCTGCCGGAGGAGGAAATCCATCCCGTGCGAACGCACTCGGTGACGTAGTGCAGATCGGTTTCGCCGAGCAACGGCTCGTTGACCGGTATCATGGCAAGCGGCTCAGACGTGCCGGTTAGAATCGTTCCTTCTCGTCCTGGCCCGTGTACGGCCCTTGCTTCACCTCTAGGAAAACGGTGTCTTCGAGCATGTGAAAGCCGTGCCCGCCCCCGACCATCAGCATGACGTCGCCCTCGCGAAGCTCCCGCGTCGCGACGAGCTCGCGATCGTCGTTGTAGATGTCGATTTCACACCGTCCGCGTCGCACGATCAGCACCTCCGACGTGCCGATCAGGTGGCGGCTCAGGGGGCGGTGCACATGGCGCTGGATCTCGCCTCCGGCGGGATAGACGATGAATCCAACTTGCTGCTTGAACTGCGGAGGCGTCACGAAGGTGGTGCGGCTCGGCATCAGATCGCCGCGAATGATATAGGCGAGCGGGACATCTGCACACATGATCTTTTCGACGAGGTCCTGAGCGTCCTTGATCGCGACGCCCGTTGCAGGTGTGTTCATTCCTCAACCCCCCAGCCGGCCAACGATCGTTGTTGAGCTTCTTACTTTCCACTCCGGCAGGCGCCAGGTCCGCAGATCCCGGAAGAGAAGACCGATATTGGAGTCTAGGAGAACACCGGCGCGCAGCACAATATACCGACGGATATACCACCGTCCCCCAGATACTACCGGACCGGTATCCGACTTGGCTCCGAGGAGACCCGGGCCTTCGCTTCCGCCAAGATCTGTCTCAGCGTTCGCCGATAGTCCTCGGGCGTGTAAGCCGCGAGCCGCCTTCGCCCGCGCTCGCTCAAATTGGCACGCAGACGTTCATCGGTCCACAGCCGGTAGATGCCGTCCGCGATGGTTTCGCTGGAGCGCGGGTCGACGAGCATCGCCGCATCCTGAACCTGCTCGCGAATCCCTCGAATGTCGGAGGTCAGCACCGGACAGCCATACGCCCAGGCCTCGAGCACCGGAATGTTCGTCGGCCCGAAGAACGTCGGCATGACGAGGGCGGCCGCTTCTGCATAAAGTGCCGACATATCGTCGTCGGCAACGTAGCCGAGGTACCGAAGGTTGTCTTGCAAGCCGAGACGCGCCGCGAGGACCATCACGTCACGAAAGACCCGTTCACGGATGTCACCCGAATGCCAACCGGCGAACACCATCGGGATCGTGAGCCGATATTGCTGCTTCAGCAGTCCGACGGCGCGGACGATGTTGATGTGGTTCTTGTGCGGCCAGAATTGAGCCGGGTAGAAGATGTACCGCGCGGGCAGCCGATACGCCTCGCGCACCCGTTGCCGCTCGCGCTCGGACACCTCGACGGCCAAGTAGGAGGCGGGAAGAAACGGCAAGACCTTGACGCGATCGGCAGTGACGCCGTGGGACCCATAGACATTGAGGATGTCTTCCTTCCCAACTTCAGAGTCGGCGAGCAGCAACGTCGCAAAGCGACTGCCGTTGCGAAAGTAATACTCACGCCATTCCCGCTCTCCGTTGCAGGACACCTCGGGAAACTCCGGCTGGAGCCTGTGTTGGAGGTCGTGGATTGCCATCACGTATGGGATCCCTGCTTCGAACGAGAGCCGATTGGGTTGAGGATACACGACGAAGTCGATACGCGCGTCGCGCAGCACGTCGTTAACGTCTCGCCGGAACAAGATCGTATCTGGATCCGGATAATCGCGCCGAAGACGCGACAACCAACTCCGCACCCACCTCCATGCCTCACGGTGTGGCCCCTCACCCACGATCCGCCGCAGCGCATCGATTCGTCGTCGTCCCGACGGCTCCAATGCCATGACGGACCAGGCCGGCACGCGAAGGCGCGCGAGCACGGAGTGTTGCATCTCCGACACGAAGACGACGAGGTCATCCTGACATTTGCCGTCAGTCCAGTCGTTCAAGGCGTCGAGCATGGTGACGCTGTACTGATAGACGCCGCCCAGCGAGGAATTGAGACAGGGGACAATGCCTATCCGCAAGGTCGTTCCGTCACCCTCGATCGTTTCTCGGGACCGCAGCTCGCGCCGCGGTCGCGCGGTCCTCTATCGCCTGCAGAGCTTCAGAACGAGATGCTCGAAGGGCTTCAACGAAGGATGCCGACGAATGAGGCCCCAGATGCGAGAACGCCACACCAGAAATCGGTAGTGTGCGTATGACTTCCAGTACGGCACGCGATAACAGAGCCCGTGGCTCCGGCCGTATCCAAGGCTCACGCGGTATCGCTCCGGCATGAACCGGCTGGCTTCACTGACGGTCTTAGACTCCGAATGCATCCGATAATTGCCGATTACGGCGCCAACATAGCTGAAGCTGTATCTCCGGGCGATCCGCAGCCACAGTTCGTAATCCATCACGTACCTGAGTGTTTCGTCGAGGAGCCCGACTTCGTCCAGAACGTTGCGCCGAAAGAAGATCGCCGGTTGGGGTGGTGTCGAGCAGGCAACCGACCAGAACTTTAGCAGACTCTCGAAGTTCACCGGAGGGGGAACGACGACGCCGGAGTGCGCCCCGGTTTCATCGATGAGGTTGCAGTTTCCGTAAGCGATGACGCCGCCCGTGGCCACCATGTGCCGCACTACGGTTCGAATCGCATGAGGTTCATACGTGTCGTCGGAGTTCAGCCACGCAACGATGTCGCCTGTGGCGCGCGCGAACCCCTTGTTGATCGCGTGTGTCTGGCCGCGGTCACGCTCGCTGACCCAGTAGTCGATCCACGGCTCGTACGTCTTGATCACCTCGAGCGTGGAATCCGTACTGCCGCCGTCAACGATGAGATATTCGAGGTTCGGATAGTCCTGGAGTAGAACCGATCGGATCGTCTCCTCGATGAACGCGCCCTGGTTGAAGGAGGGTGTGACGATACTCACCCGCGGCCACGCGGAGCCCTCCGGCAGCGACGGCGCCGGCCGGACGTCATTCTGCGTCCACGGCCAGCATGCCTTCTCCGGGGGCGGCGGCGGAAAGTCGACGAGCCTTCTACTGTCCACGGCTGACTCGATTGTAGGGGTCATAGGCTGGCGCGTCCATAGAGCCAAAGATCGAAGAAGGGCCTGCGGCCTGGACCCTGGAGATAGATCATTCGATTACTTGATCATCGAGTCTTGCTTCGACAGACTCTAAGCACCCGGCACGCGGCAGAGGTGATATGGCACACGTCGAGCAGAGTTCGGCGGTCCTTCGGGTCCTGCGGACGTCGAGCGAGGTCGCGCGGAAAGGCGCCGCCCGTTTTCGGGCGATCTATTTCGCGGGACTGGGGCTCATCCTCTCGCTGTTCACGATTGGCGGCACGATGTCGATGGGGTTCTCGAACATCGACGATCACGAGCGGCTGGGATGGGTCGGCCCGGATGGCCGCGTTCCGACGGCCCGCCTGGCGGACATACTGCTGTCAACCGAAGTCGGGTACGTTGCCACCCGATGCGTGGGAGATGCGCCGTGCACGAGGGGGCGATTCCGGGTGGTTTACTACGCGTTTCTCATCGCGGAAACGTGGCTGTTCGGCGACTCGCCGACGCCGTATTTCGCAGTTCGTATCGGCATTTTCGCGCTCTTCCTGGCCGCCGTCGGTTGGGCCAGCGGGCTCGCGCTGGGCTATGTGGCGGCGACCGCGCTAGCGACCTACGTCAGCAGTATGAAGTTCTGGGGAGGCTTCTGGACGTATAGCCTCGGCGCAGGCGAGCACGTGGCCATCCTGGGGTTCGCCCTGGTCGTCATCGGCGCCGCACAGATCGTGGCGCACTGGTATCGCAGACCCTCGGAAAAGCTCAACGGCCCGCTGGGACTGATGGGTCTCGGCACATTCATCGCCATGGGATCGAAGGAGAATTTCTTCTTTCTCTTCGGCGTGTTCGCGTTGTGTTTCGCGTACGGCCTGCGCTCGCGCGCGCTCAGTTGGCCAGGTTTCGTTCTGGCTCTCGCTGCCCTCAGCGCGTGCATCGCCCTGGTGGCGGGAGAGGTCGTCGCATTCAGGCTGGCAGACGCTTGGGGGGGGGACATGAAAGGGCTGTCCCTCTGGGGCCGGTTCTCGATCTTCTGGAAATCGTGGCGGATCGGCTTCCCGATCGCGATCGTGCTGATCGGACTCTCGATGCTGTTCGCCTGGCGGCATCGATGGGTCCAGTCGCGGGTCGGAGCGACGACTCGTGCATTGACGTTCGGCGGCGCCGTGGCCGTCATCTGTGGCCTCTACAGCCTCTGGGAATCCTTCTTTTACGGTGGATTCGGAGGCGGGGGAGCCGCCGCGCGCTACGCGTTTCCCGGCCTGCTCATCGTGCCATTCGGCTTGGGATTGATGCTGTTCTTGATCCGTGTCCTCGCAGACGCCGCGCCCTCGTCACGGGCGGTTCGGCCCGTGTTCTACGTGGCCACATGCCTTCTGGTGCTGGTATGGCCGGGTCACGCGTGGACCTTCCCGGTGCGAGCGCAGGTCGCCTCACGGGTTGAGCAAACGGCGCGCTTCGCCGGCGACCTGGCCCGCACCGCGGACTCCGTGCGCGAGCATCCCGACTGGCCGCTGCTCGTGGACGTTGCCGCACTGCCGTACGACAAGGAAGCGGTCACCACGCTCAACCTGTGGCTGCGCCGCGCTCGCGTGCGCAACACGACGGTGCTGAGAGTACGGCGGATCAACACGGGGGCGCCCCACGGCCCATTCGAAGAGAAGTTGCTGAGGGAAATGGAGAAGTGGGCACTCGATGGCGCGCCGGGCAGGTATTTCCCGCCGGACCGGATCAATCAAGGCGCCATCGCGCGCGGCGAATGCTACGTGATCGCTCTGCGTTTGCCGTCGGAGACGACGTGCACGCCAGTAGCGTTGCACCCGGAGCAATACTGGTAGCGGATGATGCTGGAGTCGAGCAACGCGGCGGACCGCAGGACCATCTCGATCGTCGTCCCCTGCTTCAACGAAGAAGACGCCCTACCCTTCGTCGCGGCTCGACTCTCTTCCGTCGCAGATGAACTACAACAGCATTACCGCGTCGAGATCGTGCTGGTCGACGACGGCAGTGCCGATAAGACATGGCCGCTGATCCGCGACTATGCTCGGACGGACGGCCGTGTCCGTGGAGTATCGCTGTCAAGGAACTTCGGCCACCAGGCCGCGCTCACATGCGGATACGACCTCGCCACGGGCGATGCTGTCGTGTGCATGGACGCCGATCTCCAGGACCCGCCCGAGGTCGTGCTCGAAATGCTCGCGAAATGGGAGGACGGCGCGGACGTCGTGTACGCCGTCCGCCGCAGCCGCACGGGGGAGAGCGGGTTCAAGCTGAAGACAGCGAGTCTCTTCTACCGTCTAATCCGCGCCATAGGCGCGAGCCATGTCCGGGAAGATTCTGGAGATTTTCGGCTGATGAGCCGCCGCGCGCTGGACGCCCTCAACAAGCTCCGGGAGCAGCACCGGTTCATTCGAGGGATGGTCGGGTGGGTCGGCTTCAGGACTGCGGAAGTCCACTACGATCGCAAGGCGCGCGTCGCCGGCGTGACGAAATACCCGTTCCGAAAGATGCTGCGCTTCGCTATCGACGCCACGGTGTCGTTCAGTTCTTTCCCCTTGAGGCTCGCCTATGTTCTGTCTTCGGCACTGTCGCTGATTTTCTGCGCGTACCTCGTCTACGCGGTCTTCATGCATTTCTTCTTCGATCTAACGCTCGTGCCCGGTTGGTCGAGCCTGATCATCTCGGTCATCGCGTTCGGTGCGATCAACCTCGTGTGCCTCGGCATCATCGGCGAGTACATCGGGCGTATCTTCGAGCAGGTCAAGAGCCGCCCCCTGTACCTCGTCGGCGAAGACACCCGGGATGACTGTTGACATGGCCGAGCGGGCCTCCAGCGCCAGAACACAGCCGGAGCACACGGCCGAGTTCGATCAGTTCGCGGCGGGCTACAACGCCGGAATGGACAACTTCGTCAAGCACCTCGCCGCCTCCGGCGCCGACGATTTTGCGGAGATCAGGGCCGAGTGGCTGGTCCACTACGTAAAGGCGATCGGCAACGGCGCCGGCACATCGCTGTTAGACTTCGGCTGCGGCTCGGCTACCTTTCTGAAGGCTCTGCGGCGGGCGAGGTACGGTGGCACTCTCGCGGGCTGCGACGTCTCGAATGGTATGCTCGAGGAGGCGCGTCGCACATGGACGGAGGGCGCGCCGCCGCACCTGTCGCTGCAGCCGCACGATCGCCTGCCCTACCCCTTGCAGTGTTTCGACCTTGCGGTCGCCAGCGCGGTCTTTCACCACATTCCGCCCGCCGAGCGTGGCCGCTGGTACGGCGAGCTCTATCGCGTCCTCCGTCCGGGAGGACGCTGCATCATCTTCGAGCACAACCCATGGAATCCGGTCACCCGGTGGGTCGTGAGCCGCACGCCGATCGACGCCAATGCCGTGCTGCTCTCTCAGCGCGAAGCCGGAGCCGCGCTTCGCGACGCCGGATTCGAGACGATTTCGACGAGCTCGATCATCTTCTTCCCGCCTCGCTTCAAGTTCTTTCGGCCATGGGAGCGTCGGCTGGCCTGGCTTCCGCTCGGCGGGCAGTACGTCGCCGTCGGCCGCCGCCCGCTGGCGTAGAGGCCAGGATTTCGCGCTCAGCCAAGGCCTATATCGATAGGGCTATTCCACGACCGGCACGACGCCGGTACGCTTCAAAATAAGACGACTGACAAACTGACCCAAAGCATGCCTGACCCTGGATTTTCGACTCTGGTCGAGGCGCTACTGGCGGCTCCACGACATCGACCGTTCATCACGATGTGGTACGACGAGGACGAGTTCGACACCGTGACGTTCGGCGAGTTCATCCGTCTCGCGCAAGCGCAGGCTGCGAATCTCCTCGACCAGGGCATGCGGGCCGGTGACTCGGTCGTCCTCGTGATGCCGCAAGGAATTCCGTTGATGGCGGCGTTCGCGGGCGCAGTGCTCGCCGGCGGCGTGCCAGCGATTCTGGCCTATCCGAATTTCAAAGTCGATCCCGTCAAGTACACCTCAGGGCTCGCCGGCGTGTCGCAGAACCTCAAGACGCGGTTCGTCCTGGTTGATGAGGGATTCCCGCCGGAATTCTCGGTGCATCTCAGGCTGGCCGACGACGCCGTCCTGTTGCGGGCCGGCAAGACCTCGACCTCGGTCGCCAAGACGCCGCTGCGCGTCCACGCCGACCCCGACCCCGACGCGATCGCGTTCATCCAGCACTCCGCGGGAACCACGGGCCTGCAAAAAGGCGTCGCGCTTTCGCATGGCGCCGTCCTCGCACAACTCGAGCACCTCGCGACGGCGCTCAGGATCGACGATCGGGATCGCATTTACAGCTGGCTCCCGCTGTACCACGACATGGGTCTGATCGCCTGCTTCGTGCTCCCGCTCGTCTACCACCTGCCGATCGTGATGCAAGCGCCGATGCACTGGGTGGTCCGGCCCGGCACGATGCTCGAGCTGATTTCGAGCCACCACTGCACGCTCGCGTGGGTACCGAATTTCGCCCTGCAGTTCATGGCCCGCCGAATCCGTCCGGAGGACCGCCGTGAGTACCAGCTGTCGTCGCTCCGGGCCCTGATCAACTGCTCGGAGCCGGTGCGAGCAACGAGTCTCGACGAGTTTCACGGCATCTACGGCGCCTACGGCCTGTACCCGGCGGCGCTGCAGAGCTCGTATGCGATGGCCGAGAACGTCTTCGCAGTGACGCAGTCGGACATCGGCAAACCAGCGCGTCGGCTGTGGGTCGACCCACGACGCTTCTGGAGCGACCACGTGGCCATCCCGACCGACGCCGGTGCGGAAGGCGCTCTGTGTTTCGTGTCGTCTGGCCGGTGCCTGCCCAGCAACCGGATCCAGGTCGTGGCGGCGGACGGGGCGGCAGTCCCCGACGGGGCAGTCGGCGAGATTCTGATCCGGAGCGATTCGCTGTTCACGGGCTATTACAACCGACCGGATCTCACCGCGCAGGCACTCCGCGACGGCTGGTACTGGTCCGGCGACCTGGGGTTCGTCGTCGACGGTGAGCTGTATGTCGTCGGGCGGAAGAAAGATCTGATCATCGCCGCGGGAAAGAACATCCATCCGCAGGACATCGAGGAGATCGTCTCGAGCCATCCGGCCATCCACGACGGACGCGCGGTCGCCTTCGGCCTCGACAATCCCGACCTGGGCACCGAAGACATCGTCGTCGTCGCCGAGGCCGAGCACGAGAACGCGCTGAGCAATGCCCGCGCGATCGAAGCCGCGCTTCGTAATGCCATCGTCGCCGAGCTCGACGTCGCGCCTCGGGCGGTCTACGTCAAGCCACCACGATGGATCGTCAAGAGCACGGCGGGCAAACCCGCACGCTCCACGACACGCGAAAAGCTCATCGCCGAACATCCCGAACTTCAGCGACGGAATCACCATGAATGGTGACGAGCGAGCGCAGCAGGTCGAGCAGATGATCGACTATCTCGTCCACGAAGTCGTCGGGCGATCCGATGTTCGGATCAGCGCCGACATGCCGCTCGTCTCATCGGGATTGATCGATTCGATGGCGCTGGTCAACATTCTCCTCAAACTCGAAGACGTGACGCACATGCGGATTCCGGCCGGCAAGGTACAGCCCAAGGACATGGATACGGTCGATCTCATGTTCGCGACCGCGCAACGGGTCGGCAAGCCCCGGAAATGATTCAGGGGCTCCTCTGGGTGCTCGTCGCGACGCTGCTCTGGGTCGTGGCCTGGACGCGGCGCTCGTCCAACGCGCGACACTCGCTTCTCCTCCTGGGCAGTTACATGTTCTATGCCAGCTGGGGGATCGGCTTCTTGGCGGTGCTCGTCGCAAGCTCGCTGCTGAACTATGCGTGCGGGCTCGCGCTGCGCCGCAAGCCCATGCTCGTTCGTCTGTGGGTCGGCGTGGGGCTCAATGTGCTGCTTCTCGGTCTCTTCAAGTACCTGCCACCGGCGCTCTCCTCGGGCTCCGGCTTTCTTGGCCACATCGTCATGCCGGTCGGCATGTCCTTTTGGACGTTCCAGGGACTCAGCCACCTCTTCGACCTCTACCGCGAAGAAGAGCTGGACCCCTCGCTCCTGGAATTCTGCCTCTACATGGCGTTCTGGCCGACCGTGCTCGCCGGGCCGGTTTGTCGCCTGCCAAACATGCTCCCGCAGTTTCGCCGCGCGCCCGTCTGGGATCGTGACGATATCTCCACGGGCTTCTCTCGGATCGCGCTGGGTGTGTTCATGAAAATGGTGCTGGCCCAACTTCTCGGCGCGGGACTGACCCGAGGCGCGGGCGTGGCCGCCGGATTCGATCAGACGCGCGGAGGCTGGGGCGCACTCGACGTGTGGCTGCTGGCCGTCGGCTTCGGCTTTCAACTGTTCTTCGACTTTGCCGGCTACTCGCATATCGTCATCGGTATTGCTCGGGTGTTCGGCATTCGGCTCGAAGAGAACTTCGACCGGCCGTACCTTTCACTGACGCCCTCGGTGTTCTGGACGCGCTGGCACATGTCCCTTTCGTTCTGGATCCGAGACTACGTATTCCTGCCTCTGGCCGCGATGCGTCGTGAGGTGTGGTGGCCGTACGTCGTCTTCGTGCTGTCCATGACGCTCTTCGGTCTCTGGCATGCCGCGAAACTGACATTCATCTTGTGGGGCGTCTATCACGGATTGCTTCTGGTCGTGCACCGCGTCGGCCAGAAACTGAAACGGCGGATCTCTGTTCCGTGGGCGGATCCCGTGCGTGGTCTGGTCTCATGGTGCGCGACGTTTTCGCTAGTATCGCTGGGATGGATTTTCTTCCGGGCCAATGACGCCGGTCAGGCCGCGGTGATGCTTCGCGCGGTCGTCACGCCGAGCCAGTACGGGCATTCGGTGCTGCCGGGGGATTCTTACGTCGTCGTTGGTCTCGTCGTCATCGCATATTTCGCCTATCACGGCGTCGTCGCGATTCTGGCCGCTGCGAAGGCGCGCTACGGCGCGGAGGTGGCCGGCGATGCCGGCGCTTTCGGCACCGCGTCCGAAATGACCACGTTCGGTGCGGCAACGATCGTCGCGGTCCAGGCCCTCGACTTCTTCGGCGAGCGCTTGTGGTGGTGGGCGGCGCCCACGGTCGCCGTGCTGATGGTCTCGATCGCCGCGGCGATCCTTCGCCAGCACGCGGCGGTATCGGTGACGCCGTTCATATACACGGTGTTCTGATGGAGACCGTCAAGCGGTCAGGCTCCGGTTCGGCGTGGGCGCCTTGGGCCAGCGGTCTCCTCCTCTTCATCGGTGCGCACCCAAAAGCTCGCGACGTGCAGGCGCTGATCGCGTTCGGCCGTCGCATCCGGCACAGCTACAAGGTCCTGGCGATTCTGGTGCTGAACACGCTGCTGATCGCCGCCGGGCTCGAACTGGCATTGCGAGCACTCACCGATCTCCGCAGCGTCTGGCCACCGGCGAACCAGTCGGCGCCCGACCCGAGGGAAAAGTCGTCGTACTATCTGGGCAAGCCGTGGGCCCCACAGTACTGGCGGGAATTCAAGTTGAGCCAAAAGATGCAGTACCTGCCGTATGTCCTATGGCGAAGAGCGCCGTTTACGGGGGCCACGATCAACATCGACCACGCGGGCGTTCGGCGGACGCCCGGTGCGGTGTGCGGCGCTGGCTCGTACAAGGTGTTCGCGTTCGGCGGCTCGACGATGTGGGGCAGCGGCTCGCCGGACTGGGGCGCGATACCCGCGTATCTGCAGGCCGAGCTCGCGAAGCGCGAGAGCCGACCGGTCTGCGTCGTCAACTTCGGGGAGTCAGCGTACGTGTCCACCCAGAGCGTCATCACGCTTCTGACTCGACTGCAGGCCGGCGACGTCCCGAACTTGACGCTCTTCTACGATGGTCCGAACGACGTTTATGCCGCGTTCCAGTCCGGCCGGACGACGGTTCACGAGAACATTGAACAGATTGCTCGCATGTTCGAGCACCGAGGTCAGGCCGAATCGAGTCCGCTGGCCGAATCGCTCGACCGGTCCGCACTGTTTCGCGTCTCGAGGCACCTGATGAACAGCCTCGCTCAGGCGCCCCCCCCGAGCCTGCGGACGTACGAGACAATGGGAATCGATCGCACCGTATTGGCCGAGGGGGTCGTGCGGACGTACCTGAACAACTACAACGTCGTGGATGCGCTCGCCCACGAGTACGGATTCAAATACGCGTTCTTCTGGTCTGGTTACATTTCGGTCGGCAAGAAGCATCTGACTGAGGAAGAGGAGGCGCTGAAGCGCGAGGTCGACCCGGCGCTCGCGAAATTGCACGCGTCGGTCTATCACGCGATGGAATCGCGGATTCTCCAGCACGAGAATCTTCACTCCCTGTCGGAGATTTTCGACGGCCAAGACTCCCTCATCTGGCTCGACGACGCGCACGTGACGCCGGTTGGCAACGAGCTGATCGCCGACGGGATGTTACGCGCCCTCGCCCGTCGCGGAGCATTGCACTGGCATGCAGACGATATCGATTGACACCGCCTCCACGTCGCGGCCGACACGCAGCGCGACGACGGTCGTCATTCGGCCGGGCCGCGGCCTGTTCGACCTGGATCTCGCCAGCCTCTGGGAATTTCGGGAAATCCTTTACTTCCTCGTTTGGCGGGACATCAAGCTGCGATACAAGCAGACCGCGATTGGCGCCGCCTGGGCGATCCTGCAGCCCCTGGCGACTATGGCGATCTTCACCGTCATCTTTGGACATCTCGCCAAGATCCCCTCGGACGGCTTGCCGTATGCGATTTTTTCCTTCACCGGCCTTCTGCCGTGGACCTACTTCTCCCAGGCGATCGCCCGGAGCGGCGCCAGCGTTGTCGGCGACGCAAACCTCGTCAAGAAGGTGTATTTCCCTCGCTTGTTGATTCCGATCGCGGCGGTCTTGTCACCGCTCGTAGATTTCCTCATTTCCTTCGTGTTCCTCGTCGGGATGGTCGCGTGGTTCGGCGTCCGACCAGGCTGGAACATGGTCGCGCTGCCATTCTTTCTCGCCCTAGCCA